>MDTE01100567.1_pt1 | contig 35000 bp, 32 predicted proteins | sample 811231 | NCBI WGS metagenome assembly MDTE01 (sample SAMN05326651, study PRJNA326480) | marine metagenome | isolation source: seawater | place: Indian Ocean: Red Sea | collected 2010
AAATAATTTTTTTGTTTCGTAGCTATCTGTTCTTATTAAATTTGCAAATTCCATTTTTGTACTATAATTAAGATTGTTTAGTCTGTAATCAGAATTAAGATCTAAAATCAATCTGGGAAGAATTTTTGGAGTTTCCCTTTGATTAAATTCTTTTCTCATATCTTGAAACAAAAATGACTGAAAACTGTAAAAATTATTTTGTCTTAAGCTTTCTAACTTTATATTTGACTCTAAAATATCTTTATATCCGTATTTATATGTATTTAAATAATTATTGTCTGTTGTTCTATGTATTTGGTAATCCAAATAAGAATTAGACGAAAGATCAAATGACCCTGTTGATTTAATATGACCTCTTTTTTTATCGTTTTTGACTTGGTTTACTTTTTGATTTTCAATGGTTCCACTAAATTCATTTTTTATTTCACCATTAAAGAAATTTTTTCTATGTTCGATAAAAATTGATGGATTTTTTTTTTGCGAAAATTTTGGTATTACGGTTACATCTTGATGGTCACTCAAAGGATAATAATAGGGAATATCAGTTGTAAAACCAAAAAAATGGGTTTGTCTAAAACTTGGTGCTAATAATCCAGCTTTTCTCTTTACTAAAGGTGAAGCCAGTGAAAAATAAGGTAAGTAGAAAACACTTTGTCCTTTTATATCTATATATGCATCATAATACTTTACATTAAGATTTTCTTTGTCATGAATTATTTTTTTAGCTTTTAATTGAACGAGAGGTGCATCATATTTTTTTGTTTTTTCGTTATAACAAGGTTTACAAGCCGTAAAAATTCCATAATCCATTTTTTCCCAAACTTTATTCCTTCTTTCTACTCTTTTTGCTCCAATTTTTAGGAAATTTTTTTCTTCTTCAAATTCATCACTTGGAATAAATAAATAACTATTTTCTATTACAGCATTTTCTAAACTTTGATCTGCTACAATTTTTTCTGCTTTAAGTATTGTTCCATCAGAATTGAAAACTGTAGCATTTTCTCTTGCTGATAGGACTTTAGACTCATTGTTAAGAAAAACTTTGTCTGCATAAAGTTTAAATTCTTCATCAATGATTTCAACATTCCCTGTAGCATAAATTCTAGTATTTTCTTTATCGTAAGTAAATTGATCGGCGTTTATTTCAATTATTTCGTTTGCAGAAACTATTGAAAAAAAAAGAAAACTTATAATTATGTAAATAATTTTAACCATCTTCAAGATGAATCAATGCACTTACAAGTAAAAAATTAAATACTATGGGAGGTGACCAAACTGATAGAAAAATATTTAAATTTCCTGTTTGTCCAAAGGTTTTAATTACATCAGAAATAAAATGAAAAGTTACTCCAATAACTATTCCATAAATTATTTTCAAAACATTTTTCTTAAGCCTTTCTTTTTTTATTGATAATAAACACCCTAGTAGCACCATTGAAATTAAGATCATTGGAAATGAATAAAGATAATTTTTGTAAATAACATGTTTTTTTATAGAAAATCCAGATGAATCTAAATTCTCAATGTATTCATTTAGACTCCAAAAACTAAGTGTATCGGGGGGTCTAAAGTTTTTCTCTATCTTATCAGCATCTAAATTGATTTCTAATAAATTTTCATAAAATTTTTGGGGTGTTTTATTGATTTCTAGCTTATATCCATTATTGAGTTTCCAAGAATTGTCATCAAGTATGGTAACATCGTCTACATCAATCCTTTCAAGAAATTTGTTGCTGAGATCAAATTTAAAAATTATCACATCTCTTAAAGTCCTGTTTTTAAATGAATAATGTTGAGAATTTATTACATATTCAAAATCTTCATTTTTTTCTCTTAACCACAAACCAGTGTCTGAAATTGAGAATAACCCAGAACTTCCCTTAAAATAAACACTTTCATAGTTTTTGAATTTAACATTCATATAAGCAAAAATTGGATTAAAAATTAATAAATAGATCAAGCTTATTAAAGTTACATTTAAAATAGCGGGAAATATTAAAGACCAAATTGAAAAACCTGAAGCTCTTAAAACACTTAGTTCATTGTTTTTGTTTAGTTTCATATAAGTGTTCATTGAACTTAATAAAAAAACAGTTGGCAAAATTATTGGGAATAACGAAGGTATATGGAAAATTGCCATTTTCAGTAGTACTCTGAATTCAATTTCTTTGCTAGAACTTCTCCTTATCAATTCAATAAGATCGATTGATATGAAAAGAATGCAAGAGAAACAGAAAACCATCAAAAAAGAAAAGATATTTTCTTTGATGAGATATCTAAATATGATTTTACTTTTAATCATTACCAAGTTTCCTAGACTTATGAATCAAGAAAATTGAGGAAAAAAATGAAAATAATGAGGGAAAAAAATTCAAAAGCTGGAGGTTTTCTAATTTTATAGACAAATTTGATGAAATGATAGATAAGACTTGAAGAAAAATTAACAAAGATAGTATTTTTATTGTTTTTGTTAAGTTTTCAACTCTATTAAATTTTAAGGAAAGAATAAAACTTAGAAGTAATAAACTAAATGTAAAAACATTGATTGGCATTGCATATCTCAGAGTGATCTCTGCTTTGAATGCTTGTAAATTACTTTGATCATCTAACGAATTTGGATTAGGGTTTCTTAGTTCATCAAGAGTTCTTTCTGATGGTGATTTCCACCTATTTAGAAAGTCAAATCCCTTAGACCGATTTATGTTTAATAAATATTCATCAAAATATAATACTGACAGTTTTTTTTCTTTAGACTGAAATTGTTGAGATCCTTCTTGAAGGAAAATTTTTGTGTAAGATTCTGTATTAATTATTTTTCCTTTTTTTGCAATGAGTGTTGAGGGTTTCTCTCGGTCCCTTGTATCGTGTATAAATATATCATGCAAGCCACCACTATCATTTTTTTTAATAAATATAGTAAAATCTTTTCCAATTGTATTAAACATTCCCTCCTGTAATAGACTAGATGAATAGTCATTTTTTATCGTATACAATAAAATCTTAAAATTTTTATTGGATTCAGGCCCTTGATAAAGAGTAAAAAACGAACTAAAGATTGATAAAATTAATGCAAAAATTAGTGTTGGTCGAATTAGTTCGATATTTGAGAAACTAGAAGATTGTAAAACTATAAGTTCTTTATCTGTGATCATTCTTGTGTAAACAAAAAAAATAGATAAGCAAAGAATTATAGGTAGTAGAGTGGGAATAATTTGAGGTAAGGAATTAACTATTAATTTGAAAAATATTAATGTTGGTAATCCTCTGCTTACCATTAACTCTATTAGTTGAACACTCTTGGCTAAGGAAAAAACTGAAATGATTAAGATAAAAATTAATATTGAATTATTAGCAAGTTGTTTGAAAATATATTTATCTACTAAATTCATTGATTTTTAAAAAAAAAAACAATATACATCATTTATTACAAATTTTGTTATGAATTGATACACTAAATGAAAATTACTTTTGCAAATAATCTTTCATCAAATGACCACTCAGTTTTCGTTACATTTGATAGAAAGTCTTTTTTGAAATCAAAATTTTTAGAAAAAACAGAAAAAGATTTAGTAGTTGGTTTTTTAAATCAAAAAAGTAAAATAAATTCTGACATTTTTCAGACCTTTTTTTATCCCACTAGCAAAGGTATAGCTTCATTTTCACTTGTTATTACTAAAAAGATTACAAAAAATGTTGAATATGAAATTCTTTCTGGGAAAATATTGTCTTTCATTGAATCAAAAAAAATCAAGAATGTTTCATTAATTTTAGAGGATGTTAAAGGTAAAAAAATATATGAAGTTTTTGAAAATATAGTTTCGGGTCTTTGCCTTAAAAACTATAGATTTGAAAAATATAAAAACTTTTCAAAGAAAGATTTTCAAATTCAATCCATAAAGATTCTCAACTCGCTTGATCAAAAAATCAAACAGAAATTAATGGTGCATATTGAATCACTAAAAGGAATCTTTTTAACTAGAGATTTAGTTTCCGAACCTGCAAATATCTTGTATCCCTCAAAATTTGTTGAAATTTGCAATATTTTAAAAAAAGTTGGGGTAAAGGTTGATGTATTAGATGAAAAAAAAATGAAATCTCTTGGAATGAATGCACTACTTGGTGTTTCTCAGGGATCAGTTAAACCAGCAAGATTAATGATAATGAAATGGAATGGTAATTCTAAGAGCAAGGAAAAACCTATATCTTTCATCGGTAAAGGAGTTACTTTTGATACTGGAGGTATTTCGATAAAACCATCAGGCGGAATGGAAGATATGAAATGGGATATGGGAGGTGCAGGTGTTGTGGCAGGGCTGATGTATTCTTTGGCTTTAAGAAAATCAAAGGCAAATGTAATAGGAGCAGTGGGTCTAGTGGAAAATATGCCTGATGGTAACGCGCAAAGACCAGGTGATGTTGTTAAATCAATGTCTGGACAAACAATTGAAGTATTAAATACTGACGCCGAAGGTAGATTGGTTCTCGCTGATGTTCTTTGGTATATTAAAAAAAAGTTTAAGCCAAAAGTTATGATTGACTTAGCGACGCTGACTGGTGCAATAATTGTTGCTTTAGGAGATAGATATGCTGGTTTGTTTTCTAATGATGACACCTTGGCCAAAAAAATCTTCAATTCTTCTAATAGAACTAATGAGTTGGTTTGGAGACTTCCAATGGATGAGAAATTCGATAAGTTGCTTGATTGTCAGATTGCTGATATGAAAAACATAACTGGAACTAGAGGAGCTGGGAGTATAACAGCAGCGCAATTTCTAAAAAGATTTGTAGGTAATACTAGCTGGGCTCATCTTGATATTGCTGGCGTCACTTGGTCAAAAAAAGGAACAGATTTTTCTCGTCCTGGAGGAACTGGTTTTGGTGTTAGACTATTGAATGATTTTGTTAAAAATAATTATGAATGAAAACATCAAAAAAAAAGAAATAAACCTTTATTATCTAAAATCACAATTTGAAGATGTTGTTCAAAAACTTCTAAAAAAGTTATTGGATCAAAAACAAAATATAATTGTGAATTTAAATGATGAAGATGAAGTTATTAAACTTGATAAATTTTTGTGGATCAAAGATAAAAATAGTTTTCTACCTCACAAGAAAATATCAGAAGAATTAACTTCCCTTGATAGAGTTGTATTGAGTTCAGGTCATAATACAAAAAATGAGAATATTAAAAGATTTGATCAAATTATTTTTTCACCAAGCGTAAAAATAGAAAAATTTAATTTCTTTAGAAGATTTTTTGTTTTTTCATATGAAAAAATTAACAATATTTCTTTGACAAATATAAAAGATAAATTAAGTAGTAAGGGTTTTAAAGTTTCTTGTTATTTTGAATATGATAAGTTTAAATGGAAGCTAAAATGAAAATTGAAAAGAGGTAATTATGAATATGACATTGTCAATAATAAAACCTGATGCAGTAAAAAGAAGCTTAATTGGTGAAATTAATAATATCATCGAAAAAAACAAAATGAAAATTGTTGCCCAAAAGATGATTCTTTTATCAATAGATGATGCAAAAAGGTTTTATGATGTGCACAAAGATAGAGCTTTTTTTGATGATTTATGTAATTATATGATTTCAGGTCCAATAGTTGTTCAGGTTTTGATGGGTAAAGATATTGTATCTAAATACCGAAAATTGATGGGTGCAACGAACCCTTCCAACGCGGAGGAAAATACAATAAGAAATAAATACGGGTTGTCAGTGGAAGAAAATTCTGTTCACGGATCTGATAGCAAAGAAAATGCAAAGATTGAAATTCAATTCTTTTTTTCAAATAAAGAAATTTTTAGCAATTAATTTTATCTAATTAGGAAAAACCACAAAAGAAAAAGCAAAATTATTATTAATACAGTGCTCACGACTGTAAACTTCATAAATTTTGCGAAGAAAATTTCATGTTCCTTACTTTTTATTTTATCCATAGAAGTGAATCTTTTCTAAATGTTTAATAGCATTTATATACAATATATGTTCTTTCATCAATATCTTTCTTGTAATAGATTTTATGGTATCTTTTTCTAAAATTTTTACAACTTCTTGGTCTATTATTTCTCCTGAATCAATTCCTTCGTCAACATAATGAACAGAACATCCAGTGTATTTTACTCCATACTTATATGCTTGTGATTGGGCATTTAGACCTTTAAATGATGGAAGAAGGGAAGGATGAATATTTATTATTTTATTTTTCCAATCTCTAACAAATCTATGACTTAAAATTGTCATAAAACCAGCTAAACAAATTAGATTTATTTTTTTTTTTTTTAATTCAAAATCTATGGCTTTTTCAAATCCTTCTTTTTTTTTAAAATCTGATTTTAGAATAACTTCTGTTTTGATTTTTCTCTTTTTAGCTTTTTCTATACCTTCGGCTTTTAATTTATTAGAAATAACCAATTTCACATCAGATTCTAATTTATTACTTTGGCATGCTTTAATTATATTAAGCATATTAGAACCTTTTCCAGAAATTAGAATTCCTATTTTAAATGCCATTTTCCAAAGTTTCTAATTACTATATTTTTTTTTTCTTTACTAGAAGCGACTGTACCCATTTCAAAAAAAATTATATTTTGTTTGTAGAAATATTTTTTTACTTTCTGTATTTTTCTTTTTTTTACTATCAAAATCAATCCAATTCCACAATTCAAGGTATTTAACATTTCTTTTGGGCTTAATTTAGCTAATTTACTTAGCCAAAGAAATTTTTCAGGTATTTGGAAATTCATAAAATTAATTTTTGCTTGAAACCCTCTTGGAATTATTCTTTCCAAATTTTCATAAATTCCCCCACCAGTAATATGAGCAATTGCGGTTATAAGATTACTTTTAACCAAAGGCAAAACATCTTTTACATAAATTCTTGTTGGCTCAAGTAAGTCATCTTTAAGAAATTTATTCTTAGATTTGTAGGGTGTTTTGTTACAGATGTTAATATTGTTGATTTTAAGTATTTTTCTTATTAATGAAAATCCATTCGAATGGAATCCATTTGATTCTAAACCAATAATCACACAATCAGAATTAATATTTTGTTTTTGTAAAAGATTTTTTCTTTCAACGACTCCCACACAAAATCCAGCAAGATCAAATTCATTTTTTTTATACATTCCAGGCATTTCAGCAGTTTCACCCCCTACGAGTGAACATTGCGCTTCTTTACAAGCTAAATTAATACTTTTAAGAATAGACAAAAAATCTTTTTCATTGATTTCTGATGATGAGATGTAGTCTAAAAAGAAAAGCGGTTCCCCCCCATTAGCTAAAATGTCATTTACACACATCGCAACTAAATCAAAACCTAAATTCTCAAGTTTTTTTGAATCAACTGCAATTTTTAATTTTGTTCCAACACCGTCAGTACTACTTAAAAGGATGGGATCTTTATATTTAAGTTTTTTTAGATCAAATAATGATGCAAACCCACCAGGGTTCTTAATAATTTCTTTTCGAAAATTTTTTTTTGAAATATCTTCAATTTTTTTTACAAGTTTTGAAGTTTTTTCTATATCTACCCCGGATGATTTGTAAGTAACTATAATTTTCTCCTATAAATTGTTTAGCTGTTTTTTAAAAAGATAAAATGTTATAAATTTTATTAAAATAACTAATAAATATTTTGTTTAAATTCATAAATATTATATTCTTTTTTCTGATCAATGTAGCAAATTGTTTTGCTAATGAAGATATTTATTTTATAGAAAATAATCCAATATTCTTAGAAAATGATGGGAATGTGCTTGAATTAAGGGAAAAAGCTAAAAACATCTCTTTTCAAAATGCATTTGATATTCTAACAAAAAATATTTTAGATCCAGTCGATATCTCAAAATTACAACAAATTTCAGAAATAAACCTTGAGGAGTTGGTTAAAGACTACAAAATTCAATCAGAAAAAATAACTGACATAAATTATTTTTCAGAAATTTCTGTAAACTTTAATTCAAGCAAACTTAAGGAATTTTTTTTAAAAAATAACATTAAATTAAATATTTTCGTTTCAGAAAGTTATTTAATTTTCCCTATTTTCAAGAAATTTAATACATACTATCTATGGGAAGAGGACAATTATTGGTATGATTATCTATTTCAAGAATATGATAAACAAAGTCTATTAAAATTATTTTTTCCTAAAAAAAATCATTTGAACAAATTAAAAATCTCTGCAAATCAAATTTTGGATGAGGATTCTGATTTAGTTGCCAAGTTTTTAAATAGTTATAAAAGAAAAAAAGCAATAATAGTTTTTTTGGAGGAAAATTTCGATCACAACAAAAATATTTTTTCAATAAAATTAGAAACAAAAGTTTTTAGTAACAATGGTTTTGATAATATTTACATCCTTAAAAACAATATGTTGCCTGAAGACACAAATAACTCTCAAGTTGAATTGATTGCTAAATTAGTTGTTAATGAATTACAAAACTGGTGGAAAAATAAAATAGAAAATCTTGAACTTAAAAAGTATCAAGAAAAGACTTATTTTCTAAGTTTTCAAACTTCAAATCTCAAGAATACAATATTTGTTGAGAATAAACTTAAAGAAATCCTCTCAGAAAAAAATTTTTTTATCCACGAATTAACTGCTGAAAAAGTCACTTATAAAATTAATACGAATTACTCAATTGAACAATTAAATTTAGCTTTAGAAGTAAGTAATTTAAGATTAAAACAAAATAATAATGATGATTGGTATTCCATTGAATATTATTAATGAAGCAAAAAGTTTTAAATTTTAAATTTAAATTAAAAAATAAAGATTTTTTTGTAAGTGAAAAAAATAATTTATCTTTTAATTTGATTAATCAATGGCCCAATTGGTCAAATCAATTAATTTTTATTTATGGGCCAAAAAAATGTGGAAAAACATCAATTGCTAAAATATGGCAAGAAAAATCTAAAGCGATATTCTTAAATAATAAAATATTTCCAAAAATCTTCTCTGAAAGTTTGGATGTTGACTACATTGCCAATAATAATTGGATAATAGATGATATAAATAATTTGTTAAAAAAGAGAAATTTTGATGAAAAAATACTTAATCTTATAAATATTTTACTTACAAAGAAAAAATCTAATCTATTAATTACGAGTACTAAACCTCCAAAATTCATAAATTCTAATATTAAAGATTTAATTTCAAGAATAGCCTCTTCTTTTGTGGTGGAAGTGAATGAACCTGACAACGATCTTTTGTGTAAGATTATAAAAAAGTATTTAGATGAGAGAAATATCGAAATACAAAAAAAACATTTAGATTTCTTATCAAATCGTATAGAAAGATCATACAAATCAGCATTAAATGTGGCTAAAAGAATTGATAAAGAATCACTTGAAACTCATTCCAAAATAACTACTGTATTTTTAAGAAAAATTATAGGTTATTAATTTTGGAAATTTTAAAATTAAAAAAATTTTCTTTTTCTAAAATATTTACTATTTCAATCTTAAATTCTTTGTTTGATATATTCTGAATAATTTTTTGAACCAATGGTTCCCCGGATTTTTTTCTACAAATAGCTCTAATGTCTTGATCTTTTATTATTTTTTTAATTGGTATATTTTGTTTTTTGGCAATGGACTCTCTATGTTTGCATATTTCTTTTAAAATCTTTAATTCGTATGGGTCTATTGTTTTGAATTTTAATCTTTCCCAAGCATCTTCATTTTTTTTTTCATATAAATTTTTATTTATTAATTTTTCAAGGTCCTTTGCTAATCTAGGCATATCAATTTTGTTCAATTTTTGATTAATTTTTAGATAAAGAGGTATAAGGTATCTAACATCATTCAAAGCGTATTTAATTTTTTCCTGACTAAGAGGTCTAACTCGCCAATCAACAAACTGATTCTCTTTTTTTATTTTAACACTTAAAAAATCATTACATGCTTGCGCATAACTTGTTGAATTTGGATAACCTAAATATAATAAACAGATTTGAGTATCAATAACCGGTCCTGGAACTTCCCCAAAAAGATTAAAAAAGATTTCTAAATCTTGTCTTGAAGCATGAATAACTTTCTTTATTTTATTATCAAATAAAAGTTTTTTTAGAAAAAGTTTGTCAAAACTATTCTCTAATGGATCAATTATTATTGATTGGTCTAAATTAGAAACCTGTATAAGGCATAATTTTGCATAATATGTATCAACCCTATAGAATTCTGTATCCAAACCAATTATTTTATCTTTTTGACATTTAAAATAGAATTGTTTTAATTGTTTTTTGTTGTAATGTAACATTCATAATAATTATCATTTTTACTTTTTGACTTCAATGCTATGAACTATTACAGATCACATACATGCGGTGAATTATCATTAAAAAATATTAATGAAATAGTTCATATTTCTGGATGGTTAAATAAAAAAAGAGATCATGGTGGACTCCTTTTTGTTGATTTAAGAGATCATTTCGGAATTACTCAATGTGTGGTAAATGCTGATAACAAAAAATTCAAAGATTTAGAAAATCTCAAGTTAGAGAGTGTTATTAAGATATCTGGGAAAGTTTTAAAAAGATCAGATGATACAATCAATAAGAACCTTCCTACAGGTGAGATAGAGATTTTAAGTGATGAAATCGAAATACTTAACAAGTCTGAACAAATACCTTTTCAAGTTGCTAGTGATGATGATTCACCTGAAGATCTTAGGCTTAAATATAGATATTTAGATTTAAGAAGAGAAAAAAATCATAAAAATATAATTTTTAGATCAAAAATAATTGATAGTTTGCGAAAAAAAATGATAAATAGAGGTTTTTTAGAAATCCAAACGCCCATTTTGACAGCATCCTCCCCTGAAGGGGCTCGAGATTTTTTAGTGCCAAGTAGATTACACAGAGGGAAATTTTATGCCTTGCCGCAAGCTCCACAGATCTTTAAGCAATTGTTGATGGTTTCAAATTTCGACAAATATTTTCAAATAGCACCATGTTTTAGGGATGAAGATGCTAGAGCTGATAGATCTCCTGGAGAATTTTATCAACTTGATTTTGAAATGGCTTTTGTTGATCAAGAAGATGTTTTTAATGCTATTGAACCAGTAATTTATGAGGTATTTTCTGAAAACTCAAAAAAAAACGTAAGCCAACCACCTTTTCTAAGAATTAAATATAAAGACGCGATTGATAATTTTGGTACAGATAAACCTGATCTAAGAAACCCACTTTTCATAATAGAATTAACTGAATGTTTTGTTAACTCAGGTTTTAAGATTTTTGAATCGAATATAAATAAAGGAAATGTAGTGAAAGGTATTAAAGCTCCGAATTCTGCAAAAAAGCCTAGAGCTTGGTTTGATAAACTTAATAATTGGGCAAGGGATTCTGGGCAAAAAGGCTTGGGTTATATAATTATGGATGAAAACGAGTTTAAAGGTCCAATAGCTAATAATTTAAAAAAAGAAAATCTTCAAAAAATTCAAGATAAGGTAGACTTAAAAAACGGTGATAGTATTTTTTTTATTTCAGATGATTTAGCTAATGCTGAAAAATTTTCTTCATTGGCAAGAAATAAAATTTGTGACGAACTTGGTTTATTAGAAAAAAATGAATTTAAATTTTGCTGGATTGTTGATTATCCAATGTTTGAAATTAACCCTTTAACTAAAAAAATTGATTTTAGTCATAATCCATTTTCTATGCCCCAAGGAGGAATGGAATCACTTTTAAATAAAGATCCTTTGGATATTCTAGCTTGGCAATTTGATATTGTTTGTAATGGAGTTGAGTTATCATCAGGTGCACTTAGAAATCACAAAACAGAAATAATGATAAAAGCTTTTGAGATTGCTGGCTATTCAGAAGAACAATTAAAAAAAAGATTTGGCTCATTATTTAATGCCTTTAAATTTGGTGCTCCTCCTCATGGTGGTTCTGCACCAGGAATAGATAGAATTGTAATGTTACTATCAGATGAAGAAAATTTGAGAGAGGTAGTTGCATTTCCTATGAATCAACAAGCTGAAGATCTGATGATGGGTTCCCCAGAAAGTGTGTCCAAAGAGCACTTAAAAGAATTAGGGATAATCTTAAAAAATGAATAAAAGAGGATTTACTTGATTTTTTGTTCTTTAAATACGACATGCTTTCTCACTTTTGGGTCGTATTTTTTTAATTCAAGTTTTTCAGTTTTTGTTTTCGGGTTCCTATTTTTTACATAAAAAAATCCAGTATCAGCAGTGCTAACTAGTTTAACTTGAATTGTATTCGATTTAGCCATAACATTTTTATATAATTTTATTTAAAACTGTCAAGTTTAACTTTGTTTGTCATCTAGACAAATTTGTAACGCAATAAAGGCTCCTTTAATTTTGGGTAAAAGCCATAATGTGAGTAAGAGTGTCGTAAGAGGCCAAAAAATCATTTGCAAGGTTATTGAGGGACTATAATTTTTCTCTATTAACAATATTAAAGGTATTAGAATATGGCCTACTAAAAATATTGTGCAATATGCTGGTCCATCATCTGATTTGTAATCAGAAAATTTAATTCCACATTTTCTACAATTTTTCTTGATCTTTAAATACTCAGAAAAAATTGGTGCATTTCCACAAACAGGACACTGTTTCAGGAATCCTCTTTTTATTAGCATTAATTTATTATATTTTTTCTTCATCTTCTAAAACCTTAACTTTGTCTAAAAGAATTTTTCCGTTATAAACATTATTTCTCTTTATCCTGAATGAGACAAGTTGTCCTATTTTGAATGAATTGTTATATTTAGTTTTATTTGAATATTTTTTTCTACTAAAAAACATATTATTCCTTACTCTTGCTAGTCCAGAAAAAGGGTAATCAATTGCGCGTATAAATATTCCAAAACTTTCAATTGAATCAACAAAACCCTTAAATTCATATTTTTTTAACTTTCTTAAATATAGACTGCATGCTCTATCAAGAATTCTTTTCTCAATTAAATCAGCTTTTTTTTCTTGTAGATTGAGATGAGATGAAATATCTAGATTTTTTTTTTTCTCGGTTCTTTTAAAATATAAATCAACCAAATCTCTGTGGACAATTAAGTCTGAATACCTTCTTATCGGAGATGTGAAATGTGTGTATTCTTCTAATGAAAGACCAAAATGTCCTTTATTACTCTTTTCGTAATAAGCCTTAGATTGTGACTTTAATAAAAAATCATTCAAATACATACATTTATTATTTTTAAAGACTTTCTGTAATTCTTTTATATCTTTTTGAGTTTTTAAACTTCCTCTAAATTTAATGTCAAATTCACTAATTATTTTTTTGAGATTTGTTGTTTTTTCATTTGTAGGTTTTTCATGGTTTCTGAAAATGGATTTAATATTATTTTTTTTTAATAGATTTCCTATTATTGAATTGCCTAATACCATAAACTCCTCAATAACTTTATATGACTCAAGTTTTTTTTTTTTTACAAAGATAATATTTTTTTTTTCTTCTTTTATTTCATATTCGTCTCTATGAAAATCTAATTTTCCTCTATCATATGATTTTTTTCTAAGAAAATCATATGTGACAAATAGAGAATTGATTTGTTGAAAATATTTATCTTCAATCCTTTTTGAAAAAAAAATTTCATCAACTTGATCATAATTCAACCTTCCAACTGATTTAATGATACCTCTATGTATTCTGAATTTTTTTAATAACCCTGAGTTTAATTCTACTTCAATTATAATGCATTTCTTTTCTTCATTTGGTCTTAGGGAGCACAAATTATTAGAAATCTCTTCAGGCAACATTGGAATCACTCTGTCTGGAAAATAAAATGAGTTACCTCTTTTTTTAGCCTCTTCATCCAATGGATCTCCATCTTCTACATAAAAACTCACATCAGCTATTGCTATCATAACTTTTGATTTATTATTTTTATTTGTTGACCATATTGCATCATCAAAATCTCTGCTTTCTTTGCCATCAATTGTTACAAAAGGTATGTGAGTAAAGTCCTTGTGCTCAATAGTTTTTTTTTTATTAAGGTTTTTTGAATAATTAATTAAATTTTTGGAAAAACCTTGCCTAAGTGAGTTGTCTTTGATTTCTGATTCAATTATATCAAATAGTTTAATTTCTTTTTCTTTTTGTCGTTTTTTTCTCATTAATAATTCTCATTGCATCTTCTAATGTAATTTCTTTCTCGTCAAATTCTTTAGGAATTGAATAGTTTTTTTTGTTATGAGTAAGATAATCGGGTCTGTTTTTTATTCCTTTTTTTCTTATGATTTCTTTCTTAGACTCCGGATGCATTCCTATTTTAGTTTCTTTTCTTTGATTTATATTTTTTTCTATTAGTTCAATTGCTCTATTTATCCCTACTTCCGTTACATCGTCTTCTTTAAGTGAAACAAATTTGTTGTCGTGTTTAATGTAAGGACCGTAAGGACCAATGGATGCATGTATATCTTTTTTTGTTTCTGGGTGTATTCCAATTAATCTTGGTAAAGCAAGTAACTTTATTGCCTTATTTAAATCAATATCTTCATTTTGAATTTTCTTAGGAACACTGATTCTTTTTAGTTTGTTTTCTTTATTTTCTGACTCAAGATACCTTCCATATTTCCCAACTTTCAATAAAACCATCTTTCCTGTTTCTGGGTTTGTTCCTATTTCTTTTCCATTTCCTGAAAGTTCTTTATTATCTTCATCGGCACCTATTGCATGAGAGTAACTACAACCTTCATTGTTTTTTTTATATTGCGTACAACCTATAAATGGTCCTGAATAAGAAAATTTTATTGTAAGTTCACCATTTGTACATTTTGGACATTTTTTTTCTTTTAAAATCTCTGGGGAAAATTCGTTAATTTTGTCAATTACTTTAGATATACTTGTTTCTTCGACATCTTTGACAGTTTTGTTTAAGGTTTTTAAAAAATCATTTAAAGTGTCTTTCCAGGCTAGTTTACTCTCAGTTATAAGATCTAATTGTTCTTCTAGGCTAGCAGTAAATTTAAAATCAACAAATTCATCAAAAAAACCATTAAGAAATTTTGATAAAATTTTTCCTTTGGAAGTTGGAACTAATGATTTATTTTTTATTTCTACATAATTTCTACCCTCAAGTTTTGTAAATATTGAAACATATGTTGAAGGTCTTCCAATGCCAAGTTCCTCTAACTTTTTAATCAATCCAGCTTCTGAATACCTATTGGGTGGTTTTGTGAAATTTTGTTTTATTTCAATAATATTTTTCAATAATTTTTTGTTTTTATCTAACTCAGGTAATTTTTGAGAATCTTCTTTTTTGTCAAAAAAATCATATACTTTTTTAAATCCTTTGAATTTTTCAATTGATCCGACTGCTTTGAGGAGAAATTTATTACTTTTTATATAATAAGTCGTTTCTAAATTAATACTATGATTCATTTGAGAAGCAATTGTTCTTTTCCATATCAAATCATAAAGCTTAAATTGGTTATCATTCAATAGACTTTTTAATTGATTTGGCCTTTTGGAGAGTTCGGTGGGAGTGACAGCTTCGTGGCCTTGTTGAACAAATTTAGATTTTTCTTTGTAAATTATTTTACTTTCCGACAAAAATTCACTGCCATACTCTTTACTTATCATATGTCTCAATTTTTCTATTTCACTGTTCTTCATCTTATTTGAATCAGTTCTATGATAAGTAATGAGTGCACCCAGTGAACCTATTCCATCTTTTAACTCTTGAGCAATTGAATTTGTTTGTTTTGGACTGAAACCTAGTTTTGATGAGGCATCTTGAAGTAAAAGTGAGTTAGAATACGGAGAGTAGGGGTTTCGTTTTTTTTCTCTTTTGTTGACGCTGCTAATTGAAAAAGATTGATTTTCTATTTCTTTTTTTAATTTTTCTGCTTTTTCTTTGTTGTTTAAAGAGAATTTATCAAATTTAATTTCTCCATCCATTAAAAGTGAACAATTTATTTTATTTTGATTTTCATCAATTAATTCTATTACTACATCCCAATATTCTTGAGGTTTAAACATATCAATCTCTTTTTCCTTTTCACATAGAATCCTGAGAGTAGGTGATTGAACTCGTCCTGCAGATGAACCGAAGATTGTTCTTCTTTTTGTAATTGGTGAAATCTTGTAACCAAAAAATCTATCAAGAAACCTTCTGGTTATGGCTGCATTCACTAGATCTTGGTTGATATTTCTGGGGTTTTCTATTGCTTTAAGAATGTCTTCTTTTCTAATGGCAGAAAATTCAATTCTTTTAAATTCTTTTCCATTGTAAAGTTTCTTTTCTTTACAAATCTCGACTAAATGCCATGCAATCAATTCGCCTTCACGGTCTGGGTCTAGCGCTAAAAAAATCTCATCTGACTTTTTTACTGAATTAATAATGTTACTAACTTTTTTTTTATCGATTTCCCAATTCTCAACAAAAAAGTCATTTTTTTCGTCAATTCCAATTCCTTTTTCAGGTAGATCTCTAAAATGCCCAATACTAGCTATAACCTCAAAATCATCATTAAGATAATTTTTAATTGTTTTAGCTTTTGCTGGGGATTCGACAATTAGAAGTTTCATAATCAGATTTTCATATATTCTTAGAGATTAAATGTCAAAATTATTTTTTTTTTTTTGAAATTTATTTTTGATTCTTTACCTTCTAATAATCGTCGAATGTTTGGAATATGTTTTGAAAAAATTAATATAGACACAATAAAAAAAACATTTTGATTCTCATCAAAATTTACAACGATAATTAAGTTAATTAAGGTTGCTAGTAAAGCTGATAATGAAGAATATTTAAAGATTAATGCAAATACTAACCAAGAAATTAAAAAAATTAATCCGTAAATTAGATTATATCCTAATAAGATTCCAATGAAAACTGCAACACCCTTTCCACCTTGAAATTTAAGCCATACTGGAAATAAATGTCCTAGAATAATAAAAATTATAACCTGATTAACATACTCATTATAATTTGAAAGTATAAAGGTTATTGGTATATAAGCCTTTAATACATCAAATATAAGCGTTGTAAGTCCTAACTTCCAACCACTAGTTCTAGCAATATTGGTTGCGCCAATGTTTTTTGATCCTGAAAATCTTGGATCTTTCTTTTTCATTATTATTGATATTAACAATCCGAATGGAACTGAGCCAATAAGGTAGCCAAAGATTGCTATAATGAAGTAGTCATAGTTTATAAACAAGTCTTCCCCTTACAAATGTCATTAGGTTTTTACCCTCGACCAACATTCCATCAAATGGTGAATTCTTTGATTTTCCGTGAAATATTTCTGGATCAACTTTCCAAGGTTTTGTTAGATCAAAGATCGATAAATCTGCATCATTATTTTCTTCTATTTTACCAACCTCAAGACCTAGAATTTTTGCAGGTGATCGGGTTATCAAAGATATAGCTTTAGTAAGTTCAATTTGTTTGTTTTTCACTAAATTTAATGTCAGCGGTAATAAAGTTTCCAGTCCAACTCCTCCGAATTCAGCTTGATTGAATGGTAATCTTTTTGCATCTTGATCTTGAGGTGTATGATCTGAGGAAATGGCATCGATAGTGCCATCAATTATACCTTCTTGAATTGCAATTCGATCTCTCTCATTTCTTAAAGGTGGAGAAAGTTTTGAGAAGGTTCTGTAATTCTCAAGTGATAATTCATTTAGTGTGAAGTATGGGGGTGAAGTATCGCAAGATATTGGTAAATTTTCCTCTTTTGCTTTTCTTATTATTTCAACCGTTTCTTTAGTTGAGATATGACTTACATGGTATCTACACATTGTTTCTTTTACAAACCACAAATCTCTTTGTACAATCATTGCTTCAGCATAACTAGGTATGCCTTTTAACCCCATTCTTGTTGATATTTCTCCTTCATTAACCATTCCACCATTACTTAAATCAGCTTCTTCTGCATGTTGGATGATTAAACCGTCAAAAGATTTTGCATAATTCAATGCCCGTCTCATTACTCTTGCATTGGATATTGTTTTCAAACCATCAGTAAAACCAACGGCACCAGATTCTTTCATAAGATGGAGTTCACAGATTTCTTTACCCTCAAAATTTCTAGTAATACAACCCGTGCAAAAAATTTTGCTTAAAGCAACTTCTCTAGCCTTTCTCTGAATACTATGAATAATTGCTGGTTGATCAATTGGTGGAATTGTATTTGGCATGCAAATCATTGAAGTAATTCCACCACTTGCTGCTGACATTGATGCAGTTTTTATTGTTTCTTTATGTTCTAACCCAGGATCAGTGATGTTTACTCTCATATCTACAAAACCTGGAGAGATATGTAAGTTTTTACAATTTATTACAATCGTTTCTTTTTCAATGGATTTTGATAGATCATTTCCAATTCCAGCAATTATCTTGTTTTTAATAAATAAATCTTTTTTAACTATTTTTTTTTTTTCTGGATTAATGATAAGTCCATCCTTCAACAAATAGCTATTAGAAGTTTTTTTATTGTTGTTGAATGGATTGTTCATTCTTCTTTTTCTCCATAATTGTCAATCAATGCTTTTAGGCATGCCATTCTCACTGCTACACCCATTTGAACTTGTTCAAATATTGCCGATCTATCTAAATCATCAGCTAATTCGGAATCAATTTCGACACCCCTATTCATCGGGCCTGGATGTAAGATCAATGCATCCGGTTTAGCATAATTAAGTTTTTCTCTATCTAAACCATAAAATCTAAAATATTCTCTTATTGAAGGTACAAAGGATCCAGACATTCTTTCTAATTGTAATCTTAACATTACAATAATATCTACATTCTGAAGTCCATTTTTCATATCATAAAAAACATTAACACCTAAAGATTCGATGTTCTTAGGTATTAATGTTGCCGGGCCAATTACTCTTACTTCAGCCCCAAGAGTATTGAGCAAATGTATGTTTGAACGAGCAACTCTACTATGCATAATGTCACCACAGATTGCTACTTTGAGTCCTGAAATAGTTTTTTTTCTCCTAATAATTGTCAAAGCATCTAACAAAGCTTGAGTTGGATGCTCGTGAGGTCCATCTCCAGCATTTATTACACCGCACCTTACCTTTTCAGATAATAATTTTACTGCTCCTGCATCTTGGTGCCTAACTACAAGTATGTTTGGCTGCATTGCATTAAGTGTCATCGCAGTATCAATTAATGTTTCACCTTTTTTTATTGAACTTGAACTTACAGAGATATTTAGCATGTCTGCACCAAGTTTTTTCCCGGCCAATTCAAACGAAGTTCTGGTTCTTGTTGAGTTTTCAAAAAATAGGTTGATACAAATTTTATTTTTTAAGATATTTAATTTTCCATTATTAGTGTTATTGATATGCTCAACGAAATTTTGAGAAGACTCTAACAAGTAATTAATAGAAATTGGTGAAAGACCTTCAATACCAAGTAGATGCTTGTGAGGATATTTTTTTGATGATTCTTCCTCTTTCATTAAAAAGGCATTTTATACTTTTAAAAAGATTCTTCAACTATGTAATTAAATTATACTCTTTTTTTTTAATTGACTAAATTTAGTTTCATCAATATTTAGAAAATTTTTCAGGATTCTCTCTGTATCCTCTCCAAGTGTTGGTGGGGATTTTTTATATTTCACTTTGGAAACAGAAAACTTTATTGGATTAGCAATTAAATCAATTTTCTTGTTTTTTGATTTTTTGTGTTTCATCGAAATTTTGATTTTTCTTGATTTAACTTGAGGATCATCAAAAACTTGTTTTATGTCATTTATTGGTCCACAAGGAACATTTACACTTGTAAGACCCTTTACCCATTGATTGATGGTTTTAGTTCTTATTTTTTTTGAAATAATTTTGTTCAACCCAACTCTGTTTTTTACTCTTGATGAATTATTTCTAAATTTTGGGTCTTGGTATAATCTTTTAAGGTCAGCAAAAATACAAAAATTTTTAAATTGCCTATCATTTGCAATAGCTAAAACCATCAGACCATCCTTAGCTTGAACAGTTTGATATGGAACAATTGATGGATGATCATTGCCAATTCTCTGAGGAATTTTTTTTGATATCAGATAACTTTGTGCGACATAACTAAGCCAAGAAACCTGTGAATCCATTAAAGATATATCAATGTGTTGTCCTTTTGAAGTTAGACTTCTGAATCTAAGAGCTGATAATATTGATATGGTAGCATATAATCCTGTAATAATATCAGAAACACCAACTCCAATTTTTGTTGGGTTTCCTTTGTTTTCACCTGTTATGCTCATAATTCCTCCCATAGCCTGAACCAAGTAATCATATCCACCTCTTTTTGAATATGGACCGTCTTGACCAAAACCTGTGATCGAGCAATAAATAATTTCTGGGTTTATTTTCTTTATACTTTTAAAATCCAACCCATATTGTTTTAGGTTTCCTGCTCTGAAATTTTCTACCAATACATCACATTTTTTTATAATTTTTTTTGCAAGTTCTTGTCCTTCTTTTTTTGTTAGATCGATTGATACAGAATTTTTATTCCTATTCACACTAAGAAAATATGCACTTTCTCTTGGGTTTTCAGATTTGTCATCTAAATAAGGTGGTCCTAAATTTCTAGAATCATCACCTGATGAAGGTCTTTCAACTTTTATTATATTTGCACCAAGGTCACCTAGAATTTGTGTTGCTGTTGGCCCAGCAAGAACTCTGGTTAAATCAAAAACATTAATACCTTCTAGAGATTCAATTATTTTCTTTTTCATTTAAATTTAAATACTCTCTTAAAAAATCATCTAATATTATTTTAGCAGCAAATTTATCTATATGTTTTTTTTGATCTTTAGAACTTTTAAAAAAATTTTTTGTCAAATGTTCAGCTTCAAGACTAGTATAGCTCTCATCCCAAAAAAAAATAGGTAAATCAACATTATTTTCTAACAAAAATTGATTAATATTTTTTGTTATATCATCAATGGTTTGAGACATTTTATTTATTTTTTCATCAGAATTAAGAGGAATGCCAACAATAATTCCACCTATTGAAAACTCCTTAAGTATTTCTAAAATCTTTGCATAGAATTCCATATCTTTTTTGATTACTTTTAAGGGTAGGGATATTTTATGATTTTGGTCTGATATCGCAATTCCAGTTCTTTTTTTTCCAATGTCTAGACAAATTAATTTTCTTTTAAAAGTTAATTTTAAAAACTCTTTTATATTGCGAATCAACATCCCTAGTGCTATTTATACACTAAATCATCAAAATTTTAATTATTAATATGTCAATCGATAACAAAACTGTTAAAAAAGTTGCCAGGCTTGCTAGAATTAAAATTAAAGATTCTGAGGAAGGAAAACTTAAAAATGAACTTAATAACATCTTGAAATGGGTTGATGAATTAAAGAAAGTTGATACAGAAAATGTCGAACCAATGCTTTCTGTTTTCAATGAATCAATGTCTATGAGAAAAGATAATTCAGATGCCAAATATTCTAATGAATCTATATTAAAGAATTCTCCTGAAAAAAAATCTGGGTTCTTTGTTGTTCCAAAGGTTGTGGAATGAAAGACTTTGATGAACTAGATATAACTTCAGCAAAAGAAAATATCTTAAAAAAGAGATTCTCTTCAGTAGAGTTAACAAAATATTTTATTGGAAAAATTGAAGATAATAAAAATTTAAACTGTTACATTACTGAAACACCAGAAATTGCTCTAAATATGGCAAAAAAATCTGATGAAAAAATTTCCAAGGGTTTTGACCTTGGATTGCTTGAAGGTATTCCAATTGGAATGAAAGACCTTTTTTGTACAAATGGGGTAAAAACAACTGCAGGTTCAAAGATTCTTGAAAATTTTATTCCATTTTATGAATCAACTGTTTCTAAAAACCTTTGGGATAATGGTGCTGTTATGCTTGGAAAAACAAATATGGACGAATTTGCAATGGGTTCAGCAAATACTACTAGTTTTTATGGAAATGTATTAAATCCTTTAAGGGAAAATGAATCTGAAAAGAATCTTGTGCCTGGGGGATCCTCAGGTGGATCAGCTGCAGCTGTTGCATCTGGGCAATGTTTAGGTGCAACAGGATCAGATACTGGTGGATCAATCCGCCAACCAGCCTCATTTTGCGGATTAGTAGGATTAAAACCAACATATGGAAGATGTTCTAGATTTGGAATGGTTGCTTTTGCGTCATCTCTTGATCAAGCAGGTCCTTTGACAAAAAGTGTTAATGATTCTGCATTGATGCTTCAAGCAATGAGTGGATTTGATGAAAAAGATTCAACAAGCTCTAGGAAAGAAATCCCTAATTTTCTTGAATATAAAGATATTGATCTAAGAAAATTAAAAATTGGATTACCTAAAGAATACATTATTGATGGTCTTAATTCAGAAATAAAAAGGTGCTGGGAAAACTCGGTAAAATGGTTTAAAGAAAATGGTTCTGAGATAATTGATATAAATCTCCCTCATACGCAATTTGCATTACCAACTTACTACATAATAGCTCCAGCTGAAGCCTCTGCAAATTTAGCAAGATATGATGGTGTAAGATATGGTTTTAGGGAAAAATCAGATGATTTACTTGAGTTGTATGAATGTACAAGGTCTTCTGGTTTTGGTGATGAGGTTAGAAGAAGGCTAATGATTGGCACTTATGTTCTTTCTGCAGGGTATTATGATGCTTATTATTTGAAAGCATTGAAAGTGAGAAAATTAATTTTTAATGATTTTATGGATGCATTTAGAAAATGTGATCTGATTTTAACTCCAACAACCCCAAATGTAGCTTTTGGTATTGGAGAAAAACAGAATGATCCAATAGAGATGTACTTAAATGATGTTTTAACTGTTCCAGCTAGTTTAGCTGGTCTTCCTGCAATTTCAGTTTCTGGAGGTATGAATGATAAAGATCTTCCAATTGGCCTTCAGTTAATTGGAAAACCTTTCGATGAACTTTCAGTTTTAGCTGGTGGAAAATTTGTAGAAGATTTTAGAGGATTTTAATGTCTTACTTAATTGATGGAAAACAAAATAAATGGGAAGTTGTTTTAGGCTTGGAAGTTCATGCTCAAATCAAATCTAATTCCAAACTTTTTTCATCGGCATCAACCAATTGGGGTGCAGAACCAAATTCTCAGGTAGAATTAGTTGATTCAGGAATGCCAGGAGCTTTACCTGTAATAAATGAGTACTGCGTTGATCAAGCTGTTCTAACGGGTTTAAGTTTGAATGCAAAAGTTAACAATATTTCCATATTTGATAGAAAAAATTATTTTTATCCTGATTTGCCACAAGGATACCAAATTTCTCAGTTTGAAAAACCAATAGTTGGAGAAGGATATTTAATTATAGAAACTAAAGATGGGGAAAAAAAAATAGGAATTACTAGATTGCACCTCGAGCAGGATGCAGGAAAAAGTATTCACGATCAAGATGATAAAAATTCATTTATCGACTTAAATCGGTCAGGTTGTGCTCTTATGGAAATAGTTTCAGAACCTGATTTGAGAAGTCCACTAGAAGTTGCAGAATATGTAAAGAAACTTAGATCAATTCTGAGATATGTTGGAAGCTGTGATGGAAATATGGAAAAAGGAAATATGAGAGCAGATGTAAATGTTTCCGTTAGAAAAATTGGAGGCCCACTTGGAACCAGATGTGAAATAAAGAATGTTAATTCGATCAAATTCATTCAGCAAGCAATTGAATATGAAGCAAAGAGGCAGGTTGAAATACTTGAAAGTGGCGAAATGATCAAGCAAGAAACTAGACTTTTCGATCCGAATAAAGGTGAAACAAGATCAATGAGAGGAAAAGAAGAATCACATGATTACAGATATTTTCCAGATCCAGACCTTCCACCACTTATAATTTCTGAAGAAAAAATAGAAAAACTAAAAACTAAAATGCCAGAATTGCCAGATACAAAAAAACAAAGATTTATTGAAAAATATGGTTTAAAGAATTACGATGCAGAAATACTTGTGAGTGATCAATTTACTGCTAATTACTTTGAGGAATTAGTAAAATCCAGAGAACCCAAACTAGTTATTAGTTGGTTAACTGGAGAATTGTTTTCCTACTTAAACAAAAAAAACATTGAGTTGTCTGCGTCAAAAATTTCAACAAAAAAAATGGGAGATTTAATTGATTTAATATCTCTTGAGAAAATATCCAATAGGCAAGCGAAAGAAATATTTGAAGAATATTTGCAGTCTAATAAATCAGCCAGAGACTTGATTAAGGAAAAGGGTATGGAACAAATTTCTGATCAATCAGAAATTGAGCAAATAGTTAAATCTGTTTTACAAAAAAATCCAAAAATGGTAGAGGATTATAAGTCGGGAAAAGAAAAGCTATTTGGTTTTTTTGTGGGTCAAGTTATGAAAGAGTCAGAAGGCAAGGCAAATCCAAAGGTTGTAAATAATTTATTGAAAGATTTACTTTTGAATTAATCTAGGGAGAGGTGGCCGAGTGGCTGAAGGCGACGGTTTGCTAAACCGTTATAGGTGGCAACATCTATCGAGGGTTCGAATCCCTTCCTCTCCGCCAAAATGCAATTATGTAGTATTTATGTGGTAGAACTGTTATTTTAACTAATGGATTGTAGATAAAAATAGGCTTTTTTAAACACAAGAAAAATTATGCCAAGGCATGATAACTTAATTGAAATAATAGTTAATTTCATACCTTTAACTCTTAATTTGACATCCTCATTTATATCAGAAATTGCTTTTGCATGTATTTTTCTACCAATGATTAGCAAAAGAAGTGAGGGAAAAGCTATCCATAATAAATTGTGAAAATAAAGAATTATGGATAAAAGCATTGAAATCGGTACTGTCTCACAAAAATTTGCATGGGCTCTTATAGCTCTTTCAAGTTCTTTGTTTTTATAGCCAAGCGAAGTTTTGCTCTCTCTTCTTAATTTCACTACATTTCTAAACAAACCTATATAATGTTTTACAAGAAATAAAATTGAAAATAAGTATAGTATTTCTAAAATTGCTTTAAGTATTGAAATCATATTATTTAATTTTTAAATAATACTAGTGGTAACCCATATGACAAAAAGAAAATTTAAAAATAATGAAGATGCAATTGGGATACATTGGTTTAAAAAAGATTTAAGATTAAATGATAATCCTTCAATAAATTACCTAAATCATTTCGATGAACCTATACTGTTTGTTTTTATTCTTGATGAAGATTCTTCAAAAAGAAATATTGGTTCTGCTGGAAAAGTTTGGTTACATCAATCACTTGAATATCTGAACAATCAACTTTTTGGAAATCTTGTTTTATTTAAAGGGTCATCTATTGAAATTTTAAAAAGTATCATAAAAAAATTCAATGTACGTACAATTTCTTGGAATAGATCTTATGAGCCTGAAGAAATACGTTGTGACACGCTTATAAAAGAATATTTAAAAGGAAAGGTTGAAAATGTAAGATCTTTTAATGGCTCGCTCCTTTGGGAACCATGGGAAGTTTTGAAAAGTGATGGAGAACCTTACAAGGTTTTCACACCATTTTATAAAAAAGGTTGTTTAAATCAGCCGCCACCAAGTTACCCATTAACCAAAAAAATTAAAAAAATATTTAATTCCCATAAAGGTATTCCTCTTGATTCGTTAAATTTAATGCCAAAAAAGGATTGGGCATTAAATATAAAAAATAAATGGAAAATTGGTGAAGGATATGCTCAAGAATCTATGAATTCTTTTTTTAATGATGGTTTGAATAATTATAAAGATGGAAGAAATTTTCCCGCAAAACAAAATGTTTCAAAACTTTCTCCTTATTTACACTGGGGACAAATTTCTTCAAATACACTATGGCATAGTATCGAAAAGTTTAAAAAAAACTCTTTTTCTCAGGAAAACATTGAAAAGTTTAAGAGTGAATTAGCTTGGAGAGAGTTTTCATATTATCTTCTTTATCATTTTCCTAAGATTACTGAAAAAAACTTACAAACTAAATTTGATAATTTTAAATGGGAGGGAAATGATGAATCTTTTAAAAGATGGAAAATTGGAAAAACAGGTTATCCAATAGTTGATGCTGGAATGAGAGAACTTTGGTTGACAGGGTATATGCACAACAGAGTTAGGATGATAGTTGGCTCTTTCCTAGTAAAAAACCTTCTTCATCATTGGAAAAAAGGCGAAGAATGGTTTTGGGATTGCTTGTTTGATGCTGACTTAGCAAATAATTGTGCAAGTTGGCAGTGGGTGGCAGGAACAGGTGCTGATGCTGCTCCTTATTTTAGAATTTTCAACCCAGTTACCCAAGGTCAGAAATTTGATCCTGATGGAAAATATATTCTTAAGTACATACCTGAGCTAAAAAATTTACCCTCTAAATATTTATTTTCTCCTTGGGAATGTCCAATTGAATTATGTGAAAAAAATGATTTTAAGCTTGGTGTTGACTATCCTCGTCCTTTAGTTGACCTTAAAGATTCCAGAGAAAAAGCCCTAAGCATTTTTTCTTCTTTAAAAAAAAAATAGTTCTATGAAAAAAAAAATTTTTGTTATTTTAGGCAACCAATTATTTAATCCAAAGTATTTTGAAAAATTTAAAAAAGATCATATTTTTTTTATGGCAGAGGATTATGGTTTATGCACCTATGAAAAACATCACAAACAAAAAATTCTTTTTTTTTTATCAGCAATGAGATCCTTTGCCGATGAATTAGAGAAAAAGTCTTATCAAATTATTTACAAAAAAATTAGTGAGAGAGACTTTACTGAAAACTATACGAAAAAATTACAAAAACAAATAGAAAGTTTGCAAATTATGGAAGCATCTCTTTTTGAGATTGAAGACAAACTATTTGAAAATGAAATTTTAAGATTATTAAATAACTTAGTTAAAGTAAATTATTACGAATCACCAATGTTTTTAACAAAAAGAATGGAATTTAGAGATTATTTGTCAAAAGGAAAGAAACCATTTATGGCTAATTTCTATAAAAGCCAAAGAATAAAACATAAAATTTTGATTGATAAAGATAATAAACCATTAGGTGGAAAATGGAGTTTTGACAAGGAAAATAGAAAAAAATTACCAAAAAACATTACTCTCCCCAAAAAGATTGTTATAAAAAAAACTCACCATACTGAAAACTTGAAAAGTCTTATTGAATCTAAGTTTAATGATCACCCTGGAAATCTTGAAAACTTTTGGATAGGTACCACTAGAAAATGTGCAAAGAATTGTTTAGATGATTTTTTAGAAAATAGAATTAATTATTTTGGTGATTATGAAGATGCCGTCGATAGAAGAGACAACATACTATATCACTCAGCATTAAGTCCGCTAATGAACATTGGACTTCTAACCCCAAATGAAATAATTGAAGAACTTAAAAAAAGTAAAAAAATAATTAAGTTGAATTCTTATGAGGGTTATGTGAGGCAGGTTATTGGTTGGAGGGAATTTATAAGAGGTATTTATCAAAATTTTGATAAAGAAATGGAAAGTAAAAACTTTTTTAATCATAAAAGAAAAATGAAAAAATCTTGGTATTTAGGTGCGACTGGTCTTGCTCCATTAGATTACTCAATAAAAAAAGCTTTAAATTTAGGATGGACTCATCATATAGAAAGATTAATGATTTTAGCAAATTTAATGAATTTAAGCGAAATTCACCCAAAACAAGTTTATAAATGGTTTATGGAAATGTTCATTGATTCTTCTGAGTGGGTTATGGTTCCAAATGTTTATGGAATGGGTCTTTTTAGTGACGGAGGTGTTTTTGCAACAAAACCCTATATATGTGGATCAGCTTATTTTTTAAAAATGATGGATTTTAAAAAAGGTGTATGGTGTGATATTATTGATGGTTTATATTGGAGATTCATTGAAAAAAATAAATTTTTTTTTCAAAAAAACCCAAGATTATCAATGATGGTTCGAGTGTTAGAAAAAATGAAAAAAGAAAGAAAAGAAAAAATATTCAATTCTGCTGACATTTTTTTGGAAGAAAATACATATGTCAATTAAAGTGTTCTATAATAAATCCTGTAAAATTTGTAATGCAGAAATTAATCATTACAAAAAATATTCTAATAATGAAATTGAATGGATTGATATCATCAATAACCCAAAAGCACAGAAACTGACATCAAAAACATATGAGGATTTAATTAAAAAAATTCATATTATTGAAGATAATAGGGTGATTGAAGGAGCTGGGGCTTTTTTACTTATTTGGAAAAACATACCAAGGTATAATTTTTTATACACAATATTCAAAATTCCTTTTTTCTTTTTTTTGCTAAATAATGTTTATAGATTTGCGGCATTCCTCTTATTCTTTAAAAATAAAGAACTGCTAAAGTAAGATGAAAAAAGAATTTTTGCCCATTAAAACTTGTTATGTTTGTAAAAAGAAATTTATGTGGAGAAAAAAATGGAAAAATGTATGGTCTTTGGTCAAGTATTGTTCAAAAAAATGCTCAAAATCCTCTATTCTACTTTAGTGTATCTCAAATAAGGTTTGATTTTCTTAAATTCTCCAAATAATTCTTTTGCTTCATCATCTGAAACAGCTGGAACAATTATGACATCGTCATCTTTTTTCCAATTTGCAGGTGTTGCTACTTTTTTTCTAGTTGTTAGCTGAACTGAATCCAAAACTCTGATAATTTCATCAAAATTTCTTCCCGTTGTCATTGGATAAGTAAGCATCATTCTGATTTTTTTATTTGGATCAATAAGAAAGATAGATCTAACGGTTGCATTTGTCATTGCCGTTCTATTACCATCATTGGTCTCGTCAGCGGGAAGCATATTGTAAAGTTTGGCAATTTTCAGGTCTTCATCTGATATCATTGGATAATTTACTTTTGACCCTTGGGTTTCCTCTATGTCACTAGACCATAATTTGTGATCTTCTAGTGAATCAATACTCAATCCTATAATTTTGCAATTTCTTTTTTTAAATTCATCTTCAATTTTAGCCATATAACCAAGCTCAGTTGTGCAAACCGGAGTAAAATCCTTTGGGTGAGAAAAAAGCACTGCCCAAGAATCGCCTAACCATTCATGGAAATTAATTTTTCCTTTTGTCGTCTCTGCATCAAAATTTGGAGATATGTCATTTATTCTTAGCATTAATATTGATTATAATTTTTTTTAAAAAAAAAAAAATTATAAAATTTAAATTTTTTCTTATAATCTTTATTTCAACGATTTAAAAAAAATGAAATCCTCAAGATGCTCGATTCTTTTGAAAGAATAAATATTAATGATATAAAAAACCCATTCTATTTATTTAGGCCCAACATATTAGTGAAAAAAGTAAAATATTTTCTAAAAAACTTCGATGGGGAAGTAATTTATTCAATAAAATGTAACCCCTCAAGATTTATTTTGAAATGTATGTACAATTTAGGATTAAAATCTTTTGATGCTTCATCAATAAATGAAGTAAAAATTGTAAGAAATTTATTTTCAGATGCAAAAATTCTTTTTATGAACCCAATCAAACCAAGACATTCTATTTCCGAAGCATATTTTAATTTTGGTGTAAGAGATTTTGCAATTGATCATCAGTGGGAATTAAAAAAAATTCTTGAGGAATCTAAGAATGCTAAGGATTTAAATATATTTTTAAGACTCTCTATTCCAAACAATTTTTCAATGATTAAATTGAATGAAAAATTTGGCATTAAAAATGATGCAGCTCTGAGATTGTTAAAAGAAATAAAAAAAAAATCTTCTAAAATTGGAATAACTTTTCATCCTGGTTCGCAATGCATGAATCCAGAAGCCTACAAGATTGGTTTTGAAATTACAGCTGAACTTCTCAAAAATAGTAAGATAAAAGTTGATTATCTAAATATTGGTGGAGGTTTTCCATCTACATACCCTGGTTTAAAACCTTTGCCATTAGTTAGCTATTTAAATTTAGTAAATAGTCAATTCAAAAATATTTTACCTTTAAATAGAAGAGTGAAGTTATTATCAGAACCGGGAAGATGTTTGGTTTCGGACAGTATGTCATTGATTGTGAGGGTTGATTTAAGAAAAGATAATATTTTGTTCATAAATGAAGGCATCTATGGTTCACTTAACAATGCTGGAAATTTGAGTCTTAGATATCCTGTAAGATTACTTAACTCAAAAAATAATCAATCAAGATTAATTCCGTTCAGTTTTTATGGGCCAACTTGTGATTCTAATGATTTTATGAAAGGTCCATTTCTTTTGCCCGATTCAATTAAAGAAGGAGATTTCATAGAAATAAATGAAATGGGAGCATATTCAACTACTATGAGGACAAGCTTTAATGGTTTTGATCAAGATATTAAAGTTTTTGTTTTGAACGGAGAGTCACTAAATCTTCTTGGATCAAGTAATTATTTTGAATTAAAAAAAATATAAAAAAAAATCTATTTCAATATAAAAGAAACTCCTATTGAAAGTAAAATTATTCCAATTATTTTTTGGGGGGAAACTTTTTCTCTGAAGAATATTTTTCCGAAAAAAACTGATGAAAATTGACCAATTGCTCTTTTAATAGATTCCATAATTGGAACAAAATTTAATATAATTGCATAAAACTGAAGGATTGTGGCAGTTGTTCCAACTAAGAGTGTGATAGAAATAATTTTATATGTTTCTTTCTTAATATTTTTTAATTGAACTAGAAAATTTTTTTTAAGAAAAAAAAATAAAAAAATAAGCATTCCAGATGATTGAAGAAAACCATGAATGTTTATAGTGCTACTTTTTAAACATATCTTATCTAAGACCGGGGTAATGCTCCAGATTAATGCAACCAATAACATCAATTTTGCACTTATGCTTTTTTTTATTGTCTTAAAACTAAGGAAGATAGATATTAAATTTAGATTTTTTGCATAAAGTATCAAAGTTCCAGTCAATATGAATAAAACACCTATATATTCAATAAATCTTAATTTTTCATCTAAAAAAAAAAAAGAAAATATAGAACTAAAAATTGGAGAAAATGAAAGTAGAGGAATGGTTAAACTTAGTTCAGAATTATTAATTGCTTGTAAGAAAAAAATTGCTGAAAATACACCAATTACTATTAAAATTAAGCCTGGAAAAAAATATTCAAAAAATTCTATTGAAAAATCATCCAAAATTATCCAGATGAAAAATATGATTAATTGGACGAGTGTAAATAAAAATAATAGTATTTTAGGTTCAACATATTGAAGAGAAATTTTTCTAGTTAGATCGAATGTTGCCCAAAAAAAGGCTGAAACTATGCAAATTAAAAGTGACATATATGATAAGTCTAGTTAGAGCAATATTTCTCTTTTTTTTTTTTTCGTCTTGTGCATCTCAAAATACAAAAACAAGTGAAGTTGCCAAAATGAATGAAAAAAATCGCTATGTCAATAACTACATTGATGAATCCAGAATAGAAAAAGGAAAATTTTTTAATTTTTTCTTTAAAAGTATTTTTGATCCTCCAAAAAAAAAAAAATTTCCCATCGATAAGATGAACAAAACAATTTTTCAAAATAAAAAAAATATTTTAACTTGGTCGGGTCATTCTACTTTTTTATACCAAAATACAAATTTGAACATTTTAATTGACCCACATTTAACATCCCGAGCCTCTCCATTTTCATACATAGGACCCAAAAGATATATGCCATCGCTTTTTAATGAAAAGAATTTACCCAAGATTGATGTGGTTGCTGTGAGTCATAATCATTATGATCATCTCGACATTAAATCTTTGCGGCTTATAAACAAAAAATATCCCAAAACTCTTTTTCTCGTTCCGCTTGGAGATAAGGAATTACTAATTTCGAATGGTATTAAAAATGTCAAAGAGTTTGATTGGTGGGACTCGTTAACAATTTCAGAAACTAAGTTTGTTTTTACACCAGTACAACATTGGTCAAAGAGAAATTTATTTGATAGAAATAAATCTTTATGGGGTGGTTGGTGGATTGAACACCTCGAAAAGAAGTTTCTACATTTGGGGGATACAGGTTATACAAAAGATTTTATTGACATTAAAAACCGTCTCGGCTCTCCTGATTATGTTGCAATTCCAATTGGAGCATATGAACCTAGGTATATTATGAAGAATAGCCATCTTAATCCGGAAGAGGCTGTTAAAACTTTCATTGATCTAGAAGCCAAACTTGCAGTAGCAATGCATTGGGGAACTTTCATTCTCAGTTCAGAACCTGTTGATGAACCTCCCAAAAAATTAAAAGAAAATCTTCTAAAATATAAAGTTGATGAAAATAGCTTTAAGGTATTAAAGCACGGTGAGTCAATAATTTTGAATTAGAGTCCAGGCAATCTCATTAAACTGGCACCTGCCGCATCGAGTTCTTCAGTCATTTGAATCATTTTAACATGCATTTCAAATTTTCTCATTTGATCTATTGTATTAACCATTTCCTCAATGGCATTAACATTACTTTTTTCAACGAAACCTGATATTAATTTTGCTTGTTGATTCGGCTCAATTGGAATTATTTCTTCGGTCCCATCTTCATTTACATTTGGTTCGTATCTAATGTGACCATCGAGGGTTTTTTTTAGTCTAGCTCCTTCTTCCGGAACAAGTGTAGCAAGATTTCCTATGTTTATCGGCAATTCACCAGGTTCTCCACCTAATGCTTCAATTAAGATTTCACCTTGAGAAGTAATGTTTATTTCTCTGTAGGCTGGAATTACCATTGGTTGCAAACCAGCATCTAAAACAAGATTTCCTGCACCATCAAGGAGTTCACCATTTTCGTTTACTTGGAAATCACCTCTTCTGGATAATGCGGGTTCTCCACCGTTTTTAGGTTGAATTACAAAATAACCATTATTGTTTATTGCAACATCAAGTGGGTTTTGAGTATTTTCAAGAATGCCTTGTTCAACACTGAACTTACCAACTTCTCTGGCAGTAACAATTCTAGGTTCTAATCCATTTTCTCTGTTCATATATATTGAGCTGAAGTCAGTTATTACATCTTGTCTAAAACCAGGCGTGTTTAGATTCGCAAGATTATGTGCGGTTGCGATCTGGTTTTCCATCAGCATTTTCATACTATTCAATGCTGTTTGTGACATTCTGTCCATTATAAAACTCCTTTAAACTCTATGAATCTACATTCTGATGTTAACAATTGCCTGAGTTGTTGCAGCAGTTGTTTCAATTGATTTTGCATTTGCTTGGAAGTTTCTTTGCGCAGTGATTAAGTTCACAAGTTCTTCAGTAATATCAACATTTGATCTTTCTAATGAACCAGAAAGTACTGTTCCAAAACCTTCCGCACCAGCTTCACCAACTGTTGCAGTACCAGAAACTGCAGTTTCAACATAAGTTGAGTTACCAATCTGTTTAAGACCGTTTTGGTTGTTAAAGTTTGCTAATACGATTTTACCTAGTGGATTGTTTTGTCCATTAGTGTAGTTAGCTCTAACAGTTCCTGATGAGTCAATTTCCAAACCATCCAGTCTTCCTGATGTAAAACCATCCTGATTAACGGTTGTAACCGAGAACGGTTGTGCTAACTGAGTAGATTTTGTAAAATCAATGTCCAGATCAATACTGAAACCTGCTTCTTGTTTCTCGTAATGAACACCTTGTTTAGGACTTACAATTTTACCTGATTTATCAAATGTTAATTCACCTTCATCGATGTATAGTGGATAATATCCATCAACTAAGTTGGCAGGAGGGGTTGTTACTTTGTTTCCAGCCGCATCAACATATAAAGCCAAACCTTCTGAATTTGTTGCTTGAGTAAGGTTGTAAATTTGTGGGACTGATCCAACACCCAAATCAACATTATCAAGACCAAATTTTGATGAACCTTTTACTTTTATCGTTGAGGTTTTTCCAGTTGTACCGTTTGTAAATACAAAATTGTTTGTTGTTGAATTATATTTTACAGTAATACCACCACCAACGCTTCCAGCTGTGTCCTCAATCTGATTGATTCTTTCTTGTAATGCTTCTGCCATTGTTGTTCCCACATAAAAACCTTGAGGGATTTCAATGACACCAGCAATACCGTTAACAGAAACGTTAAAAACGTTTTCATTATTAGTGGTTGATAATCTGAATACTTGAGTTAAATCTTCCGTAGCTGAAGCGCCAATTGCTTGTGCAGCCTTCGCCGCAAGACCTTTGGCTTCAGTTTTTATGGCATTTGTCTTAGTCACACCGACGCCAAGTAAGTTGTTGTCGCCTGAAAAGAAATCCGTAGCATCAGTTACTGATCCATCAGTTGTTGATAGTAAATATCTTCCAACAGATATATCAGATGCTGTTTGAGCAGATGTAACACCAATTGCTCCATTAGCAGCAATTGTTTCTCCAGTTGTTCCACTACTAAACTCAAATGCTTTTAACTCACTGTTGTAACCTACAGTTACACCGAATCTTTTATCATTAAGTTGGATTTCTGCACCATCAGCAACGAATGTTCCAGCAGAAAATTTCTCGCCACCTCTAATAAGAGTTTCTGTTGTGTCATCTGCTGTAGGTATTCCTAAGTTGTTAGTTGTTGTTGCTGTCGATGCACCATAAATTTTAAAACTGTTAAAGTTACTATTCGTACCTGTACCAATTAAGTTTCGATCAACTTCAAACTGAAGTCTTTGATTTAAAACATCATAGGTTACTTCAATTGGTGGATCTTTTTCATCAACCCAATGAGTTGCTGCTTTTGTCTTGTCTGCATTTGAACCATCACCATTTAAAAATAGATCATGGTTACCTGCATTATCGTTTGTACCAATACCAATCGAAGCAGCTGAATCTACGGCACTACCACTAGTAGTTTTATCATCCTTTAATGCAAAAATTTCATCAAAATCATCAAGAATATTTTTTGATGCTTTTGTAACCATTTGTGCATTAGTGTAATCGTGTTTAGTAGTATTACCTATTTCTCTCATTACCAATTTTTTATTACTAAAATCGACATCTGCTCCTTTGTAAACATTCTGAGCACCCTCAAAATAAGCTTCTACAGCAGTGGATTCTGCGCTGTAAATAAAAGCCTTATTGTTAGTATTAGCTGTAGTTAGTGCTAAATTA
>MDTE01042391.1_pt1 | contig 34993 bp, 20 predicted proteins | sample 811231 | NCBI WGS metagenome assembly MDTE01 (sample SAMN05326651, study PRJNA326480) | marine metagenome | isolation source: seawater | place: Indian Ocean: Red Sea | collected 2010
CGCTGCCGAGCGTGACGAACTGAGGAAGATTGTCATTCAGGCTGCCGAGGCCATAATGCACCCAGGACCCGATCGAGGGGTAAAACCCGTCAAAAATATGTCGACCTGTGTGGAATTGAAGTTGCGCAGCATGGTCATTGTCCGTCGTCCACATCGACCGCACGACCGCCATGTCATCAATGCACTCACTCAGATGCGGCCACCAGTCACTTACCTCAATACCACTCTCACCCTGTTTCCGATAACCAACCTGCAGCGGATACACCCTTGGGTACAAGTCCCGCAACACGCCGGCAAAGTCACGCACGTTTTTGCGGTAGTAGGGGGACTCCGTAATAATCTCTTTCAAGGGAGACTCGTCGAGACTCCGGCCCGCATAGCGATTGAGCGCCGGTTTCGGATCGAAACTTTCCAGATGGCTCGTGCCGCCCATCATAAAAAACCAAATCACACTCTTGGCACGCACCGGCAAGTGCGGCGTGCCCAGCCCACCACCAGCTTCAACTGGTCTGGCGACCCCGTCCCGGTAGAGCGTTGCCCCCAGCGCCATCCCCGTAAACCCCATCCCGCAATCGGCCAGGAAGGTTCGTCGCCGCATTCGACCGTTGTGCATCGCCATCTCCACCTTGTTCACCCTGAGTGCTGCGTTCGCCACCCGCCACGCCGCGTCACGCCCCCCCACCTGCCCTGGGTATCACCGAATCGTCACAAAGTCATTGTGGTTCAACAAGACATGCATCAGGTTGCCTGCGGCCCGCCCTTCCGCATTCGCCACTCCGGACTGCCGTAGTGCCTGCGCCTGCGTCGCCAGAAACTCAACACACCGCGCCAACTCCGTCCTCTCGACTGGCCGGTTTAACACCACCTCGAAACCTGCCTCGACCAACTCAACCGGCTCCGGAAACTGTTCCCTGAGACGATCCGCCAAACGCTGCGCCTGGTCCAGCGCCAGGCGGCTATTGGACAGCGCCAGGGCCTGCTGCGGAATCACGCTTACCTGCCGTCGATAACAGGCATTCGGGTCCGCCACGTCAAACACCTCCAGCATCTTCATTTTTTCATTCGGCGTCAGGCGAAAATAGAGGCTCCGGCGATAGACCTCCTCACCCGACGTTTCCGCAATCTCCGGCCCACCCATCGTCCGATCCAACGAACCGCACACCGCCAACAGGCTATCACGCACGGTCTCCGCCTCGGCCCGCCGTGAATTCATCCGCCACAGAAACCGATTGTCCGGATCAACCTGACGATTGCGCCCCGCGATGTTGCCCGCCGTACTCGCCATCCGGTAACTCCGTGAATGCACCAGCAACCGATGCATGCGTTTCATCCGCCAACCCCCGTCCATAAACTCCACCGCCAACCAATCGAGCAATCGCGGGTGCGTCGGCGGTATTCCATTCAAACCCAGGTTCGCCACGGAGGGTACGAGTGCAGTGCCGAAATGGCGCAACCACAAGTGGTTGACTGCGATCCGCGCGGTACGCGGGTTTTGCCGACTGCCAATCCAGCGGGCGAGTGCCAGCCGCCGCCCCGAACTGCGGCGAGGATAAACGGTACCCAAAGGCGTGTATTTACCCGTGACACGCTCGGCTCGCGACCGCGCTGTCGCCCATTTCTTTTCAGCAGCCGCAATCGCCATGTCGGCTGCCTGCTGTTCGCCCGACTTCGTCGGACGCTTCGCTTGCGCCACTAACGCACCCTGGCGCCGGGCCTGCAAGAGCTCCAACTCCGCATGGGCAACGAGTAGCATGGCTTCACTTCGTTCGGCCACGATCGCGTTTCGGTTCACCTCATCCTGCTTCGCTGCTGCACCAAACTTGGTGCGTTCCGCAGCGACGCGTGCCTGTACCGAGGCGTGTTCGCACTCAGCGATCTTCAAATGGAGCCTCGCGACAGCCACTGTGTGTCCGGCATCTGCGACCAGCCTCCGCAAGTCGGCCACCGTCGCCCGCAACGACCGAATGGTCACCTCTCGAAACTCCGCCGCCCCTTCATGGACCCACAGTGCAAACCGCCCTGCGGCGCGGGATTCGGGAAGCGTGTACTGAAGTTTCTTTTCTCCATTCAACCAGATCGTCAACCCCTGCCCACGGACCTCAATCTCCACCGTCGTTTCCGACCCCAGTTCAATCGGGGTTCTGACCACCCCGGCAGTAGGATAGAACTGGCGGCCACCCTTGCGATGAAACGCCTGAAGCGACGTGGCGGTGTCATTGGTACTTGTGTAAATATCCTGTGAACTGGCGCCGTCATCTCGATAATCGTAACTGAACCCCACGGAACGCAGTCCCCCCGCCTTGAGTGTCACATAGCGGACGCGGGCAAAAAAGTCACGCGGATGGGACTGCTTGGAAACCACCGTGGCAAACCGCGTGACCTGGGACTGCGTCAGGGTCCCCTGGGAAAACCGCCACGCACCCGACTTGATGTCCCAGCGTCCTGACGCGCGGGCGTCAAACCGTTCCTCCATAAATGGTTTCACCTTCGTGCCATCCTCCGCCAACCCGTCGCGCACAGCGCTGGCCACCGCCGCGACCGCCGCCCGCTGCTTCCCTTCCGCGTCGCCCACCGCCTGTCTCGCCACGGCGACCTTGCGTTCCGTCACGGCGAGGGTTTCCGCCACCACGTCATCGCGCAGCGCGGGGTAAAACGCATTTAGCGGTAGCTCGATCCCACGGACTTCCACAGGGCCGCCACCCAGCGCCGGCGGTACCCCAGGTTCCAGCGGTTGCTCCTTGTCGGGGTACCGTCCATCACCGCGGAAAAACCGAAATGTCGGTGCGGCTGTATTCTTGTCATAGATGCGCGACAGGCCATTTTCCAACACCTGGCCCAGCGTGGTGTCCTTGACCCGTTCCGGCGCGCCCGGTACCTGCTCCGTCAATACATCGTGCGGCTCGAAAAAAGCTCGAAATCGGTAGTAATCGATCTGAGATAGTGGGTCGTACTTGTGGTCATGGCAGCGACAACAGCGTAGCGTAAGCCCCAAAAACGCCTGCCCCGCGTGCTCGACGGTATCAAACATCCAGACGTTTCGGTCGAACTTGTACCAGTTTCTTCCCAGGTAGCCAGTCGCCCGCACGACGGACCGGTCACCCGGTGCCAATTCATCTCCGGCCAGCATTTCCACAACCATACGGTCGTAGGGCTTGTCCTCATTCAGCGATTCCACGATCCAATCCCGCCAACGCCAGATCCCACGCTGACCGTAACGAATCTCATTATTGCTTCCATACCAATCGCTGTAGCGCCAGACATCCATCCAATGCCGGCCCCAACGTTCGCCGTATTCAGGACGTGCAAGCAGCGTATCAACCACCTGAGAGTAGTTGGCATCAGTGGGAGCTGCCAGGAAGTTTCTCAGTTCACTGCGTGTTGGTGGCACGCCGATCAAGTCGAGGTACAAGCGGCGCAGCAAGACTGCTGGAGCCGCGGCCGGGCGTGGCTCCAAACCATGTTCCTCACGCTGCGCCTGCAAAAAACGGTCCACCGGGTTGGTCGGCGATCCCGTTACGGTTGGTGGCACTGTCGGGCGCTGTGGCATCTGGTAGGACCAGAACTTCCGCGGATCCTCAGCTGGCATTTCGTCGGCGACTGGCCGCGCGCCCTGCTCAATCCACCGACGGAGCAACTTCATCTCCGCTTCGCTTAACGCGACTCCTTCTCCCTCGGGTGGCATCTCAAACCCAGCCTCGCCGGTAACTGCCTGGTAGGCGAGACTCTCCGCCAGGTTCCCGCCCACGATGGCCGGACCACTCTCCCCTCCACGCCTGGCGAGCGCCACGGTATCCAGGCGCAAGCCCCCCCGTTGGCGCAATGCCCCATGGCAGGCATAGCAATGTTTTTGCAGGATCGGCTTGACCTGGGTGAGGTACTCCCCCTCGGTAGCGCCAGTCGGAAGCACAAACAGCATCCCCGCCGAGGCCCACACCGCAACGAATCCATATCGATGTACATGCTGCGAAAATCTCATACTGCTCTTTTCCCAGCCTGAGCTCCGTCTGTCCAGACAGATCAGCTCCCCAGATCCTGGGGCACCTCGCCATTACCAGTGCGTTCTCCACCCAACACCCAGGAAAGGTTAAAGCGAGCCACCTGCGATCCCCCCTTGGAACCACCCTCAAAGTGCAGGTAGACCCACCCTTCGCTCGTGGTGCCCGGACGCCCAGCGGCCAAGGACGAATAGGCGCTGCGGCCCGCATAGACCAGACGTTTGACGGGCCAGGTACGCCCACCGTCAAAGCTCGCCCAGACCGTACCGTGATCTCGCCCTTTCGCGCTATCGCAATTACTGTACACCAGAATATCCCTTCCCTTCACAGGCAAACGGGTCAGACCTCCCATGCAACCATAGTTGGAGTTTTGCGGCCCATCCGGAAGGGCCTTGCAAAACAGCAACCCTTCCCAGCTCGCCCCCCCATCGTCACTCCAGGCAGTCCACCGCCGTAGAGGACTGACACCGCTCGGTGCCCAATGTCGGCGTGAGTTGTAGTACACGCGACCATCCGACAATTCCGCCAGGGTTGCCTCACCAGTCCCCTTGGCGGGGAACGGTTCACTCGTACGCCATGTTGTTCCACCGTCGTCACTGTACACTGCGTTCGTATAGTGTTCCGGCCATTTACTCCGGTCATTACGGCCAGCATAAAACCTCGAGGGGCGTAATAGGCGCCCCTTATGTTTGCCATGGCGCAGTGTGATGCCATGCTCATTCATGTGCATCGAAGGCGCGTTGCCCTTGCTATCCGGAAGCACCTTCACCGCCTGTTTCGACCAGGTGCGACCATCGTCTCGACTCCGATAGACAGACAACGGCGCCGGCGGGTGCTGCGCTTCGACGAAAGCCAAAATGTCGCCGCTCGTCTCATCCACGGTCGTTCCTCCGCCGTGAAACCCTGGGCTGGCGATCGTAATCGCCTTTCCCCATGATACTCCGCCATCCTCACTACGCCGAACACGCACACTCTTGGTTCCCCAGGTCGCCAGTACGCTGCCTTTCAAAGTCACTACCACATTTGGAAACCGCTCGCCGCTAAAGACCTGCTGCATCTCCAACCGTGGCGCCGCCAGAAACGGCTGCAAAACGCCCTCGACATCCGGATCAGCCGCCGCCCCCCGCCCCACAAGACAGATCCCCAGGGCCAAACATTGCCACCATTTCGTCACCCGCACGCTCGTGTACCCGCTGTTTAACATACTCATCACCCCTGTCTGGTTACCCTGCATCATTGCCTGCCTGAAAACGCCTGGCGCGGCGGGCATACACGCTTTCCTGAGCTCGAACACATGTTCTGTGTAGCCGCTCTCGTCCCGCAACTCAAGCCTGGTGATCCAATAGACACCGCTCGGGCAACTCCTAAAATACGGCCGGGCACCACCATCCTGCCCGGCCTTCCCACGCGGATCGGAATTCCACCGTGGTCCAACCCACTCCCACACTGTCGACGGAAACTTTTGCCAGACGGCAAGCGAGGTTCCATCGTGCCGTCTATGCCAGTACCCCGTTTCGCTTTGACGACGTCATGACGCGGTTCTGGAAGCCACCCGTGGGCTGCGTTGCCCACGACCACTGCCTGGTACGCGCCGCTGGACACTGGCACCTGTTCGTTCTCAGCAACCAGCTTGAGGACCATTACCATCTCGTTAAGGCCGTCCGCTCCGGACATTGGGACGCTGCAGAGCGGCATCCCTATACCGTCGGCGACCGCCATCTCAGCGGGACGAACCTGTTCGATCTGTGCGAGGTCGGTCGTGTACTTACGTCCCCCTATGGGGAATGGGGAACGCTGGCACATACGAACAGCTACGTCTTTCCAGTAGGTGACCGCTGGGCCAACTTGCACTGCGCGATGAGTCCCCGTGGTCAACGCCTCTGCCTGGAATGGTCGAACGACCTGCACACCTGGACCGCCGATGACGCAAACCCACTCTGGGCACCACCCGACTGGGCCGGTGGCACCACTGTCTGCAAAGCACCTTGCGTCGTCGAACACGAGGGACGCTGGTATGTTTACTACAATTTGAACCTTGCCGAAGGCACCTCAACGGTCTCGTTGATTAGCACCAGCGACTTCAAGTCTTTTCATGACCACGGTGTCCAGATCAAATTTCCGAACCACTATCGTGGTACCCAGGGTTGCGAATCTCCCACGGTTTTCCTCCGGGAGGGGCTGTGGCACTTGATGGTCGCAGCAGGGGACTCCTGGTGGCACGCCATCAGTAATAGCCCGGAAGGATTCATGCGTCCGCAAGGAATCCGTTCCGCCACGGCGGGCGGGGTCTATGACATGGGCCCTTTTCATGTCGCAAAAGTATTCGTCCACAAGGACCAATGGTGGATGACATCCAGCTACAAAGCGGAACACCGTCAACAATCCCGCCTGGCGGGATCCCCCACCTTCCGCGGCGAGACAGGAGACGAAGCAGGACTCTGTGCGGGACTCTACCTGACACGTATCCATTGGGACCACGACCGCCCCGTTCTCTGCAAGCCGGAAATTGACGAAATTCCCTGAAGCACGCGACAGACACCTCACCTTCGTGGCACCACGTTGCCGTTGGCAAATCACTTCATTGACACAGCACGCGAGCTAATCCGATGCCCCTGACCAAGCACTTTACGACCGCTTCCCTGAGGGGCGTCGGCACGATCCTTGCGACCATCCTGTTGACTGCTGCCGCCTGCAGCGGGGAATCTCCAAAAGACCGCCTACCGCAACTGCACCTCGCGGTCGACAAGTCCTACGGCAAGCCTCCCCACACCGTCAAGCTCCAAGCCACCCTGTCCCCCGTACCACTCGACCTCCGACAACATCCACTGCTTTCCTGGTACGAAGACCAGACAAACGCCTCGTGTGTGGAAGCGGATGGCGCAGCGCTCCACATGGAGGGCAACGCAGCCAAGATGATCCAACTCGACTACACCGTGACGCCGAACACGGTCCTTTCTTTTGATTTCCAGTGTATCCAGCAAGGGGAAATTCACGCCATCGGTTTCGACAACGACCGTGACCTCGATATCGCCAGTGCGCAGCGTATGTTTGTCCTGCATGGCACCGAAGGTTGGGGGATCGCCAACAACGTCTACCGCCAATATCAACCTCGACAGGGTGACGACGGCTGGGTCCACTACCGTATTCCCGTGGGGCGTTATTACCAGGGTACGTTCAAATACCTGGCCTTCATGAACGACCACGATGTTCCGACACCGACCGCCAACAGCCGTTTTCGCAACGTCTCACTCGTTGAAACTGGCGAGCAACCGGAAGGCCCTCAAATCCGCTGGGACCTGGGCGACGAACAGTCGGCAACCGACGCGTGGGCGGTCTCGCATACCTACGAGCGTCCTGGCTTGTACGTAATCCGTGCTACAGTGACCCACCAGGGAAAGCACATCGCCAGCCACAAGGTCAACGTGCGCGTAAAACATCCTCCGGACGTCCGCCGCACGTTGTTCCTCGACGACCGGGCCATTCAAAAAACTACTGGAGTCCAGCGCGTCGTACACCGCGCCCTCAAACATCCGGGCAATCCAATCCTGGTAGGCGACCAACCCTGGGATGCCTACCGACCCCAGGTCTACGGCACCGTCCAGTTCGATGCGCAGCGCAATGTTTTCCGGATGTGGTATCTGGCCATTCCCAGCCACGTCCTCAGTCCCGATCCAGAGCCCTTCGTAGGAGGTTTCAAACGCATCGGCCATACCACGCTGGTTGGCTATGCCGAATCGCAAGACGGATACCGGTGGGTCAAACCGAAACTCGGGATTCTCTCCTTTAACGGTTCCAAAGCCAACGGACTGGTCAACCTGGGCCGCGACAATTCCGAAGGGGTTTCAATCATTCATCAGCCCCAAGATCCTGACCCGCTGCGCCGCTACAAGGCGATTTTCTGGGAACACCGTGTCGAGCCAACCACCGCCCCAACGGGCCGCGAAACGTTGTCAACCGACCCGCGTGGTGATGGCATGTGGGTTTCGTTTTCCGCGGACGGATTGCACTGGAACGATTTCTCCGGCAACCCGGTGATTCCCCAGGGCAGCGACACCGGACAATGCGTGTTGTATGACGCAGACCTCAAACAATACGTCCTCTACAGTCGCCTGGGTGTGGGCAGACGTATCTCTCGCAGCGTCAGCCGCGATTTCCTGACATGGTCACAACCGCAACTGGTATTCGCGGCGGATGGCGGCGATCCGCCCGGCACCGAAGTCTATGGCGGCGGCTTCTCCCGTTATGAAGGCTACTACATCGGCACCCCTTGGATGTTTTACCGAGGCACCAACCAGCGTATCGATGTGCAACTTATCCATAGTCGCGATGGAATTCATTGGCAGCGGACAGCCGGTCGTGAACGCATTTTGCCCAACGGCCCCGAAGGCGCATGGGACAGTGGCATCATCTTTACAGCCTGCCAACCCGTTGTCCTGGACGACCGGATCCTAATCTATTACTCAGCATTCCAGGGCGACCACCACGGACACCCTGAACGTGATTGGGAGGAATCGAAGCGCTACTACCGGGGTGGCATCGGCGTTGCGACGCTGCGCCGCGATGGCTGGGTTTCGCTCGACCTGGTGTATGGGGGTGGCGAAATCGTGACCCACCCCCTCCTTGTCCCACCAGCCACCGCCGACGATGACACCCCTCGGCTGCTCCTGAACACCAACGCATTTACCGGCGACGTCCGCGTCACAATCCAGACCCCCGACGGAGCGCCTGTGCCCGGTTTCGAAAACTCAAACAACCTCCATGGCGATTTTCTGCGAGGCGAGGTGACGTGGCCACGCGGTCGCACACTGGCCGAACTCGTTGGGCGTCGCATCCAACTTCGCATCCGCGGGCGTCTCGCCAGAGTCTATTCGTTCTGGTTCGAGTAGTTCCTGGCACCGGGAGCCGGCCACATCCACCCTTTTCACAGTTGGCAGCTGAATTAAGGCGTGCCACAATAGCACCCGACGGCTCCCGCAGCTGAAGGCTGACAGGCGTCGTCGGAACTCTTGCCGGGTCGGCAGGTAACAGAAAGGGCACCTCGATGTCACAACACGCCAGGTGGACTGCCCCCGTATTGGTCCCACCCGGGCGTTTGATGCGTCTGTGCTTGCCTGGCCTGGTGTTGTTTGGGTTGTACCTGCCTGGTCCATCGTCACTTCCCGCCGCAGACGACCGCTTCACCATCCTGGCGCAACCAGGCGATGCTCGCTGTCTCGTCGTCACTCCAGACCAGCCTGCGCCGATGGTGTCGCGCGGTGCAACCGAATTGGCCCGCATCATCAGCCGCGACAGCGGGGTTCAAGTTCCGCCACTAGAGTGGTCCACCAGGCCGCACACAGCGCAGCCACAAAAAACCATCATCCTGCTGGGCACACCACAAACTTCGCCACTGATTGCCCAACGCGCAAAGGGGCCTTCCGGAGGACTTGGCAACCTCCCCCTGCTGGGAACCGACGGGTACGTCCTGCAGACCTTGACCCACCATGCTCAACGTTATCTTGTCATTGCTGGAAACAGCCCTCGCGCTGTGTACTACGGAGCCGTCTATGCCAGCGAGCAAGTCGTGCTTCCCGATCCGTCCGGGAGCGGCGCGGTCGTCGTCGCGCCAACATCCCTCTCACGCGCCCCAGTGATGCGAGAGCGGGCCCCCTACCTGCTCAATTTCTCCGGGCGCGGTCCTGAATTCGAACTCGAGGATTGGAAAGTCGTGCTCGATGGACTCGCTCGCGAGTCCCACAACCGTATCTATTTCTGGTGGCAGAGCCTCTACAAACCACGCGACTTTCCCGATCGGCGACAACTCGCTGGCGGCATCGCACGCCTCGGCATGACCAATGATGATGTCAACCGTCTGGCACGCTATGCCCACACTCTGGGGATGGAATTCCTCATTGGCGGTGGCGCCTTTAGCCAGGGTGGTGCCGCGTCTCTCGTGCAGGACCATCCCACGACGAAAGCGGTCAAAGCAGTTGGCATGTGCCCGTCACACCCCACGGCGCAGGATCTACAAATTCGCTTCTCACTCGAAATGCTAGAGATCGTCCACGAGGCAGACGGCGTCTGGTTCGCGCCCCGTGACAAGGATGGTGAATGCCACTGTGACGTGTGCCAACGGCCTGTCGATGAGTACGGTTCAAAACAATACGGTCAGTCAGAAATGACGTTCCTCAAGAATTTTTGCAAGGCCTTGTGGTCGCGGCGTCCTCGTGCGCAAGTCGCCTGGCTGGTCGAACTCGACAAACCGAGAAAAATGCACAGCGAGGACCCTGCCTACTTTGCCCGTCTCCGCGAGATCGACGATCCGCGATTGCATTGGATCCTCCGATCAAGTGCCTGGCAGCTTCCTGGGCCAGGGGGCAACTACCTGCCGGCCGCCTACTTTTCGAGAAACAACATTTGGTTGAACAAACCCTACGCCTCTTCCCTGGAAACGATCCGCAAAGACGTCCTGCTGGCCGCCCAGCGAGGCTTCCTTGGCTACGCGTCCGCCTTTGACGTCTGCTTCGGCGTCGACTACCACGGGCTTTCCACCCCCTACCCCACAGACAAGCTCCCGTATGAATTGACAAGTTACGCTTTTCGTGAATTTTGCTGGGAACCGGCTCAAACCATGTCTCAGTTCCGGATGCGGATGCGAAACCGATATTGTGGACCGACCGGATCGCTTCAGCTGATCGATGACCTGATCTTTCTCCGCGCTTTCGCCATCCGCGGGACGTGGAACCAGAACACTTCAAACATGTTGACCCGGATGGTGGGGGAGATGGTGGGCTCCGATGGCCAGCCTCTCGCGAACACCACGGTCGCCAGCGCACTTGAGGCTGCCAAAGGCGACAACAAACAGGGTCGCGCACTCACGTACGCCCGACTCAAGCGTGACCTGACAATGCTTCGTGAGGTAATGACCCGTGATCTGCCGCTTTTAAAGCAGGTCCAGAACCGCTGCCGCGAGTTCGCCGCAATCGGGTCTTCCCGAGAAATGAACACCGCCAGGATGTGTCTCGAATTCATCGATCACACACATCGCCTGTTGCGCAAATCACGTTTCAGGCGTGTCGAAGAAGTCGATGCCGCGCTCGCCGACCTCGCCGCACGGTCCAATGATTCGCCTTGTCGTTGATTGACTGTGTCGGGCGTCATCGAACGGCATAACAATCCGAAAACTCCGGCCTTCAAACACGAGACGCTCGAGCAGCGGCGCCGCCTTCCACCCAAAAAAGCATGCTCTTCTTTGAATTCGCGAACCCGTGTGAGAATTTGCCCCAGGCCAATCTGATCGACGTACCACATCGGACCACCTCGATTTCGAGTAATCGTATGACAGGTGCGGGCCTGAACCAATCCTGGCCGACACCTCCTCCGGCCGGTTGGTGGCCGATGCGATCTGGTCTGACAGTGGATGCAGACCCTCGCCACGCACTTTTCGCCCGGACGTATACTCCTCGAACTCTCGAATGTCAGCACCGGCTACAAACGCCTGGCCCGCGCGAGGAATTACAGCGGCATCCACCGCCGGATCCACATTGCCCCGCGCCAGCACCTCCTGGAGTTGACCAGCCACCGCGGAACTCAGCGCGTTGACCGCCGGATTGTCAATCATGACAACGCCCACTCCGCCTGCATCCACTCCGGTGCCTGCTGGTCCCATACCATTCTCCGCGGAGCCGCAACCGGCAAAAGGCGTTTTTGCCGTTTCACCCTGCAGGTGCGTTCGCACCACCACGGCCATCACGTCAACACAACTCGAACAGCGCCGCGGCACCCTGGCCGCCACCGACGCACATCGACACCACGCCGCGCGCTGCCTGACGATGCTGCATGGCATGCGCGAGGGTGCCCACCAGTCGCGACCCCGTCATCCCGAACGGATGCCCGATCGCGATGGATCCACCATGGACATTCAATTTTTCAGGATCGATTTCAAGGCGATCGCGGCAATATGCCACCTGGACTGCAAACGCCTCGTTCAATTCCCATAGGTCAATATCGCCCACTTTGAGGTTGTGCTGCGCCAACAGTTTGGGAACGGCAAACACGGGGCCAATACCCATTTCATCCGGGGCACACCCGGCAACTGCAAATCCCCGAAACACAACGAGCGGTCGGATCCCAAGCTCAATCGCCCGATCCCGCGCCATCAACAAGGTAGCCGACGCACCGTCGGATAATTGCGACGCATTACCGGCGGTCACGGTGCCGTCGCCACTCGTCGTATCAAAACAGGGTCCAAGGGTGGCCAACCCTTCGCGGCTTGTGTGACGACGATTACACTCGTCCTGCTCGAACAGGACCGACTCCCGCGATAAGATCTCCCCGGATTGTCTATCCACCAGCCCCCTGGTCACCTCGATGGGCGCCAACTCCGCATCAAAGAACCCCGCGTCCTGCGCCCGCGCTGTACGCTCTTGGCTGACCAGCGCCACCTCATCTTGTGCCGCACGCGATACTCCATAGCGTTTGGCGACCACCTCGGCCGTATCGCCCATCCGCATATAGATCGCCGGACAGTGACTCAGCATCCACGGGTTGCGATATGCCGTCGATGATCGAAGTCCGCTAATCGACTCAACCCCTCCACCAATCGCAGCCGCTACTCCACCAGCAGCAATCGACCGAGCCGCCATGACAATCGCCTGCAAACCAGAGGCGCAAAACCGATTCACCGTGCAAGCGGCCACATCCTGGGGAAACTCGGCCCGCAGCGCAGCAATGCGGGCAACATTCGAACCCTGAGCATCCTCAGGATACGCACATCCCACGATGACGTCTTCGACCTCGGAGATGGACAATGCCGGAACCTTCGTAACGACGTGCCGCAGGCAATGGGCAAGCATGTCGTCAGGCCGCGTCAGATTCAACGACCCGCGAAACGATTTCGCCAAGGGTGTCCGCGAGCTGGCCACCACTACCGCGTCCACCATCCTGTTCCTCCACCACTCCAACCATGCATCAAACGCATCAACAGATCCATGCCTGCCACGCCGTCTCCCTTGGGCTGTGTTAGCCTACCAGGGTGTGCCGCATGGCGACAGAGACACCCCGCCCCTCCCCATGCCATACCACACCGTTTGAGCCACTCCCTGGCACAGACCCCACGGATCGGCATCGATCCGCTCCGCGCCCTTTCTCAGACCGACGCCACCGCCTTTGCTGGAATGGTCCTCGTTAACCCGCAAAAAACGAGTCCTAGCAGGCCCGTGTTCACGCCGCGTTACCGCGGTCGCCAGACAAGCGAAATGCTGCAAATCACCTGGCTTTCCTCTGCGAACGTCGGTCCTTGCCAATCGGGGCCAGAGAGACGGCACCCTCGGTTACGCTAAAGCGGGCACATCCGCACATCATCCTGATCCCGTTCGGCCTTCTGTTCGATCGGTACATAACCTGTTACCCTCCTCAAATCGATCCTCTACAACTGTGCCGCAGTCGCCTGTTTCATTGTCAGCACGTTGTTCGGTACGAAGGGCCGGGCCGGTGACCAGGAACTGTACTGCCCCAACTCCAGCGTTTGCTGGCACGGCTCTTGTAGCATCAGAGCAGTCTGCCTCATTTCAACGAGATTCGTTCGCAACCCAACTACCCGTCCACCGGGATCGCACCACCCTGCTTTTCTCGCCCCAGCCACTTCAACACTGTGCATACCGCACTCCCAGTGCACCAGCTGGGCCTGAGTTACTTCCCGGCGGATCCATGAGGTTCAACATGCCACACGTACGACGGCTACGACCACTACCACGCTGGCCAGGCCAGCGCAGGGAGCGGTGGCTCGGCGTGGTGATTGCACTCGCTCTTGTCATGCCGCATATCGCGCTCGGCCAGGACCCGGCCACGCTCGAGGACCTGCGAGCGCCCAACCCGTCGGTTTTGGCGCAGGCCATGGACAACACGTCATGGACGATCCTCGAAGTCCCCGTGTTTGATGACGACCTCTACAAACTGGCAGTCCGTCTTCTATTTAACATCTTCTTTTTGGCCCTGGTCTTTATCATAGCCACTGGTCCGGGACGTTTGCGCCGTGCTTTCGCGTTCCCGATCATTATGATGAACCTGATGGCGTTCTTCATCTGCTTCACGATGAAGAAACTCGACCTGGGACTAGGAATGGCACTGGGCCTGTTCGCGATCTTCGCCGTCCTCCGTTACCGGACGCAATCGATTCGCGTCAAGGAGATGACCTACCTCTTCATTGGGATCGGTATCGCCGTCGTGAATGCCCTCTCCAACAAAAAGACGAGCTACACGGAGTTGTTATTGGTCAACTCTACCATTACCTGCGCCGCACTACTGATCGAAGGCTACATGGCCCGAGATCGCCGCGAACAGCACACGGTAACCCACGATCGCATCGACTTGCTGGCACCCGCCAGACACAGCGAACTCCTGGCTGACCTTCGCCAACGGACCGGATTGGACGTCTCCGAAGTGGAAATCCAGCGAATCGACCTCCGCAACGACCGGGCAACCCTGCTAGTGACCACTCGTGTCACCAACGCGCCCCAGCCTCCCACCACGTAATGCGGCATTGGTGGCAGACGCCACACGTCCCATGCGGCAGCACCAGACCATCACGGACTCGACTTCAATGACCGCAGGTAGGCCAGGAGATCTGCCAGTTGCTCTGGTGTCAGGTTATTCACCAGACCTGCAGGCATCATCGATTCTTTCCGTTTCTGTCGCTCTTCGATCTCCTTTTTGATGAGCCGCACCGGAATCCCATTGGTTTGGCGCAAGTCGATTTTGTCGACACTCTCGCCGGTCACAAAACCTGTAAAGACCTTCCCGCTCTCCATCACAAACAAGTAGGACTCAAAGCCCTGGGCCATTTTCGCGTTTGGTTTCAGGACCGATTCGATGAGCTCCCGTTCTTTATAGCGTTTGCCTATATCGACCAGATGCGGCCCTTTGGGAACCTGACCGTCCGCGGTGGTGTGGCAAGCCTGACAGGACTGCCGTTCGAATAGCGCTGCCCCACGCACCTGATCACCTGCCGCCTGCAGTGCACGTTGTGCCACAATTTCGAATTTGAGATTTCCGATCAGGTTTGGGTTATCCGGCGCCACCTTTGGCAGCTGAATTGCCGTCATTGGGGCAGTTTTCTGACCCGCCCGAACCATCTCCACAATCCCCTCAATCTCGACCTGGTGGCGGACTAACTGCGTGGCAACGTATTTACCCGTCTCCGTGTCCGCATCCTTGAGATAACGCGTCAACACCGACTCAATACGACTGCTTTCCGCCCATGGCTGCCGGTCAAAATACGGCCCAGTGCGGTCCGGTCGCGTCCCCCACCATCCCCCCTTGTATTCACCTTCTCGAAAATAAAGGCGTACCAGCGCCGTCAGAATCTGACGCCGTACGGCAGCGTCGCGAACGCGAGTTAGATGAGAAGTGAGCCCCAGAACGACTTCTTTCTTATGCATCGTCTTCAGCGTCTCCAGCGCCCCGTCCGCGTACGGTCCCGGTATGGCTTCCAGGCAGGCTTCGACAGCGTCGCAACCCGCCAGGGCGCGTACCGCCAAATGCGGAATGACGCGGCCCGGATCTGGCTGCTTGTGCAAAGGCGTGGCCGTCGGTTTCGGTTCATTCGGCCGCCGCTTCGTCAGCGGTAACATGGCAGCCGCCGCTTCGGCCCGCCCCAGCCGGCCCAGGCAAATCAACGCCTGGGCGCGGACCCGCGGATTGGCGTCCTGCAACGCTGCCACAAACGGCGCCAACGGCAGACCTTTGAGCGCCGGTCGGCGATCGGTCAAAGCACGTAAAACGAACTCGCGCACCGCAGCATCCGTCGTCATTTCCAACAGTTGATCACGCGATGCCTGGTCGCCGAATTGCGCCAATGTGTAAATGGCCGCGACTCGCCCGTACAAAGGCGCACCCGATATCGACGCAGCCTGGGCAACCTTCCGCCATATCCCCTCGGTCGCGCCGCGCCGCAACAATTCACGTTGCGCATGCAAGCGATACGCCGCACTCCGTTCACCGAGATACGCCACCAGGTCCGTATCGCTGGCTGCTCCCAAATCGGGAAATGGTTTCGGGGTGTAACCAATAGGCGTAATCTGGGCGACAAAACCGACATCGGGTCCCGTATACGCAAACTTGCCATTCTTCCAGCTAGCCACATACATGCGGCCGGACCCATCGACGTCAATATCCGTAGGCCGAGGAACCTTGACAAACACCTCCTGATGCGCATCAAACGTTACCCCATTGGCCGGCAACTTGTGGCGATACACTTCACTACGGCCCCAATCGCAGGTGTAGACGGCATCGCCAAACGCATCCGGCCAGCGCAAATCATGGAGGTACATGCCACCGCACCCCGACCCACCACCATAATCCGCCAAGGGTGGCAGGGTCTCTTCAGGAAAGTTCAAATACAATGATGGATAACCGTATTCCCCGGATTGGAAGACGTGGCTCAAGCGAATATCCCATCCGCCGCCATCGTTTGTGTTGTCACGCGTAAAAAGATTCATGTACGGATCAATGCACACATCGAGGATATTGCGTTGCCCCCAATTGTGAATCTCCATTTCCGTACCGTCCGGACGCACTCGGACGATCCCGCCCCCACGGCGCCCCAGTGTCGTCCCATCCACGCCACGTGCCTCGGTAAAACCAAAATCGCCTACCGCGATATAGATCCAACCATCGATCCCCATGCGAATTCCGTTGGTCGTGTGATCAGCACCCCTGCGGGAAATCTCGTCCGTCGTCAATCCGGTGACCAATGTCTCCTGCCGATCAGCTGTCCCGTCTCGATCGTCGTCATGAAAAACACTCAACAAGGGTGGATGCAGGACCCACAGTGAGCCGTTGTCGTAAACAAGTCCACGCGGATGTTCCATCCGGGCGAACACGTTTACCTGGTCTGCCTGACCATCTCCATCAGTATCGATACAGCGCAGCACTCGCCCTCCACCCTCTTCCTTACCCAGCGACCCTTGTTCGTCAACTCCGACGAACACCTCGCCCGTGGCGGCAGCCGTCAGACAAACTGGATACGTTACCACTGGCGGGGCACCAAACAGTGTCGCCTTGAACCCTGGAGCTACCTGGACGTCCGTCAGCGTCTGCGCCTCAGCAGGTTGTGACTGTGCATCCGGGAGCGGCGGGAGTTCGGGATCCGAATAGGCTTCCAACTCCCAAAAGCTCGCCCACCAGGCTGGCTCTGACCCCAGAAAAGTGACACGCAAGTGCCGTGTCTGCGGTGCTTCCACGATGTGAGGAATTACCTGGGCCCGACGTTTGTTCGCAGACTGATCGACTATCACTTTCCACGATTGGGCATCGGCGGACGCCTCAATCCGGTATTGATAAGCCGCGTTCTTCTTTTCCCAGTGGATCCGCAGGGCACGGACGTCCCGCGGTTCCCCAAGGTCCACCTGCCACGACTCACCGACGCGGCCATCCTTTGCACACCATCTGGTCGCTAAATCCCCATCGATCGCATGACGGGCAAAATTATTCTTATTGGATTCTTCGCTGCTCGCGCTCGCTTTGCCTCCCCGCAACAAGTTTCCTGCCCCGCAACATTTGACTGCCAGCGGCTTGCCAACGGCACCACCCGTGGACACACCGTCGATGGGTGCGGACGCAAGCTTTTTGAACGCTGCATCCTGTGGACCCGTCGTTCGCTGAAACCCACCCACCGGGTCTTTGCCACAAGCCCACAGCAAACCCTTGGTGACCAGATCGAGGTACACGGGCTCTACCATCGTGGAGTTGTGATGCCCGATCGTGGTCGCGAAAACTCTCCCTTTCCCGTATTGATTGGTCCAGATGCAGACTTGCGGAGTCTGATCCCGCTTCCTTTTGGCTTGTGCCAGCGGCGTGGCGGTGTCAAATAACTTGACGATGTGATAGAGCTCTCCTTGGGGTGTCGTAAAATGCTCGCCGAACGTCCCCATGACCGGGTGATCCGGCCGCACGTTATCCACCGTGTACGCGTATTTCGGACCATGCCCGGGTGACCGCACACCCACAAACTCAAACCACCGATCATCACCGGTTCGATAACAATGCATCGCACAGTGAATCAACACGGCCGGGACCCCCTCGCGATGGGGACGAATAATGCGTTCCACAAATTCCTTGTCACGCACATCCGCAAAACACTCGTTGTGGACAACGACATCAAAACCCTTCGACCATTCAGGGTCCCGATAGAGCGGGATTTTGCTGTTGGTCGCCGTGCCCCCCTGATTCACCACGGTCCATACGACATTCGCGCGTGCCGAAATCCCGCGTGTCAGAATGCGTTGTTGCCGGAGATAATCGTGACAACAACCTCCCGTGACTAGCAGCGCCTGCAAAGGCCTGGCCACCTTGGCACCGCTCGGTACCTCCTGGGAGTGCCCCGCCAGTGAGGCACAACTTATCACCGCCAACAGGATCCCACATTGCAACAGACATTTCATCACGTGTTCGACTCCGGTGACAATGACTCGGATACGTCTCTCGCCTTCCTCTTCATCCGCTGACACTCGACCTCGATGCGCCTACGGCGCCTTCTCCGCGCAAACGTCGCGGCCTGGTTCCCACCCATCGACCAGGCAAAACGGACAGACTTCAGGATCTGTCTCCAACGGTTCCTCGTCATCCGAACGGTAGGCGATGGTCTCGCGGTAACCACAGTCTACGCAGCGTAATTCCCAGGACCAGATCGACAGGTCCTCGCGAGTGAAGCGATTGAACCGGCAATGCAGGGGGCACATTTCCCGCCCGTCGTCAATGGGACACTGATCGCGTGGTGGCTTGAGTGGAGGCATACCCGGTTGTAACCCGTCGGCTCACCGCCGTCGAGCGTTAACGCTCTGACTCAAGAGAAAACTGCCGCGCCCTACGGTCTTCCCGCCGGTGCCTCGGTATCCAGAAACTCGCCTGTCAGCGTCAACATGGAACGATAAAACGCCGTCTTGGCCCGCTCCCTGGTAGCGGACAAAAGCGTGTCTGGCCACGTTAAATGTGCGGAGTAAAAGGCGTCAGACACCTCATCGATGATGTTATCCTCGGCATCGGCGCTATCCTCGGCGTCGACTCCACCGGAGAGGAGATGTCCCATCAGGTCGAGCTGTACACCGAGATGATCCACCATCCCCCCTGGCAACACCTCTGCCGGGTCGTAACCGACGACTTCCGCGAATTCGCGGACGGAATTCGCTGCCTCTCCTTCAAATTGGCCGGCCTCCCACACCGATTGGTAAGGTGGAAAATGTCCTGACGGGCCCAGAAACAACTGGCAATAGTCCACCGCCAAACTCTCCACCGTCTCTCCGGTCACTAGAGAAGGCGAAACGCCTCCAGCGGCCATGAACGCCTCGCCTAGGACACCGTCACTGAGCTGCTCTAGCAATGGGGCATCGACCTCACGCAACCAAAGCCGACCCAACAAACGATAGACGCCACTGCGCCCTGGCTTGTCCTGAGAACGTCCCACTGCCAGCCTCACCCCAGTTTGCGTATACGGACGACCGTATCGTGAAACGCCTGCTGCCCACTGACAGGGTCTGGCGCAATAGGCATAAGGCGATTCTGGTTCCATCCGTTACCTGTGTTACGTTCCCATTTCTCCGGATCGCCCCCCGACTTGTCCTCCCACCACATGTTCCTTTCCCAATCGGCATCACGGTAGGTTTGTCCATCACTCCCCACAAGTGGTCCAACCTCCACGGGCTGCTGTCGCGCCTGCGCGACACTCGTATATTGCCAATGCCCGCAGCTGTTACTCATCGCGATGGCCTGGGGATGGATCCCCTCCATGATCACCACGGGCACGCGCATCGTGGAAATCACGCGACGCCCTTCTTCTTCAGGCAGATCCCCTCGATTCAGGTGTGGCGATTGTCGCTCGAGTTCCCGTGAATAGTAGGACGTGATTTCAATCCAATCACCATCCTCCAAGTCATGTATTGCGGCGGTCCGTGGATTCAACCACGCCGGGTTGGAATGAACAATTTCAGCGAGCCATTTGAGATTCATGGTGCGTCCGTGATTGTGGACGTTCCATTTGAAACTGGTCATGACCAGCTCGTCGTCGCCCAGGCTCACATGCTCCTGCGGCTGAAACCACGATGGCATCGGATCGACTTCCAGTTCATGCCCCTGATGATTCGCATGCCGATTCCGAGTCCGCGTGACGCCACTTTGCGCAATTAGTTCCGAACAGTCCTGATTCCTGCCAATTTTCTGAACGAACAAGCTGCGAATCTCGAATTTCCGGCTGGGAGTCTTGAACCCCCGCACGGGCCGATCGCCCTGCATAATGCCCACGCCAACGCCATCTTTCATGATGACACCGGTCTCAGGATCAATCTCTGCGTCGCGCATTACCGCGGGATCCACATCGAAATTGTAGGGTTCGTAAAACGGCTCCCGGTCGTCTTCCCAGGCACCCTCTTCCAACAGGCGATCCAGACCAGCTTTCCCCGTCACCGGATTTTCAGGAACGGCCGACGCCCATTCCTGCATGTATTCTTCCACCGACTCCTGATACCACTCCTCCATGCCGCCACCGATCCGCCGAGCCAACTCAGGGAAGAAATCACGGACGTCGCGCGCCTCACCCAGCGGCTTCACCATCGGTGTCCGCAGGCCCACATACGGTCGTAAATTGTACGAACCGCGAGCGTCCAGGTCCCACCGCTCCAGGTAGGTCGACCAGGGCAGCACCACGTCCGCGTAATGCGCCGTTTCATTGTAAAAGCAGTTAATACAGACGTGAAATTTGATCAACTCCTCATCGGTCAACACCTGCTGCGTGAGGCTCTCCTCCGGCCACGTCAGCGGTGAATCCAGGTTATATGTCATATACGCTTGCAATTTCGCACGGCCCTGCAACAGGTAGAGATAAATCAACTCTCCAACCCGCATACGCCGCCATACGTTGGCCAGCGGATACTCGGGCGGGTCCTCCAGTACACTCCAGGTTTTGGCACCCGGAGGCATCTGCGGTGTTTTCACGACCGGATCCAACCCTCCCCACGGCGACCAGCACCAGCCACCTTTGCGCCCCACACTTCCGACAATCGCATTGAGCAACCCGATCGCCCGGTCGTTGTAATACCCATTGATGTGCGCCGAACTTCCTCGATTACACATGGTCGTACAAGCTGGAGCCGCCTTGGCGAATTCAATTGCAATCCGCTGAATCGCGTCGGCAGGCACTCCACTGACCTTCTCCGCCCACTGCGGCGTATATTCTCGCAACTGTTCACGCAGCTCATCGACAGTGACGTTGGTCCAATCTTCGAGAAACCGCTCGTCGTGCAATCCCTCTGCCAGAATCGCATGCCCCATTGCCAGCGCGACTGCTCCATCCGTACCCGGAAATGGCGCAAACCACTCATCGCTCGCACCAGCGGTGTTGGAAAGCCGTACGTCGAACGTCACCAGCTTGGCACCGTTGTCGAACCTGCCATTCTGAATACGTGTGGCAAAGGGGACGTGTCCCTGGTGCGCTTCGAATGCATTGGAGCCAAAATTCAAGATGTACTTGGAGTGCTCGACATCATTGAGGTCCCAATCGCTCTCCCACAGATACGTCAAATTGGCTGCCCTGCGATTCCCCGAACAGAGCGCCCGGTGACTGAGCTGCGTTTTGGTCCCGTAGGCGTTCAAAAATCGCTTGAGTGCATCCTTGCTTCGCTGCCGTCCCTGGTGAAAAGCAAACTCCTCGGGATGCCCGCTCTCTCGCACCGCTTTCAATTTCTCCGCGATCTCGTCGAGCGCATCATCCCAACTGATCCGTTTCCATTTTCCCTCACCACGTTTGCCGACTCGTTTCAAAGGAAACAACAGTCGTTCGGGGTGATAGAGGTGATTGAGACCGGCATGGCCCCGCGCGCACAAGTGCCCGCGGCTGTTCGGATCGTTGGGATTTCCCTCAATCTTGATCAAACGCTCATTCTTGACGTAGCCCACAATGCCACACACTGTGCTGCACAACTGGCACATGCCGGGAACCTTGCGCGCGCCCTGGTACTTGTTACGATCCGGCCAGTTGCGTTTGGCAAGTGGACCGGGCAACTGACATACGCCCGGCATCGCACCAAAATCGCCCAGTTCATAACTTTTGCCCTTGATCCGATTCCATTTCTCCAGATCGATACCTCGCCCCGGGGTCTTGGTAGAGCCCTTCCCGTTGGCCTGGCTGGGATCACCCGCCTGCTGGTCATCCTGAGATCGACAACCGGCCAGGCCTGCACCAGCCGCCGCCAAACCCAAGGCCAAAAATCGCCGTCGGTCTTGCCGTTGCGTATTCAAGCTCCACCTCCGCCTGCTGAGCGTGACTCTCCGGCGACAGGCGCCTCGGCCTTCTCGCTCTGCGCCCAGTTGTAAATGTTGTACGCCTCCGGATTATAGGACTCACCTTCTCGCGGCAGGTGGTTTTCGACTTCAACCGGCGCCGGTCCCGCGAACCACATCCGTGGCCTTGTCTGCTTCTCCGGCCGTATCTGCTGCAATTCGCCTTCGGCCTCGACCGCTGCCCGCATCGCCTGATTGACGCCCGATTCCGGATCATTCAGATCGCCAAAATGCAACGCTTCGGATGGACACGTCGGGACACATGCTGGCTCCATGCCCGCTTCCGTCCGGTGGTAACAGTTGTGGCATTTCACAGCTTGTTTGGCGACCGGATCAAGATAAAGCGCCCCATACGGGCACACTTCAACGCAGGTCCCATGGCCACAACAAGTGTTGTAGTCGATCGCTACGGTACCGCCTGCTGCCTTGTGCAACGCACCACACGGACAGGCCTTAATGCATGGTGCATCTTCACAGTGCTGACACGACATCGGCATAAAGACCCGCGCCACTTTCGGATAAGCACCCACGTCCTTGTAGAACGTCTGCCGTATGTAGTTACCCAGAGGAACATCGTTCTCCGCTTTGCAACTCACTTCGCAGGCATGGCAACCGAAACAGCGACGGGTATCGACAAACCATCCGAACTTTTTCCCGTCATCCGGAGCCTGCATTCGATCACGCCAGAATTCCTCTGGCTGCTCCTTCCCCTCGGCCGCTACCTGCCGCCCCTCCGTCGACACAACCGGCAGCAACGAACTGGCCGCCGCTGCCGTCATAAATGCGCGCCGATCACCTGTTTGTTCCGTCATCAAGAAATACCTCACTGGCAACCCGGCCAGCCAGAATTCGGGTTAACGCGTCTTCCCTGCCAATTCATCCGCAAAGGAAAAACGCAACGCGATACGTTCCTTCCCAACAGGACGCCCATCAGCCTCCACATGCGGATAAACAAAATAGTTGAGTGCAGGACCTGCCTGCCGTGGCACCAGAACGATGTCGCGCCCCGTAGTGAAACTGACACGGTCTTCAGTCAGGTTGCCGAAATAGTAATCTTTCTTTTCCGGGTGCTTGTCGGCTTCCGAAATGTCTACCGGTACCCAGCCCCGCGTCTTTGAATGAAACAACGCCCAGCAATGATACCCGCCAATCGCTCCCCTTCCACGCTTCTCGGGTAACGGGAAACCGATCTCAAACCGCGCTGGTACCCCACGATGTCGGGCCAGCGAAATGAACAGGCTGTGAAAATCGGTACAGTTTCCATAACGGCTGTCGCAGACCCAGAGCACGTCGCCATTGCCGTACCCAGGCTCTGATTTGTCATACCGCACGTGCTCGTCGACGCGATCGTAAAGCAAACGTGCCATCGCCCCCGCATCGCTGCCGCCCACGAGCCCTTCCGCCAGCGCCTCCACTTCCTCCCCTTGCACCGGGACCCGGCGATTGGCGGCCAAAAACACCTCTTTTTGCTGCGCACTCAATTTGACCTTCGCACCCGCTTGCAGCAATCCGCGAACCTCGTGCCGGCGGACACGATAGTGGGTCGAGAACGCCACTCTTCCTGAGGTGGGGACAGCCAAGCTGAAGTACACCATTTTGTTGCCATATTTTCGATCCTTGCCCACCGCGCCAGGCGCAGGCAACTGCCGTCCTAACTCTGTGACCTGTTGATGTGCCGTCGTCTGAGGGACGGGAAACCATACGCGGAGCTGCGCTCCGGGGGCCAGGCCGGTCACCTCGGCGCCATACCGCAACTTAAAGGTGCGTTGACGCTCGGCAGCTGGACTGCCTTCGGCTCCCCAGCCCGCCGCCGCCATCAGCAAGACTCCGCTCACGCTCAAAACGCCTGCCGTGACAGCGTCAGAAACCCAGCGGCCCCTGCACCATGCGTCTCGTCTCTCTTTCCCCATGGTCCGTACCTTTTTACCGAGCCCACCTTTTTACTTTACCGAGCCCACCTTTTTACCGAGCCCACCTTTTTACCGAGCCCACCTTTTTACCGAGCCCACCACCAGCCCATAAACCTGCGTTATAATGCAAGCTTGCAACATTAGCACACATGATGATTTAACTCAACGCGCACTCCTGGCAACTCGCCCCAGGAATGGCAGTTTGCGATCCGGCGCACTTGCGTCATAAGACACGCTTATGGAATTGCGCCACCTCACATCGTTTACTGCAGTCGCAGAACAGCGCAGCTTCACCCGTGCCGCTGCGACCCTGGGGCTGACGCAGGCGGCCGTCAGTCAGCAAGTAGCAGGCCTCGAACGGGAACTCGCCATCCGTCTCTTTGAGCGACGTTCCAAGGGCGTGAAACTGACGGAGGCCGGCGAACGCTTATACGGTTATGCGCAACAAATCCTTGACTTGCTGGCCAGCGCCAAAGCCGATCTGGGCAAAGCCCCCCTCGCCATTTCCGGCGAATTGCGTATCGCCGCGAGTACCGTACCGGCCGAGTCACTGCTTCCGGAACTGCTGGCAGACTTCCGCGCGCGATTCCCCCATGCCACCGAGTCTCTAGCCGTCACGGACAGCCGTGTCGCAGCCACTGCGGTCGAAGCCGGAGACGCCGATATCGGATTTGTCGGTGACCTGCCCGACAAAACGGTGCTCCAGGCCACGGTTGTCTCGCAGGACGACTTATGTTTAGTCGTAGCCCACGACCACCCCTGGGCCACGCGAAGACGTGCTAGTCTGAAACAGTTGAGCCAGGAACCCTTCATTGTGCGGGAACCGGGTTCCGGCAGTCGGCGATGCATCGAACGCGCATTGGACGCCCAGGGGATCTCCCTGGCGGAGCTCTCGATCGTGATGGAAGCAAACAGCAATCGCGCCATCCATGATGCCGTAGCGCGCCGTGTTGGAGTCGCGTTTCTCTCGAGCCACAGTGCCGGTACCAGCGACCAGGTGGTACCCATTCAAGTACGCGGCTTTCATCCCCGGCGCAATATCTTCCTGGTACATAGTTCCCAACGCGCACTACCTGCTGTCGCCCGCGCGTTCTTGACATTCGTGGACACCTGGCGGACCACACACACTACCTGACACGCGTGTTAGTCGACGCGCAAAGTAACGCTCCCTGAATGACTGTTGAACTCAGGGGCATACAGACATTGAATCTGGGCATACCCCATCTGATAACGGCCACGGTGCTGCACACGTACCGAGTACTCAAAGACGTAAGTTCCTTTCGGCAGATAGTCAATGTAGAAGTGACTCGCCGTATCCCGCATCGACTGGTAGTAATACAGCCCGTCCTGAAAATGATACCGAGACAACACCGCAACCGGTTCGGTACCGCTACCTCGCTGATCCTTCAGATAGACGAATTCCATATCACGATCAGTACGCAATACGAGCCGACAAACGAGTTGATCTCCTACACGTACACGACCGCGTACCTTCTCCAATGACGGGCCCTCTCTCGTGTTCACTTTGCGGTAAACCGTCTTCTCCAACTTGAGTGGCGTACGCCGATGCGACCGGACGTTTTCGATATCCTCCAGGTATTGCCAATGCAGGCTTCCCCAGGCAACGCCTCGGTCCGACTTCTCCACGGTGACATTACCAAGTTCGGAATTCACCTGCGGGCCGACAAAGCGCCGTTCATAGAATCCCGTCCCCGCTTCAACCTCCGTCTTCTCGACTCTTTCTCCGCCTAGGGACACTTCCACCATCGCTGCCGACTTGAGCAAGTCATTGCCTCGCAGCAACAAGGCATAAATCGCATCCGCGGTCGATCGGTTCGTCCTCCAGGCCTGCGTTTGCTTCTGTTTGAGCAGCCAGGTCTTGCACTGCTCAACCGCCCGCGCATCTCCCATCACTTCATCGAACGCTTCAATCATCATCGCCTGGGCTTCAATGGGCGCCCGGTACCACCACCAGGACATTTCCTGTTCGCGCCAGTATCTGCCTGTTTCCGGATCATGCTGACTGCGTTGCTTGACGGACTGCATGATCGCCCGAGCTGTATCCCGTGACTTCAGCCGCTGAAGTGCCAGTGCAATTTGCGCCTGACCCTGTCGATGGGCAAGCGTCAACCAATGTTCTCGGGCCTGGCCCACGAAATAGTCAAACGCTTCGCGGTGCGCCGCATCTACTGGGACGTCTTCAAGAAAAAAGCTGCGTCCATAAAGATAGAGTGCAATACGAGGGGACAAATGCACCTGTGATTTGTCAGTCAACTTTCCATAGCGCCGCAGCAACCAGGCATCCAACCATTGCACGGCCTTCAGACCGGGTGTCGTGTCCAGTTCGATGCCGAGATGCCGAAGCCGGCCCATTCCAGTCACGATATAAAGAGTGATATAGTCGTTGGCAGGCCCGCCGGGCAACCAGGACCAGGCACCATCCGGCCGTTGCCGCTGCGTCAACTCAGCTGACGCGCGGCTGGTCTCGCGTTGCAATCGGTTCTCGTCGAAGAGAATCCCAACGCGTCGGCGTGATTGGCTTTCCGTCTCCGCTTGCCGCACCCACGGCGTCTCCGCAAGTGCAACCGCCTTGAGTTCCTCATTTTGCAACAAGGGGCTGTCTAACGCCTCGGTTTGCCGCCACCGCTCAAACACATTACGGATCCTTGGATCGCTGTTGGCAATATGGCGACCGACAGCATTGGCATAGAGGCGGTTCCAGATGGCGTCACTATTTTCGTGTGCCCCCTCCATCAGATAAGGGAGTGCCATCACCGCGTACCAGGAAGGATTCGAGACCATCTGCAGCGTCAACGATTGATGCTGCAAGGTTTCCGATCGAGCGGCTTCGGTCAGCCGTTTGAACGTAAAGTTGCGAATCTGTTTACCGCGAATGGGTAACGGCAGCGACTCAATCACCAGCGTTCTCCGAGACAGAACCGGCAGGTACCCCTCCTCGCCATCCGCCAGCCGCCCCGTCGAACCCACCGCTTTGTATGTCAGGAAACCACTTCCGTCGGGAATTTCCAGCCTCCATGCGAGCGTTATCGACTCTTGTGCGGGAATGTCAAACTCCCGTGTAGGAACGTCATTTCTTAACGCCACATCAACGGTTTCCCCTGTTTGCGCGTTGGCAATGTTCAAGCGAACCGAGCCGCTCACCCGCGCTGGCGATCGATTACTGATCTTCACCGTAAACTGGATCACGTCGCCTTCGCGCACAAACCGTGGAGGGTTCGGCTCAACCATGAGGTCCTTTGATGTCACAACCTGATCTTCCAGGTAACCGCCTCGCAACCTCGCATCATGCGCAAAGGCCATAAACCTCCATTCCGTCAGCGCTTCGGGCATGGCGAACTGCATGCGTATCTGGCCGTCTTCACCAGCCACCAAATGCGGAAAGAAAAAGGCTGTCTCCTGCAGGTTGGTACGCGGCGACACCTTCGACAGGTCCACGGCGGCAGGTCGCCCTCCTCCACCGCCACCCCCAGCTCCATCCACTTCGGCTGACATCAATACCGCCCGCGGCGCCATCTCCTCGGCCGGTGCCGCCATCGCGCCCCGCATGGCACGCCGCCCCCGTGCCATGCCTCCAAACCGGTTCGCCGAACCACGGACAAATCCAGGAGCCGGCCGCGGGACGGGAAACACCGGCGCGTTCTTTTTGCCCCGCCGGGGAAATTGGTAGCCCTGAAAATGCGCGACAATCTCTTGCGGAAACGCGTAATACGTGAGCGTGCCATCGCGTGCATCTTGTTTCCATTCCCCTTGCAATCTGCGCAGGTACTTCAGCTGATTTTCAAAACGCCCGGGCGCCACAACGCGTGCCTGCGGGAACACCCCAAACCGTTGCATCCACTGATGTCCGGCAAACGCATCCAACGACGCATCGTACAGCGTAGCCACCATTTCCGCCGCCGCCTTTACCGAGTCCGCCCCGCGCACCACGGCCGTCCAGGTCTCCTGCTGGGCCGGTTCCAGTTTTGATCGAAAACGTTCCCACTGAACCGTCAGATCCTTGTTTTTCCAGGGCACCTCAATCTTCCGCGCATGGAGGTACGCGCGATTTTCTCGCACCATAGTCACCCGCATCGACAATCCGCCTCGATGCACTTCTTCAATAGACTGCTTGATTTGAACCTGCGTCTGCTCGGCTGACGTCCAATACCGCGCAAGCCATCGCCCCCGATGTTCGATCTCGACGAACGCGCGCGCACGCGCGTAACCGCTACCCCAGACCGCCACAAACTCTTGTCCCGGTTGCATGGACCAACTGGGAGCTTCCAACAGATCGGGCACCTTGATCACCAAGCGTTCGGCCGCTGGATCCAACACACGCAGTGGCAACTCCGCCTTGACGGGTTTGCCGAACCGGTCCTGCGTCTCAAACACCGCTCGGTACATCCCCACCGGCAATTCCACCTCAGCCGTATGCTCTCCTTCGGCCCCCGTCGCCAGGCCTTGCTCGGCCACCAGTGCGCCGGCGGGCCAGCTGAATGGATCGGAGCCGGGAAAAGCCCCACGTACGTCCAGAGAACGTGGTTCGGGACCCTCCCATCCTGGCCGGACAACCTGTTCGGGTTGCCGCAGCCGATACACCCGCAACACCCCTTCGGCATCTTGCGCCAGATCATCCAGCGTAGCGGTACGGACACGGAGCGCCACTGGATCGCCCGATGTCTGCCATTGGTCTGCACTGAGCGTCGCCTGCAGCGCCGCATACCCAAGATTGACAACGCGCTCGGTAGAACGTGTCTCGCCTGTCGGGGAAGTCACGTCGGCATAGACTCGATATTGAAAGATCGGCGAGCTCTCCACAGGAACACTCACGTCGGGCCGTGCTGTAAAACGAATGCGAAAGCCTCCGTCCGCCGTGGTCCGTTCCCGACCGTGTGCGATATCCTGGTTCCCACGCCCTGGCGGAAAAGGCGGCAACACGCCGCGGCCGAATCGCCACCACGGTGGAAAACGCACTTCCCGCGCCACCCGCCAGCGCACCTGACCGCCATCCACCGGCGCGCCCGTATAGCTTAGCGCCCGACCCGTGACTTCCACGTCGCCCCCCAGTTTGGCCGCTGCTGGCCGCTCCATCACGACCTGAAACTTTGGCCGCTTGTACTCCTCCACCCGAACCTGCGTACTGCCTCGCGGCTCACCCTCGACGCGTAGCGTCATACCACCTCGGAGCCGATCCCGTGGGGCTGCAACGCTGCCGCTGAACGAACCGTGATCATTGGTCCGGTGCGTGCGGCGTGAAATTTCCTTGCCGTTGGAGTCTAACAGGAGCACCGTCACCTCTTTGTCCTGCAGCACACCATACGCATTCTCATTTTGATCCGCCCGGATGCAGAGCCCCTTGTAGCGCACGGTCTGGCCGGGCCGATATAACGCCCGATCGGTGAAAAAATAGGTCCGTTGCAGCTGTTGGCGTTCGGGACGTCTTCCACCAGCACTGTAATAACCGCTACTACCAAGCACCTGTCCGTTATGGGATGCATGCAGCACCACGTTCTTGCGCCCTCCCGGCACAAACTGAAACAACCCGTGCTCATCGCTGGTCGTCTGGCCATGCAGGACCCAACCTGCGCGTTCGCGACGCCAGAGACGGACCACAGCCTCCACCACCGGATCCCCACTTTCCGCGTCGAGGACAAAGCCGTCTATTTCGCGGGCACCAAACTGACTGCGCACGATCAGAGACAACCGACTGACCCAGAAATCAGAAAAATCGACCTGATTCTGTTCAGCTCCGAAGCTCTCTTCCACACTCGATATCAAGAAATACGATCCGGGTGCCAGCTCCTCGGGAACCGCCACATCGCTGCGGCGTGTCCGATAATCCACCGTCGCAGGCAGTTCTTGCGACCAGGCCAACACTGACTCCTGCTCCAAGAGATCCTGCCGCTGCTGAGGATCAAGCTGTTCTGGCCTGCCGTTCCCTTTCAAGCGGGCCTCCCAATCGTACCGAACCACTCGAAAAAACACCCGGCTCACGTTGCGATAAGACACCCCAACGGTGCCTCTTGGCCGGCTCCAAACTCGCTCGGTCGACACCTGGAGTGACGGTGTTTCGAGTTGCGTGATCACATTGTGGCAACGTCGGCCACCGACGCTCTCGGGGAAACGTGTTTTACCCTGCAGCGCCGCAGCATGGGCTCGCGGCGTTTCCCCGGATCGCAGCCAGAGCTCGGCCAGACGGTGCAGCGCACGTGCCGCGGCTGGATGGTCGCTATGCCGTTCTGCAAACCGCTGCAGAGCTGCCTGGTAACGATCCTCTTTGGATTCCCCGAAAGCATGGTTTGCCCCAAATTTCAGCCGTAACAGGTCCGCATCAAGATACGCGACACGGTCTTCGTCATCACGGTGAAACCGCAACAAGTCCTGAAAAAGCCCGATTGCCTTGACAAGCGGCCCTGCCGACTGCTCCGCATCGATTTCCCAACGAATGAACTCCTCTGCGGTACCGAAAATCGCCGAGTCACTCGACACGTCAAAGGCGTCTTCGGGCCGGGCAGCCGCCTGTTCACCTGAGCTGTAAAAACTGATCGCTTCATGCACCAGGAAATCATAAAGTGTCGGACGATAACTCGCGGGACTGGTCCCTTTTACCAGCAACGCATCAAACTCGCTCACGGGGATCGACTTCAGGAGCTTTTCATCCGCCAGCGCCAACTCCAGTTGACGATCGATTTCACGGAATATCCGCGGCAGGTCCCAGGTCGTAAAATCATTCCCGGGCGGCTCAGCGGTGCCAGTCCGCTGCAGAAAGCGAAATCGATTCTGCTGGAAATAATGCCAGTACCAGCGTGCCAGGATCGCTCTCAGCGGAGGCTGCATGGCAGCGGGCGATCGCGCAATCTCCGTTTGCATCCGTTTGATTTTCGCTTCGGCGCGGTTACCGTCGATCACGCCTTGCAGTGCGATCTTGCGGCCCACCGCTTTGATCGCTTCACCGTATGCCTTGTCCTTCAGGGCGCTCTCCAGGACGACCTGAAGCTTCTTGACGGCCGTCTTCGGCAGCCCCTTTCGGACCGCCGCTTCCACTGCCTTCCACTCCGCTTCCCGCGGGGCAGCCAGCGTCAGATTCGCCTCCCCAGCGATGAGCAAACAAATGGCCAGCCCAGCGTAGCAGTTCCGCATCACGTTCTCCCATATTCACGCGTCATAGTCCTGGCGGGTACGGCCGACTCCAACCCGTTTTCGGGCACAACGCTGCATCGTCTGGCGATCAGTCTACCCCATGGACGCAGGAACCGTTTCGGTTGTTCCCTCTACTTCCCGGAAGTAGGAGAAGTTTTCCGGCTTGATCCCCGCAGCCACCAACCACGGTGAACAAGACGCCCAGCAAGTCGTCATGGTTGTACCAGAGTTCGCACATAAAGTCGCCGTGAACTCAAACAGTCAGTAGGCACCAGGCGGTTCGTCAACAACTCGCCGCTAGCTTGAAATCCACGCTCCTTTATGCTGAACAGGATGCCCGCTTCGGCCGGAGGAGGAGAACCTGCCCCCAATCGGCTTTTCTCGGGAAATCCCTGGCTGGGTCACGGCATCGCGGCTGCTCCAAATAGGGTATTTATCGATCAGGCAATTGGACGGGCACGCCCTCGAAAACGTCTCGAAGAGCGACTGTCGAGGGAACCGACTCTCGGTTCGGCGAGTCAGTGACCACGGCAGGCCATGACAACTGCCAAATCCTTGCCAACTTTGAATCTCTGCCCGACACAGAGAAGAGAATCTACGCCACTACCGTCTGTCGGTGCGATCCGTCAGGCCATCGGGCGTGGATCACCCATGCCCACGGACATCGCCGAGGTGATTCTGGGTGGGGTGATCAACGGCTGAGGCGTGCTTGCCGCAGCAAGGATCTGCACATCAAAGGCCAGCTTGTTTCGCCAGCTGAGTATTGCAACGAGAATCTCTACGACGGCTGACTGCGGCTCACCCGTTGGGCACTCACGATCCGAGGTACCGCCGCACGAAATTCATTGCCGTCCCGTAAGCCGCGCCGACACGGTCCGGATCGCCGCCGACAAGGCCGTGCTCGGCGCCCGCGATCGATATCAAATGGTGCTCAACCTTCATCTTATGGAGCCCTTCAGCCATCAGAACGGATTGCTGGTAAGGAACGTCGGTATCCGCAGCTCCATGAACCAACAGCGTGGGAGGATAATCTGCAGTCAGGTTTTTCAGAGGCATATAGGGATAGAACTTTTCCGGCATTTTGTGCGGATCCCAGGTCGATACCTGCTGAGGCCAGATGCCGTGCTTGCGACAATAACGGTAAAAGAGCCCACCATCGCCGTCGCGATCCTCCGCAGCAGAAACAGGAGGACCGTCCACCTGTTTGAGGGATGCTGCGAAGCTACTCTCAGTCTGGTGTCTTTGGTGTGGACTCGGTTGGCTGTACCAGGCACCAACCAGATCGCCATATCCCCAGAACGAAATCAGCGCAGACGGACGCGGTTTGGCACGAAAACCGGCAGTCAATGCCAAATAGCCACCAGCCGACCCACCCATCACCACGATCTTGCTGGTGTCACCGTTAAACCGATCTGCTCCTTCGGCATGCACCCAGGCGAGTGCATCCTGTAAATCCTCAATGATCGCCGGCAGTTTCGTCTCAGGAGCAAGCCGATAATCAATCGACACCAGCGCGTAACCAGCTTCCAGCACACTTTTTTTGACTCGACTATTGATACCCGACCGACTACCCATTATCAGTGCGCCGCCGTGAATCCATACGACGACCGGTCGCCTTCGCGAATCGTCAGCGCGATGCACATCCAGTTTGATGGGCAAACCATCCACCCGTTTATAGGTAAACGTTTCCACACGCAGCTCCTCCGCAGCCAATGCAACTGAAGGTACCAGGCAAGAACCGGCCTATCCCGCCAGCTCCTGGCGACGATCAAAAAGCCCCATCCCGACACCCTATTTTGCGACCTGCTCTGGCGCGTGCACCCTACCGGATCTGGTCACGAATATCGATTAGGTGCAATTGCCTGCCCTGGCCCGCGACCGGCGCGTCGATACACACAAAAGCACCGTCCCGACTGTAGCGCGGGTGGGTATCTACGCGCCACTCTCCGGTGTAACGCGCAGGCAGATGAAATTGGCCCAGATCAATTCGCCGGCCACTTGCCACATGAAACAGATGCGGAGTCTGCATCCGTTCCTTCCCCTGCGGATAGGTATCGTTGAGAATCCATTCAGCGCCCGGCAAGTAGCTGAGATGACCCGCAGGATCCAGCACACCGTGCCCTACGGCGCGCACCTCTCCACCTTCGAGGTCTTCAAACAGAAAGTTGTTCCATTTGGACTCTCCCAGCCACTCACGCGACTGCGCCAGAATGTGATCGCTGTCGCGCCAGATGAAATGGGACGCGTACCCATTGGGAATCACGATTCTCAAATCACTTCCATCCGGACGCGCCGTAATCAGCCGTGTTAACCTCCGTCCATTCGGATACCGCCAGCGGTGCAGCGCAATAAACCGCGCCCCATCCGGACTGTAGAGCAAATGGTTGAAATAGTGTTTGATCCCCAGCTGCTGATCAGGGATTGGGCCACGCCGCGCCATATCGGCCAGCGAAATCACCAATCGAGCGTGCCCGGTTTGCAAATCGAGATGGAATACGCCCGATTCAGCTGGCGCGAGGTTATCGGTATAGGGATCACGCAATCCGTTGTAACCATAACCGGGCCGGACATCGGCAATGCGACGGAAATCCACAGTCACCGCCGAGGAACCATCAGGACTGATCGCATAAACCGGATGGGGAAGCGTTCGCTTGTGCCGCGTCTCCACATCGAGGATATGGCTGACAAACCGGCCACGCACACGATCATTCCAGATAATCTCCGACCCCGAACCAGGTACCCATTGCAACATACATCCTTGCTGCCAGCACCACGCGCGACTCTCGCCCAGGTCAATCCACTTATCCCCGGACTGTAAATCAACCATCCCGACACGGATTACATCGTCGGCTCTGGGTGACCGATGTTCGAATTCCACCTGCATGCCCAGAACATACCTGCCGGTCGGGTCAAACTGAAGTTTGTCGTAATACCCGAACCAATGATGACGCGGACCGCGCGTAATCACGCGGCTCCTAGCCGTCCGGGCCCCTATCGCGTCTCTGGCGCCGGCGCCGACCCACGCGCACGCCACGGCACCTCTTCGCAAGGCCACGCGACGGTCTAAACGCTCCCGGTACATCGAAATCCTCCCTGCAGGTCACACCCGCGAATCTATGGCTCAACTCACCCTGGAATTATCGTACACCACCACCTGCTGTCGATCCCCTCCCGTCTGGCCAGGATCCCTGACGCGTCGTCCCCGTCTCCCCAGCGAGACAGCCTATGGCCTATGATGAAAAATCCAAGGCACGCCTCACTCACACCTGTACAACCCATGCGCACAGACCACTTCAGCCCCGCCAGGAGAACACAGCCATGAAGCGATCCGGTCTTTTCCTGCTGGCAATGGTGATGCCATTATGTTTCGCAACCTCCGGATCCCCGCAAACGCGGCCACCGAACGTCATCGTGATCATGGCGGATGACCTCGGCTATGGGGACGTCTCCTGCTATGGAACCGAATCTCTGCAGACGCCCCACATCGACCGTCTCGCCAAGGAGGGACTGAAATTCACCAGTGGCTATTGCTCGGCCTCAACCTGCACGCCAACACGCTTCTCTTTCCTCACTGGCACCTATGCATTCCGACAAAAAGGGACCGGCATCGCAGCCCCGAACAACCCGGCAATCATTCAGCCC
>MDTE01165295.1_pt1 | contig 34991 bp, 22 predicted proteins | sample 811231 | NCBI WGS metagenome assembly MDTE01 (sample SAMN05326651, study PRJNA326480) | marine metagenome | isolation source: seawater | place: Indian Ocean: Red Sea | collected 2010
AATGATGGCTGAACGTTTTGAGGTCCACCTGAGGAAACAAGTAGCGAAACAAGAGGATCCTTCCGCATTCGAAAGTGTGACTCAGATAGCTTCTTGGAAGTCCGAAGAAACGGCCATCATCGTCTGTGATATGTGGGATCTGCACCATTGTAAGAATGCCGTCACGCGTGTGGGTGAAATGACCGATCGCATGAATGCGGTATTGACCGAAGCAAGGAATGCTGGAGCGCTGATCATTCACTCGCCGAGCAGTTGCATGGATTTTTACCAGGGGCATCCGGGCAGACTCAAGGCCATGCAGGCTCCAACGGCCAAAAACCTTCCAGAAGCCATCGATCAATGGTGCTACATCATCCCTGAGGAAGAAAAAGGCGTCTACCCCATTGATCAATCCGATGGTGGGGAAGATGATGACCCGATCGAACATGCTGCATGGGCTGATTATCTCGAAAGCATTGGTCGAAATCCTCGAGCGCCCTGGATCCGACAGGTGGAGGCTCTAGAAATACACCCCAGCGATGCCATCACCGATGATGGCAAACAGGTGTGGAATTTACTCGAACAACACCATGTCAAACATGTGATCGTTCTGGGTGTTCACACCAACATGTGTGTGCTGGGCCGGCCCTTTGGTCTCCGGCAGATGGCCAAGAATGGAAAGGACGTTGTCTTGATGCGGGATATGACCGATACCATGTACAACCCTCAAATGTGGCCTTATGTGGATCACTTTCGCGGAACCGAATTGATTGTGGAGCACATCGAAAAATACGTATGTTCCACCATCACCTCGGCGGATCTGCTGGGAGGCAAGCCTTTTCACTTCAAAGGGGATCCTCGGGCCCCTTCTGGAGGGCGCTAAAAAAAAGACCTACTCGATCTCCGAGTGAATGGCCTTACCGGTCTCATCACAAACCCGGAGCTGAAATTCCCATTCCACTGTCCAGTCTTCCATCTGTTCGTTCTGACAGAGTTTGATCAGTAAGCTGTTGGAACCCTTTTTGAGTTCAGCTGGAAGGATGTATTGATCCATCTGAGCTCCGCGATGGTATTCATCACGGCCGAAGATAAACTCCCCATTGAGCCATATCTTCCAGGCGTTCTTGCATCCCAGCCTCAATTGAGCCGGACGCTCTTCACTCGAGTAGAAATCGTGGTAGGCATAGGCCGTGACTTCCTTGAGGTAACCTGGATAGAGTTGGTTGAGATCGACCATACCAAAACGGTCGTCGCTTTGCAAGGACTGCCAGCTCACCTCCCCCGACTTCCCTTGATAGGAAACTTTGAGATCCACGACTTGTTCAGGTGCAAAGATTGTCTCAAAACCCGACCGATCACGATTATGGAAAGGACCTACGACGTGCCATTGGGTGATCATACCCAACATTTGAGTGATCTCAATTTGAGCACCAAGATCTTGCAAAGCATCGGCCAAGATCCGGATTTGGCCGACGTCTCTCGCATGCTCGATTCCTTGCCGGAAGATCATTTGTGCCGCAGCAGGTCGGTTGGCTGACAGTGCCTTTTGGCCATCTTCCATCCACAGAGCGACGGCCTGACTCCGCAAGGCGTTGGAAGGATCATTCAACATACCACGCAACATGAGTTGAGCCGCAGAGGGATCCAATTGTTGTAGCCACTCCAGAGCCAATGCCCGCGCGTTGGCATCTTGGTTCGTATCCAGGACAAATTCAGTCAATCCCAAGACAGGCAGGGCCCCTTCCTGCTTCAATGCAGATTCAGCGAGTGATTCCGTAGCGTTTCTCAGCCAGTTTTGAGCAATGGGTGAAGCGCCCTTCATACCTTCGAGCACTTCGATCAATGTGTCGGTGGAGCCTGCGGCTAATTGTTGGAGGGCCAGGGAAGCTTTTTCATTGCCTTGCCCCTCCTCGCCCACGGCTTGAATCACTTTGATGGCTTCCTCCGTGGGGGAAGGTGACTCCACTGCGCCCACGAAGAAAGGAAACAGCACAACGGCCAAAACACTCAGTCTCCACATAAAATCATTCGGAATGGTCATGATCGGAAGCTTGCATCATCGCTCAAACCTGGAATGCGAGGCAACGGTAAATTATACCTCCAGAATCTCTGGAATAGCTGTTAATCAGCCAGAAGGTGAGAGGCCAGCTGATTCGCACTCTGAAAGGCACCATTGATCGATGGATAGGTAAGGTAATCTCCTGCCAGCCATACCCCCTCTCTAATTTCCATGAATCCTGGACCAGACATACTCGCCATGACGGGCAATCCATGCAACACATGGTAGGATCGCAGGAAGTTCCAATGATGGGTGTTTATGTCGAAGGCCTCACCGGCTTTCAGTGCAATCGTTTTCTCATTCATCTCAGTGACATGACCACTGATATCGTTGCGAGTGGTAACGGAAACAAGATGCCATCCAGTCGGGGCGTAGGAAGGCTGGACGAGACTAGGAAAGCTCATGTGTCGAATGGGTCCTTCCGGATTACCGTTGAGAAGCAAGGCAGGTCGGTCGAGAAAAGGATTCTCCTCGGTCGCAAAATAATAAACACGAGTGGACCGGCTATGCGTTTTTTCGAGTCTCCATCCCATCAATGAAAAAGCCGAGGGTTGATCCATGGCACACAAAACATGGCGACCACGCAACTTCATGCCACTTTCTGTTTTGATTTCGCAGCCTTCCAAGCCGGCAACCTGTTGATGTAATAGAATTCGTTGAGGATCCAATTGCCGAAACAATTGTTGAGGAATGGCAGCCATCCCTTGCCGTGGCAGACAAGCCCGCCCTAGGGCAAATCGCTTGTAGAGAAATTGAAACAAACGACTGGAAACACCCAATGAGTCATCCAGAAAAACGCCTCCAAAAAAAGGTGCTAGAAAGCCGTGCTGCACCTTTTGACTAAATCCCAGGGATCTTAAAAATGCAGCAGTCGGCACCTCAGGAGCAGACCATATTTCTTCGTCGCTTTTTTGCTTCAGCGACTGTGCCAATCGAAACAATTTCCATTTGTCTAGCGGCGAAGCGGCTGAAGAGATCAAAGTGGACAACAAGGAGGAAGGTTCACGCAAGGGATCGCCAAAATAAGAGCGCCCGGATGAGCCTTGAATATAAGCTCCGGTTGAAAAATATCCTACATCAAGCTTCGTCAAATCAAGGTAGGGAATGCCCTGGTCGTAGCTGTCGAGGTAGACCTGAAAACCACGATCTAGAAGAAAACCATCTTGAAAGTCAGTCCAAACCCGACCTCCGACTCGACCCGCAGCTTCAACGAGGATATAGTCTTTACGATGCCTATGCAGGTGGAGGGCACACATTAGACCTGTGAGCCCTCCGCCAATGATCAAAAAATCTGTCTCAACAGGTTTCAACTATCGAGGGATTCAGCCGTGCTACCGTTTTGGATGCTTTTCCCACGATCAGCCCGCTGCGTTTCTGAGCTCTCCCATCTATGGAAACTCAGAGCATTTAATGACCGAATGAAAACATCACGACCCACCATTCCCAGATGAGCCCAAGTTTCTTCATCTGAAACACGACGTTCATCAAGGATCACGCATTTGGAGGGGTTGATTTCAACTAGCCGCATCATACCGTCATTCGACAAGCACAACATCTTCTTTCCATTGGTTACCTGAGAACAGTATTTTCCGAAACTCTTCTCGGAAGTCCATTTCAATGCTCCAGAGTCCAGATCCAAGCATACCATACGGCCAGAACGACCATGCAAATAGACATGCCCTCCGGCAACCACAGGCGAGCTCATGTAACCCTGAAACTTGTATTGCCATTGTTCTTTGACTTGCCATGCTCCCGATTCTGAAACGCTTGGCTCAAAAAGATGGGTCTTACCTCCGTAGGTCGCAGTAAGAAGTCGATTTCCGACTTGGGTAGGCGTCAGAATGTTCATGCCTCGGAAAGCAGGAACCTCTTTGCTCCAGAGGTGCTTGCCGTTTTCCAAATCCACCCCACACAGCCGGGTTCGCTCCAAGATCACTAGTTGAGTCTGACCGTGAAGATCGAAAAGCATGGGTGATGAAAAGGGACTGCTGTTCATCGAATCGGAAGAAACACCTGAGGACCAGAGGAGCTCACCCTTATCGATATCAACCTTGATCACGCCACCCCCAGCTTGAACATAGAGGGCATCCCCCTCAATCAACGGCGAGGAAACACCTCCGAAGGACGGGTCCGGTGTTTGGAGTGCCTTGGGCGCTGAAAGTTTCCACAAAAGATTTCCAGACCCCGCATCCAAACAAACCAATGTTTCTTGCATCCCCATGACGTAAAGTCGATTTTTGTCCAACAGGGGAGTAGAACGAATCCAACTTCCATTGGCACGAGCAAAAAATGGCACTTTCATACCACCTGACCAGGAAGTGCTCCATACCAATTCCCCACTCAAACGGTCATACGCCAGGGCCCTTTCAGTTTGATCGTCCACGGTTTCAGTGGTGTAGACCAATGTGTCATCCAACACTGGAGAACTGTAGCTTGCCTTGAGAGGATGAGACCACTGCAGACTGAAGGAGTCTCCTGAAACGCGTTCCGGCCAGTCTTGAGCGTCTACATGGCCATCGCGGTTGGGACCTCGCCACTGATTCCACTGCGATGGAGAGCTTTGCGCCTTAGAAACTGCCAAACCCGAAAACAGAAAAAGGAGAACATGAAGGAAACAAATTTTTTTCATAAGGATACCTTAACATTCCCTGCCGCGTCCTGATGTCAAGGGCAGGTGAGCGATTCCGTAATTTACTGATGTTGTTTGCTTTACACTAAAACAGCAGGCAAAAAAGTAATTAGATGGGTGCTTTTTTGGCGATGATGGGCAAATGCAAAACGACCTAATAAGACGAGCACTCGAAGCGTGTTTATCGCCAAAAAGAGGACCTTCTCAATCGCGAACAAGGTGAATACCGTCATCTTCCATGCGGATCACGCGCTCTTTGTAAAGAGAACCCAAGGTCTGCTTGAAGACCTTTTTACTGATTCCAAAGGCAGCTCGAATGGCCTCCGGAGAGCTTTGATCGTTCAAGGCAAGAAATCCATCTTGCTCCTCCAAAGCCATGAGGATGCGATTTCGAAAGGAAACAACTCGAGCGCCCCGATCAGGTTTTAGGGTGATATCCAGTTTACCATCGCTGCGAACCTGCTTGATATAACCCTTGAGCCGGGTTCCAGGTCGGACATCCGCAGGCACCTCATCGGCATAGAGCAATCCAAGGTGTTTCTGATGGATCAACACATTCCAACCGAGTGGTGAAGCGTCCACCATCATGATGGAAACGGCTTGTCCCCGACGGAAATCATGCGTGCCCGCATCGAGAACGCGGTTCCAACGGGTGCTTGCAATAATGCGATCGGACTTGGGATCCAGGCATATTTTAACCACCACCCAATCGCCCTCCCTGACTCGCCCTGACTGTTCACGGAAGGGGAGCAACAAATCCTTGGCCAACCCCCAATCAAGAAAGGCACCTACCGTTGGGTGCACACTCACCACTTTGAGAGCGCTCACCTCACCTACCATGGCAATGGGCGTTTCGGTAGTCGCCACCAGGCGATCCTCCGAATCCCGCATCACGAACACCGCCATGGCAGTGCCTTCCTCAAGATCCGCAGGAACATAGCGTTTGGGAAGAAGAATATCCCCGTGCTCTCCACCGTCCAGATAGAGTCCCTGCGGAGTGCTACGTAGGACGATGAGTGAATTGAAGCGACCAATTTCAGCCATGGCGAGGGGATCCTGACACAATTTCATCACGCGCGATACTGAAAACACCTCGGGCTGCTCATCAAAGACCTGTCACTGCTTCTAAATCTTATCAAGAGATTCAGCATAGATAGGTTAAAACTCCGAACAGAAGGGCGATGACTGGTAATGGACATCGATGGCTGCTGCCTTGTCGAATATGATACCGGATCGTCTATCACAGCGTTTTGAACTTGCGCACCATCCGCCTACTAGCAAAATCGCTCCCGTGGGCCCTGTTCGAATACTCATTGATGGTTTTAGTGTACTGCATGCATGCCGAGAAGAGCTCCCTCAAACCGCGCCCCACACGGCCAAGGCGCAGGACTGGCTCGCTCACAAATGTTTGAAATACCAGGATGCCATGGGGCAACCCATCACTCTTTTTTTTGATGGAAAAGGAACCGGCGGCAAGCCGAGTAGAGTCGAATCAAACCCTCACCTTGAAATCCTCTACAGTCAGGGAAATCAAACCGCCGACCATATGATCGAGCGCGTGACTCATCGGTTGTTGCCTTATGGTCCGGTCGTGGTGGTGACCAACGATCACGCCGAACGGGAAACCATTCTCTCCATGGGTGGAGAGGTCCAATCTTGCGAAGCGTTCATGGAGGAGATGCGTCAATGCTCCGAGGTGGCTTCCCCTGATCTTGCCCGCTATCTGAGACGTGATCGCTAGGCATTCAGGTCTACGAGGTGGTCTCACACCAGAGACTGCCCGGAGCCGTCCGCGCCGCCACCATCCAGGTCAATAAGGATTTCGCGAGGCTCGGCTCCCTTTCCAGGCCCCACGACACCTCTTCGCTCCAGCTCGTCAATGATGCGGGAAGCACGATTGTATCCAAGACGCAAGCGACGCTGCATCAAGGAGGCACTGGCACGCTGCTCAGAACGAATGACCTCGATACATTTCTCGATGAGCTCCTCATCCTCGTCGCATTCGCTCTCACCACCGGAAATCGAAGGCTTGTTCAGCTTTTCATGAATTTCCATTTCATAGCTGGGTTTGCCTTGTTCGCCGATATGATCGACCACTTTCTGAATTTCTTCATCCGTGATCAGCACCCCCTGAGTTCGAATGAGTTTGGCCGATCCTGGTGGCAAATACAGCATGTCTCCCTTACCAAGAAGCTTGTCCGCCCCCATGGCATCGAGAATGGTTCGACTATCAATTTTGGAGGCTACCTGGAAAGCAATACGCGCAGGAATATTGGCTTTGATCACACCAGTGATTACGTTCACGCTCGGCCGTTGCGTTGCGACAATGCAATGAATGCCGGCGGCGCGAGCCAGCTGCGTAATTCTGGCAATGGCTGTTTCCACATCCGATGGAGCCACCATCATCAAATCCGCCAACTCATCAATCACCACCACGATGTAGCTGAGCTTGTCCGGAATGACGATATCGTCCTCTCTGGGAACAACAATTTCCTCATCGATTTCGGTAGCAACACCCTCATCGTTACCTTCTGATTCTAGTGGCAACTCACCTTGCTCTTTGGGTAAATTTTCCTTCGGGCGGCTGTTGAAACTGGCGATATTTCTGACGCCAGCCTTGGCAAAAATCTGATAACGCTTTTCCATCTCGTTCACAACCCATCGAAGAGCGAGGACTACTTTCTTGGGATCTGTCACGACGGGCACGACCAAATGAGGCAGGACGTTGTATTGCTGAAGCTCCACTACCTTCGGGTCAATCATCACCAATCGCAGCTCGTCAGGGGAGAACCGGAAAAGCAATGAGGCAATGATCGCATTGATGCAAACCGACTTGCCCGATCCTGTGGAACCGGCGATCAACAAGTGTGGCATCTCCGCCAGGTCGGCTACAACAGGTTTTCCGTAGACATCCTTGCCAAGGACGATCGGAATGCGTGCCTTGGATTGTTCCCATTCGCTGGATTCAAGCAGATCACGCATGATCACCTTGGTCTTGGTGGCATTGGGCACTTCGATCCCTACCGAACTTTTCCCAGGAATAGGAGCCAGGATGTTGATACGTTCCGCCTTGAGAGAAGCTGAGATATTATTACTCAGATTGGTAATTTTCTGCAGTTTGATACCCGGTGCCGGATGTAATTCGTAGCGGGTGATGGTTGGGCCCTTGGTGATGTCCCCAAGCGACACCTCAATACCAAATTGTCCCAGAGTCGTTTGCATCAGGCGGGCATTGGCCATGAGTGCTTCCTTGGAATCCGTCGGCTTTTGCTCGGTATCGGGTTCATGAAGAAAGTCCACAGTCGGCAGGTCATAATCGCCAATCACCGGTGGGGTGGAAACCCGAATGGGCGCCCGCTTCTTGGAAGAGGGTTTGTGAGGCATCGTCACAGCCTTGACTGGCGGAAGGACCGGCTCACTGGGTTCTTCCACCTCAGGAATGTTCTCGCCAATTCCTTCCTTCTCCACCGTGCTGGATTGGCCGAGAATATCCTCCTTAGTGGCTCCCTTGACTTCTCCAGCATGAATGACATCACCCACATGCATCATGGCAGGGTCACCATCCACCTCCTTGGAGTTTTTTCGAGGCTTCTTGGCTTTCTTTGAAGACTTATCCTTGCCTTGTGACACACTCAAATCCCTGACGGTGGGTTCTGGAAGAGGCATCCCATCCACTCCCACACTGAAGGGATTGGCGTCGCTTTCCACCGGCTTGGACTCCTTGCGAGCCTGGCGTTCGAGCTTGCGCACCTGACGGTGAATCTTTCTCTCTTCCTCGGATGCGTCGGGATCCAATCGATCACGGCGATCTTTGAGGCGCTCCCAGCGCTCCATCAGAAAAGCACCAATGTCCATGTTGGTGACGGCCACCAGACTCACCAGGTAGGCAGTGGCGTAGATGATGAAAGCGCCAGGCCGACCGAAGAATTTCACGATGAACGCATCATTGAGCACCTGACCCACGACCCCACCAGCGGAGGAGGAGCCCATGACAGCCTGAGTCAGGCTTTGAAGGGATGCATCATACAAATCAAACATTCCCATCACTGAAAACATGAGTCCCATGGCAGCTCCTGGAGCCCGCCATGAACGGATCAAATACATCAAAAATGGTACGAAATGAGCCAGGCCGAAACCCAGGCAAATGGTAGGAACCAGGTAGGCGGCGGCTCCAAAAAAGAAGAACAATCCTTTGCCCACAATCGCACCGAAAGGTCCGATCCAGTTTTGAATCACCGGATTGGGAGGCACCGTGTTACTGGAAAGATCCGAACGATCATAGGTTAGGAGAGCAACGAAAATCAGGACCCCAAGCCCCAGATAGACCAGCCCAAGAACCTGCCCCCAATCGCGCTGACCATCGCTGGATTCAGCACTTGATTTGTTTTTTGTGCTCCGAGATCGAGCCATCCCCTAAGGGTATGGGAGCACCAGAAGGAGAACAAACAGATTTTGAGAGCGAACCCATGGGCGCCGCTCATGGGTTTTAGGGTGGAAGCGGAGTTTTTACCATTCCCGGTTTGCATTAGCTTCATTGGAGTGTCACCCTTTGGGGATATGTCTGATAGCGCTGAAACACATGTGGTGATCGATACCGATGCCGGGAGCATGACCGTGAAACTCTGGCCTGAGGTTGCTCCGAAAACAGTCGAAAATTTTATCAAGCTTGCTGGCGAAGGTTTCTACGATGGAACGGCTTTTCATCGCATTGTTCGCGGTTTCATGATTCAAGGAGGCGATCCACTCAGTAAAGAAGATCACCCCCATGTGGGCACAGGCGGCCCAGGCTATCAGATCAAGGCCGAATTTAATGATCGGTCGCACGTTCGAGGCGTGCTTTCGATGGCGCGCTCGCAAGATCCCGACTCCGCGGGAAGCCAATTCTTCATCTGCCTGGGAGATGCCACCTTTCTGGACCGCCAATACACCTGCTTTGGTGAGTTGATTGAGGGAGATGAGGTACTCGAAGCCATTGGTAACACTCCCACGTCGATGAGCAACGGGGGGGAAATGAGCAAACCCGAGAACCGCGTTGGAGTCAAAACCATCCGAGCCAAGGAAGACTGAATTTGCAGGCCGAAGAGGAACATGCCCTCTCGAAGGATGACTCTACCGATCAAGAGTCGCCCCTTGCCTTGGAGGCTATTGAGGTGATCCTCCAAAACATGGGCGCCCCTGCTGAAAAAAGCGTTGAAATGGCAGCGCAGCTTGACAAAAGGGCGCGCCAGCTGGCCCAGCTGAAATCCCAACCCTACCATCAAGCCATGGCCCACTTACTCCATTTGATGAAGCAGGGATGGGCTGCCAAAGAAAAAGGGATCCAGTGAGAGACATTCCAGCGTGGAAAACTCTCTCCAGCACTCCACTGGCAGACTATCGCATTGCGAAAGTTCGTGCCGTTTCCAGACTGCATCCGATCACCGGAAAAGCCCATGACTTTTATGTCATGGACTGCCCGGATTGGGTGAACATCGTGGCTGTCACCACCGATCAGCGATTGATTCTGGTGCGTCAATATCGCCATGGAACCGATACGGTGGATCTGGAATTTCCAGGGGGCGTCATGGACGCAGAAGACCCCACTCCCGAGTTCACCGCCATTCGCGAATTGAGAGAAGAGACCGGCTATCAAGGCCAATCAGCGCGTGTCATCGGAAAGATCGCGCCAAACCCTGCCATACAGGGAAATTATTGTCACACCGTCCTTATCGAAGGTTGCGAGCTCAAACATGCTACAGAGTTTGACCCGTCCGAGGACATCGAAACCATCCTTGCCACATCCGATCAGATGCACCAATGGGTCGGCCAGGGCAGGGTTCAGCATGCCCTGGTGGTGGTTGCGTGGACCCATTATCAAAGAACCACCACCCTACCCTCCATCTGAGTCCTCCAGGGCGAGCGGCCCCAGAGGAGACTCTAGTGAGAACGTTGCGGTGGGACCGTATTAGGGCATATTCTTCTCCATGACATCCGACTCCAGCCCAACGAAGGATGAAAGCTCCATGATTTATCAGGTGGAAGGCCTGTCCAAATCTTACGGTGCCTATAAGGTGTTGGACCAAGTTTGTCTCGAGGTATTCCCTCGCTCGAGCGTGGCCATCATGGGGCCTTCTGGGTCCGGAAAGAGCACACTTCTGCACTGTCTGGGTGGCGTGGATCGAGCCGATCAAGGAAGTCTTCTTTTCGAGGGAAACAATCTGCAGCAAATGGGAGAGGAGGCGATCGCCTCTCTTCGAAGGGAACGAATCGCCTCCATTTTTCAATTCTTCTATCTACTGCCCACCCTGACAGTGTCTGAGAATATCGCCTTCCCGTTGATGATGCAGGATCACACAGCCGCCGAACGCAACGAGCGCGTCCAGGAAATGATGCAAGCTGTGGCCATGGATCATCGGGCGCAGGCCTACCCCAACCAGCTCAGTGGAGGCGAGCAACAAAGGGTGGCCATTGCTCGGGCACTCATCATGAGGCCTTCAGTGGTGCTGGCAGATGAACCGACAGGTAACCTGGACCGCAAAAACGGAGAAAGCATTCTTGAGCTGATGCAACAACTGATCACCCGTCAATCCAGCACCCTGATACTGGTGACCCACAGCAAAGAGGCAGCTGCGGTTTGTCGCAGCCTTTGGTTCATGGAAGACGGTCAACTTCACTCCTGAGCGCGCTCTACCATCGCCTGTGAATCCATGGTTCAAACACCTTCGACTGATTGCGTGGCAGGTCCACTTTCGCCACGCATGCCGGCACCCGATCGTGTCGAGCCTGTTTTGTCTCATCATCGCCATTGGCGTCGCATCCTTTTATTCCATCCGCCTTGCCAATCGAGCAGCAATTACCGGTTTTGGGCTTTTTGATCGCTCCATTGGCATCCAAGCCGACCTCATCCTGACCAGTCCCTCAGGGAGAATGCGACCCGATCAACTGCAGCTCGCCCAGGATCTGGTGAGAGATCTCCCTGTGGTGTTCGTACCGGTAGCCGAAACAACGGCCAGTGAGGATCTGCCAGACCAGGATCGATTGGTCACTGAGCAATACACCTTGTTGGGATTGGATACCCTTGCGCTGGCCAATTTGAGTTATCACGATCCCGATGCCCTTGCAAACCGGGCCCGAGCTTCCTTTGGAGACACCTCACTTGCGGACCCTTTGGCACCCTCCGCTGACGGAGGGGTTCTCATCAGTGAGGCACTGGCTCGCAAGAAACAACTCCAGAGAGGCGATTCCCTCAGCCTGATCATTGACGATCAAGTCCGCAGCCTGAGGATCATGCACGTCGCTCCGGATCAGGTGTTTCGCGTTTCCCAACCTGCTTCGATTCTTTTCACCGACCTGGTGTCCCTGCAAAAAATGCTCGGCACGGGCCAGAGCTTCGATCGTATCGAGCTTTTCGTACCGCCCGGCCCGCTCAAGCAAGGTTGGGTCCAACAAGCTCAAACCATGTTACAGCAACCAAGCAAGGGGTGGCTCGTAGACACAGCGCAGTCGGCTTTTGAATCACGAGCGACGATGACTCAGGCCTTTCGACTCAACTTGACCATCCTTTCAGCACTCGCTCTTCTGGTCGGGCTTTACCTCATCCTGCAAGGTCTGGATGCCGCTGTCACGCGGCGACAAATGGAGGTTGCCACCCTGAAATCACTCGGTGTATCGGCTCGCGTTGTTCAGTCAGCATGGCTGCTGGAAAGTTTATTTCTGGGTATGATCGGGAGCTTCATCGGTTGCTTGATGGGGTGGATAGCCGCTCAATGGCTTGTGGGTTCGGTGGCAACCACGGTCAATGCGCTGTATCTCAAGAGCACTCAGGACGCCGCTCAATGGCACTGGGGGGAAGCCTCTCTGGCCATGATGCTTGGAGTTCTTGCAAGTATGTTGGCAGGCTGGATTCCCTCCAGGCACGTGGCGACCACACCGGCCGCCGAGACCTTTAAAAAAAGCCGCTATGAAGGTTCTTCCCAAGCCCTTGACCGCCCCTTGACAGGTGTCTTCTGTGCCCTGATTGGATGGCTTTTGAGTCGGTCGCCTGCATGGTCCATGGGAGGACAATCCATCCCGATGGGTGGTTATGCAGCAGCCCTGCTTTGGGTACTGGCCATCACTCTTGTATTGCCCGCCGCCTTTCGTTTTTTAGGGCAGAGCTTATCGGCTTGGAGTCCTTCTCCGGGGTTGCTCTTTGCCAGCAGCCAGGCCAGACGACCATCGAGTCGTCATTTGTTGAGTATTGCCGCCCTAGCAGTCGCCATTGGCATGGCAGGGGGCATGGCACTGATGATCAAAAGTTTCGAAAAAACCATGGTGCAGTGGATTTCTCACTCACTTCGGGCCGACTTGTACATCGCCTGCAAGGGTGTCGGAAATGCCAGCAGCCAAAACCGGATGGCGCGCACAACATGGAGCGCTCTGGTCAGTCATCCAGCCGTTTCATTAGCTGAAGTAGGCCAGATGTTTCCCATTCAGTGGAAAGGCAAACCTACTTTTCTCACGGGTATGCCCCAGGAGGATCCGCTTCAATGGACTTACCCCATGTGGCTGGAAAAACCGTCTGAGCAGAAATCATCAAGCGAAAGAAATGCAACCTTTCCTCAAGCCGCCATCAGCGAAAGTTTTCAAAGCAGATTTGACGTGCATCTTGGGGATCGTGTGGAGATCCCCACTCCTTCAGGCAGCCACACGGTTCAGGTCGTTGGAGTATTCGCTGAGTATGGCAATGAACGCGGCACCCTGGCCGTCGGCCGATCCCATTTGAGCCAATGGTTTGACGACGATCGCGCCATCAATGTGGCCTTGACCCTCAAGCCTGGGATCGATCCTGAAGAGGTTCGTGCAGAATTATTATCGAACCATCCAGGAATCGCAGTCCGCACACAGTCCAAACTCCGCGCAGAAGTCATCCATATTTTCCAACAAACTTTTTCTGTGACCGTTGTTCTTCAGTGGCTGGCAATCGGTGTGGCTCTGGTAGGACTCATACTCTCCCTCAACACTTCTCTGCACGAACGCCGTCTGGAATTTCAGATTCTCAAACACCTGGGTATGGGACGTTTTCAAATGGCCCGGACCATTGCCATGGAAAGCGTGCTCTGCTCATGGGTTGGCTTTGTCGGTGGTCTGTTTCTTGCCATTTCGCTGGGCTGGCTTCTGGTTCATGTAATTAACAAGCAATCCTTTGGTTGGACCCTGATGATGGTCATTCCCGGGTATCACTACGTGAAACTGTGGCTCAGTCTCACCTTGGTCACCTGGCTGACGACGATCCCCATGGGTTGGTGGTCCGCCAATCAACGCATGCACAAAGAAGAATGAATCCGCTTGCTCCATGGAATCAAAACGGTTTGACCTGCAAGGTCGGCCCTCTCATCACCGGTCTTATCCTTGCCATCTGCTATCCATCGGATACTCGATGCGACCAGGGAGAAGCATTCGAACGAGTCGAACCAGGCCGAAAGCTCTCCTTCCCCGCAGACCATGGAAGCCATCCAGGATTCAAGATTGAATGGTGGTATGTCACAGGGCACTTGCGTGACCGGCAAAAAAAACGTCGCTTTGGCTATCAGGCAACCTTCTTTCGCTTTGCAGGTGCTGAACAACCCCCATCGATCCAGCCATCAGAGTCCGATTCCGGGGATTGGTTTCTTGCCCACATGGCTTTGTTGGATTTGCAGAACAAACGTTTTTTGCATCAGGAACGACTCAATCGATCTCCCCTCGCCTCAGCAACGCCAAACAACCTCGCCTTGCGACATGGCAATTGGACATTCGAACGAACGGAAGATTCGCAAGGCGAATGCTTCAAATTGAAAGGAACCATTCTCTCGGAGGCGGCCTTCGAGTTCGATCTTCGCCCAAGCAAACCCATCACCTTGTTTGGAGATCAGGGGTATTCCAAAAAAGGAGCGGGGCCCAACGCCGCGAGTTACTACATGACGTTCACCCGCATGAAAACCTCTGGAACCCTGCAATGTGCTGAAGGGAACTTATCAGTTGAAGGCGAATCCTGGATGGATCATGAAGTCAGCAGCAATCAACTGGGAGAAGGACAAGTCGGGTGGGATTGGATCAGTATTCGTTTTCACAATGGCAGGGATCTCATGGCCTACCGCATGCGCACCGAAGCAGGCAAGGCGGACCCCGCATCCACGCTTGCTTGGGTCGACCCTGAGGGAACATTGACTCAGCAAGCACTCAGCGATGACATGTGGCAACCCGTGAGATTCTGGAGAAGCCCTGAAACCCTCATCACCTACCCGGTGGAATGGGAACTTCACCTTCCCTCGAGCAAAGGATCAGCAAAAGAGTCCTACCGTGTTGTCCCATTATTCGATGGTCAGGAAATGATCGGGCGCATCAGCGGAGTCACCTACTGGGAGGGCGCCTGTGAAATCCGTGATGCCTCCAATCAAGTGGTCGGGGAAGCCTACATGGAATTGGCAGGCTATGATGGCCATCGTCTCTCGGAGGCACTGAATGCCGAGGCTCGATTGCCCGAAGCCGAGTAAAAATCAGTTGTTTTTTTTTGCATCAAACGACTTTCGGGTCATACTTTCAGCGCCATGGCAACAGGCTGCTTGAGCCGCCGAGTTGTCAGGCATCATTCTGATCATCTAACGAACCTGAATAATGATATTATGAGCGTATTAGTCGCCAAAGAAGCCCCTGATTTCAAAGCAGCCGCAGCCATGCCCGATGGCAGTATCGGAGAAATACAACTTTCTTCCTTGAGGGGAAAGTATGTGATTTTATTTTTCTGGCCTCTGGATTTCACTTTTGTTTGCCCTACCGAGATCATTGCCATGGATCATCGTCAACCCAAGTTTGCCGAGCTGGGAGTCGAGGTGATCGGTGTTTCCATCGACTCACAATTCACGCATCATGCCTGGCGGAACACGCCCGTCGATAAAGGTGGCATTGGGCCCGTCAAGTTCCCCATCGTCGCCGACCTAAATCATCGCATCACCCAGGCCTACGGCGTGGAGCATCCGGAGGCCAACGTCGCCATGCGTGGCACTTTCCTGATCGACAAGGATGGCATCGTTCAATCGCAAACGGTCAATAACCTACCGTTGGGACGCAACATTGATGAGCATCTGCGCGTTGTGGAGGCCCTGCAATACTTCGAGGCCAACGGTGAAGTCTGCCCGGCAGGGTGGCAGAAAGGCCAGAGTGGCATGACGCCCGACGCCGATGGAGTGGCCAGCTATCTGGCAGCCAATGCAGAGAAACTCTGAGGCTTACCCGGTCTTCGGACGATAGCCGAAAACTTTCCAAACGGTTGCGACTCTTGGTCGCAGCCGTTTTTTGATGGTTGGTTCACACCCGGCTCAGCACACCTGGCAATGGACCCGTGCTGTCGGCAAAACGATCCACCGGTGTCCCAAAGGCACTGAGCAGGCTCACGTATAGATTGGAAAGAGGAGTGTTGGGTTCACAAACAAGGTGCTGACCCGTCTGGAGCCTTCCACCAGCCCGGCCGGCAATGACCAGAGGCAAATTGCGTGGTGAATGAGAATTACCGTCACGAAGCCCTGAACCGAAAAGGATCATGGAGTGATCCAAAACATTACCTTCTCCTTCTTTCATCTCACTGAGGCGTCCCAGCAGGTATCCATATTGCGCCACATGCCATTGAGCTATTTTTTGATACTGGACGAGGTTTTCCGCCTTGTTCTCATGATGGGAGAGGCTGTGATGCCCCCCGCTGACCCCATCGAGAAAGGAAAAGTTGGTATTACTCACTGCGTTGCCAAACATGAAGGTACACACGCGCGTGCTGTCGGTCTGAAAGGCTAGAGCCATCATGTCCAGCATCAATCGCACATGCTCCGCATGGGTTTGAGGGATGCCTGCGGGTTTTTCCATGGGGTCCATGTTGGCAGCAGGCTGCCAGGAACGCCCTTCAGGTAGACTGGCTTGTTCAATACGCTTTTCCAAAGAGCGAACCGACTCCAGATAATCATCTACCCTTGACTGATCCCCTGCCCCCAATTTCTTCTTGAGTTCTCTGGCATCCCCAAGAACGCGATCCAGTAACAGTCGATCTCGGGCATTTTCGCCCTCTGAAGGTTGGGTGACCCTCAATAAACGTTCGAAGGCCAGGCGGGGATTGATCTCCCTTGCCAAAGGCCGTGTAGGGCGACTCCAAGCAATATGGGATCCATAGACACGAGTGTATCCCACATTGGTATCCACACCAATGCTGACAGGGCTGATCGCCAGTTCCAGGGAACTGAGGGGTGTCTGCCCCTTGAGACCATTGGCAGCTATCTGATCCATGGAAATCCCGTTGCTGTTCAGATCAAAACCCAAGGACTTGCTGATGGTCTGACAGGTCAGAAATCCAGATGTTTTGACATAGTGGCCGTCTCCCACATTGCTTGCCTGGTTCCACAGATGGGTTGGAATCAAAAGCTGCTTCTTAAACTCCTCCAGTGGAGAAAGAGTTTCGGACAAAGTGAAATCACTACCTTTTCCTTGAGGGGTCCAGGCATCCTGTCGAACCCCATTGGGCATGAAAAGGACGCCCAGTCTACGCGGCCGCTTTTCACCCGTGGAAGCTGCCTTCAAAGGGGCCATGGCCTCCAGCCAAGGTAAGGCCAATGCAGCCCCTGCTCCTCTGAGAAGTGTGCGCCGCGATAAGGGGGTGGGTTGGGTTTGAATCAGCATGGGACTGGATGTTGGGCTTTTACAGATCTGACGGGGTTTCAGGACCTATTTTGTAACGAAAAGGAACACTTTGGACAATACCTATTAGAAGGCGATGCGAACTGTAACCATGTTCCCTGAGATCACTCAAAATACTTTCTGCAGCGCAATAATCCTCTGGGCTGAGGCCTCTCCCGAGCGCATAACCGAGCATTTTGCGGGTCAAATGCCGCATCACCTGCTCCTTGCGATCCATCAGAAGTGCCTTCAAGGCCTGAGGCCCCTCAAACCGGGTGCCATCAGGAAGCGATCCGGTGACATCGATGGGTTCGCCGTCTTGCTGATCCCGCCAGCGACCCAGCACATCATAATTCTCCAAGCTGAATCCAAGAGGGTCCATGCGCTCATGACACGCGTTACAACTGGGATCCTGACGATGTGCCTCCAGTCGTTCGCGCAAGGACGCTGGCTCCTTGGCATCGGAGTTTTCTTCAAGTTCCGGAACGTCGGGTGGAGGAGGAGGTGGGGGTTCTCCCAACAAGGTTTCCAGAATCCATTTCCCTCGGAGAACAGGGCTGGTTCGATGCGGGTGGGAGGATACAGCCAGAATGGCTGCCATACTCAGAAGCCCACCGCGGTGAGGATTCTCAGCGATTTCCACTCGTTTGGGTTGTTCCCGAAATTCTCCTTTGACCTTGTAGTGGCGAGAGAGCCTTCGGTTGATGTAAGTGTAATCGGCATCGATTAAGTCGGTCAAAGGACGATCTTCGGAGAGGATCTCCTGAAAAAAGAAGACCGGTTCGTATTTCATCCCACCTTCCAGCTCGGAGTCATAGCCCTCAATGGAAGCGTCGGGCTTGAACTCCCGGCCCAAGGCACGCGTCCCCAACCACTGCTCAACAAATTGCTGTGCCACGTTACGCACCTTTCGCTCATGGTCTTTTCCGACCATCCGTTTGACTTGAGCTGCCAGGATCTCAGGTTCGTGGAGCGACTGACTTTGAGCCAGTTGCATGAGAGTGTCATCGGGTGGCGCCCCCCAGAGAAAATAGGATAGCCGAGAAGCCATCTCCTCCTGTGAAACAGGTGCCACCTGCCCGGATTCAACCGGAGCTTCGATGAGAAAGAGAAACTTTGGGGAGACCATGGCCGCCGCCAGGGTGGTTTGCAAAGCTGAATGAAAATCCTGTTCACTCAGACGAGCTGCGCGAAAGAGATCGAGATAGGTGTCTCTTTCAGCAGGCTCCACAGGCCGACGGAAGGCAGAAGAAAGAAAACGATCCAAAATCCTGCTGGCCGCAGATTCTTCGGAAAGGTCTTCACCCGGTTCGGCAACCATGAAGCGTTTACTCGAACGCGTATCGGCAAACGCATAGGCCACAGCCGATCGCGCGGCATCCAAATATTTCTCAGCATGAATGGGGGAAATGAAGAGCGTTTCAGAAGCATTGTCAAAACCCTCCCCTCCAGCTCCATCCTCCGGAAGGGCTTCCCCTGCATCAAAGTGAACGTCCAGAAGATGCCGCACCGAAGCGGAATATTCACTTCGATTGAGGCGCCGCAAGATGGGAGGACCTGGCTGAACACCATCTTCGCAGGCTGCTGTCCTGAGGGTATCCTGGGCCCATTGCAGAAATGAGAGGCGCTCCTCGGCAGATGGCTGAGGAACCCCCTCATCATCCGGCGGCATTTCGTTATCCCTCACACGCGGCAGATGCTTTTCCCATTCCAGGGCGTGACCAACCCAGTGCTCTCTGGAGGTTTGGCCAGACAAATCGAGCCCCCCCTTGGGTTTGGGCGGCTGATGGCAATCCACGCAGTAGGTCGCAATGAAGCCCAACCCGTCCTGATCCGACCAAGGCTCATCGGCAGCTGCAACGAGTCCCAACAGGCAGCTGAGCACTCCAGAGCAAAAGGCAGCCCAACCGGTCGGGACGGACATCCCTCCTGGGGAGATTGGCTGCCAACAAAAGCTCATACATTTCTATCTTTCAGCATGCAGAGCTCAGGGTCAAGGGTCTGGCACGAATGGGGAGGCAAGGGAATCATGGGCCTCATAAAAAACGACCCCCTGCATGAGGGGGTCGTTGAAGGTCGTTGAAATTGCTTGAACAGATCCTATCAAGCCAGCGCATCCAGCTCACTCTGGAACAAATCCCGCGTGCGCCCCAGCAGATCGGCTGCCTCGATGTCACCTGAATCCACTTTTTTGAGCAGAGCCTTCTGAGCAAGATAATCCTTGCTCACCACACCGGCCTTGCTCTGAAGCATGCGCCATGCCTTTCGCCTTTCAACGGCAAAAAGAACCATCTGACGGGAAACCGTGTAGTAGCGCATCTTGCCCTTGATCTCAGCCTTGATATACGTGCCAAAATTCGGCACGTAGGAACGGTGCTGGGAATCAAACACCCGACGGTGCGTGACATCATCCTGGGTGATGCAGATAAGCATGTCGTCAAAATGAATGAATTCCGCTGACTGTTCCTCGGAGATCTCCTTGATGTGTTTACGGAAACGCGCTTCTGTCAGCGCCCAGTGCGCCACAGAGAAATTGTATTTCTCACCACTGGTGGCGTATTTGGTTTCCCACCAATCCCTGTTAGGTGTCGGATTACCCTTGAGATTGAAAGCTTCTTGTGAGGTTTCACCCTCCTGAGGGTTGAATACAAATTCAGGCATGGCACGTGAGTCACGAGCCAGCTTGGCTTGATCGGCCGACATGTGATCGGGCACTCCATGTTCAGGCTGACAAGTGGTATAGGCTTGGAAGAAGGCCGTACCGCGATATTCCAGACCATCGAGCATGGCTTTGTAGAGCTTTGCCGAATTGGCCATCGAGACCTGAGCCACAAAAGGTGATCCATGCCCCGATGTGAACGCCTCAGCGACGTTTTTCTTTTCGGTCAATTTGCCCTGTGAAGCCGCGCCAAACTGATTCATGTCGTATCCACCCAACATGGTGGATGAATCGGAGTTTTGTCCACCGGTGTTGGAATACACCTGCGTATCGAGCATGAGCACCTTGACGTTGGGTCGGTTCTGAAGAATGACCTTTGATACATTCTGGAATCCAATATCACCCAACGCTCCGTCTCCACCAATCACCCAAACCTTGGGCAGTTCGCGAAGCTCCTGAGCGGTCATGATGGCATCATCCATGCGGGCCAGAAGGAAGTATTCCTCCTCAGTCATCAAATCATCACTTCGCTCGACCAGTGCATCACACAAACGTTCCGGAACCACTGAGCGACGCGCGTGGTTGAGAATGAGAGATTCACCCATCAGCCAGCTAATGGTGGCTCCATCCTGAAAGAGCGAGTTCATCCAGGGGTAAGGGTGCGGATTGCTTGGAGGGGTCGAACCATAAACGGTGTTACACCCTGTGCTGGCGCCCATGAACATCACTGATTGCCCCCTGGCATCACGCCCATCAAGAGCTTGCAGCTCCTTGTGATTGAAAGCGTCCTGCCGCATCACAGAAACCAGTGCTTTCACGATCTCCTCATCATCGATGGGGCCGTGAACTTCAAGACGATGTGTCGTGTCTTCGTCCGTTTCGCCACCAAGACCCATGATGATGTGAGCCACGGCACGTCGGTAACGCTGATAAGCTTCCTCATCGCTGTTCTTGAAGGCCTCTAGTTTGGCAAGGCCTTCCGATTCCAGGGTGTCGGCCTTGGCAAGCAAACGGTCGGCCTTGCTGTGGTAAAGCGGTCGCATGTAGGCTTCGGTGACCGATGCGACTGCATGCAGAACGGACTTTTCACCACAACCGGCGCAGGCACCATCTCCGGACACCAGGGCCTCGTAGTTGCGACGAACCATCATGTGATTTCGCAGGGCGGCTTCACGCGAGTCCTGTGGAGCATTGTCCTGGTAAAGTCCCAGAAACTTCTGCGGTGTGTCAGGTAACAGGCGCGAGAAAATCTGTGCTGTGGTCAGCTTGGCATTGAGAGACTCAGTTTCCGCCGTCATGCGCAAAGCGTCGTGATCTCCACAGACTTGAACACACTCACCGCATCCCTTGCACAAATCTGAGACGAAGATGGAAAAGAGCCCCCCGTTGCCGGGGCTTTTCTTCTCCACAGCTCGGAAAATGGCCGTCACATCACTGTAGGCCATTGGCAGCTGATCGATGATGCCACAAAACTCCTCCTTGGCTTGATCAGAGATCCCCTCAAGCTCGGAAACTTGGGCACGGACAATCTCGCAGAAAGGTTTCTTTTCCTTCGATGCGACCGCTTCCACCATAATGGCACGTGAACGCTCGTCGATCTGAGGGATGGCTTTGGTCAGTGCCACTCGATCCTCGGGTGAACTCACGTAACTGTGGGCTGCTCGCTCCAGAATCGTGCTGATATCCTGTGCCGTGTTCGGCAAAGCTGTATCGGGACAAGCGGTGATACATTCCATGCACTGTGTGCAATTCTCTGCGATGTAGACAGGCGTTTCTCTACGAGCCACATACTTGGACTGTGTGGCACCCGTAGCTGCCGCCATGACTCCCATGGAGGCCAAGGCTCCTGCAGGCTGGTGATAACCCAGACCATTTCGGAATTCAGAGTCGAATTTTGAAAGCGTCATCACTTCGGGGCGTTCCGGCTGTCCTTCAGGAGGACTGCAGCTGTCGCAGCCAGATTCGGCACAGCCTGCGGTCGGAGCGATTTCGTGATCCGTCAGAGGAGCAAGAGGCGAAAGACGCATGCTGGAGGTATCGGGGTCGTCCACCTCTCCGTAGACAATTTCCTGAGTCAGGTTGAATCCCTGAGTCATAACCTCCATGTTTGATTCGACCACCGCTTCTCCGAATCGACCAAATTTCTTGTCGTATTGCTTGCGAACGATCTCGCGGAACTGATCCTCGCTGATCTGATTGTCCTGCAAGAACGAGGAGACTCGGAAGAAGGCGCCCAGGAAGGAATTCCCCTGCATGCGCAACTGGAGATCCTGCCGGGAGGTCGCCTTGCGAGCGATATCGAAACCTGGAAGGATGAACACCCGAATCTGGTTGTCCTTGACGAATTGTCGGTGGGCTTTCGGAATGCGTTGCCAGGCAGTCTCAGGGGTATCTCCCGATTCCCATACCAGACATCCACCCGGCTTGAGACCTTCCAATGGATTGGTGTGGGTAAAGGCCTTGGGATCACAACACAGAACCACATCCACGTGATTCAACTCGCAGTTGACACGAATGGGTTTGGGAGCGACCACCAGATAGTAATTGGTTGGGGCCCCTTTCTTTTCCGAACCGTATTTGGGGTTTGCACTGACAAAAAGCTTGTCTTCGAGAGCGCCAAAAGTGTCGTAGGTAGGCTCACGTTTGGAAATGACATCACCAAATTCACCGATGATGGATCCAAGGTTTTTACCTGTGGTGATCATCCCCCAACCGCCGATGGAATGAAAGCGCACCGCGATGGCCATGTCGGGCAACAATGAAGGTGTGGATTCGGATTTCACCGCGTAGGGATGCTCCACCCCGAGCACGAAAAACGTTTCACCCTCGTCGGCCTTTTTACCATCGTTGCGAGCAATCCGACCCTGCGAGTATTCATAGGCACCCAAAATGTGCTCAGGACGGAAGTCGCGGCTACCGATGCCGTAGGAACCTCGGAAAATCAAAGGCACTTCATCCGGTGCGATCGGTGGCAGGGACCCTCCATGCTTGTGTGCTTCTACCGCTTTGCTGAAAGCGGTACGAATGTCACGAGCCAGAGGATTGTCTGCGGACAAACCTTCGTCAGTACGCTCGAGAATAATCACTTGCTTCTTGCCTTTGAGCGCCTCGATTACCGCTGCCTCAGGGAAGGGCCGAATAACATTGATGTGGATGGAGCCCACTTTGGCGTTTTCGGTCGAACGCAAGTGGTCGACGGCTTCTTCAATATTTTCGGCTGCACAACCGAGCGAGACAAACACTGTGTCTGCATCCTGGGATTTGTAGGTGCTGACCAGTCCGTAATGACGCCCGGTGAGTTGGCCGAACTCGGCGTAAGCATCCTGAAGGAAGCCAAGGATCGGCTCGTTAAAATTGTTTCTGCGGGCCACAACCCCGTTCATGTGATGTTCCTGATTCTGCACTGGACCGAGGAGGATGGGAGCCTTCAAGTCCATCATTTCGGGAACACGGCGCCGCTTAGGCCCAAACAATTCAGCTTGGGCAGGCGTCGGAGAGTCAATCATGTCATCCGGCGCTCCGAGAAACTCACGAAGCAAATCTGCTTCTGGAGCGTAATAGGTGCGCTCGGAGTGGGTGGTCAACATACCGTCCTGAATATTCATTCCAGGATTCAGGCCTAGCTCACAGACCTTGCGCAAGATAATGGCCTGATCCGCTGCCTGCTGGGCTGTCTTGCCCATCAGCATGATCCATCCCGTATCCAGAGCAGCGTAAAAATCGTCGTGACCGCAGTGCACGTTCAGGGCGTGTTTGGTCAGAGCCCTTGCCCCCACCTCCAGCACCATGGTAGAGGCCTTACCGGGGGCGTGGTAGTATTGCTCCATGGCATAGACGATGCCCTGTCCAGAGGTGAAATTCACCGCTCGCTTGCCGGTGACCGAAAAAGCCGTCGCACCCCCCTGGGCTGAATGTTCTCCTTCACACTCAATGGCCACTTTTGGGTGACCAAAAACGTTGAGTTCCCCTTGAGCGTAAGACTGCTGGTAGATCTCGCCCCCTTCAGTAGAAGGAGTGATCGGATAGAAGATACCTCCGTCAGTAATTCGGGTTTCTACATACTGGGTGACCAGTTGGTTCCCATTGCAGGTCAAGCGGATACCTGGGTATTTGGGTTTGCTTTGAGACGTGTCAGTGACTACTCCACTGGTGCCATCAGAACTGGATTCGATCGCAGATGATTGATTGGACATAAAAGTAAAATTTCGCAGGAAAAAATTCAGGAGTCTCGAGAAGCCCCCCTGCAACAAGGAAAAGATTCCTCAAAAGCACTGGATTTTCAAGCATTCGCCAACGATCTGCAAGTGGTTTTGTTGACAGGATGACAAAACGTTAACCACGGCGAGGTGAGAGAACCCTTGCGATGAGAAAAAATGGGGCCTAAACCTTGGTTTACTAGCGTTATAGTTGTAATTTTAACGATAAAGCTTTCCTCCGGATTTCAAATAAAAAAAGGTAAAAAAACGAAAAGACGTATCAAATCATGATCCCGGGTGACCATCACTCCACTCTAAGCACAGCACTGCTTGTATTTCTTCCCACTGCCACAGGGGCAGGGATCGTTTCGGCCCACCTTGGGCCCCATTCGGACTGGCGCTGCCTTGGCGATGGCCTCATTGGCTTCACTCACCACATCACTCGCCGGCTTTTCTGCAGAAGCTTGCACCCCAGCAAAAGCTCCTGCCTCCTGGTGAGAGGCGCGTTGCGGTAGCTTGCTGAGAAACTGCTGAAAAGCCATCAGACTGGAGGCGCTTCGGAAGATGTTGTGGCAAATCTGACTCTTGATATTCACCATCAACTCATCAAAAACCTTGAAGGCCTCCGACTTGTATTCAATGAGGGGATCTCGTTGAGCGTAAGCACGCAGGGAGATGCTGCTGCGCAATCCATCCATGCTGTAAAGGTGCTCCTGCCACAATTTGTCGATGGCACTGAGGATGGTAAATCGCTCCATGGACTTCAAGGCGTCGGCATCCTCGACACTGATCTTCAATTCGTACGCCTGTCGCACCTGATCTGAAATCAGCGTGGCCACAGCAAACTGAGCCGCACTCATGCCATCGAAGAGACTTCCGGCAACGGGGTCTTGTGAACCTTCGTTGGCAGATTTCCTCAAGTCCTCTTCCTGAAGGCCGATGGGAAAATTCAAATTGACCCAGTCTGAAAGACTCCGGAGGTTCCAATCTTGAACATCCTGGTCCGCAGAGGAAAACTGGAACACTTTTTCGACGGTCACCTCCTCCATGATGTCCATGAGCTGGTCCTGAGCATTCTCTGCCATCAGGACTTCATTGCGGAAACCGTAAATAATTTCACGCTGCTTGTTCATGACATCGTCATACTCGAGCGTGCGTTTACGGATTTGAAAATTGTGCTGCTCGACACGCTTCTGCGCCGTCTCGATTGAGCGATTGAGCATGCCATGGTTCAATTCCTGCCCTTCTTCCAACCCAAGTTTTTCCATGATCTTGACGATCCGGGGCGATCCAAAAAGTCGCATCAGATCATCTTCCAGAGAAATAAAGAAGTGCGAGGATCCCGGGTCTCCCTGACGCGCACAACGACCCCTTAGCTGACGGTCGATGCGGCGGGACTCATGGCGTTCGGTGCCAATGACATGAAGCCCACCCAGTTCCGCCACCCCTTCGCCCAACTTGATATCCGTACCGCGCCCAGCCATGTTCGTGGCAATGGTGACAGCCCCTCTTTGACCCGCTCGGGAGATAATTTCGGCCTCTTGCTGGTGATACTTTGCATTGAGGACCGCATGCACGATACCCTCCTTTTTCAGCAATTTGGCAATCAATTCGCTGACTTCGACTGAAATGGTTCCTACCAGGATGGGTCTTCCCTGCTGGTGGACGTGTTTGATCTCCTCAATAGCGGCCTGGTATTTTTCGCGCCGTGATTTGTAGACTGAATCGTTGCCATCTTCCCGAGCCACCGGCCGATTGGTTGGAATCACCAGGACTCCCAGCTTGTAGATATCCAGAAACTCGCCTGCTTCGGTTTCGGCTGTTCCTGTCATACCCGCCAGCTTGTCGTAGAGCCTAAAATAATTCTGAATCGTGATCGTCGCGTAGGTCTGGGTCTCTCTCTTGATTTCCACCCCTTCCTTGGCTTCCACCGCCTGGTGCAAGCCTTCACTCCATCGGCGCCCCGTCATCAATCGGCCCGTATTTTCGTCTACAATCACCACCTCATTGTTCTGAACCACATACTGAACATCCCGTTGGTAAAGACAATAAGCCTTCAGTAGTTGAGAGATGGTGTGGATACGCTGCGCCTTGGTTTCAAAATCAGACTGAGCCTTGTTCTTCGCTTCCATGCGCTGCTGCAGCGGAGTGGATTCATCAGCGTCAATATGGTGGTAGATCTCGGCCAGATCAGGCAGGACGAAGGCATCAGGGTCATTGGGACTCAGGAAGCCACGTCCCTTTTCTGTCAGGTCGGCATCGTGACTCTTTTCGTCCATGGCAAAGAAAAGCTCCTCTTTTTGGGCGTAGAGCATTTTCTTGGTTTGATCGGTATACAACATCGCCTCGGCACGGTTCATCCGGTTGATGTTTTCAGGATCCTCCAGCAGAGACATCAGTCGGTCCGATCTTGGTTGCCCCAGCTTCGCTTTGTAGAGCAGAAGGCCCATTTCCTCTTCGAGGGCCTCGGGATTCTGCGGGTTGGAGCCATCTTCAGGTTGAAGTTCCTTGACCACCTCTTCGGCCCGGTTGAGAAACTGATCGCACAGCTTCTGTTGTCGCTGCACCAAAGACTGAATGGCTGGTTTGACCTGATCGAAGTTGTGATCGGAATGAACCACCGCTGGCCCACTGATGATCAACGGCGTGCGTGCTTCATCAATCAGGATGGAATCAACCTCATCCACAATGGCGAAGTAATGCCCCCGTTGAACCTGGTCATCGCGATTGTTTGCCATCCCATTGTCACGAAGATAATCAAAACCGAACTCCGAATTCGTTCCGTAGGTGATGTCACAGCCGTACTGTTCGCGGCGCAGAGCCGGCGGCTGATCATGCAGGATGCAACCTACAGTGAGACCGAGAAAGGTGTAAACCGCACCCATCCATTCGCTGTCGCGAGCCGCGAGGTAGTCATTCACGGTCACGACATGCACCCCACGCCCGGTCAGGGCATTGAGAAAAACCGGTAATGTCGCCACCAGCGTTTTGCCTTCACCGGTTGCCATTTCAGCAATCTTGCCCGTATGCAGGGCCATGCCGCCAATCAACTGAACGTCAAAGGGAACCATTTCCCATCGCAGGGGGTGGCCTCGCACGATGACGTCTTTTCCGCAGAGACGGCGGCAGGCTTGTTTGACCACCGCAAAGGCCTCGGGCATGATTTGCTCGAGACGTTGGGCCAACTGCACCGAATCTTCGATCACAGAAAGTTCCTGTTTCCAGGCAGCAGTCTTTTCCCTGAGTTGATCATCCGAGAGATCCTGCATGGACTGGTCCATGGCGTTGATCTCCTCGACAATCTGGCTGTAACGACGCACTTCCCGATCGTTTGCCGTTCCAAAAATCTTTTTGAATATACTTTTAAAGGGTCCAATCATGGCAATCTGGGCTTTCGCAAACGCAAGCAGTGGATCACCGCCCGCACACGCGACAAAAAGGACAAGCTAGGTGAAGGGGCATAGGGCGTCAAAGCAATTAAGGGTTCGCCTCTAGGAGCCCTCCGCACGCCTCACCTGGGGTCCAAAGAGCATGGAAAGCAACACCAGTATATGCCATGGGATAGGCTAGGGTTTCAGCGCTGCTGAGCTTCCATCCGCTCCTCGACTTCCGCAATGCGACGATCCATACCTTCCAGGTGTTCCTGGATCCCTCCCATATGTTCCTCGATACCACCGATATGTTCCTGGATGGAGCCTGTCTCACGAGCATGCTGCTCCAGTTGATGAACTTTTTCATGGAGTCCCTCTACATGGTGAAAGTGCTGCTGCTGTTCCTCAATCAGGCGATGGGCGTGCTCCAGAGCCTCACCCAATTCGCGCATGCGATGATGGGTTTGCTCCAGCTCTTGCTCCAACCTCTCGAATCTCTCCCATCGTTGCGCAAGATCTTCCACTCGATGTTCCAGATGCTGGATCAGTTCCCCGAACTCATTGGAAGATTCCCGAGAGTCTGCATGACGCGTCCATTCCCGTATTTCCTGTACTGCCTGATGAATGGACTCGATCATGGGAGGCGGGCCTGAGCGAAGGGCCTGCGCTTGATTAAAAAAGTCTTCGCTGTGAGGCCGGTCTTGGGACTGCGGAGCGCGATCTCCACGACGCCCCATCCGCTCAGCAAGCTGGTGGCGCAATTTTCTGGCCCGATTCATAGTTTCTTCTGCAGCTTCATGCTTTCCCGAAGCCCTGAGTTCCTCGGCTTCCTGGACCATGCCTTGGATTTGTTCCCGCAATTCCGGGAAAGTCTGAGAATGAACCGAAGGTGAGCGCTGCGCCTGAATCGTGAAGGTTACACAAGTCAAGCAAATGAAAGGAACGAAGATGGCGTTCATCAGAAAGTCAGTGGTGGAAGTTTTCATCGTCTATATATTTTGTTTTGTCTAGGCTGCTGTCAATGCACTGGGGGCCCGTGGAGTCAAAGGTATCTTTACAAGGTAACTCAGGCTGCCTAGGCCCTTCAATGCCATATTAGCGCATGATCCAGAATCACCAAGGACAAGCGTCAGACGCTACTTGCAAAGAAGAGTTGAGAGAAGCTCAGCGCCTCCGAAACCAATCCTTCAGCTCAGAGGAACGTGCCGCCCAGTCTCGATCCTTACGGGATACCCTTTCCTCACACTCCGCATGGCAAGCGGCTCATTGTATTTTCGCCTTCGTTCCCAGAAGCGATGAGCCGGACATTCTTACCCTGCTTCGATCGGCATTGACTGAGGGCAAAACCATAGCCCTCCCACAATTTCAAAAAAATTCTGGCATCTACCGGGCAGCCATCATCCGAGATTTCAACAATGACCTCAGCCCCGGGCACTACGGGATCCCGGAGCCCGTGGCGCATTGTACCGGGCTTGAGAACCAAAGCGTTGACTTGACCTTGGTCCCGGGAATGGCCTTTGATAGTGAAGGTTGGCGGTTAGGCAGAGGGAAAGGTTTCTACGACCGTCTTTTGCCTTCCATCTCCGGCCTAAGATGTGGCGTGGCGTTCGATCATCAATGGGTCGAATCGGTACCGCACGAACCCTTGGATCAGAAAATGGATTGGATCATCACACCCCATCGCTGGGTCAAGGCCCGGAAGGACGTGTGAGCATGAGATGTCAATAGCTCTTGTGATTTGGGGCCCGGCGGTTTGGCTCACCGCAGGGGCCCTTGCGGGCTTCGCCATTTGCTACGCATGGATGCGCATCCGGCAGCAGAAGTGGCAGCAAGACAAAACCTCCCTGTTGCGTCAGGCGGCAGATGAGGCTAGGGAATTATTGTCCTCAACCACTCGCAAGGCGGAAGCTGAAGCAACCGAAATCAAGCAAAAGGCGCAAGCCTCCCTGGACGCCCAACTCGAAACCCACGCCAGGCAGATCACCCGAGTGGAGCAACGAGAGCAGCTCATCAACGAGCAGCTTGCTGGTTTTGTTCGACAGGAAAAGATGCTCCAGTCCCAGCAAGAGCAGCTTCAGGAACGGGCGCAGGAACTCAAGAAACAGGAGCAAGTACTTTCATCGCTTTCGGCCCAGCGACAGGGAGAACTCGAATCGGTCGGCCAAATGACTCAGGCAGAGGCCCGTCAAATCATTCTTCACGAGGCCGAGCAACATTCTCTCAAGGATGCTCAGGAAGCCGACCGACGCATCCTCGAGAGAGCCAAGCAGGAAGCGGAAGTCCGGGCCAAGAAGATCATCAGCCTGGCCATCCAACGCTTTGCCGGCGAACACACGTTTGATTCGACCACTTCCACGGTCGCACTGACCGGCGATGACATCAAGGGCCGCATCATCGGTCGCGAAGGCCGCAACATACGCTCTTTCGAGGCTGCGACGGGCGTGACAGTCCTGATCGATGACACCCCGGGAGCCGTGGTCCTCTCTGCTTTTGATCCTGTCCGAAGGGAAATTGCTCGGGAGGCCATGAGTCGGCTCATTGAGGACGGCCGCATTCACCCCTCACGCATCGAGGAAGTCGTTCACAAGGTGGAGGAGGAAATTGATGAAACCGTCATTCGACTGGGTGAAGAAGCGGTTTACCGCTCGGGCCTGCCTCCAGCACACCCAGAAATTGTCAAAACACTCGGAAAGTTGCATTTCCGGAGTAGTTTCTCGCAGAACGTCCTCAACCACTCCGTGGAGGTCGCTCATCTCACCGGTTTGATGGCAACCGAGCTTGGCCTCAATATTCTGGATGCCAAGAAAGCCGGTCTATTTCACGACGTCGGCAAGGCAATCAAACACGACATGGAAGGTTCCCATGCCATCATCGGAGCGGATTTCATCAAGGCTCACGGTGAACAAGATCCTGTGGTCAACGCAGTGGCTGCCCACCACGATGAGGTCGAGCATCTTTCGGTTCTGGGCATCCTGGTCAGCGCAGCCGATGCCATCAGTGCTTCAAGGCCAGGGGCTCGATCCGAAAGCATGACCACCTACATCCAGCGGCTCCAGAATCTGGAAGATATTGGAACCTCTTTTGAAGGCGTCGAAAAATGCTTTGCCTTCCAGGCGGGGCGCGAAGTCCGAGTCGTGGTCTCTCCCAAAATCATTTCAGACGAACAAGCTTATGAACTCTGTCGAAAAATTGTCCGGAAAATCGAAGATGATTTGCAATATCCCGGACAGATTCGAGTGACCGTCATCCGGGAAACGCGCTGCGTCGAATTCGCCAAGTAAGTGGGCGTCCTTCATTTCATAAGGAGTCCATAAGATTTCAAAAAAGCATTGCCCTGCCTGCATCCAGCAGATGAAATGCGTCCATGTTTTCACACGTGGTTATTTTTTGGACGGATCCTGAACAACCCAACGCCGCTCAGGAGTTGATCGACGGAGCTCACCGATACCTCAAGAACATTCCCGGCGCGGATTTTTTTCATGTAGGGCGGATGGCAACCAGTGATCGCCCGGTGGTGGATCAAAGTTATCAGGTGGCACTGAATATTGCCTTCAAGGACAAGGCCACCCAAGATGCTTACCAGGTTCACGAAGATCATGTAAAATTTGTCGAAGAGATTTTCAAAAGAGTCTGCAAGAAGGTCGTGGTTTACGACTTCGAAGGATGAGGCCAAAAGAAGCTTTCTCCACAAATTAACCGAAACCAGAACCCAACAGCTCCTGCCGTTGGGTTTTTTTGGGACACCGCACTCACCCAAGTCGACCGATGAAAAGCAAACACTTCCATTGGAGGCCAAGCGGCCATTGCAGATCCATGATGGCCTTTCTTGGGTGGAGTCTGATTCTGACAGGCACCTTACAAGGCCAGCTGATCATCAATGAATTTCTGGCATCCAATCGACGAGGGCTGATCGATGAAGACAGGCAGCGTGTGGATTGGATTGAGATTGCCAATACGAGCACCCAGCCTGTCTCCACCGAGGGCTGGTCTCTGACCGACGATCCTGAAAAGCCAAAAAAATGGATCTTGCCCTCCAGGGTCTTGAGGGCTGGAGAGCATCTTGTCATTTTTGCTTCTGGAAAGAACCGACAGCCCCAAGGAGGCCCCTGGCACACCAATTTCAAATTGGCCGCCCAGGGTGAGTATCTGGGTCTCTATGCGCCCCATACCGAAGAAGCCATTTCCGATTTTTCACCCAGCTACCCCCCCCAATTTTCTGACATCTCCTATGGTTTTGTATGGCGCGAGGAGTCCTTCTCCCTCATCGATCCCAACACAGAAGGTCGGCTAAAGGTTCCCGACAACGCAGATATGGATTGGATCCAGTCGGATTTCAACGACGGAGCCTGGACGACATCCCTACCCAGCATGGGGTATGACACTGGAACCAAGGATGAACAAGTTGCAGGTCACGCTCTGCAATTAAAGGCTTCACAACCTGAGCTTTACTGGGCGTTCGAGGAAACTCAGGGAACCCTGGCGGCCAATCAGGGGTCACTGGGATCAGCCGCTCAGGGCCTCTATCAAGGTCAGCCCAGGCTCACCCAAGAAGGGCCACGCCCTCCAGCCTTCCCCATCCTTCATGACGACAACCTGGCGACCGGCTTCGATGGGCGAAACGATGCTGTTGAAGGTCCAGAGCGACTGCTCAGTGGAAGTCGGGCTTTTACCATGGCCGGATGGATTCGTCCCGAGGGCACTCAGTCCAGCCGCACCGGACTGTGGGGACAAAACGATGCGATTGAGTTTGGCTTCATTCAGCAAGGAACCCTGCAGCTTTGGTCACCTGCCGGCAGCCTGAATTGGGCTTACCCTCATCCCTCGGGGCAATGGCATCACATCGCTGCAGTCGGCAATGATCGTGAACTCATTCTCTATGCTGATGGCCAGCGGGTAGCATCCAGCGGTCACAATGGGGACCACTTTGGCAGGTCCAACTTTCCCTTTCGAGTGGGCGGAAATGGAATCTTTGATGCAACGGGCAATCATTTCAAGGGATCCATCGACGAGGTCGCACTTTGGAAGCGAGCACTGAGTGATGAGGAAATCCAAAAGCTCTTGGAGGAAAGCCTGGCAAAGGATTACACGGCACTGATTCAAACAGATCTTAAAGATTCCATGTATCAGCATCAGTCGACCGTCGACACGCGTTTCACTTTTGAGGTTTCTGATCCGAACCGACTCCACCAACTCGACCTGAAGTTGAGAATCGATGATGGCTTTGTTGCGTGGATCAATGGCACGGAGGTGGCGACATGGAATGCTCCCGAAAACATGGATTGGAAGGGCCATGCCACCGACGAGCATCCCGATCAGGAAGCCATGGAATGGCGATCCTATTCACTGGACGCTTCCCTGCTTCACAAGGGCTGGAATGTCCTGGCAGTGAGAGGATTCAACCTCGATGCACACGATCCGGATTTCTTACTCACCCTGCAATTAGATGGGGTCTCCTCCATCGACAGGGGAAGTGAGCCAATGTTCATGCGATCCCCTTCCCCGGGAGAAAAAAACCATCCAACACCCGATCAGAGCCTTCCCCTTTTGACCGATGTCAGCCACCAACCTACCCAGCCCATGGCGGGAGACCCCATCCACGTCACCGCTCGGCTGGATGCTTCGCTACCCCAACCTGACTCCCTGTATCTGCGCTATCGATTCATGTTTGAAGCCGAAAAGGAAATCCCCATGCGGGATGATGGCTTGGGAGGAGATGACACGGCGGAGGATGGTGTCTGGACGGCCATCATCCCCACTTCCATCAACTCGGCAGGATGGATGCTCCGATACGCGGTCCAAGGTGTGGATGCAGATGGCAACACGATGCGATGGCCGCTCTTTCCAAACCCACGGGATTCAGCAGCTTACCTGGGTCTGGTAATCCATGACCCGTCCATCCAGACGAAGCTGCCCGTGGTTCACCTGTTCATGGAAAACCCCAGCATGGCCGACACCGATCTTGGCACTCGAGCCTCTCTGTTTCATGACGGAGAATTTTACGACAACATCCACATCAGTGTTCACGGTCAGAGCTCTCGAGGTTTTCCAAAAAAAAGTTACAACCTGGATTTCAATCAGGATCATCGTTTTGCTTACCAATCGAATGCGAAGCGTGTGAAGGATATCCGCCTGATGACGCAGTGGGGGGACAAATCACGGGTTCGAAACACCCTTGCCTATGAGATGATCCAGAAGGCTGGGAGCCATGGCCATTTTTGTTTTCCCGTAAGGGTTCAACGCAATGGATCCTTTTTAAGCATTGCGGACATGATGGAGGACGCCGATGACCGCTGGTTGGAGCGGCTGGGGCTGGATCCTGAGGGAGCCCTCTACAAGATGTACAACAACCTGGGCGGGGCCGGCGGAAATGAAAAAAAGACCCGACGAGAGGAAAACACGCAGGATCTCCAGGAGCTGGTGAACCTTTTGAGTGAAAGTCGTCCCCTGGCCCAGCGTACTCGAGATGCCTGGGATGTCTTGGATCTTCCCCAAACGGTCAGTTACTTTGTCGCTCTAGCCCTGTGCAGCAGTCAGGACCATGGGCACAAGAATTACTACCTTTACCGCGACAGTGAAGGCTCCGGTGAATGGGCCCCTCTCCCTTGGGATGTTGATCTTTCCTGGGGCCGAAACTGGGTCGATGCCAGAGGCTATTTCCACGACACCCTTTACCAGGACAACGAACTGGATTTCTACAATTCGAGCCAGCAGAACAAACCGACGAACCGCCTTTACGAACTCGTCAAACAGGCCACACCTTTTCAAAGCATGGTGCTGCGTCGTCTGCGTACCGTGATGGATCAATGGTTGCAGGCACCGGATATCAGCAGCAACCAGGGCATCATCGAAGCACGCATCCTGGCCTTGATGGACCGTATGGATCCCCCGGAAATCCGCACCAGCGATGCTGACCTGGACACCCAACGCTGGGGTAGCTGGGGAAATCGATTGTCCATGCGTCGCGAGGCACAGCGCATCATCGATCTTCATTTACCGGGGCGGCGTCGGTTTTTGTTTGAACAATCTCCCCGCCTTGGCAGAGGCACCATTCCCGCCTCTCAGCCCGCTTTGGCAGCTCCTTCCTTCGGCCCTCTTGAGTTCAACCCAGCTTCAGGCGACCAGACTGAAGAATACCTGACCCTGAAAAATGATCATCCCTTTGCGCTCGATCTTTCGGGCTGGCGACTCAGTGGAGGGGTTCGGCATGCCTTTCGTCCAGGAACGGTCATCCCTGCAGAAAGCATCCTCTATTTGACGCCTCGCGTCTCTGCTTTCAGGTCGCGCCGCCAATCCCCTCGCGGAGGAGAAAGTCTTTTTGTTCAAGGCAACTATCAGGGACAACTCGATGCTCGCGGTGAAACGATCCTCCTGACATCTCCCGATGACAGGGTCCACCTGGAGCATACCTTCGAAGGGCAACCCACACCTGCCCAGCTTGGATTGA
>MDTE01190688.1_pt1 | contig 34972 bp, 32 predicted proteins | sample 811231 | NCBI WGS metagenome assembly MDTE01 (sample SAMN05326651, study PRJNA326480) | marine metagenome | isolation source: seawater | place: Indian Ocean: Red Sea | collected 2010
TAAAATTTCAAATAGTGGGTCTAAAAAAATTGACTCATTTTTGTTAGAGTTTTTTATATTCCTTCGGTTTAACCCTTGTTTTGATCTATTTAAAAGCTCTTTAATAAAAACTTTTAAATTTTTTCCATCAGGTGTTTTAGCTTGCAAGCCAACACTTGCTACTTCATCATAAAATTTTACTATCTGATTAATATTCCATTTAGTAATAATATCTGACAACTCCTCTAGGTTTTTTTGATCATACAATAAACCAACCCAAAATGCTGGGAGTGCGCAAACATTTGACCATGGACCTCCATCAGCCCCTCTAAATTCTAAATATTTTTTTAGCCTCACTTCAGGAAAAATCGTTGTTAAATGGTCTTCCCAATCTTTCATTGTAATTTGGAATGATTCAAAAGGTTTTTTTTGATTTACGAAATCTCTAAATGAACACCCAGAAAAGTCATAATAATGTTCATTTCTTTTTATGAAGTACATTGGGACTGATAGTGCATAATCAACATAACTCTCAAAAGAAAAACTCTCGTCAAATACCATAGGAAGTACTCCACATCTGTCATTGTCTGTATTTTTCCATACCCATGATCTATAGCTTAAAAATTTTGATAATTTTCCTGAAAAAAACGGAGAATTTGCATACAAAGCAATAACAGCAGGTTGAATAGCTAAACTGACTCTGAATTTGTTTTTCATATCAATTTCTGACTCATAGTCCAAGTTTGCTTGAATTGTTGTAGTTCTATGCATCATATCAAGACCGTGCTTACCTTTTTTTGTCATATAATTTTTCATAATTTTATATCTTGCCTTTGGGACGGTTTCAATATCATCAAGATCCCATTTTGGTAAAAATCCAATCCCCATGTAATCAATATCTAAAGGATCTGAAACCAAACTGAGTTCACTGTGATGTGAGTTAACCTCCCTACACGTCTCAAAAAGGTTGCACAAAGGTGCTCCTGATAATTCAATTTGTCCTCCGGGTTCTAGAGAAATACTCGATAAATTTTTCTTTAAACCAATAATTAAGTCATTTTCTGTAACTTTTGCCCAACCAAATTTCTCTTCAAGAGACTTAAAAATAACTTGAATATCTTGAAAATTTATTGGTTTGAGATTTTTTTTTCGAAAACCAAATTTTTCATGTTCTGTTCCAATTTTCCAATTTTCCTTTTTTTTACAACCACTTTCAAAAAATTTAACTAATTTCTCTTTTGTAATATCAGAATTATTCATTGATTATCTCCATTTGCATCGCTTTTAGGCAAGATAATGAAAAAATAGCTGCTGTGTCTGCTTTGAGAATACGAGCCCCAAGAGAAACTTTTCTGCAATTATCTAAACCTGAGAAAATATTTCTCTCATTTTTTGACCAGCCACCAACTGGACCAATTAGAATTGCAAATTTTTTTCTTTTGATCTCTTTCAATGAGTAAGATATTGGATTTGTAGAGTTTTTTTCATCACATAAAATAATTTCTCTGTCGTTACTGATAATTTCAAAAAAATTCTGTATTTCTAAAATCTCCATGATCTCAGGTATAATTAAACCATTTGATTGCTCAACAGATTCTATTGCTATCTTTTGTAATCTGTTTCTATTAAATTTGTGCTTATGAGAGAATTCAGTAATTAGGGGAAAAATTTTTTTAACACCAATTTCAGAAACTTTTTCAATAAGAAAATTAACATTTCTTGGCTTTACTAAAGAAAAACATACCCAAATGTCTTGAATATCTAACTCTTGTTTTCTAACACATTCTTCTGGTATAAGACAATTTTTATAAAATTTTGCTGTCCATTCTCCAAAAGATGGATTGAAAATAAAAAATTTTTGATTACTACGAACTTTCATTACATTTTGTAAGTAATGAATTTTATCCTTAGAAATTTTTATTTCGACGCTTTTGGTAATTTCTGATTCGACGTATAATCTGATGTTAGACATAAATTCTTATAATTTAACCTTTAAAAATGTACAAACTATTTATAAATAAATTCATATTTTTCATAGAACTAGGCAGATATAACAAACTTTACGGTGCCTTTCTATTAATGTGGCCATGTTACTGGGGTAGCTTGATCAATCACCCAATTGATTTAGTTGTCATTAAAAATTTAATTTTATTTTTTTTAGGTTCAATTGTAATGAGAGGAGCTGGATGCACAATCAATGATTTGATTGATGCTCCTTTAGATCTTAAAGTAAAGAGGACAAAAAACAGACCACTCGCATCAGGCGTTTTGTCAAAAAAGGAAGCTATATATTTCCTAATCATCCAATTGTTTTTTGGATTATTAATTGTTATTAACTTTGATTTTTACACTATTTTGTTAAGTCTATTTATTATTCCTTTTGTTTTTTTGTACCCGCTTGTAAAAAAATTTTCAAATTACCCTCAGCTTTTTTTAGGTATAGTTTTTAATTGGGGTGCCATAATATCTTATTACGCTTTACACCAGTCAATCACAATAGGTTTGTTAAGCTTGTATTTTGCGGGTGTATTTCTGACATTAGGGTATGATACAATATATGCTTTTCAAGATATAGAAGATGATACTAAGCATCACATAGGTTCAGTTGCAAAAAAAATTAGAAACTATCCCAAACGTATGCTAACCTTTTTTTACATGGTCAGTAGTAGTCTTTTTATGTTAAGTTTTTATTTTTTTGAAATTAATAAATACTTTTTTTTTTCTACAACTATTCTAATCATTTTTCACTTTTTTAATCAAATTAAAAACTTTGATTTGAAAAGAAAGGATGGTTTTTTAAAAATATTTATATCAAACGTAGGTCTTGGAGGGACTATTTCGTTTTGTTTGTTACTTCACAGTATTTACTTCTTTTGAATTATCGTAAACCGATAAAAACAATTGTCAACGTTTTGCCATGAATGATAATCCCATTTTTGTTTAGCTTCTGAATATTTCTTGAATGGACCATACTTTTCTAATTTTTGTCCTTCAGCTAACTCTTTAAATTTTGTATCTTTATAAATACCACCAACTACCCAAAAACTCATTGTTTACAATTATCCTTTTAACCTTTGTAATTTTTATATATATACATAATATCATCTTAATTAGAGTAAGTGTAATGAATAAGAATTTTGTACTGGATATTATTAAAAAATTAAAAAACAAAGGTTGTGATCAATGTGATGTATTCCTTATTGACAGTTTATCGATGTCATCCACACAAAGATTAGGTAAACTGGAAAAGAATGAAAGATCAAATAGTTTAGAAATTGGGTTAAGAGCTATAATAGGTAAAAAACAGTCAATAATTTCCTCAACAGACATTAGTGAAAAAAATATAGATAGACTAATATCAAAAGTTTTTGAGATGGCTACCTTTGTTCCTGAAAATCAGCATTGTGGTCTTGCTAGTGAAAATCAAATCCATTCATTTAGTAAAAAAGACCAACTTAAGCTCGAAGTTTTTGATAAACAAACACCAACATTTGAAAAACTAAGCAAAACTGCCTCAATACTTGAAAATGGTGCTCTTAGTAATAAAAAAATTACCAATTCGGAAGGCGCTGAAGTTTCCTGGACTAAGCTTAACTGTATTTTAGCAGGTTCAAATGGAGTATTTCAAGAATATGAAAAAACTGTTTCTAGTTATATTCTGTCAGTTCTAGCTGGTGAGGGTAAAAATATGGAAAAAGAATATGACTACAAATCAAAAATTTTTTTTTCTGAACTTGGTGATTTTAGTTCTATTGGGAAAAAATGTGCAAGTAGAGCAATTAAAAAACTTGGTTCTAGAAAAATTAAAACCTGCAAAACAGATGTATTATTTGACTCAAGGGTTTCATCCAGTTTGATCAATAATTTAGCGTCTGCAGCTAATTCTAGTCTAATCAGTAAAGGAACTAGTTTTTTAAAAAATAAGATTGAAAAAAAGGTTTTTAATTCTTCAATAAATATTATTGATAACCCTCTTATGAAGAAAAACCTAAAATCTAAAATTATGGATTGTGAGGGTATTAAATCAGAGAAAAAATTCTTGGTTGAAGATGGAGTACTAAAATTCTTCTTTAATAATTTAGATTATTCGAGACAACTAAATCAAGTAACTACAGGTCATGCGTCTAGAGCAGCTTCATCACTTCCCAGTCCTTCTCCTTCTAACCTATATCTAGATAAAGGAAATGATTCTAAAAAAGATATTATTAAATCACTAAAAAGAGGGTTTCTAGTAACTGAACTAATGGGTAGTTCAATTAATATTTCTAATGGAGATTACTCAAGAGGAGCGAGTGGTTTTTGGATTGAAAATGGTGAGATAGCTTATCCAGTATCTGAAGTTACTATTGCAGGAAATCTTCTCAATATTTTTCAAAATCTTTTACCTTGTAGTGATTTAGAATTTAACTATTCTACTAACGCTCCATCTTGCCTAGTAAACAATTTAACAGTTGCTGGGGTTTAAAACGTGGCCCTGATTGATGATGAACTTGTAAACCTTTCAATCAAAGCAATCAAAAAAGCTGGTGAAATAGCATTAGATTACAGCAAAAAAGATATTACATTTGAATATAAATCTAAAAATCAGCCTGTAACAAAAGCAGATCTTGAGATTAATAGCTTTCTAAAAGGATTTTTTCAAAATCTTACCCCAATGTTTGGATGGATTTCTGAAGAGTCAGTTGATAATAAATCAAGATTTAAAAATGATTTATTTTGGTGTGTTGACCCAATTGATGGCACTAGGTCCTTTATTAACAAGAAACCTGAATATAGTATATCTGTAGCCCTAATTGACAAAAAAAAACCAATTTTTGGAATAGTTTATAACCCAAGTACTAATGAAAATTTTTATGCTATTAAAAAAAAAGGTGCTTTTTGCAATGAAAAAAAAATTACTGTAGGTGAGACTAACGATCTAGAGCGTGCAACAATTGCAATAAGTAGTTCTGAGTCTGACAAATTAGAAAAAAAAAAATTGCAGATTAAAGATGTTGAAAAGATTGGCTCAATAGCATACAAAATTGCACTAGTAGCAAAAGGTAAAATTGATGCAACCTTGAGTTTTACTAGAAAAAGTGATTGGGATATAGCTGCAGCATCACTAATCCTTGAGGAAGCAGGTGGAAAAATTTCACTTATTAACGGCGACCAAATTAGTTATAATACAAAAGACTTAAAAATTCCTTCATTAATTTCAGCAAATAAAATCATTCATAAAAAATTCTGTGATATAATACGTAATTAATTAAAGGAAAGTATTTAATTTGTTAAAAACTAAAAATAAACCTTCTAAAGAAACAACCAAATATCTTCTAAAAAGACTAGTAAGAAACTACGTCAAAAAACATTTTTCAAAATTATTTTTAGCTTTCTTATGCATGGTAATTGTTGCTTCTGCTACTGCAATTAATGCTTGGATGATGCAACCAGTTTTAGATGATATTTTTTTAAATAAAAATTTGGAAATGTTAATGATTCTTCCAGTTGCGATACTTTTAATTGCAATTTTTAAAGGAATGGCAGCATATTTTCAGTCAATTTTAATGAATTTTATAGGTTTTAGAATCGTAGCTGATGTTCAATCTGAAATGCTAAATTCATTATTAAAAAGTGATTTAAGTTTTTTTGATTCCACAAATTCAGGAACACTTGTTTCAAGATTTTTAGCTGATGTAGGTTCTCTGACAAGAGGCGTTCACACTGTTCTAACAAATATTGTAAAAGATATCCTGACAGTAATTTTCTTAGTCTCGGTTATGTTTTACCATGATTGGAAACTTGCCATATTTGCATTTGTTGTGTTCCCAATCTCTATATTTCCAATTGTAAGAATTGGTAAGAGAATCCGAAAAATCTCAACCCAAACTCAAGAAAGTTTTGGTGATTTAAGTTCTAAGTTATCTCAACTTTTTATGGGAATTAAAACAGTCAAATCATTTAATATGGAAAATTATGAAAAAAAAAATATCGGAAATACTATTGAGGGTATTTTTTTTCTTACATACAAAGCTAACAAAATTAGTTCAATTGCTAGGCCACTCATGGAAACACTTGGTGGTTTTGCAGTTGCAGGTATTATATGGGTTGGAGGTAGTCAAGTAATCGCCGGGGAGACAACACCAGGTACTTTTTTTTCATTTATAACAGCACTTATTATGGCATACCAACCAGTAAAATCTCTTGCTGGTCTGAACGCCACATTACAAAATGCTATGGCAGCAGCACAAAGAGTATTTTTTATAATAGATAATAAAACTAATATCTCTGATATAGGTAATGATGACATAGGTATTTTACATTCTCAAAAAATTAAAAATATTTACTTAAAGGACATAAATTTTAAATATCCTTCATCTAAAAGACTTATATTGAAAAATATTTCAATCATGTTTGAACATGCAAAAAAAACGGCAATAGTTGGTCCATCGGGTGCAGGCAAAACTTCGCTTTTAAATCTTTTACCTCGTTTTTATGACTTACAAAGAGGAGAGATATTAATTAATGATACAAATATAAAGACATTTAGTCTCAAGGATTTGAGGAATTTTTTTTCACTGGTAAGCCAAGATGTAGTTTTATTTGATAATACAATTAAATATAATATCCAATACGGTTCTCCTAATAAAAAATTGGGTGAAATAATTAGTGCATCTAAGAAAGCTGGTTGTCACGGATTTATTTCAAAACTACCAAATGGATATGAAACAGAAATTGGAGAAAATGGTGTTATGCTTTCTGGTGGTCAAAGACAAAGACTATCAATTGCAAGGGCATTTTTGAAAAATGCACCATTTCTTTTACTTGATGAAGCAACTTCTTCTCTTGATACTGAGTCAGAATCAAAAATTCAAATCGCTCTGGATAAATTGATGATTGGTAAAACAGTTCTTATTATTGCTCACAGATTATCTACTGTCAAAAATTCTGATCAAATTATAGTAATGAATAATGGATTAGTTGTAGATAAAGGATCTCATTCAAAACTTATAAAGACATCTATTTTATATAAAACACTCTACAAAAATCAACTAAGGTAGAGTTGATGATTTTTAAAAAGTTTTTAAGATTACACTTAATGCAAAGTTTTTTATCTTGGATAATTTCCTTATATATTAAAATTTGCTACCATAGCTCTATTTGGTTAGTAAAAGATAACCACATAGTAGAAAAAATAGTTTCAAAAAAGAAAAGGATTATCATATGCTTTTGGCACGGAAACTTATTGATGACACCACTTTGTTGGAATTTCAACAAACAATTTTATATGCTTATATCCTCACATCCAGACGGAAGGCTAATCTCAAAGGCAGTATCATATTTCCAAATCAAAACAATTTCTGGATCATCATCAAAAAATACATTAAGCTCAACAAAAAAAATACTAAAGTTAATTAATGAAAATAAAGTAATCGGAATTACACCAGATGGGCCTCGAGGACCGAGAATGGTCGTTAAAAAAGGTATTTCTTCTCTAGCAAAGTCTACTAATGCTGTTATTTTGCCACTAAGCGTTGGTGCTAAATTTAAAAAAAATATTAAATCTTGGGATAGATTTGCTTTTGTATTTCCATTTAATAAGTTTGGAATAGTTTGGGGTAATCCAATTTTTTGGGATGATAATAAAACATATGATAATCACTCAAAAGAAATTGAGAATGAATTAAAAAGGATCACTAAACTTTCTGAAACATTTGTAAATTGATATGTTAATTAATCTGTATTCCTTATTTTCAAATATATTGTATTTACCAATTCTACTATTCTTTATTTTTAGATTTTTTTTATCTAAAGAAACGCTTAGAAGCTTAAATGAAAAATTTGGTTCATATAAACAAATAAAGCCTTATAAAAAAATCATTTGGATTAATGCAGTTAGTATAGGAGAATCTCTTTCTGTATTACCTATAGTTGAAATGATCTCTAAAAAATATCCAGATTATAGAATACTTATTACAACCAGCACACTAACCTCTGCTTATATAGTAAAGAGGAGATTTCCAAAAAATATTATTCATCAGTTTACACCTATTGATATTCAGTTTGTTGTAAGAAGATTCTATAAGTATTGGAAACCAGATATTGGTTTCTTTTTGGAGTCCGAATTTTGGCCTAATTTACTAAATGAAGCAAAAAAAAGAGATCTTAAACTTATTTCATTAAATTCAAGAATATCGAAAAAAACTTTCAATCATTGGTCAAAAGTTCCGAATACTGCAATAACTTTACTGAGTAGTTTTAAAATCTACTTTGCTCAAGACAAGACTTCTGAAAGCAGACTCAAAATGATAGGAGTAAAAGAAGTTTTAAATTACGGAAATATAAAGTTTCTTTCTAAAAAGCTTCCTATTAACAAAAAAAATTATGAGACTTTCAAAAAAAATCTTAAAGAAAAAGAAATAATTCTTTTAGCCAGTAGCCACCCTGGTGAGGAAAGCAAAATTATTCAAGAATTTAAAACTCTTAAACAACAAAAGAAAAATTTATTTCTTATTATAGCTCCAAGACACCCCGAAAGATGCGGAGAGATTGAATATTTTTTTAAATCTAACAATTTAAATTTTTCTAAGAGGTCAACTTCAAATCATATCTCAGTGAACAAAGATTGTTTAATTGTAGATACCTTTGGAGAGTTGGGAATATTCTACAATCTTGCAAAAATAGTCATTATGGGTGGATCCTTTATTCCTCATGGAGGACAAAATCCAATTGAAGCTTCTCATTTTAACTGCTGTATAATAATTGGTCCACATTATGAAAATTTTTACGACACAGTTGAAAAATATAAAAAAAAGAAAGGAATCATTCAAGTTGGAAGTTTCAATGAACTTACAATGATAATTAAAGACCTATTAAATAATCCAAATAAAAGGAAAACTTTTATGAAAAATAATAATTTAGTACGTAATCTTGAAAAAAAAAAGGTTGAAAATATTTGGAGTAAAATAGATAAAATAATTGAGAAATTATGAATTTTTTATCACCAAAATTCTGGTATACTAGGAACTCAATCAGAAGTATTCTGCTTTATCCATTATCTAACATCTACCATTTCTTATTCTTACTTATAAGAGCTATAAAAAATGAAAAAAAAATTGCAATTCCAGTGATTTGTGTTGGAAATATTGTTTTAGGAGGAAGCGGTAAAACACCTATTGTAATGTATCTGAGAGGAATTTTATTTCATAAATTTAAAAAAATTTTTGTTCTTATGAGAGCATTTAATTCACAGCAGAAAAAAAGCTGTATTTTAAGCGCAATCCACACTGTTAAAGATGTAGGTGATGAGCCACTTTTGCATTTCAAACAAGGACCTGTTTGTGTGTCTAATAATAGAATAGAAGGGGCTGATCTATGTATTAAAAATAATGCTGATTTAATTATATTAGATGATGGTTTTCAAAGTAAACATTTATTCAAAGATTTAAATTTTCTTGTTATTGATGGTAATCAAAAATTTGGTAACAAAAAGATTTTTCCTGCTGGCCCTTTAAGAGAAAGTATTAATTCAGCTTTTAAAAGAACAAACGCAATCATCTTAATTGATTTTGTAAACAAAAATGATGGTTTCTTTAAAAATTATAAAATTCCATGTTTTTATGCTTATAAGAATTTAAAATTAGATAAATTAAGGTCAAAGAAAATAATTGCTTTTTGTGGTTTAGGCTATCCTGATAATTTTTTTAAACACCTAAGAGGATTAAATCTCATACTTCATAAAAAATTCATTTTTGGAGATCATCATATTTATAAAAAAGAAGAAATAGAAGAAATGATCTCAATGTCAAAAAAACTCAAAATTGATTTGGTAACTACAGAAAAAGATATTATAAAAATTTCAAAAAAATATCATAAAAACATCAAGGTTGCTAAAGTTTCCATTAAGATGCAATCCGAAAGAAAATTTCTCAACTTTACTCTAAAACATTTAAATCAATAAAAGTCTCTGGATCTACAGGAACATTTTTTAAATAAATTCCCCAATGAAGATGCGGGCCAGTGGCTCTTCCCGTCATTCCAACACTACCTACTAAATCACCTTTACTAACTAATTGATTTTCAGAAATAAAAATTTTTTCAAGATGAGCAAAGATCGAAATTAACCCTAAGCCGTGATCAATAATTACAGTGTTTCCAGTAAAAAACATATTATCAAATATTTTTTTTATTTTACCATCAGTTGGAGCATAAATCTTCGTCCCTTTTTTAGCAGCAATATCTAATCCATAATGGGGTCGTTTTGCCTTTCCATTAAGTATTCTTTGACTTCCAAATCTTCCTGAGACCCTTCCTTCTACTGGAATGAGAAATTGATCAGAAAATAATTTATTATTTATATCTAAGTTTTTAACTTTTTTTAATTCATCACTTTCCTTCAGAATTTTTTTCATATCCTTTTGACTAGGCTCAACTTTTCTTGTGGGTAAATTATTAATTTTTTCTATTTTATATTTTTTTTTTTTTACCTTAAATATTTTCTCCTCTTCACCTATTTTTATCTTAATAATCTCATCATGCTTCCTCCCAAAGGCATACACAAAATAGTTATCATTTGATAGCTTTATCTTTAAATCATTAATTTTAACTTGCTCACCGTTATTAACAATCCCATATATCATCCCGCCTTCACAGAAACATCCTAAAATATCAAAATTAAAGTTATTGCTATTTGATAATTTTGGTAAAATAATAATAAATTGCAGAATCAAAAAATTAATTAATTTTTTTTGCATCTATTTTTCCATCATAAAATTCTATTTTAAATTCCTCTAGTTTTTTTATTTCTTCGGATTTAGTTATTACTTTGGTTTTTTGCCAAATTACTGTGTATCCTCTAGCTAATATTCTTTTATAAGATAACGAATCTAAAAGTTTTTTTTTTTCTGAAATATTAGCTTTTTTCTCTAAAAGAATTTTTTTAGTTTCTTTTTTAATATTACTAAATGTATTCTCAATATTAAGTCTAAAAATTTTGATTTTTTGAAACATTGACTCAATTTTAAACTCCTGGCCTAATTTTTTAATAAGCAACTTTTTTTTAATTAAGTTCTCTTTTATACTACTTTCTAGCTTTACCTCAGTAAGATCTAATTTTTGGAAATTATATTGTATAGAGTTTTCGAGATTTGGTAGTCTACCTACTTTTTCAGATAGCTTGATTTTTAGTTGATCAATCAAACCAGAAACAAGACTCTCAAAATAATTATTTTTTTCTTGAAATTTCTTATAAAGTTCACTTCTTACAGGAACTGCCATTTCAGCAGCAGCAGTTGGTGTTGGTGCTCTTAGATCTGCAGCAAAGTCACAAAGAGTAACATCAGATTCATGCCCAATAGCAGAAATAATTGGGATTTCAGATGCATAAATTGCTTTTACCAAGGGTTCTTCATTAAATGGCATTAAATCCTCAAGATCGCCTCCCCCTCTAGCAATAATAATTAAATCAACTATCTTAGAAATATTTTTATTTTTCTTCCAAAGATTAAATTCCTTTATACTTTCAATAATCTCATTTAATGCTAAACGTCCTTGAACATGAACAGGATACAAAATTATTTCTATTGGGAATCTTTCTTTTATCCTATGTATTATATCTTTAATTACTGCTCCTGTTGGTGAAGTAATTACTCCTATTCTTCTGGAATAAAGTGGTATTTTTTTTTTCTTGTTTTCATCAAAATAACCTTCTTTTGAAAGTTTTTTTTTCCTTTCATCTAAAATTCTGAGTAATTCGCCCTCTCCTTCAAGTTCTATATTTTCTACTACAATTTGGTATTTTGATTGGGGTGAATAAGTCGTTATTTTTCCTGATACAAAAACCTTTTTACCTTCAACTGGAAAAAAACTTAACCTAGGAACTTTTGTTTTCCAACAGACAACTGAAATCGTTTCGAATTGATCTTTTAAAGTTAAGTATACATGCCCTGATGAATGCGTTTTAAGTTGGGATATTTCACCGAGAACCCTTACTCTTGATATTGATTTCTCAAGAATTTTTTTTATTGAATTATTTAATTCAGAGACAGAAAGATGTTTGTTTGGGATATAAGTCATGCAATACTTATATCAATATTAATATTTAGTTACAAAAAAAAAGGATTAATTTTGAATATACTCGTTTTAGGTTCAGGTGCTAGAGAACATGCAATTTGTTGGGGAATAAAAAAATCTCCTAAATGCAAAAAAATATTTTGTATTCCTGGTAATTCAGGAATAAGCAAAATTGCAAAATGCGTTGATCTTAATCCCCAAAAAAAAAATACTATATATAAATTTTGTAAAATAAATAAAATAGATCTTGTAGTAGTTGGACCTGAGAATTTACTTGAAATCGGTATTAGTGATTATTTAAAAAAAAAATTTATTCCAGTTTTTGGTCCAGAAAAAAGAGCATCCAGATTAGAAACCTCAAAATTATATGCAAAGAAATTTCTTAAAAGAAATAATATTCCTACAGGTGACTATTCCGAATTTTCAAAAATTAAAGAATCTATAAAATGTATTAGTAACAGAGAACCACCGTATGTAATTAAAGTGGATGGTCTTGCTTCAGGCAAAGGAGTGATGATTTGTAGAGATATAAATTCTGCAAAAAAAGTTCTAGAAGATATTTTTGTGAAGAAAAAATTTGGAGAAGCTGGTAAAAAGATTATTATTGAAGAATTTTTAGAAGGCTTTGAGATGAGCTTTTTTACTTTTCTAGATGAAAGTGGTTCACTTGATCTTGGGTATGCTTTAGATCACAAAAAGCTTTTTAATAACGATAAGGGGCCAAATACTGGCGGAATGGGTGCATTTGCACCCTCTAAACTTGTAAGCAAAGAATTACTAAAAAAAATTAAACACCAAATTATTGTCCCCACTATTAATAGTTTAAAAAAAGAGAGAATAGTGTACAGAGGTATTATCTTTTTTGGGTTAATTATCACTAAGAGTGGTCCTAAAGTTATAGAGTATAATGCAAGATTTGGTGACCCTGAATGTCAAACTCTTATACAAAGACTTGATTCAGATTTATTGGAGATTTTGCATGCAACTGCTAATGATAAGGTTAAAAACTGTAAAATAAAATTATCTCAAGATTATTCAATTTGTGTTGTATTATCATCAAAAGGATATCCTGGAAAATTTGGTATTAATAAATTAATTCCTAATTTAGAAAAACTAAAGGATACAAAGAATATAAATATCTTTCATGCAGCCACTACTAAAAAAAATGAAAAGTACTTTTCAAATGGAGGAAGAGTTCTTTCAATTACTTCTAGACATAAACACTATAAGAAAGCTAGACAAAATGCTTATAATTATTTAAAGAAAATCAATTGGAAATATGGTCATTATAGAGATGATATAGGAGAAAAGAATATTAAATAATTTACCTTAATTGTTTAAAAAAATCCTTCAGCATTTTTGAGCATAAATCCTCTTCAAATCCTCCGAAAAAAACGTATTTTGATTCAGAGTAAAAAAAATTTTCTTTTGTAGTTAATTTTTTTTTTCCTCTAAATTTAGAGTTATAGGCTCCAAAGAAAATATTTTTTATTCGTGTAAATTTAATTAATGATTCACACATTTGGCAAGGTTCTAAAGTTACATACAAACTACTTTTATTGAGTATTAAAGTTTTTTTTTTTTTGCATGCATCCCTAATAGCCATTATTTCTGCATGAGCTGATGGATCATTCTTTCTAATACAAGAATTGAAACCTTTGCCAATACATTTATTATTCTCATCAAAAATGACACATCCGATTGGGACATCATTAAATTTCAAGGATTTTTTTGCTTGCTTAATAGCCATTTTCATTCTTATTTTAATAAAATTTTTCATAAAATTTAATATATTGCAGATTAAAAGTCTTTAGTAGTTTATAATAGGTTATTTTTTTTAAATAAGTATTTTTGATTTATGTCACACCCAATTATAGGAATTACTCTCGATCAAGAAAACAAGAAATCTTATTCTGTTTATCCATGGTATGCAGCAAGAAAAAACTATGCCAGCTCAGTTTCAGATTTTGGAGGTACTCCAATTTTTTTACCTCATGAAATCAATCAAATAAAAAAATATTCAAAAATAATTAATGGTTTAATTATTACAGGAGGGGCATTCGATGTTAACCCAAATTTTTATGGAGAAAAAATAAATTCATCAAAAGTTTTATTAAAAGAAGAAAGAACTCTGTTTGAATACAAATTAACAGAATTATGCATTAAAGAAAATATACCTATTCTAGCAATCTGTGGGGGAGAACAATTACTAAACGTTGTTCTTGGTGGATCGTTATTTCAAGATATAAATGATCAAATATCAACAGATATAGAGCATGAACAAAAGAATCCGAGAAATGAAGGCAGTCATAAAATTAAAATTTTTGAAAATACAAAATTATACTCAATCGTAAATACCAATCAAATGTTTGTTAATTCAGCACACCATCAATCAGTTAAAAAATTAGGTAAAGATTTGATAGTTAACGCGACATGCTCGGATGGCGTTATTGAAGGTATTGAACATAAAAGTCATAAATTCTGTTTAGGGGTTCAATGGCACCCAGAATTCTTGATAGATCAAGGTGACAAAAAAATCTTTTCAGCATTTATAAAAGCATCTAGTATAAACGTATGAAAAAAAAAGTTGAGAGAGTTGCAAAACTTATTTCTCATTATGGTTTTTGTTCAAGAAAAGAAGCAGAGAATTTTATAATTTCTGGAAAAGTTAAAATTAACGGAAGAATTAATAAGCAATTTGTTTTTGATTCAAAAAAAATTAAAACCATACAAATCAACAATAAAATTTTATTAAAACCTTTTTTTAAAGTTTGGGTTTTTAATAAACCTAATGGCTATATATGTTCAAATGCAAGACAAGGAAACAAAAAAATAATTTTTGATTTATTCCCTAAAAATTTTCCAAGAGTTGTAAGTGCAGGAAGATTAGATTTAAATTCGGAGGGATTACTACTTCTTTCTAATAATCCTGAATTTACGAGCTATTTAGAAAATCCCCAAAATAAAATTCAAAGGAAATATAATGTTAAAATTTCTGGAAAAATTACGGAAGACATTTTAGTAAAAACAAGAGAAAAAATGATTATTAAAAATACTATATATCAACCTATCATTTTAAAAAGAATAACTAATAAAGAAAATAATAATTTTGTAGAAATAACCCTTTTTGAAGGAAAAAACAGAGAAATCAGAAAAATATTAAATCATTTTGGATTAATGGTTAAAAAACTTAAACGTCTTGAATTTGGTCCTTTTAAACTTGGAAATTTGCAGATTGGTGATTTAATTGAAATTAAGAAAGAAGTTTTAGAAAAGAAATGTAAAATATTAGGTATAAAAATTGAGAATTTTAAGTGGAATATACAAGGGTAGAAAATTATCTTCTCCAAAGAAAAATAATATTAGACCGACCTCTGAGAAAACGCGAGGCGCAATATTTGATATGCTTAATTCTTACTTCGAAAAAAATAAAATTATTTCAAATAATTTTGTAGTCCTTGATTGTTTTTCAGGTACAGGTGCTTTCGGAATTGAAGCAATTTCTAGAGGTTCCCAAAAGGTTATTTTTTCTGATAGCTCAAGTTATTCTTTAAAACTTACAAAAAAAAATTTAAATATTTTGGAGATAAGTGATAATGTTGAGATAGTAAAAGTTGATTATACCAAAAAATTTTCATTTCCTACAGAAATAGACCTTTTTTTTATGGATCCTCCATATAAAGATAAAATAATTGAAATCTCTTTAAATAACCTCCTTAAAAGTAACTGGTTAAAAGACAACTGTTGGGGTGTAATTGAAACAAATGTCTCTAACCTTGAATTTCAAAATTTTAAAATTAATGTTGTAAAAAAAAAAAAATTTGGACAGTCATTTATTTATTTTATTAAATTATAAATTATTTCCTACCAAAGAGTTTTTCAATATCTTCAATTTTAAGTTCTATATATGTAGGTCTTCCATGATTGCATTGACCTGAATATGGTGTATTTTCCATACTTCTGAGTAAATTATTCATCTCCTCAACTTTCATTTCTCTTCCTGATCTAATCGATCCATGACATGCCATTGTTGAACATATTTTATTTATTTTATCTTCTAAAATTTTGATTGAATCAAGATCTGTAATTTCATTTATTATATCTGTAGTTAATTCTTTGATATTACAACCTGCCAAAATAGATGGAATTTCTCTGACTACAATAGAATCTTTACCGAATTTATCCAACACAAGGCCAAATTCTTTTAAATAATCCTGCTTTTCTTCAACAACAGTTATTAGGATTGGATCTACTCTAATTACTTCTGGAATTAATAAAATTTGCGAACTAATTGATTTTGAGTAGAAATCTTTTTTCATTTTTTCATATACAATTCTTTCATGTGCGGCGTGTTGATCAATTAATATAATTCCATTTTGTGATTGTGAAATTATGTAATTTTCATGGAATTGTCCTTTAGCAAATCCTAAAGGATTTAAAGAAAATTGATTTTTATGATCCTCAGATGTATATGAATTATTTTTAATTTGAGAAAAATCTTTTGTTTCGTTTCGTTTATCAGTTTCTTTTTCAAAATTTATTTGAGACTGTATGTTACTTGAAAGTGTTTTTAATGTTTTTTCCGAATTGATATTTGTGGATAAATGTCCAGCCTTTGCAAGCCTTTTTTTTACAGTATAAATAAGTGATTTTCTGAGAAAGTTTGTATCTTTAAATCTTACTTCATTTTTATTAGGGTGAACATTTATATCAATGTCGCCATATGGTAAATTTAAAAAGAGTATAAGTTGTGGATGTCTGTCGTATGCCATAAAATCTCTATAGGCAAACCTGATTCCTTGATTAATTGTATTATCACTAATTACCCTTTTATTTACAAATATAAATTGATTGGATTTATTAGAATTATGAAAGGTTGGTAATCCAATAAAACCTCTTAAATTCAAGTTTTGGATTTTATCATTTAATAATAAGAGATTAGAAAAAAAATTTTCACCAAAAAAATCGATTATTCTCTTCCTCAATAACATGTCAAAATTTTCTTCTTTTCCACATGTCGTTTTGAAAATAATTTTATCGTCAATGATTAACTCAAAATTAATCGTTACATTCGACAAAGCCAACTTTTGTACAATTTTTTTTATCAAAAAGTTTTCATACTTTTCACTTCTTAAAAAATTTAATCTTGCTGGCGTAGAAAAAAAAATATCTTTTACGATAATTGTTGTACCAACTTTTCTATTTACAGGCCTAATCTCTGAAACATTCCCAGAGTCTACACATATTTCGTATCCACAATCAAAGTCTTCTGTTCGAGATATGATTTTCATTTTTGACACTGCTCCTATTGAAGATAATGCTTCTCCACGAAATCCTAAGGTACTAATTTTGTTTAGGTTATTATCAAAAATTTTCGAGGTTGAATGTTTTTGAACAGATATTTTCAAATCAGAATTTATAATACCGTGTCCATCATCAATTACGGTTATTTCGGCTTTACCTCCTCTACGTATTTGAAGCTTGATATTTTTAGCTTTAGCATCGATACTATTCTCTACAAGTTCTTTTACTGCTGAAGCAGGTCTTTCTAAAACTTCACCTGCAGAAATCTTATTAATTAAAGATTTTGATAATAGTCTAATTTTCATTGTTTAAAAATTTTATTGCAAGTTTTTTTCCTTCTTCAACAGCAGGTTGATCAAAGGGGTTTATCTTTAACAAATAACAGGTATAAATTGTTTCTATAAAAAAACACATTATTAAACTTCCAAGTGTTTCTTCATCGATTTTATTTAATTTAATTAGTCTTAGAGGAATATTTTTATTTTTAATTGTTTGATAAGTCGCCTTCATTTCCGCAAATAACAAATCACCTAATGTTTTTTTATGTAAACTTTCAGATAAATTTATTTTATTTATATGACAATTAAGCTTATTTGATTTTAATGGTTTTTCCATCCCAATAATTGTAAAAAATTTATCTTTAGGTCCATCAAGGTAAAGTTGAAGCTGGCTATGTTGATCAACAGTGCCAACTGCATTAATTGGAGTAGATCCGTGTCCGTTTTTACCAATTGATTCCGCCCATAGTTGTCGAAACCATAAAGAAAAATTTTGAAGATAGTCAAGATAAGTAAATAATACATTCATATTGAAATTATTTTTTAATAGCTGTGCATGAATCAGAGAAGACTTTGTAGGTGGAAAATCGTTGGGGTTATCCAATTTTAGTAATTTATTTAATACTTTTTCACCACCATTCAAAATATTTTCAATCTTAATATCATTTAATTTTACAGGGAAAAGTCCAACTATAGAAAAAACAGAATATCTTCCACCTATATTTTTGTCATGTTCAACAAATTCTAAATTTAGCTTTTCTTGAATTAATTTTAGTGTACTCTTTTTTTTTTCCGTGATTACAAGAGTTCTCTGCCTAATTAATTTATTTTCTTTTTTAAAGTGATTAAGTAAAAGAAAAAACTGTGACAAAGTTTCAATAGTTTCTCCAGACTTAGAAATTACTATTAGTCCTGTAACTTCATGATTTAGAGTTGTTAGTAGTTTTTCGATACTTGATGGATCAACATTTTCTACATAATGGATTTTCTTTTTTCCGCTAAATATAGAATCTATCATTTTTGATCCAAGCGTTGACCCACCTGTCCCCACAATAATTATATCTTTACAATCACAAAAAATGGATAATTTACTATCAATAGCCTTAATTTTTGATCTATCTTTTACAATTGAAATACAATCTAATTCATCGCTATGAAAATCTTTGAGAAATTTTCTGTGAACATTAATTAAATCTTCTTCATCGTAGTGTCTTTTTTTCAAATTTTTGGAAATATTTGAAAAACTAAAATTTATGTCTTCAATCGAAATCATTCCCAACAACTAAAAAAAATAAATTTTCAGACTGAAAAATTTCTCTGGCTACCCTATTAACCTTTTCCAAAGTCAGATTATCTATAATTTTATTTCTTTTTTCAAAATAATCAATACTTAGTCCATACAATTGAACTGCATTTAATAAACTGGAGATTGTTGAAGTACTTGCATAATTTCTCGTGAAAGAGCCTTTATAGTATGTTTTTGCTTCATTTAATTCTTCCTGGCTTATTCCATTAATACTCATTTTTTTCCATTCACTCTTTACTAATTTAATGGTCTCATTTACAGACTCATTCTTTGTTTGAAAACCTCCCAATAAAATATCATTATTTCTATGAGAAATAAAATATGAATATATAGAATAAGTTAACCCCCTCCTCTCTCTAATATTTTTATATAAACGAGATTGAAAACCTCCTCCACCCATTACATAATTACAGATTCTTGCTGCAAAAAAGTCTTCACTTTTTCTTGGTAAACCCCTCTGACCAAATACAACAGCTGATTGAGGTGTTTTTTTTTCAACAAACTTTATACCACTTTCAAATGTATCTTTTTTAGGGATTTCTTTTATATTTTCACTTGATTCTGGAAGTAAACCAAAAGAATCATCAATAAGTTTTATTGCATCATCTTGATCAATATCTCCAGATATTGACAAAATAAGATTTTTTCTTGTTACAAAATTTTTAAAAAAAAAATTTAATTCATCAAAATTAACTTTCCTTAAACTATCCAAATTTCCATCGTCATTTCTGGAAAATTTATGTCCTTTAAAAAAATTATTATAAAATTCTATGCTTGCAGTATCAGAAATATTTGAATTATTAATTTTGTAACTTGCAATTAATTGATTTCTAATTTTTTCAATTTCATTTTTGTCAAATCTTGGTTTAAGAAAAACTAATTTGAGCAAATCAAAAGATTTTTCTTTATTTTCTGAAACTGTTTGAAATTTGCCAGAAAATAAATCTTTAGTACTTGAAAAACGCAGTTTCATTCCAAGAGAATTCATCGTTTTTTGAAAATTTACTGAATTTAAATCTCCGGCTCCTTCATCTAAAATAGATGCAAGAAAAGTAGAAGTACCCTCTTTACCGTCTAGATCATAAAAAGCACCGCCTACAAATCCAAAATCTAAGCTTATTATCGGTACTGAGGTGTCTTTAACATACCAAAACTTTATACCTTTTTTAGTTCTCAGTTCAATTGGTTCAAACCCAAAAACATCACTACTAAAAAAAGCTATTACAAGAAAAAATAAAATCTTTCTCATTATTTTAGCATACCTGTTACAAAATTTTTATTTTCTAAAAATCTATTTAAGGCTTCGTTTACTTTTTCAATACTAAGTTCATTAATTCTTTGATCCCAGTTTTCAAGATCTTCAAGTTTAATACCTACCGATAATGCCTCGCCAATAATTTGGGCTGGCTTTCCAATTCCATCTTGCTGATAGATAAAATTATAATAGTATTCCTTTTTTTTTCTATTAAAGTCATCCGGACTAATACCTTTTTTTATCACATTTTTTAAAACGTTATTAATTTTTATATCTATATCTTTTGGTGATAAATTTTTATTAGGTATAGCATAAAAATAAATATTGCCAGGACCTTTTGTTAAGCCCTGATAATATCCCCCCACTGCAGCAAAAATTTTTTGCTTAGTCACCAGTTCTTGATATAATATACTTGTTTTACCCCCAGCAATAATTTCTAACCCAATATCTAATGCAAGCCCGTCATCTATAGATTCTGTTAAGGAAATTGTTTTATACAGCTTTTTCCAAATTGGTTGCTCTACATTTGGGTGCTCATGATTAATCTGTATTCTTGTTTTTAATGGCGGATCCACAAGATAGTTTCGTTTTTGTTTAACTCTATTAGATTTAATTTTACCAAAGAATTTTTTTGTTATTCTTTTTGCATCTTTTATTTTTATATCTCCTGATAGAACCAAAACAGCATTAGATGGATCATAGTATTTGTTGTAAAACTCAAATATATCCTCGTATGTCAGGTTTTCAATTTCATGTTTCCACCCAATAATAGGTGTTCCGTAAGTATGATTAGGAAATAAACTCTTCCTCATTGACTCGTCAAGTACTGATGACGGGGAGCTATCAATTCTCTGGCTTCTTTCTTCTAAGATAACGCTTTTCTCAGTTTCAACCTGTTTCTTTGACAAAACTAGATTTTTCATTCTATCAGCCTCCATCTCCAAAATTTTTTCAATTTTTTCTGAGGGAATAATTTGATAATAAGCAGTGTAATCAAAACTTGTAAATGCATTTTCAGTCCCTCCATTTTTTGAAATGAAGTCTGAGAATTCTCCGTTTTTAAATTTTTTTGTACCTTTAAACATTAAGTGCTCTAGAAAATGCGCTAGCCCACTCTTCCCATATGTTTCGTCAACTGATCCAACATTGTACCATATCATACTTGAAACCACTGGAGCCCTATGATTCTCAACTACAACAACTTGCATACCATTTTGAAGTTCAAAACTCTTGGAATCAAAAAGTTTGGCTTGAGTCTCACAATAAAATGCAGAAATTAAGATCAAAAATGAAAATAGAAACATTTATTCAAGTATTGGAACCTGATCTATATTTAACAATTCTCCCTCGGAACCAGTTGTCAAATCAGAATAGTCTTTTTCGCGGTTTGTATTTTTATAATATTGTTCTCTAGATTGATATGATTGATTAAGATTGCTGTTAGGCATGTATCTTCTTGAAAAATTGTAACCTTTATCGATTGGGGGTCTATAGTACAAATTGTTTCCTTTAAACTCCCTAACAGATTGACCATAAACCCATTCTCCAATTGTGAATTTTTTCATGTTTCTAAATTTTTCTATTGAATCAGATGGAGATTTAGAAGATTGTAATATAGCTGGAGGGCTCACAAAATTTTGAACTTGAGGTTGAACAAACTGATTGTTACTTGTACCTTGTTGCTGATCAAAAACCGACATTTCATTAACTTTGTCATTTTTGAAAGAATTGGTGGCAGAACTGACAGGCATTTCCTCAAAATTTGGAGGTAACATAATATCTGGTGTATCAATGACCATTGAATCATCAAATGATTGTTTTTTAAGCCCTGAAAGCTCTTCAATAGTATCACAACTTGTTATAGGTAAAATTAACAAGAACATTAGAAATATAAATTTAATCAGTTTAATACCTTTAATCAAAATCATCACATTCATATCCACCTGACATATAATCTTTTACAACACGAATACAATTATTTTCTATGCCAAAGAGTTCCATTTCTTGGTCTTCAGTTAAAAATTTGGATTGAGGTTGATTTTGAATATTGTTCAAAGGAGGAGAATAATTTTGAATATTAGAGTTTCTATTCATATAATCATAATTTGCACCATAAGAATAAGGAACATTTGGGTTACTTTCAATTGAATATTGAGGAAAGGGAGGTGGAGGAGGGGCAGGCATAGGTGTGCCGTTAGGCGTTACTGAAAAATATTGTCTTGCACTCCTGTATATTGGGGGCTGTGGATAGTATCCATAATTAGGTTGAATAGGTTGTTGTTCAATAAACTGTTGGTTGGGTTGCACAAAATCTTGATTTATCTGATTTGTTGTTGGTAAAGCAAACTCAGGAACTTCCACTGCCTCTTCTACAATTATGGCCTGTTCTTGTTCTGGCTCATCTTCTTCCCAAAAGGCAACAGAATCATAAAAATATTCACTTGCTTCACTTATGGATTCAACAGTTGAATCAAAAGTCGATTCAATAGATGAACACGAGTTCAAAAAAGATACCAAAAAAATTAATGCAAAATATCTAGATGTAGCCCTAATCATTGAAAATAACATTTAATATACAAAATATTGTCTCTTTTAAATAACAAACCTATATATTTAGTATTAATATCATTAGTTATCTACTTTTAAAAGGACATTTTACTTTTTTAAGAACACAGTTTCATTTAAATTATATATGATATATATCATAACTCCAATTGTTATTGAGGCATCAGCAACATTAAAGGCTGGCCAGTGGTATCCTTTATAATGAAAATCAATAAAATCAATTACATATGATTGATATATTCTATCAATACCGTTTCCTAGTGCTCCACCTAAAATCAATGACAAGGTAAACTTTTCATAAGCTTTACAACTTTTTGCCAGCCAGAATATCAACACCATTGATATTGCTAATGATATTAGGCCTAAAAAAAATGAGATATTTAGGTTAGATAACAAACCAAAACTAATACCTTTATTAGTTACAAATACAAGATTTAGAAATGAAAAAATTTCAATTCCATGAATTAGTTCGGCATAAAAAACTACAGCCATATACTTTGTAAATTGATCAACTGAGATTATGAATATAGATAAAAGAAAAAAAAGCAAATTATCCCTTAGAATGTGCATCGTAACACCTTTTACATATTGCTCCAATCAAGTTTTTCTTATTAAATAGCTTCCAACATCTATCACACTTCTCGCCATCAAATTTATCAACTTTGATATAAATTTTAGAATTTTTTTCATTTATTAAATTTATAAATTTTTTATCCTTCTGTTTTACAATCTCAACAGATGACGATATTAGGACTTCTTCGAGATTAATTTTTTTCAAAACAAACCTATACTTTTCCTCTTCCGCACATATTGAAACTTTTGCCTCAAGGCTTGATTTTATTATTTTATCCTCTCTCATCTTTTCAATACAGTGACTTACAGTGTGCCTTATGTCATTAATTATTTTCCAATTATTTTCTAATTTTAAATCATTCCACAACTGATGTGGTTCAAAAAAACTCATCAGATGGCAACTTATTGTGTCTTCTTGGATTATTTCTTTTCTCCAACATTGCCATGCTTCTTCGGTAGTAAATGGTAACAACGGGGAAAGCCAGCTAACTAAATTGTAAAAAACATCTACCAGAACTGTCCTGACAGCTTTTCTTGATGATGAATCTTTTGATTCACAATACAGGCAATCTTTTCTTATATCAAAAAAAATTGTTGATAGGTCTTGGTTACAAAAATTTGAAATTTCTTTTAGTGCTTGATGAAAATTGTAATTTTTGTAACTTGAAATTATTTTCTTATTTAATGTGTAAAGCCTATGCCTGATAAATCTTTCTAATTCAGGTAATTCATTATGTTCAACTCTTTCACTTGAATCCCAATCTTTTAAATTACCTATAATAAATCTTAAGGAGTTTCTTATTTTTCTATAATTCTCTGATTGTCTATCTAAACTCTCATAACTTATTTTTAAGTCTTCATTGTAATTACTGCTTGCAACCCATAATCGTAATATATCTGCTCCATATTTTTTAATAATGTCCTGAGGAGAGATTACATTGCCAAGTGATTTAGACATTTTTTTCCCGTTCTCATCAAGAACGAATCCATGCGTTAAAACACTTTTAAAGGGACTTTGATCATAAATTGCACATGATTCTAATAATGATGATTGGAACCATCCTCTATGCTGGTCAGATCCTTCAAGGTATAAATCAGATTTTTGATTTAAACCCTTATTTTTGAGTACGAAAACATGACTACTACCTGAATCAAACCAAACATCAAGGATATCTGTAACTTTTTCATATTGTTGTGAATCAAACTCGCTACCCAAAAAATTTTCTTTTGGTTCTGAGAACCAAGCATCCGCTCCTTTTTCTCTAATTATAGATATTATTCTGGAATTAAGATTTTTATTAATTAAAGGCTCAAATGTTTTTTTATCTATGAATATTGTTATTGGAACACCCCATGATCTCTGCCTGGAAACACACCAATCTGGCCTATCCAAAACCATGGAACGAATTCTGTTTTTACTTGAAGATGGTATCCAATTTACTTTTTCAATTTCCTTTAATGCTTTTTTTCTCAGCTCCTCCTTATCCATAGAAATAAACCACTGTGAAGTAGTTCTAAAAATTAATGGTGCTTTTGATCGCCATGAATGAGGATAGCTGTGCAAAAAATCATTAACGCAAATTAAATTATTACTTTCTTCAAGTTTCTCAATAATAGGTTTATCAGCTTTAAACACATGAATTCCTGAAAACTCTGGAACGGTTTTTTCAAATATTCCGTTATACATTACAGTTTTAGGAATACTCAAATTATTTTTTTGACCAATTTCAAAATCTTCTATTCCATGCCCTGGTGCAATATGGACGAACCCTGTTCCAGTATCATCCGTGACGTGAAAACCCTCAATTAAAGGAATTGTATGGTCATATCCTAGCCCTGCTAAAGGATGAGAACATAAAATTTTTTTTAATTCAGAGCCTGAAATTTTGTCTTCTATTTTATAATTCTTGATTTTATTTTGATCAGAGAAATTCTTAAAAAGTTTCTTTGAAAATATCAGGCTGTCTCCTTTATTTAATTTGAAATTAGGGTAGTCCTGCATGAAAGTAATTATTTGGTATTCTATTGAATTAGAGTAAGCTATTGCAACATTCCCAGGAAGAGTCCAAGGTGTAGTCGTCCAAATAGCAACTGAACAATTTTGTAATCTCGAATTTTCATTTTTCTTTATTGGAAATTTTACAAAAATTGATTTTGAGTTCTTCTCTAAGTACTCTATTTCAGCTTCTGCAAGTGCAGTTTTTTCAACAACTGACCACATTACTGGTTTTTTTCCTAAATATAATATACCTTTTTCAAGAAATTTAAGTAATTCTGAAACAATTGTTGCCTCAGCATCATGATGCATGGTTGTATATTTGTTTTTCCAATCGTAATCAAGTCCTAATCTGATAAACTCCTCACATTGTATATCAATCCATTTTTTAGCAAAATTTCTGCATTCTTCTCTAAAACTTATTACATCAACATCTTCCTTTGATTTTTTTTTTTTTCTATAATTTTCCTCTACCTCCCATTCAATAGGTAATCCATGACAATCCCATCCTGGAACAAAGTTTACATTAAATCCAGATTTAAAATTTATTCTACAAATTATATCCTTAAGTATTTTATTAAGAGCGTGTCCAAGATGAAGATGACCATTTGCATACGGTGGACCGTCATGTAATATAAATGATTTCGATTGTATGTTTTTTTCTTTTAATTTCTCATGAATTCTCATATTTTTCCAAAAATCAATCCATTTTGGTTCACTTTGACTAAGATTCGCACGCATTTGAAAACTTGTTTGCGGAAGATTTACAGTTTTTGAGTATTCATTCATTTTTAAAATATTGTTTTGCGGTTTTTATATCATTCCTAATTTGTTTTTTCAGAGAATCTAGATTTTTAAATTTTTTTTCGTTTCTTATAAATGATTTAAATGTAATTTCAATATATTCTCCATATACATTAAAATTAAAATCAAAAATATTTACCTCCAGTAACGGATTTTTTTTGTCAAATGTGGGTTTGACTCCATAATTTGCTATTCCTTCATACTTCTTTTGTGGGTATTTTAAAAAATTAATATTCACCGCATAAACTCCAAAACATAGCATGCTGTAATTTTTAACACCAATATTAGCAGTTGGGTACCCTAGTTTTCTTGCGATTTTTTCTCCCTTGATTACTCTTCCAGAGATACTCCAGTATCTTCCTAAGATTTCTTTTACTTTATTTAATTTTCCAATTAAAAGATTTTTTCTTATTTCTGATGAAGAATATTTTTTTCCATTATTTTCAATATAATCTTTTACAGTAAAAAATTTAAAATCACTCGTTTCAGTTGAAATTTTTTTCAATAGATTTATATCTCCAGATCTATTTCTTCCAAATACAAAGTCTTTTCCTGTGATTACGTGGCTGACTTTTAATTTTTCAATTAATATTACCTTTATAAAGGTTAAAGCAGTCATTTCGCTTATAACATTGTTGAATTTTAAATTAAAATAATAATCAATTCCTAATTCTTTGATAATTTTATGCTTCATTCTGAAGGGTGTAAGTCTGAAAAAGCTTTTTTTTTCTAAAAAAAATGTTTTTGGATGGGGTTCAAAAGTTACTACACCCATTTTTTTTCCATTTTCTTTCGCAATTTTTAAACCTGATTTTAAAACATGTTGATGACCTTTGTGAACACCATCGAAATTACCAATTGCAACAACAGAATTAAGCATTTTTTTTTTTATTTTTAGATTTCGAACTAATATCATTTTTTTTTAGATTCAACTAAAATTTCAGCTTCGCCAACTAACACTTTTTTATTATTACATAAACATGTCGTATCAATAATTACTCTTTTTCTTTCAAGATTTATATTTTTTATTGTTAACTCAACAATAACTTCTTCATTGGGAAATACCGGGGCTAAAAATTTCAATGACTGATTTAAGTAAATACTTCCTGGTCCAGGAAGTTTTGTTCCAATTGCAGCGGATATGAGACTGGCAGTTAAAAACCCATGAACTACTCTTTTTTTGAATATAGTTTTTGATGCATAATTTGCATCTAGATGTACTGGATTATTGTCACCACTAATTTCAGAAAACTTTTCAACGTCCTCTTGACTAAATTTTTTGAAAAATTTTTCTTTTTGACCAACCTCAATATCCTCTATATAGTATTTCTGTGTTTTCTGACTTTCATTTGAATTCATTATCTAAATCTCCATTTTGGTTGTAACTTTTTAAAGATGTCTAACATTATCATTTCTATTATAAAAAAATATGATTAGGATTTCTCAATTCTCTTGTTCTTTATTGGGTTTTTCTTTTTTAGGGATATTACATACATCTATAACATTCGGAATCTTAATCGGCATTGCACTTGTAACTATTATTTTTGAATACAGAAATCATATTAAAAAATGGTTCTTTAAAAAACACGAAACTGTATTGGTTTATCTTTTAATTTCCTTTATTTTATCACTATTTATTAGTTGTCTCAACTCATCTCATTTATTCAGATCTTTGGGAGTATCATTCTATTTAATAATTTTTATATTATCATCTTTTTTGATTTACAAATTTCTAACGGAAAAAATTGATAATATTGATCACACTTTGAAATACATAAGTTATTCAATAATCATTAGCACACTAATAATTTTAATTTATAACTTAATTCATCTGAATATTTATTTTGATGAAAAAGGTTTGAATGTTGGAGAAGTACGTAAATTTAAAGGCGTAGTAAATTTAATAACTTTATTAGTATGTTTGTTCCCTTTTTTTTCTGAAAAAATAAATAATAGAAAATATATTTTTTCTTTACTTTTGCTTTTATTAATACCTATTCTGATTATTAGTAATAGTAAATCTTCAATTTTAGGTATTATTGGAGGAAGTGTTTTTTTAGTTTTATATTTAATCTCAAAATATTTCTCTAACAAAAATGTATTTATTACTTTTGTCTTGTTGTCTAGTGTACTTATTTTTTCATTTTTATTAAATTATCTTCCTAAAGACACTGAAAAACATATAGACAATACAGTATTTAAAATACCAACATATATTTTAGATCCACATAGACAATTCATTTGGGGATTTGTTGTTAAAAATTTAAATAAACAACCATTTTTTGGAATAGGCCCTGATACATCGAATTTCATTGAAGGGAGTCAAAGAGATATTGGCCATTGGGCAACAGGTGATATGAACTTTATTCCTAGTCATCCACATAATTTTATTCTTGAAATTATTCTTGAGATTGGGTTTGTTGGGTCATTATGTTTTTTCTTTTTAATATTTTCAACAAACTTCATTTTTCTTAAAGATAAGAGTAAGGCAATACCTCTCATTTTTCTCAATGGGTATTTTTGGACTTCGTCTCTAGTAACATTTTCCTTTTGGAATGCATGGTGGCAGGGTAGCTATTTTTTTATTCTAGCTATTCTTTTTTCAAAAATTAAGTTTGATTTTTCAAAAATTGGATAAAATAACTTAATATTTACATTAACTAAGGCATTATTATTAATAATTCGATTATTTAAAAGGTATTTTATGGTTAATTTTTTAATTTTTATAGTAATTTTATTTATTAAAAACTACATTGTTTCTCAAGAATTTGATGATTACAAAAATTACAGCAAAAGAATAAATGACTACAAATTGGTTGAAATATTTAAAGGTCTAGATAATCCATTCGGTCTAAGTATCCTGAATGATAAAAACTTACTAATAACAGAAAAAGGTGGAAGACTTTTAAAAGTAAACGTAGAAACAGGTGAATCAAAAAATATACAACATGCTATACCAAGTATTAGATTTAATAGTAAAGGATTTTTTTCACAGCAAGGTGGACTTTTAGATGTATATTTTGATTCAAAAGATGAATTTATATATTTTTCATACAGCCATGATTTTAAGGAAAGCAACAATCTAAAAAAATCTGGATATAGTACAGCTTTAGCCCGAGGAAAACTAGTTGATGATAAAATTGAAGAATTTCAAATATTACTTGTCGCTGAGCCTGAAACTCAAAAAAATATCCATTGGGGCTCAAGAATAATTATCAAAGACGACTACTTATATGCAGGGTTTGGAGAAAGGGGGGAAGGAGATATTGCACAAAATCCCAAGATGCATCCAGGTAGTATTATAAGAATTAACAAGGACGGTACTTTACCTCATGATAACCCAGCTTTTAAAAATAACCCAGAATGGTTACCAGAAATTTATTCAATTGGAGTCAGAAACCCTCAAGGAATTGCAGTATCACCTTATGATGGTGAAATTATTTTTTCTCAGCATGGACCTAGAGGTGGAGATAACATTGCAAAAGTATTAAGTGGTGGTAATTATGGATGGAATGAAATTGCTTGGGGTGGAACAGCGTATTCAGGAAGAAAGATTGGTGACACACCATTTAAAAACAAGTTTGTAAAACCAATAAAAGTATGGGTTCCTTCAATTGCCGTTGGGAATATAGGTTTTTATAATGGAAAAACTTTTAAAGAGTGGAACGGCGATTTATTAGTAACTGCAACAAAAACTGAGATGTTATTACGCTTAGATTATTTTGATGGAGATATAGTCGGTGAAGAGATTATTTTACAAGGAGAAATTGGAAGAATAAGAGATTTTGAAATTGATGACAAGGGAGAAATTTACATTATTGTAGATGAAGAGAATTCATCTATTTGGAAACTTAGTAAATAATTAAAGCGAAAGTAAAGCTTTTGAAAATTCTTTTGCATTAAAATCAATTAAATCATCTTCAGATTCTCCAACACCAATAAAAAAAATTGGTGTTTTGAATTTTTTGGATATTGAAACAATAAATCCTCCTTTAGCTGACCCGTCAAGCTTTGTAATAATAGTACCTGATAATGAGGTAACCTCGTTAAACTTTTCAACCTGTTTTAAAGAATTTTGTCCTGAATTTCCATCTAGAACTAAGACTATTTCTTGTGGAAGTTTTTCATCAATTTTTTTCATCACTCTTATAATTTTTGATAGCTCATCCATTAAATTAGATTTGTTATGAAGTCTTCCAGCCGTGTCGATTAATAGTACATCAATTTTTTCTTCTAAAGATTCATTATAAGACTTATATACTAGTGCTGCCGGGTCTGAATTTACATTTGTAAAGTAAAATTTTGACTTTGTTCTTTCAGCCCAAACTCTCAACTGGTCAATGGCTGCGGCCCTAAATGTATCAGCTGCAACAATTCCAACTTTTTTGCCAGTTCTCGAAAATTTGCTTGCAAGTTTGCCAATTGATGAAGTTTTTCCGGAACCATTAACTCCTATCATCAAAATTACATGTGGGGTAGATTTTAACTCTAACTTTTTTTGCACAGGTAATAAAATTTCAACTAAAGATTCATTAATATTTTTTTTTACTGATTCTAAGCTAATGTCATTTAGCTTTTTTTTCCTTAAACTATCAATTATGCTGTCTGATACTGATATGCCAATATCCGAAGTAATCAATAAATCCTGCAGTTCATCAAGAGTTTCTTCATTAATTTTTTTTGATTTGAAAATTTTTGTTAAACCCTCGTTTATCTTTTTTGAAGATTTATTTAATCCTTTTTTTAGATTTTTAATCCAACCAAACATTAGACTAATAATTTTGATTGTAATACTTGATTTTCTATTTTGAGCGGTAAAACTTTTATAATTTTTCCCCTCAAATTTTTTATTTGCTTGTTTGTCAAATTTTTTACTGACACCTTCAAATATTCATCTGAATAACTGACTTTTTCATTTTCAAATAGTATATTTTTTTCTTTTCCTAAGGACTTGAATAATATCTTATTTTTTATTTTCATTGAAAGTTTTTGCATTTCTTTTACGCGCTTAATTTTTTCTAAATTTGAAACTTGGGGCATTTTTGATGCAGGAGTATTCTTTTTGGGCGAAAAGGGAAAGATATGTATATTTGAGAATAAACACTCTTTTACACATTTAAATGTATTCATAAAATTTTTATTATCTTCTGTTGGAAATCCAACAATTAAATCAGCTCCAAAAGTTAACTCAGGTCTGTTTTTTCTTAAACTCTTGCATAATGAAATAAGATTTTCCCTGGAATGCCTTCTTTTCATTCTTTTTAAAATTAAGTTATCTCCAGCCTGAACTGATAAATGAATATGGGGTAAAACCCTCTTTTCAAAAGAAAAAAGATTAAATAATTCATCATCAATTTCAGCTGGATCAATTGATGAAAATCTTATTCTTTTCAATTTTGGTTGTATGTCTAAAACTCTTCTAATCGTATCACCTAAACTTGGCTTACCTGGTAAATCATTTCCATAAGAAGTTATATCAACGCCAGTAAATACAATCTCTTTATAACCCCAAGATAAAAGTTTGTTTACATTTTCTATAATTCCTTGAATTGGCAGACTTTGCGAGTTTCCTCTCCCATATGGGATTATACAAAATGTACACCTGTGATTACATCCTTGTTGAATTTGAAGCAATGCTCTTGTTCTGCTATGGAATCTTTCTTTTAAAATTGGAAAGCTAAACATTTTTTTTTTTGTGTTTTCTAAAATTTCTTCTATGTCATCTAGCGCATAAATTTCTTCATCGGTTTTTATTTTGTTAGGTATTATTCTGTCTATTTCTTTAATATTTGAAAAATAATCTTTATCAATGTCAGATGCACAACCAGTTACATAAATTTTACAATCTGGGTTAATTTTTTTTGCTTTTTTAATTGCAGAAATGGATCTCTTAACAGCTTGGTTGGTTACAGCGCATGTATTTACGACAACTTTATTCTTAATTTTATTACTATCTAAAATCCGTTTAATTACACTTGATTCAAATGAATTTAGTCTACAACCTATGTTTATTACATTTTGTTTTTTTTTCATATTTAAAAATTTCTCTAAAAAGTTGAATCAATTTCACCATTAAATGAAAATTGAACAGGACCACTCATTATTACATGATCATCGTCCATAAACTCAATACATAAATCACCACCATCCATTGATACAGTTGCTTTAGTCTCGCACATACCTAATTTATGTGCTGCGACCAATGTTGCACATGCACCACTACCACAAGATTTGGTAAAGCCAGAGCCCCTCTCATAAACCTTTAGCTTTATATGTTGATGTGAAACGACATTAGCAATATTAATATTAACTCCTTGCGGAAATAATTTTGATTTACTTAAAAGTAAGCAATCGTCTTCAATTTCTCTATCTGAAAATGATGATTTACTAAAAAAAACAACATGGGGATTTCCAACATTTAGAGCAAAACCATTATTTAAATATTTATAATTAAGCCCAAGGTTATTTGGAAGGACAGCTTTTGAGAGAGGAACATCTCTCCAATCAAATTTTACTAAACCCATGTCTACAGTAATATTTCCGTTTTTTTCTAGCTCAACATCCAATAAACCCCCCTTAGTGTCAATAAGAACATTATTTAACTTTTTTTCTTCAATTAAAAGTTTTCCAACGCATCTGGTGGCATTTCCACATGTCTCGGCTTCAGAACCATCAGAATTAAAAATTAAAATCCGAGCATCTGCAATATTTTCCTTACTAGTTTCAATTAAAATTAGTTGGTCACACCCCACACCTAATCTTCTGTCTGAAACTTTTCTGATTAGTTTTGGATCCTTTTCAAAAGAAAAATCTCTATTATCGATGATTACAAAATCATTCTCTAATCCATGCATCTTTATGAACTTTATCTTTTTCATTAAGTATATAAAAAAAAATTACAAATCACTTTATGAAAGTATAGTTTTTTGTTATAAACGCAACAACAATTGTCGTCAGTCCACGAGTTTCGTGCACTGACTTTTTTTGTTTTAACTGAATAAATTAAGGAAATATGTTTGAATCATTAGGCGAAAAGTTATCGAGTGCTTTTAAGAAACTTAAGGGTAAAGGGGTTATAACAGAGACTACCCTTAATGATGCAATGAGGGAAATTAGAATAGCCTTACTTGAAGCCGATGTTGCATTAGAAGTTTCAAAATCATTTATACAACTCGTAAAGGAGAAAGCTCTCGGGAAAGAAGTGCTTAAAAGCGTAGATCCAGCGCAAATGGTTGTAAAAATTGTTAACGATGAACTAATAGAGATTTTAGGTTCAGAAAATTATGAATTGAATTTAAAATCTAAACCTCCAGCTATTGTACTTTTAGCCGGACTTCAAGGATCAGGTAAAACTACTTCGGCAGCTAAGTTAGCAAAAAGAATAACCCAAACATCTAATAAAAAAGTCTTAATGGCCTCTTTGGATGTTTACAGACCAGCTGCACAGGAGCAGTTAGAAGTTTTAGGGAATCAAAATCAAATCCAAACCTTGGAAATTATAAAAAATCAAAAACCATTAGAAATTGCTGAAAGAGCTGTAAACTACGCAAAATCAGAATTCTTTGATGTTTTAATCCTTGATTCTGCTGGAAGAAATCAAGTTGATGATAAAATGATGAAGGAAATAGTAACAATATCAAAAAAGATTAAAACTACAGAAAGATTATTAGTCGTTGATTCCATGGCTGGTCAGGATGCTGTGAATACAGCAAAACATTTTAATACCGCGTTGAATTTAACTGGTATTCTTCTTACCAGAGTCGATGGAGATAGTAGAGGTGGGGCAGCACTATCAATGAAATCAGTTGCAAAGTGTCCAATCAAATTTATAGGTGTTGGTGAAAAAGTTGAAGATCTCGAAGAGTTCCATCCTGACAGAATTGCAAATAGAATTCTGGGTATGGGAGATGTTGTAACACTGGTTGAAAAAGCACATAAAGAAATTAATGAAAAAGAAGCAGAAGATTTACAAAAAAGGTTTCTAAAAGGTAAGTTCACTCTAAACGATTATTCAAAGCAACTTAGTCAAATTTCAAAAATGGGTGGGATAGGTGGACTTTTAAAATATTTACCTGGACTCAACGAAATTAAAAATAAAATTGAGGAGTCTAATGAACACAATGAAATAATTAATATTCAAAATTCTATAATTTCATCAATGACTAAAAAAGAGCGTATTTATCCAGAATTAATAAAAGCATCAAGAAAAAAAAGAATTTCGCTAGGTTCTGGAAGATCCGTTCAGGAAATAAATAAATTGTTAAAACAGTTTAAAAAAATGAGTCAAATGGTAAAGAAAGTTGGAAAAAATAAACAGCTTGAATCAATGTTGAAATCAGGTGACCAAAATAGTATCCAATCAATGTTAACAAACAATAAATTTTTATAGGAGTTTTGATATGTCAGTTTCATTAAGATTATCAAGGGGAGGATCTAAAAAAAGACCTTTTTATAGAATAGTGGCAGCAGATAAAAGGAGTCCAAGAGATGGAAGATTCATTGAAAGATTAGGCACATATAATCCAATGAAGCCTAAGGATAGTCCAGAAAGAGTTTTGTTTGATGAAGAAAGAATAAAATACTGGTTATCTGTTGGAGCTCAACCAACGAATAGGGTTGCGAAATTCTTATCTGAAAAAAAATTAGTTGAAAAACCAGTTGTATATGAGCAAACAAAAAAAAATAAGCCAAAAGCAAAAACTTTAGAAAAAATTAAAGCTAAAGAAGAAAAGTTACAGAACAAACAGGCCCAACCCGCTGAAGCTCCAAAACCTACTCAAGAAGCACAACCTGCTGAAGCTCCAAAACCTGCTGAAGCTCCAAAACCTGCTCAGGAAGCACAACCTGCTGAAGCTCCAAAA
>MDTE01153754.1_pt1 | contig 34943 bp, 31 predicted proteins | sample 811231 | NCBI WGS metagenome assembly MDTE01 (sample SAMN05326651, study PRJNA326480) | marine metagenome | isolation source: seawater | place: Indian Ocean: Red Sea | collected 2010
ACATCCGATGTTCTTGATTTGGAGCCGCTGGCAGACAAATGGCGGGCGTTTGGATTTGCGACGGCGGAGTGCGATGGTCACAATGTTAGCGCTCTGCGCGACCTTCTCCAGCAGCCGCTTGCCGATGATAGGCCGACCATAATTATCGCCCACACGGTCAAGGGGAAGGGTGTCGCGTTTGCCGAGAACGAACCGGAGTGGCATCATAAGTCTCGGGTGTCGGCTGATCAAATCGCAGCCATGTACACGGCGTTTTTGGAAGCGGAAGATGCGTAAGGCCTGCCTAAATATGGTCTATAATTTGGCTAAGGCCGACCCACGTGTTGTTTTTGTTGGCTCCGATCTTGGCCCCGGCGTTCTTGGTGATATGAAGGAGGAGTTCCCGGATCGCTTCTTCATGGAAGGCGTTTCCGAACAGCATATCGTGGGCTTTGCCGCAGGCTTAGCGGTGGAGGGATTCATACCTTACGTCAATACCATTGCGACCTTTATCACCCGGCGCTGCTTTGAGCAGGTGACCTTGGATTTGTGCCTGCAAAATCTTCCTGTTCGACTGATTGGCAACGGCGGTGGCCTCGTCTACGCGCCGCTCGGACCGACACATTTAGCAATTGAAGACATGGCCATTATGCGCTCGTTGCCGAACATGACGATTGTATCGCCCTCCGATGCCGATGAGATGGCCCGCTTTATGGCGAAATCCATCGACATCGAGGGGCCAGTCTATATTCGTCTGGGTAAAGGCGGCGATCCTATAGTCTCAAGGGAGGAAGCCGGATTTGAGATTGGGAAGTCAATCTGCCTGCGGAGTGGCGGCGAAATTTTGTTAGTTAGCACCGGCGTGATGACGAATCGCGCATTGGTGGCAGCCGAGATACTCGAACGGCAAGGCATATTCTGCAGCGTACTTCATATGCACACAGTGAAGCCTATGGATCACCAAGGATTGGGTTTGCTCGCCAATGTGGCACGCTTGGTGGTGACGTTGGAGGAACATACTTTGCCCGGTGGCTTCGGCAGCGCTGTGCTCGAGAGTTTGAGTGATAACCTTGGCCGGAAAATGCCGCCGGTCGAGCGGCTAGGCATTCCAGATGTATTCGCTGCGCACTATGGTTCCCAGGATGACCTGCTGAAGAGTTACAATCTGCAGCCCGAAGCCATCGCAGAAGTGGTGACCGAGGCCTTTGCAACCATGCAAGCAGCCTAAGTTTGCAAAGTAGCGAAGCAGTGAACTAAGGATACGGTATTCTCAAATATCTCCAATATTCAGAACAATTCAATGCGCGACACAATGGCGCCCTTTTGTTAATTGGGGCTGTACTGCCAAAATTTAGGATGCGTCAATCTGAGGCGAGTCATTTTAAGCAAGTGGAATGATATCCAAACGTTCTACGATGGTCTCCATGTCGTGTGAAAAATTCTGGAGGCTGTGCAATTCTGGCACTACCCTAGCTGCAAGGATTGAGAGGATATCTAAATTAGAGGTTTAAGGCTCCTAGATGTTGCAGTAGAGCTTACTCGATTACCGCGTTCATTGCTGCTGATCTTACTCCTTCAGGCCCTCACTCATTTCTAGCATGTGCCGTGGTTTTCATTGGCGCTGTGCCCTTGTGACTGGAGCTTCCTACAGGCAGGAGCAGGAGCTCCCAAATTATCATCTCTTCGTGTTTTGTAATCGGATTTCTCTACGGTATTCCGGTTTTTTGGTTTCTATCTGGGCGGAGCGCGGGGTGAAATTTAAATATTACAACCTTTGGTTTGAAAACACGGAACGGCTGTTTCCCATTCATGTTCATAATGTGAACTTGGCGATCATGTTATGAACATCATGCGTGTCACTGTAATGTAAGTTGTTTGTAACTCATGGGTTTAATCCCTAGTGGCCGGGACATCATGAAAATGGGCGCGCAGAGATATACGAACTGAAGCCTTGGTTATTAGGGGCTGTGGATCGTTCGCTTGAGAGATAAAAGTGAAGGTTAGGGCCAAATGATGCTTGACGTTCATTCCATGAACGCCCTATGTTCACATAATGAACGGTATCCATCATCGGGTATAGAGGTGGTCTCTTGCAGGGGGCAAATCAGTCTGAAGCAGAATTGACGCTTGGTCTTTTGCGTGCAGTTCATAAAGACCGGAGATTAACCCAGCGTTCTGCAGCGAAGGAACTGGGCGTGGCGCTGGGGTTGGTTAATACCTACCTCAAGCGGTGCGCCAAGAAAGGCTTGATCAAGATCACCCAGGCGCCGTCAAGCCGCTACATGTATTATCTGACGCCCAAGGGTTTTTCAGAGAAAAGCCGGCTAACCGCCGAGTTTCTAAGGCAATCGTTGAGCCTTTTTCGTCAGGCTCAACAAGAATTCCAGGTTATTATGAGCGAATGTACGAAACGCAAGTTCCGCAAAATCGTTTGCGTTGGCGCGAGCGATCTCACGGAGATTGTAGCTCTCTATGCGCGAGACTATCCCATCTGGGTTAAAGGCGTTGTCGACGAGGAGGTTGATGCCGACGCATTCTCACAGCTCAAGGTTTTTAGCTCCATTGAGGAAGCGGGGCAAGCGGACGCCTATGTGCTGACCGCACTAAAAAACCCTCAGCCAACCTATGACGCGCTCGCGCGGGTCGTGGATGCGGATCGACTGTTTGTTCCTGCTATGCTGGATATCACGTTGTTTTCCGCACGAAATGGAGAGCAGCACAAATGAAAAAATGGTATGTTCTAAATACACATGTGCATGCCGAGGCAAAGGCGGCTTTTCATATTCATCGGCAGGGTTTTGAGTGCTATCTGCCCCGATATATGAAGCGTTGCCGTCACGCGCGCCGTATTGATCATGTCCCCACGCCCATGTTTCCGCGGTATCTATTTGTTCGATTTGATGCGGACAATGATCAATGGCGATCGCTTCGCTCAACCATCGGCGTCGTTAGCCTGATTTGTCAGGGTGAGCGGCCGGCACCATTGTCCGAAGGAGTCATCACCGAGATTCAGAGCCGCGAAGATGAACGTGGCATGGTCGCATTGTCCGCTAAATGTGATTTCGTTCCCGGGGACAAAATACGAATTATTGAAGGCGCACTGTCTGAACACATTGGCCTATTTGACTGTGCCGATGCCCGCAGGCGTGTGTTCGTCCTGCTTGATCTGTTGGGGCGCGAGGTGAAAGTCAGGCTGCCTATGGAGGCTATCGCCTCCTGCGGCTGAAGGCCGCATCGGTCAATTTGCGGGGTCCAGGGGCAAGTTCACCTGGACTGCGGTAGCATGCCTAAGCGCGATCTCCCGGTATTTTGAAATAAGGCAAAACATAAATGGCGCAAAGTAGTCTTGAAAATTCCAGAGCGCGTGAGGTTGCGGATGAAATCAATGCTGACGCGCCAGAGGATGTACGCGCTGCCATCTATAGGGAGCACTGTCGCGTTGAGGACACGGTGCTGGCGCCTCGTGGGCTGGCCGAGCGGAAGATTCTCATCGTTGGCGGCGCTGGCTACATTGGCTCAGTCCTGTGCCAACACCTTCTGGCTCGCGGTTATGGCGTGCGCTGCCTTGATTCTGCAATATACCACAACGATCTATCGATCCTTTCTCTAGCCTCTAGCAAGAACTTCGAATACATGGCTGGGGACCTATGTGACCCCGACATCTTCTCAGAGGCGCTGAATGAGGTCTCCGATGTGGTCCTGTTGGCTGGCCTTGTTGGCGATCCGATCACGAAAAACTTTCCCGAGGCCGCGCACCAGGTCAATGACAGTGGCCACGATACAATGCTGGAGTGCCTTCGTGGGCGTCGGTTGAACAAGGTTATTTTTATCTCCACATGCTCAAATTACGGACTTGTTGAAAGGGATCAGCTAGCCGATGAGGCATTCGAACTGAACCCTCTCTCCCTCTACGCGAAATCCAAGGTCAGAATTGAAAAAAGGCTGCTGGATCGTCGCGACGTCGAGCCAGACTACACGCCTACCGTTCTCAGGTTCGCGACCGCCTTCGGGTTGTCGCCCCGCATGCGGTTCGACCTGACGGTGAGTGAATTTACCCGCGATATGTTCATCGGGAAGGACCTAATCGTTTTCGACGCGGAGACGTGGCGGCCCTATTGCCATGTTCAAGATTTTAGCGAAGTCATTCGGCGCGTTCTTGAGGCCCCCCAGGAGACCGTTGCCTTTGAAGTTTTTAATGCCGGCGGTGATGAAAACAATTTCACCAAGCAGATGATTGTTGATGCGATCCTGCAGGAACTGCCGGACGCGAAGGTCCGCTATCAAGAGCATGGTGCCGATCCGCGTAACTACCGTGTCGACTTTGCCAAAATTCGTTCTCGGCTATGCTTCCAGCCGACCATGACCGTTGCGGACGGCATTTCCGAGCTTATTCAGGCTTTGCAACAAGGCCTATTCCGCAACCTCGCCCATCCGGAATCCTACTACGGGAACTGGTCGCCGGATCTTGGACGGATCACCTTCTGAGCACGCTTTCCACCGCGATTTGTGATGCTGTTGCCTCCGTCGTTGGCGGGCCGGTCCCGTTGCACGCACCCGAGGTGTCTGGCAATGAATGGACCTATGTAAAAGAGTGCCTGGATACGGAGTGGGTGTCGACGGGTGGCAGCTATGTCGAGCGGTTCGAGGCGGATTTGGTCGATTTTACGGGGGCGGGTTACTGCGTGGCGGCGGCAAGCGGAACGGCCGCGCTCCATGCATGTCTGATGGTTGCAGGTGTTCAGCGCGATGACGAGGTGATTGTTCCGGCGTTGACTTTCGTGGCGACGGCGAATGCCGTAAGCTATCAAGGCGCGGTTCCGTTGTTTGCGGATTGCGAACAGAGAACTCTTGGCATCGATGCGGAGAAGTTAGACGCCTTCCTGGCGGATCATGCGGAGCTTAAGGGTGACGGCTGCCGGAACCGGGATACGGGACGCACAATTCGGGCTTTAGTTTGCATGCATGTGTATGGCCATCCCTGTGAGGTCGCGGCATTGGCGGCTGTCTGTGCGAAGTGGCAAATCGTTTTGATCGAGGATGCCGCCGAATCGCTCGGATCCTATTTCCAGGGGCGCCATACGGGCAATTTTGGCACCCTTTCCGCCCTCAGTTTTAACGGCAACAAGCTGGTTACCACGGGCGGCGGCGGCGCCATACTCACCAATGATCCCGAGCTGGCGGCAAAGGTCAAACATCTCACGACCACCGCGAAGATCCCCCACGCCTGGGAATTTGTCCATGACGATGTAGGCTATAATTACCGCCTACCGAATGTCAACGCAGCTATCGGATGTGCGCAACTAGAGAACTTACCGCGATGGCTCGGAGAGAAGCGGGATCTTGCGGCGCATTATCGCGAGGCTTTTGAAGGGATCGCCGGTATTGCGTTTTTCGATGAACCGACGGAATGCCAGTCGAATTACTGGTTGAACGTGATCCTGCTCGATTCGGACGATCTGGCAGAACGTGACGCCGTACTGCAAAAATTGAACGATGCGGGATATATGAGTCGGCCGGCATGGGTGCCCATGCACATGCTGGAAATCTATTCCAATTGTCCACGGGACGATCTGGGAACCACGGAAAAGATTTTCAGGCGCTTGATCAACATTCCATCCAGCCCTCGCCTCGGTCGCCAAGCAGTATGAGCGCGCGTAAGAAAATCTGTGTCGTTACCGGGACACGCGCTGAATACGGCCTGCTGCGGAATCTGATGTCGGAGATTATGCGTTCGGATCTGTTAGCGCTTCAGGTTCTTGTGACGGGAGCTCATTTGTCTCCACGGTATGGTATGACCGAGCAAGAAATTGTTGAAGACGGGTTCACAATCGATGCTAAAGTCCCGTTGGATCTGAATGACGACAGCCCGGTTGGAATTGCCACGGTATTGTCGGCGGCCATCGATGGCATTGCTCATGCGTTTGGCGATCTCGATTCCGACTTGGTCGTCCTTCTTGGCGATCGTTATGAGGCCTTCGGTGCCGCCCAGGCGGCGATGATGCTGGGCATTCCCGTGGCCCACCTCCACGGCGGAGAGGTTACGGAAGGCGCAATGGACGAGATGATGCGGCACGCCATCACCAAACTTGCGCACCTTCATTTTGTTACTTCTGCCTCCTATGGACTCCGGGTCGTCCAACTTGGCGAGCCACCCTCCCGGGTCTTCAATGTCGGTGCGCTGGCCTGCGACTCGGTCGCGGCCGGGCCTGAAATGCCGCGTCGGGAAATAGAGGCCGCCCTGTCCATTGACGCTGATGTGCCTATCTTGTTGGTAACCTATCATCCCGCGACGCGCGGAGATGCGGACCCGCGGATCTGCCTTCAGGAACTTGGTAAGGCCCTGGACCAGTTCCCACACCATCGAGCGGTGTTCACTGGGGTGAATGCTGACCCGGGAAATCAAGACCTGAATGACGCGATCCACGAATACCAAACTGCCAACCCGGCCCGGGTGTCGGTGCACGCGTCGCTTGGCCAGTCCTTGTATCTGAATACCATGCGCTACTGCAGTGCCGTCATCGGGAACTCGTCGAGCGGGATCATCGAAGCACCTCTGCTTCGCAAGCCGACGGTCAATATCGGGCCGCGACAAGATGGGCGTATCCGGGCTGATTCCGTCATTGATTGTGGCGACACGGCGACGGAAATTGTCGATGCGATCACGGTCGCCTTGTCGGAGTGGCACGCCGATATTTGTCGCACCTGCGCATATCCCTTTGGCGCGGCGGGCGCGGCGCGCAAGATCCGGCAACAAATCGAAACGGCTCCCCTGGCGGACCTCATGAGGAAGACTTTCTACGACCAACGCGAAGAGACCTACCCCCATTTCTGCTAGGGAGATTATCGTGGTTGGTGCCGGCGGCCATGCGCGCGTGGTGATTGGTGTTCTGCTGGACTGTGGCTTGCGGGTTACGGGTGCTATTGACCACGACCCCGCCAGGCATCATGCCGATGTGCTTGGCGTGCCCGTTATAGGAGATGATGAGGCCTTGAGGGTTTGCAAACCGGCAGACGTGCTTCTTGCGAACGGCGTCGGCGGCGCCGTTTGCCCGGAAGCCCGCCGGCAGGTATTTGAGCGTTTTAAGAGCCAGGGTTATGAATTCGTCACACTGAAACATCCTGCAGCAATCGTTGCTGCGGATGCGGTAATCGGCGAAGGGGCGCAGGTGATGGCGGGCACGGTCATCCAACCGGGATGCCAAATTGGTGCCAACTCCATCATCAACACAGGTGCGACAATCGACCACGACTGCACGATTGAAGGCCATGCGCACGTGGCCCCTGGCGCGACGTTGTGCGGGCGGGTCCGCGTGGGCGCTGGTGCGCATATCGGTGCCGGTGCGACAGTCATTCAAGATGTGCAGGTCGGATCGGCAAGTCTAATCGCGGCAGGGGGCGTATTGGTTTGCGACTGCCCTGAGAATGCGCTGTTTGGTGGTGTGCCTGCGAAGGATATGAAATGAGTAAGTCGACCGACGATTGGCGGGGCGTCATTGTCCCGCCATCGACACCGCTAATTGATGGGATGAAGGTCATCGAAGAACATCGCCTAAAAATTTGCTTAGTCGCCGAGGAAGACCATCGCTTGCTGGGGACCTTGACGGATGGCGATGTTCGCCGCGCGATCCTGGATGGAAACGCCATGACGACGCCCGTCTCCGAGGTTATGAACGAAAATCCGCGGACGGAATGGTTGACAACACCGATTGCCGAACAGATCCAACAAATGCGGGCCCTGAAGTTGCCGCTTTTGGTGATCACCGATGATCAAAACCAAATTGTCGGCGTTTCCCATTTAGAAAGCTTGACGGCAAAGACAGAGCCTTTTGAAAACCCGGTCGTCCTCATGGCTGGAGGATTTGGACGGCGGCTGCGTCCGCTGACGGAGACTACGCCTAAGCCCCTATTGAAAGTTGGCGATCGGCCAATTTTGGAAACAATCATTCGAAACTTTGTCGCCCAGAATTTCCGGCGATTTTTCATTTCGGTGAACTACAAGGCCCGGCAGATCATGGATTATTTTGGTGATGGCTCACCGTGGGGTGCGGAAATTACCTATTTGACGGAAGATCAAAAGCTCGGCACCGCTGGTCCCTTGCGGCTTATGGAAGGAAGGACGGAATTGCCGATGGTGGTGATGAACGGCGATCTCTTGACCAAAGTCAATTTCCGCCATCTGTTGCAGTATCACCAAGAACACAATTGCGACGCCACCATGTGCGTTCGGGAATATTCGATACAGGTGCCGTATGGGGTTGTCCAACTGTCCGACAACCACATTCAAGGCATTGACGAAAAGCCGGATCACAAGTTCTTCGTTAATGCGGGGATCTACGTCATCAATCCAGATATGATTTCGCTTATTCCGACGTCGGCGCAATTCGACATGCCACCCCTCTTCGAGAACATCATTTCAAAAGGAAAGAAAGTCGCCGCGTTCCCGCTGCACGAATACTGGCGCGATGTGGGCCACGTGGATCAATTGAACCAGGCGAATGATGAGTTTTCGGGAGAGTTTATCTCTTGAGATCCCTGGTCGTGGGGTACGGCTCAATCGGGCAGCGACACGCACGCATATTGGCCGACATCTCGCGGACCGAGGTGGCCGTGGTCAGTCGCCGCGATATTTCGATTCCTTACCGTAGTTTCCCTGATATGGTCTCGGGGCTGGCGGACTGGGCGCCTGATTATGTCGTCATCGCCAGCGGAACCCATGAACATTCCGCCGATATCGGCTGCCTCGCTGAAGCAGACTATCGCGGCAAGGTGTTGATTGAAAAACCCCTGTTCCGGACCAATGCGGAAATGGAAATTAAGATCCCCAACTCAGCGGGGGCGTTCATTGGCTACAATCTTCGATTTCATCCGCTGATCGCGAAATGTCGCCAGCTTCTTGACAACGTGACCCCCTTCGCGGCGGTCATTCAGGTGGGCCATGATCTCCGGCAATGGCGCCCTAATACCGATTACCGCGTAGGATATTCTGCGGATCGTAACCGCGGCGGCGGGGTGTTGCGCGACCTAAGTCATGAGTTGGATTTGGCCGTGTGGTTGTTTGACGGATGGAATTCGGTGATGGCGCAGGGTGGAAAGTTTAGCGATTTGGAAATTGATAGCGACGATGTCTTCACGCTCTTGGTTGCGACGCCCCGATGCCCGAGCGTCGTCATTCACCTGAACTATCTGGATAGCCGGCTGCAACGTGGATTTCGCTTGCATACGGACAAAGGCACATTGATAGCCGACTTGACCGATGGGGTGCTGGTATTCGGCGACGATCAATGGAGCTTTCCGGTGGCGCGGGACGATACCTACATCGCCGAACATGACGCTGTTTTGAGCGAGACGAATGACCCCAGGCTTTGCCCCTGGGATCAGGGCATGCGTGTTGTCCATCTCATCGACGCCGCGGAAGCGTCGGTTCGGACTGGAAGTCGCCAAGACCGATGAAACGATTGAGTACCATTTGTGCCCGCGGCGGCAGTCAGGGTGTCGCCAACAAAAACATTCGAGAGCTGGGGGGAAAACCGCTGTTGGCGCACAGTATCGAACAAGCGCTCCAGTCCGACGCGTTTGAAGCTGTCGCCGTCAGCAGCGACTCACAGAAAATTCTAGACGCGGCAAGGGCCTGGGGCGCCACCCATTTGATAGAGCGCCCCGCAGGCCTTGCCAGTCACCAGGCACCGAAGATACCGGCCATTCGCCATTGCCTTGAAACCGTTGAGGATATTGTTGGCGTGCACTTCGATACAATTGTCGATCTAGATGCGACGGCGCCGTTGCGCACGGTCCAGGACATCATGGCGGCATGTGAGACGTTGGAGACCGGTTCATGGGATAACGTGGTTTCCGCGATGCCGGCGCGCCGTTCGCCCTATTTCAATCTTGTGGAACAGCGCCAAGACGGTGGGGTAGTTTTGTCCAAGGCCCTGGCGGCGCCCATTGGGCGCCGCCAAGATGCCCCGGCATGCTTCGATCTCAATGCCTCCGTGTTCTGCTGGCGCCGCACTGCGTTGATGGAGAAAGGCGACTATGCAATCGGCGAGAACACCGGGCTATATGTCATGCTCGAAGAGCGATCGATGGATATTGATACAGAATTGGATCTTGAGATAGTGGAGTTTCTGATGTCGAGGTCGAGAACTCGATAAATGGCGAAAACTTTTGATAAACTGTTTGATGTCACCGGAAAGACGGCAATCGTCACTGGGGGTGCGGGGATTCAAGGTCCACGCGTCGCAGCCGGACTGGCAGCCTACGGCGCTAATGTCGCGCTGGTCGATGTGGATGAGGATGGCGCCCGGGTCGCGGCAGCGCAGATCAGCGACGAAACTGGCGCATCGACGCTGGCTGTTGAATGCGATGTGTCGAAACCAGATTCTGTGAACGCCATGATTGATCGTGTTGTTGAGGTCTTTGGTGGCGTCCATATCCTGCACAACAATGCGGCGTCCAAATCCAAGAATGTCGCCGACTTCTTTGCGCCCTTTGAGGATTTCAAGTTTGAGACATGGCGCGAGATAATGTCGGTGAATGTCGATGGCATGTTTCTGGTCGCCCAGGCTGTGGTTCGCCAAATGATCGCGCAGAAATCGGGTGGGTCGATCATTCAAACCTCGTCCACTTACGGCCTGGTGGGGCCCGAACCGCGCATATACGAAGGTTCGAAATATCTTGGGGAGACCATTCGTTCGCCGGCAGCCTATTCCGCTTCGAAAGCGGCGGTTGTCGGTCTCACGCGTTATCTGGCGACGCATCTTGCCGAACATGGAATCCGAGTGAACACTCTAGTGCCAGGGGGGATCGAAAGCGGACAGAACGATACCTTCGTTCAATCCTATAGCAGCCGGGTGCCCTTAGGCCGTATGTCTCACCGGGATGAAATGGTCGGCGCGGTGGTTTTCATGGCATCTGAAGCGTCCTCATACATGACCGGACAAATGGTCGTTGTCGATGGTGGCTGGACCGTTTGGTAGTTAAGTAGAGTGGCCTTAAGGAGATTGATCGCTCGCCTTGACGTGAAAGGGCCAAACCTGATCAAGGGCGTGCACCTCGAGGGCTTGCGTGTGCTCGGCGAGCCGGCGTCCTTCGCGCAACGGTATTATGAGACCGGCATTGACGAGATCATTTATATGGACATCGTCGCGAGCTTGTATGGGCGCAATTCGTTAACTGACCTGGTGCAGAAATCGGCCCGCAACGTGTTTGTCCCTATCACGGTCGGCGGCGGGATCCGCTCAGTCGAGGATGCGTTCCAAATTCTCCGTGCCGGCGCGGATAAGATCGCGATCAACACGGCGGCGGTCCGGACGCCGGAATTGATCACCAAGATTTCCCGCCGATTTGGCGCTCAATGCGTGGTTCTGTCGATCGAGGCAAAGCGCCAAAGAGACGATTCCTGGGAAGCCTATACGGATAACGGCCGAGAACGGACGGGCCTGGATGTGGTTGAGTGGGCGGTGCGCGGAGTTGAGATGGGCGCCGGCGAGATTTTGTTGACGTCCGTCGATCGCGAAGGAACGGCGAGGGGCATGGATTTGGAATTGCTGGCCGAGGTATCCGCCGCGGTCAGAGTCCCTATCATTGCGAGTGGCGGCGTCGGGTCGTCCGGCGATGTTCATGCGGCGTTTCAGGCTGGCGGCGCGAGCGCAGTGGCCATGGCGCATGTCCTGCACTACAAGAAGTTGGGTTTGGATGACATTCGTGGCGCCATGTCGTCGGCGGGAGTGATGGTTCGGCAAGCATGAGTAAGCGCGTTTTTATTGTCGAATGCGAAGTCGGCAACCTGTTCAGTATCAGCCAGGCTTTGCAGTATTGGGGCGCTGAAACGGTTATCACCCGGGATCGCGCCGAGATCGAAAAGGCGGATCGGCTGCTGTTGCCTGGGGTCGGTTCGTTCGGTGATGCGATGGCTGAAATTTCCCATAATGGCCTAACGGATACGTTGTTATCATTTGTCGAAACGGGCCGGCCTTTATTGGGAATCTGTGTTGGTATGCAGCTCCTTATGGAACGCGGCACTGAATACGGAACACGTGCCGGTCTGGGGTTATTTGTCGGCGAAGTCACGCCGATTCCGGATTGCGGCCACGATGGCGAACCGATTCGCTTGCCACATATTGGCTGGCAAGGACTGACCGCGACGAGTTCATGGGAGACGACGATCTTGGATGGTATCGATGACGGCAGCGCTGTCTATTTTGCCCATTCCTATCGTGCGGAACTGGCCCATCAAAGTGCCACATTGGCACAAGCAAATGTCGGATCGGTACCAATCTCTGCCGTCATTCAGAATGAGAACGTCGCAGGGTGTCAATTCCATCCGGAAAAGAGCGGCAATGTTGGCCTGAAGATAATGAAGAACTTCATTGAGATGTAATGACTTCACGGAAGACAATCCATGACCTCAAGGACGGCTGAACCGTCTGGCGGTGGCGCGCATCACGCATTGAAAGCGCCCCTTTATGAGCGCGCCCTGTTTCTCGATGGCATAACGCGTTCCGGTAAGAAATATGTGTGCAAACTCGTGTCGCATTTTTCAGGAATCGACATGTTCCAGTTCCATTCGTTGATCGAGCACGCTGCCTATCTTCATTTCAATGGGCGGATTGGTGCGGAAGATGCGGCGGCGCTTATCCAGTATCAAAGTGAAGAGTTCACCTACAATCGGATGACCGGACGGAACCTCAACGAACGTCCGGAAGATGACACTTATGTGGGTCGGTCACCATTCGCCGGAATGATACGTGACCGTTGTTCACATCCAAGCGGACCAGCTGCGGTTGATCGATACAGTAAAGATGGTTGGGTTCCGTTTTTTCATATTCACAGCGTCATGCCGGTTTGCGGAATTTTGTTTGCGGCACATCCGTACCTAAAGCTCATTCATATGAGCCGTCATCCCTTGGATTTATCGGTCGCCTGGCTGGATCAGGGTTGGGGCCGGCGGGAGCTGACGGATACGACTTCGTTCATTCCGCTTAGCCAAACAGATAAAGGTCTTGTTCCATGGTATGCCGTCACGTGGGCGGCGAAGTATCTTTCCGGGAACGAGTTTGAGCGTGGCGTTGAAAGTATCATCCACTTACAGAAGGCGGATGCGAATGGATATGAGAAACTGCCGAGCCATCAGCGTGCGCAAGTCCTGCGTCTCAGCCTCGAACGCTTGACCACGGACCCTGGTGCGGCAATTGACTCCCTGCAACGATTTCTACAGCGTTCGCCGGACTCTAGCCTTTCGTCGTACGTCGAGGGTGAAGGACAACCGATCATTACAACGGATCAAGACCGGACGGTCATGATGGACAGAATTCGGCCGCATATTTCGGAACGTTTGTACAAACGGTTCGCACGGCATATTGGTGCGTACGAAACCGAGTGGGGCTTGCGGCCAAGTCTCCGCTAACTATCAATTAATCGAAAGAAGTCGCTGATGACGTACGAGTTAGATGACGACCAGATTCGCGATTACTTTACCGAGAGTGCCGAGGATTGGGTCAATGCAGGGTACAACCCGAATGATTTGCGGGTTTATCCAACGCCACTGCATCGTGCGCGGGTCGTTTGTTCCCTATTGGAATCGAAGCCCGTTCCCAGCCGGCTGGCCGATCTTGGATGCGGTGGAGGGAATCTTGCCGTCGCTCTTGCGGAACGTGGCCACTCGGTGGATGGATTTGACCGTTCTGCCGAAATGCTTCGGTTGGCGGGAAACCTTGCTAAGCGAAAGAACCCGTCAGTTGCGTCACGGCTGACGTGGACCGAGGCCGATATCAGCGAAGATATGCAGGTCGAGGCGCAACGTTACGATGGGATAGTATCGATGGGCGTCATCGGGTACCTCTCGTCCGATGAGATTTTGTTCAGAATCGCGCGACGTGGCTTGAAGCCTAATGGCCTGTTGATTGTTTCCTGCAGAAATCGGCTTTTTAATATGGTGAGCTTAAGCGATCGCACGCGTCGGGAGATCAAGTCAGGCGCGGCGATGGATCTCATCGATGAGATTGAGCGGCTTCGGGAAACCATTACGCCTGCGCAGATAGAGGAATTTCTGCGTGCCCTGGAGGGTGCAACAGGCGTCGCGCGCAAAATCGTTGGTCAGACGACCACGCACGAGGACGAGAAGGTCGACCCATTAGTCGAAGGACAAATGGCGTTCGAGCCAAGCCAGCAAACGCCGGAAGGAATGGCGCATATTGCACGTGAGTATGGCTTCGAAGTTGTCCGCAATGTAGGTATTCATCCGCATCTGATGGATCCAAGGCTGAATGGATTGATGCCGGCTGGTGTTTTCAACAGCCTCTCACGGGCGGCAGAGCGATTGGAGTCGACACCCCAAGCCCTTATTTGGAGTTCGGTCTTTATTGGTGTCTATCGAATGACGGATGGCCGATGATGGACCGGCATTTAGTGCCTGGCTCAAGCCGGATGACTATGGTTCTGAACTAATGGATGGAAAGTCAACGACCCTGCAGGTGGTTCACTGTGTCGATACGGAAGGACCGTTGATTAATGAACCGCTTTCCACGACGTTCGCCCGCCTGCGGGAGATTTTTGGGATTGTCGTGGATGAAACGCCGGAATCATTAGCGGCTATTCAGACCAAGGCCTACCCGTGTGGGGGTCGGGAAGAGGAAGTGTATGAGGTCTTCAAGCCCGAGAAACTGAATTTCAACGAAACTTGGGACATGGTGGACGAGATGCTGCGGCGGATCACGTTACCAGCGTTTAGGCAGACCGTTACCGACTCCTTTGGTGAAGGATGGATATTCAGTTGGCACTGTATTGACCATATTGGCATTCGCGAAAATCCGCGCGGTCGCGATCTTACGATGCATGGGGTTTATGATCATTATCGGCACTTGATTGAAACTTGGCCCGGGTGCCAGCGTGATCAGATCAATTTTCACTTCCATCCTATTCCTTACACGCGAAATGCCGCTCATTGCGCGACCCATTACTTTGCGCAGGGACCGGATATCTATAGCGCCATCGCGCAACGTCTCATCGACCGGCAATTCTTTCCGTCAGTGAACCGAGCAGGCCTTCATACCATTCGACCGGATAGCCACTGGTTCTTGGAACAATTCATCCCTTTCGACATATCTAATCAATCCGTCGTAGAACAGGAAACTGTGCAAGCGGACATGGGCCGTGGCCGATTTGGGGATTGGCGCCGCGCACCGGTCACCTGGGCGCCGTATCATCCCGCCCATGACGATTATCAAGCGGTGGGTGTGTGCAACCGTTGGATTGGCAGATGCTTGAATCTTGGTGGCCGCGCGCGCGCGTTAACGCTGGAGGATTGCGAGTTAGCTTTCGAGGAAGCGCGTGAGGGTAAGCCGGCGGTCTTAGCCTTCACGAACCATGATTTTCGGGATATGGAGCCGGAGATTCGCCTTGCCCATGACATGTTGTCGGCATGTAAAGCCAAGTACCCCGACGTATCGTTCAAGTATGCTGCCAGCCGCGACGCCATGCGCGACGCGCTGGGCCTGCACCAGGGTGAACCCTTGACATTCACCACAACGTGGGATGGGGCAACCCTTCTTCTTGAGGCGAACAAGGACAGTTTTGGGCCGCAGCCATTTTTGGCGATTAAGACCAAGGATGGTGCGTACGTCCATGACAATCTCGATTTTCAATGCCCGTATCGCCAATGGAGCTATACTTTCGACGAAAATCAATATCCCCTGGAAAGCGTCGAGAAGATTGGCATCGGGTCGTGTGACAGTGCTGGTTTCGCAACGGCCATGGTTATCGATGTCGCATCCGGCGACACGTCGACAGCGATCATCTAGAAACCGTTTTGCTCAGTTCGCAGGGTTATGGAGAACTGCGATAACATAGTTGCTGACCTGGTTGCTTTGAAGGCATGAGCGCCAGTTTGAATTCAAAACCGAGTCATCCAGGTGAGGAAGTTTTTCAATGCCGCTCGGCTGTTTATTTCGCAGCCACTGCATGGCATTCGACAGATCGTAGTGCTGCACATAACGGAACTCGATCTCGCCAAATCCCGCGCGATTGGCGCAATTCAAGAAGGCCGGCGCATCAAAGTACCAGCGGTGAAACGTCCGATAATAAAATGACGGATAAATTTCTGGCAGTATTGCCAGCAACAGATCGTTTGCATTGTCAAAACCAAGAGCCAGGATGCCACCGGGTTTTATTAGGCGGCGGACGTCAGATAGAAATTCAAGTGGTGAAGGAACATGCGCGATGACACTGAAGCAGATCGCAAAGTCGACAGCACCTTCATATACCTGCAAAGAGTCAGAGACGTTGGAAAATGTGTCGTATCCGCGGGACTTCAAGGATTGATGATAGTGCGCGCCCGGTTCGATTGCAATGGCCCGGTCAACCAGGCCGTTGACGTGGTCAAGAAAGCTTCCGGCGCCGCACCCGATGTCGGCGAGCACCGAATCCCGAAATGAAAAATCTTTCAGTGTTGTCAGATGGCTCAACTGGTTGGGGTCGTGCCGGCGGAAAAAATCTTCGGGACCTAATTGTTCGCCAATGATATTGCGATATTGCCCTGAACGATAAAATTCTTCCGCCTTACAGAACGTTTCCTCCAGACGAATGACGCCGCAATCCCCGCACTTTGCGACGCGAGCTTTCTCTTCGGTCTGAATATCGAATGAACCGTTTCGGATCGATCCGTGATGCCAAAGCGTCCAGTTTTCGGCGTTGCAAACGGGGCACGGTCCAAAATCAATTATTTGTTCATCTTGTTGCGGCATGAAATCTCCGAATAAAACCAGATGATTTTTGATTTGTCGGAAGTAACCAACTATAACCTCGACCCCACCCGGACAAGCAAAAGATTTCATCCTATTCGCATCACTTTGTAGCACGGAGCCTCCTATGATCCCATCGCCGAAGCCCGTTGATCTGGAAGAATACTTGAAGGGTAACAATGCTGAGTTCCAGACCAAATACGGCTTGCCGCAGGAAGTCCGGTTTTGTTCGACCTGTGTTGTTTCCAATCAGCGGCCGAATTCGACGATCGAACACAAGCATGGCGCCGATACAAAGAAAGCGACCATTCTTTTCGATAGCGCCAACAAATGCGACGCCTGTCATGCCGCCAATGATAAGAACGCGACGGATTGGGATGCACGCGAAGCGGAATTGGTTGAGCTCTGCGACCGGTTTCGGCGTGATGATGGCCATTATGATTGTCTGGTGCCGGGCTCAGGCGGCAAAGACAGTTTCTATACGGCGCATGTCCTTAAGCACAAATACAATATGAACCCGCTGACCATCACTTGGGCGCCGCACATCTATACGGACTGGGGATGGAAGAATTTCCAAGCTTGGATGCATGCCGGGTTTGACAACTTTCTGTTCACGCCCAACGGCCGGGTTCACCGGTTGCTGACGCGCCTTGCTGTCGAGATCCTCTTTCATCCGTTCCAGCCGTTCATTCTTGGGCAGAAGAACCTCGCGCCGGCGATGTCGATACAGTACGACATTCCCTTCGTTGTCTTTGGTGAGAACGAGGCGGAATACGGAAACCCGCGCGGCGAGAACGCCAACCCCATGCGCGATTGGTCCTATTTCGCATCAGCGAGTCATGACGACCTCAAGATTTCGGGGCTGTCCCTTCAAGAGTTGAGGGATGACTTCGGATTGAGCGATGTTGATCTTCATCCCTACTTACCGGTCGACCCGGAGGATATCAAACGGGTCGGCACCGAGGTCCATTATTTGGGGTACTATCACAAATGGCACCTGCAGGGCTGTTATTACTATGCCAAGGAGCACGGCGGCTTTGAACCCTCACCGGAACGCACCGCGGGTACGTACAGCAAATACAGCAGTATCGATGACAAGATCGACGATTTTCACTTTTACACCTCCTTCATCAAGTTTGGGATTGGACGGGCGACGAACGATGCGTCTCAGGAAATTCGCGCCGGCGACATCGAGCGCGACGAGGGGGTCGCGCTTGTCAAACGCTATGACGGCGAGTTTCCGGAGCGTTTCGCCAAAGAGATCTTCGAGTACCTGAGCATTCCGGAATCCGAATTTCCCGTCGCTTCAAAGATGTTCGAACAGCCCATCATGGATCGCGCGTACTTTGATCGTTTGACGGACCATTTCCGTTCGCCGCATCTGTGGCAATTCGCGGATGGGAAATGGACGCGGCGTTACACGGTGTTCGATCGCGATTGAGCCCAGCGCCGATACGATTCATCAGCTGCTACGTTTCAGCCAAAATTATTGTCACACTGGGAAATCTGATCGCGGATGGCTAGTATGAGCGCATCTTCCGTCATCGATCTGAGCATCGACGCGCTTGGGCGCGCCGGCAATGCAGATGATAAAGGCGTCCCGCATTTGTTGGCGGAATGTGTCTCACCCCATCTGCGCGCCACATACAAGCGGCTTACAATTGTCACCCACGTGGCCCATTGCTCGGGATTCGAGCCTGATGAAGATCGGTTGGTGGTCTGCTGTGATTGGTTGCTGTGGCAAAAGCTTCATGTGCGCGGCATTGATGCCGTTTTCATTGAGGCGGGATTGGAGGACTGGGATGGCGATCAGCTGTGTGAGGATTTGTTCGTCCGCACATCCGATTGGGCTTACATCGGCGATTGCGACATAACCGAGTTTCAGGGTGTGTCGCTGGGGCGTCAGTTCCTTCGGGATTTGCATTTGTTCTTGTACACGTACTCCCGCGTTTCAGCGGCCCTTCGGTATCTCATCAACCGGTTCCAGCCGTCGGAAATCGAACTGGTGGACATGCGGACCGAGTTTCCGATCCTGCCGAAATCTGTGAAGTTGTTCATGGTTCAGGAGTTGGCGAAATCGAACCAGCTCAAGTTTATCGATGCTTACGAGCCAATCGACCCTAACGATCAAGATTTCGCGGTCGGGACTAATTGCTTCAACATCTATGCGAATTTGTTGGTCACGCACCGGCCGACACCCAACCGGATTTATGAACGTGTCCTCGATTTCATTAGCCATACCTTTGGCCGGTTTCGGGCGCCATCCCGACGCGTACTGGTCTGCGCAACGCCAATTGTTCTCATGCCTATATTATCCCGATTGACGTCGAAAGACGTGGGGCCGGCAATCTTGGCGTGGCGCGCACCGAAGAAACGGGATTTGAGGTTCGTGCTGGACTGTCTCCGGCGGGGTGTAACATGGGTTGCCGCGCGGCCGAAGGCCCTGGCATCGGGGGATCGTCGCGCAATCGCTGATATGAAAGACCAGTTGACGGCGGCATGGGCGGCGCCGGCGGATGATACGCGCCTCACGGCGATGCGCATGTTTGTCCGCGAGCGAATCATCGATCCCGGACATCTCGAGGTTATGGCCCGCGAGGTCCTTGCCTGCCGTGAAATGATGGCGCGGATCAAACCGCATCGCATTTTGATCGATTCCATGGAGAACCCCACCGCTCGCATTCTTGCCGCCATCGCGAAAGGCATGGGCGTCCCGACCGATTTCACGCTTCACGGGTTGGAGATCGAGAATCTTAAGATGGATATTTTTGGCTGCGACCCCCGTCAGCCCAGTCACGTGGACCGGCTTCTGTCCTGGGGCCCCCATAGTGAGGATTGGATCAATGCGATTGGTGGGGATCTCGAAATTCACCCGATCGGCCATCCCCTCAGTGCAACCGCGAGCCACAACGTTCCCACGAACGCCTGGGATACCGCGCTGGTGCTTCAAGGGAGCCCCGGGATCTGCAGTATCCGTGGTCTGCATCAGAACCAGTACGTCTACTTTGTGATTCTGATAAGGGCTTTGAACGCCTTGGGCGTTTCCCGGGTTTTGTTCAAACTGCATCCGGGCGCGTGGCGGGCGTCCTATTTTGAACGGATCAAGGAACATTTTGATTTGAAGTGCGACGTCGTTGTTGACGGCAATTTTCAGGACTTCGTGCGCGAGAGCGATTTTGTCATTGGGCCAGTCAGTTCGGGCGCCATGCCGGAAACGCTGGCATTGGGCCGACCGTATTTTCCGATCGCGCTTAGGCCGCATTGCGCGGACGTAAACAGCGTCCGCCGCCTGAGGGCCTATGAACATCTCAACGCGCTGATTGCCGATCTGCGAGACCGGCGCGCGCCGGACCTGCAGGGCGAGATTGCCTACCTGCTGGGGGATATCATGCCGGAGCAGCCGGCGGATAAGTTGTGGCGATCGATCGAGGAATCGGTATTGGCGATGCCGCGAACCGTCGAAACGCCAGCACGGACCGCATCCATTTCGTGAACCAGTTGCAGAAACTCAAAGCGCCGCCAAGGGCGAACAGCGGAAACGCCTAGGGTCATGGAATTCATCATTGTGAACGAATTTAGCCTGCCGCGGCTTATGTGGAGATCCTTGCTCGGCCTCGATACGGTCGTCGTCCGCGTCCATCCGTATCTCGAGGCGCCGGATTCCGGATGGATCGCCAAGTTGGTCCGGTGGCTTTATTCGAAGAACCGTGTGCGGGTTCTCTCGGCGGACCATCCGGAGACCATTTCCTACCCCATGTACGGCGATCTCATGCGCCGGACCAATAGCTTTGAGATCTCCGAGCCGTGGATGGAGCGGCACTTCAATTTCGATCAATCTGACGCGAGGCTTGGAGAGTTCGCCATCGCCTATCGAAACGCATGCAGTTCGGACGCCACGCGGCGATTAATTCAGGCGTTCTTGATCAATGATATCTTTCGCGCCTTCCCGGCTGCCCGAGTGACCGGCATCGAAGGTGCGGACCGATCTTTGTACTGGCATCTGTTCGGTCATGTGCCGGATGGATTTCTGCCCTCCCGTTTTGGCGCCGCATGGTTTCGGTGCGTGATGGTCATGGCGGTTTTGGCGCGGTCCCTGGTTTGGGTTTTGCGGCGCATGCGGATACGGCCGGCGCCAGGCAAATCCTACTTGCTGGGCAGTGATTATGTGTCCGGCCACTCGAACAAAATACTTTGGGAAGAAATTGCGGACGACAAGGATGACATCCTTATCGTGTTTCGATCTGAAGCGTTGAAACGCAAAAACAGCGGCAGCGTGGAGGGATATCCGTCTGCCGTGGTGACCGATGGTCAGCTATCCATCTTCGGCGCAATCCGATCCATCTATAACATCTTGGTGTCCGCATGGCGCCTTTGTTTGTTTTGCCGCGGCCAAGCCTGCACGGCGACCCTGCGCGACACCTGCGCGCTTCCCTATCGCAAGGTGGTCTATGAGGCCTTCTTCAATCGCTTCCCATGCCAATACTTTTGGGGCCGGGACGACTACAACGCGGGTCACGCCCTGCGGACAACGGTCATGCGAAATTTGGGGACCACCTCCTTGGGATTGATGCATGGCATATCGTCGATCACGGAAACGACGCCGCAGCAACGGCACGTGGATTTCGATATCTACTACACGCAAGGCTGGGATCAGGCGCGAAAGAATTGGTTTGAAACGTGGCCGGCGCACATGCTGGTGCGGCCCATCGGCTCGGTCGGACTGAGCCGTGCCGAGTTGCATCGTCTATCATCCGACATCGTCGAAGATGGTGTCGCCTGTTTCTTGTCGCCTTGTTTTTTTGACGATGAGGTGATCGAGACCGTCTCTCAGGTGGCGCAAGCTTTTCCCGAACGTCGGATATTCCTCGGCATCAAGCCCGGTGACTGGTCAACGGCGTTCGGTCAGAAGCTTAAAGCGGCCTTGACGGCTTTTCCAGACAATGTCGTGGTTTATGACGGCGTGTCTTATGATCTGTTTTTCCTATGTGATACAGCCCTGTCCGTCGGGTCGACACTGGCGGCGGAGGCGGTTCAGTTCCATTGCCACTCCTTCGTCCTGGACTACCATTCGACCGAATGGATTTTTAATCCCTATCGTCGGTATCCGGGGGTTTGTGTGAATTCGATAGATGAGCTTCTCGAACGGATGACCGCGGTGCGTCCCGAGGCGACATTCCCGGATCGCCCCTTATGGGGATCCATGATCGACCTGAGCGGCCGGGTTCCGTGGGATGAGATCCGCAAGGATATGGGGAAACCCGCTCTTGACCCGCCGTTGAGCTGGCGTCGACCGCCGCGTTCCGAGAGCATGACGCAACTAACGGGATTGCAATGATGACAGACCTCACGTCCGAGTTTTTTGGCTCCTTCCCGGCGCTCAGCGCATGCCGGCACGATATTGAAGCGGCATTTGCGGCGCTTCACAAGGCTGTCCAGGGCGGCAACAAATTATTGGTCTGCGGCAATGGCGGCAGCGCCGCGGATTCCGAGCATATCGTTGGCGAACTGATGAAAGGCTTTCATGACCAGCGCCCGTTGCCCGCCGAGGAGAGACAGCGTTTCCAAGACCTGTTCCCTCAGGACGGGGCAGAGTTGGCCGCGAGCCTTCAGGGCGCGGTGCCAGCAATCTCCCTGGTCAGCATGACTGCATTGATAACGGCAATTGCGAATGACGTGGATGCGGACTACGCCTTCGCGCAACAGGTCTTTGGGCTCGGCCAGGACGGCGATGTCCTTGTCGCCATTTCCACCTCGGGGAACTCCGCCAACGTGATTCACGCGGCGAAAGTGGCGAAGGTCCGCGACATGACCGTGATCGCCCTGACGGGGGAGGGCGGTGGGAAACTGCGGGCGTTTGCCGATGTCTGTATCCGCGTGCCTGCCGGAAGGGTAGATCAAGTGCAAGAACTTCACCTGCCTGTATACCATTACCTCTGCGCCAGGCTGGAAGAAGCGTTCTTTGGCGGGCCGGCGGCGGTTTTGCTATCGATCGATGTTGGTGACCATGAGAACCGGTTGGTGACGCGTGCGTTCCCGTCGCCGCCCGCTTGTGTAGTATTTGATTTTGACGGCGTGTTCACGGACAACAAGGTGTACGTTGACCAGAACGGCACAGAATCGGTGGTGTGCGACCGGCGTGACGGTCTCGGCGTGGAAATGTTGCGGCGCGCCGGCGTGCCCATGATGATCCTGTCAAAGGAACGCAACCCCGTTGTCGCCGAGCGGGGTGCGAAATTGAAGATAGACGTGGAAGCGGGATGCGATGACAAGGCCGCTTTCTTGAAAACATTCCTGGAGGACAAAGAAATCGAGCCCGCTCGCGTCATCTATATGGGTAACGACCTGAATGACGTCGAGGCGATGGCGTTTGTCGGTTATGCTGCGGCCCCCGGCGATGCCCACCCGGTGGCGAAATCGGCAGCGGATGTTGTTTTCCCCGAAACCGGAGGAAACGGCGCCGTAAGGGCCCTATGTGAAATGATCTTGGCACCCTGAAAAGGAAACAAAAAGAATGCTTATCATTGCGGAAATCGGAATCAATCACAATGGCGACCTTAAGGTTGCCAAGGATCTCATCGACGTTGCCGCGGATGCCGGCGCGGACGCAGTGAAGTTTCAGAAGCGCGACATTGATGAAGTCTATACACAGGAATTTCTGGCCGGGCCTCGGGAAAGCCCGTGGGGGAAGACCCAGCGGGAACAGAAGGAAGGGTTAGAATTCGGCAAGGATGAATACGCGGAAATCGACGCCTACTGCAAATCCCTCGGGATCGAATGGTTCGCGTCCGCTTGGGACCTGAAAAGTCAAGCCTTTCTCCGGCAGTTCGATTGCAAATACAACAAGATCGCGTCTGCTATGATCGTCTATGAAAACCTGTTGAAGATGGTTGCCGAGGAAAAGCGCCACACCTTCATCTCGACAGGGATGAGCACGGAAGACGACATCGAGAAGGCCGTTGATATTTTCCGTGCGGCCGATTGCCCCTTCGAACTGATGCATTGCATCTCAACCTATCCCATGAACGACGAGGACGCCAATTTGTCATGTATCGACACCCTGCGTCAGCGATTCGGTTGCGATGTCGGCTACAGCGGTCATGAAGCAGGTCTGGCGATATCCTTCGGGGCCGCGGCCATGGGCATCACGTCATTGGAACGCCATGTCACCCTGAGTCGTGCCATGTATGGTTCGGACCAGGCGGCATCCATTGAGCCGGCTGGTTTTCGTTCCCTGGTGGGTGCCGTGCGCAAGATCAATCAGGCCAGAGGTGACGGCGCCATTGGTTATCATGAAACCGAAGTTCCCATTGCGCAGAAGTTGCGCGAACATCTGAACTGGGAAATGCAGAGCTGACGTTACCAGTAGCCAATGTATTCGAACGGAGCTGTCTGGAAGATGAGCGGGTGTATTCTCTCCGGCAGTCCGTCATATTTGCTTACACTCAAAAAATTGTGTCAACGATGATATTGCTTGTGTTCGCGGGCTTTGGATCCCTATATGTCACTTAAGAATGTCCGAATGCCGGCCAATTCCAGGAAGCTCGAGCTTGGGCTGGGAGAGTTACAGTGAAAACCAATCCATTTGATATGGCGAACATGAACCTTGGTGGGCGGGTTTTGTTTGTCGTCCCTGATAACTTTCAGGACGACAACGTATTTCCGCTTGGTCCGGGATATCTCTCTGCTGTGCTCCGTAATGCCGGGGTTCACGTGGAAACATACTGCATGGATGTGTTCCACCACAGCCTTGAAGACCTGGAAGATTTCCTGACCAAGAACTCCTACGAAATGATCTGCTTGGGCTTCATGGCGCCGCGTTTCAAGCGCGGCGTTCAGGCGGCCTGTAACGTCATTTCTCGGGTCCGGAGCAAGGATACTTGGTTTATCCTTGGCGGGTACGGCCCGAGCCCCATTCCCGAATATATTTTGAAAACCACGGGCGCCGACATTGTCGCCATTGGTGAGGGCGAAGAAACAATGTTGGAGATCATGATGGCGCGGCAGGGCCTCATGGACGTCTCCGACATCAAAAGCATTGCCTACCGCCGGGGTGAGGACGTCACCATCAACGATCGCCGCGGCACGATCAAATACCTCAACGAATTGCCCTTCCCGGCTTGGGATCTCTTCCCCATGGACAAGTACACCCAGTGCCTGAAGTTCGCGGGTATGGATGTGAATGAACGTGCGTTCCCTTTGATTTCGACCCGCGGATGTACGGATAAATGTTCCTTCTGTTTCCGGCTGGATGCCGGCATCCGGCAACGCGGACCTGATCAGGTCGTTGCGGAGATGAGAGCACTCTATGACCGGTTCGGCGTGACGTACTTCTATTTCTGCGACGAATTGGCCATCGTGTCACGGAAGCAGATTTTCCAATTGACGGAAGCCATCCTCAAAAACCTTCCGCCGATCAAGTTCCGCATGGATTGCCGCGTCACTTTATTTGATGATGAAATTGCCGTTGCGCTTAAGCAGGCAGGCGCCGTTTTCTTGAATATTGGTTTTGAATCATCCTCGCAAACTGTTCTTGATCAGATGAACAAGCGGGCGACCGTGGAACAAAACATCGCGGCTGCGGAAACCGCCATGCGCCACAATATCGGCATCGGCATCAACATGATTTGGGGAATGCCGGGCGACGACCTTGACTCGCTTCGTCAGAACGCGTCGTTTATCAAACGCTTCAACCAGTACGACCAGATTAGAACGATCCGGCCTGTGACACCGTATCCGGGTTCGCCGCTCTACTACCAGGCCATCAAGGAAGGCCAGCTGACCGGACCGGACGACTTCTTCGAGAAGTTCAAGAACTCCGATCTATATCTGTGCAATTTCACCGGCGTTCCCAAAGAAGAGATTTACGCGACGCTTTATGAGGTTAACAAGGACCTCATTCTTGATCACTTCGAGAACACGAGCAAAGAGTTTGATATTGCCAACGGTTTGATCGAACGCTTTTACGACTTGTATTTTCATGGGGTTACCGATTTCAGCGGTCCTCGCCATCAGACCGAAGACAGCCAAGTCCACCTGCGCCGTCCGGACGCCGGTATTACAATGGGTGTGTGGGATGGTATCGAATTGGGCGACGCGGCTCAGTATTCAGGGATGTAATTGGTTTGCCGGCCTGTAGGTCGGACCCTATCGCGGTGATTGGCGCAATCGCTCCGGCATTGCTGTCGACACCGCGAACCCTGGTGAGATCAAATCAGTGGCGAACGCATTTTCACAATGGCTATTCCATCGAGCAGGGAACGGTAATGGCGCCGAATTTTCTTCTGATTGGCGGAAATCGGGACTCGGGACAGGGCCCTCTGATGGTCTTCGCGAGTATGGCACGCAATAGAGGCTTTGATGTCTCGATCATATCGGAGCCTTGGCATCTTGCGCTTGCGTGCCAGGACGGGCGTTCCCTGCAGACGCATTTGGATGCGGAAAACTTCGACTATCATTCCTTCGACGAATTGACCCTCGATCGGATCATTCCGCTGGTCGATAAGGACACGATTTGCCTGCTGATGAATTGCATGTGGATCATCAAATCCGAAGTTATCGATGCCCTACAGCCGCGTATTCTCAATTATCATGCCGCGCGCCTTCCCGAAGAGCGGGGAGCCGCCGCTTACAGCTGGAAGATTTTATCGTCCTCGAAGCAAGGAGGTCTGACGTTTCACCATGTCACCCCGGAAGTGGATGTGGGCGCTATTGTCGCCGCTGAGGCGTTTACTCTCCCCCAGGACGTGAACACCTGCGAAGACTATTATGCGCATCTCCATGATCACGAAGTCCGTTTGTTTCAACGTTTCCTCGATGCTGCGGTAGCGGGAACTTTGGGCGAATCGCAGGTCCAAGACGAATCGGCGGCGCTCTATTGGCCGCGATTGCACACGGGCACCCATGGGTTTTTGGATTGGCAGTGGACCGCCAGCGAGGTGGTTGCGTTTTGCAACGCCTTCGATCGACCGCATCCCGGCGCGATTACCTTCTTGGATGGCGTCCCGGTTCGTCTGCGGGATTGCCGCACTGAGGATGGGGGCTATGACTTTCATCCTTTTCAGGCGGGTATAGTTGTCAGAAAAACAGACGATCGGGTCTACATTGCGGCGCGTGCCGGCCTGATTAGCTCCGGCGAAGTCGAAGACCGAGATGGCGGCGACATTTCAAACTCAATCCGATTGGGGAAACGTTTTCATACGCCGCGTGAGCATATTGAAAGGGCGCTAACCTCTCACTCCCGGTTGTCGCCTCAGGGGCTAAAATTTTGATCGAATTTTAGCAGATTGGTGACATCCGACTGGTGTGAGATTGAGGCCAGATAAATGGTAAAAATCAGCGAAATATTGGCAGATCTAGGCCTGACCTCGAAGGCGTCGCAGCGTGTGTTCCGGCGTGGCACTCGGGATGTCGAGGATTTGACGGTTTGGCGTGACGACGTGTCCGGCATTATCTTCATCGACGATTTCTATGTTGGCAATGGGACGTATGAGAGCGGTGTTTATCGGACCGACGATGATACTGTCAGTTACGAAGATGTCGTGGACACGGACCGACGCCTGAAGGCCTATCGGCAGTATTATGCGGCCAAGGATGTGTGCGATGTCGGATGCGGCGCCGGGCGTTTCATACAGGCGGCGAGTGAGTTCGCCGCGAATGCATCCGCGGTGGAACTGCAATCCGATTTTGCAATCGCCCTAAACGATACCGGCGTACCCTGTGCAAGAGAGATAACCGCACTGGGCCAGAACTTCGACACAGTGTTTATGTTCCAATCCTTCGAGCATATGAACGAACCTCTCAAGGTTTTGTCCGACGTGAGGGCGTGCCTCCGATCCGGCGGCCAACTGGTGGTCGAGGTTCCGCATGCGAACGACTTTCTGATTTCCGAACTCGAGTGTTCACCGTTCATTGATTTTACATTGTGGTCGCAACATCTCGTTCTCCATACCCGTGATTCGTTGAAGCGGATGCTTCGTCATTGCGGCTTTCAATCCGTCAGCATTGAGAGCGTTCAACGCTATCCCCTTTCCAATCACTTGCATTGGCTTAACAAGGGCGCTCCTGGTGGACATAAGTCGCAATTGAGCGCCATTGATTCGCCAGACCTCAATGCGGCATACGAGAACGCACTTCGCAAGATCGATCGCACGGATACGCTGGTCGCTATCGCCCAGGCGTGACATCTTGGCCGTTCACCCTGCTGCTGCCGGCTAACGTTCTGTGTGCGGATTGCCGAACACATCCTATCGATATTAAAAAGTAAAGAGTCCCCGTGATACACATTCCGTCATTCATAACGGTTCGGTCGACCTCCTCACGCCTGCCGGGAAAGTGTTTTCTGCCGTTCGGCGATAGCAACGTTCTCGAACATGTCATTCGCCGGGCTCTGCATGGCGGCCTCGAGCCCATTGTCTGCACGTCCGATCAGCTCGAGGACGACCCCATTGCCGAGTTGGCCGCGCGCGAGGGCATTCCTTGTTTTCGCGGCGAGCCGGTTCACAAACTCAAGCGCTGGGGCGACTGTGCGGCGGCCATGGGCGTGGACCACTTTCACACGGTCGACGCCGACGATCCGTTCTTCGACTGGGACGAGGTTAAACGCAGTCTCGCTCTTCTCCGGGAGGAAGGATGGGACATGGTTGCGCCGACCGGTTCGTCATCGTCCGGCGGTGCATCCATGGGCTACAGTCTGACCCGGGATGCGGTCGCGCGCGCCGTCGCCCTCACCGAACCCGACGACGACACGGAGATGATGTGGTACTGGATGGATAAGGTGGATGGTCTCCGGAAGACGACGTTATCTGAGAGCGCGCCACCGGCTGGAAATTTGCGTATCACGCTCGATTACGAGGAAGACTATTGGCTCCTCCGCTCCGTTCTCCGCATTGTTGGGCCCCTAGCCCCGCGCGAAGAGGTCGACGCGTTGTTTCACCGGAATCCGGAACTACATTTGGTGAATTGGTTCCGAAACGAACAGTGGGCGGATGCGCAAGCCGCCAAGAAAGTACAGGAATGAAGAAATGATCAATCCCAAGGCAGATACCTTCGGCAAGTACAACGGCAACGAGGCCGAGTACGCCCTTCGCATGCTGGCGCGCCTCGATGACGATGATCCGCGCTCGTGGCCGCAACGGCTTGAGGAAGCCTTTGCCGAGAAGTTCGACGTCAGTTACGCCATCGCGTGCAACTCAGGAACGTCTGGCCTCCACATGGCCATGTATGCGGCCGATGTCGGCCCCGGAGACGAGGTTATCAGCCCCGCGTTGACCGTTGTCATGGACGCCTATGCAGCCATTCATCTGGGTGGCGTTCCCGTCTTCGCCGATGTGGACCCGACCACCTGGAACATCGATCCCGCCGACGTGGAGCGTAAAATCACGCCAAAGACGAAAGCCATTCTCGTGGTTTCCTGGGCTGGGTTGCCGGTTGACATGGATCCAATCATGGAAATAGCGGCGCGCCACAACTTGATGGTGGTTGAGGATTCCGCGCAGACTTTACTCAGCACCTATAAAGGCCGCGAGGCCGGAACAATCGGGCATCTCGGCGTTTACAGCTTCGAGAGCAAGAAACATATGACCTGCGGGTCGGAAGGCGGCATGGTCGTTTCCAATGATCCGGAGTTAGCGACGCGTGCGCGGAAGTTCGGCGGCATCGGATACAAGCACATGACCGCGAGCGCCGGCAGAACGCATTTGGCCATGTCGACCGTTCAGGATCCGGCCTATGAACGCTTCGATACAATCGGTCTGAACTACCGGATGAACGAAATCAGCGCGGCGGTGGGCCTCGGACAGCTGGAAAGATTGGATGAGATCGTTGGCCGCCGCAAAGAGGTGGCGAAACTTTTCGCCAATGCCGTTGCCGGGTGTAATTGGTTCAGGCCGCAGCGTTCCCAAGCGGAGTCCGTCAACTCCTACTATACGTTCATTGTCGATTACCACGGCGGCGAACAGCATGGCGTCAGTTGGAAGGAGTTCTACAACCGCTATGTGGAGCGCGGCGGTGATGGTTTCCACGGCGCCTGCATGATCCCCTACCTCGAGCCGGCCCTGAATGGAAAGATCTTCGGGGACACAATTTGTGAACCTGGTCTTTGTCCCGTTGCGGAAGCGCTGCAGCAACGGACAATGCAATTCAAGACCAACTACCGGAACATGGCGGTGGCCGAGGAAAAGACTCGCCTCCTGGGCGATCTGATCGACGAGATGGGTCGGTGAGTCAGGTCATGACGCATCGGTTCGGGGTGGTTCAAGGGCGGCTCACCCAATCACCTCCGGGTGAGCTCCAATGGTTTCCCCAGGACGGGTGGCGGGAAGAATTCGCGACCGCCGCGGGGTTGGGTATAGACTATATCGAGCTGATCGCCGAGATCGACCACAATCCGGATAATCCGATTTGGAGCGACGCCGGTATCGATGAGATTATCACGCTTGTTGATGCCAATGGCCTCTCCCGTCACGCCCTTTGCAACGACTTCGTCGTCGGCCACAGCCTAGTGGATGGCGGCGACGTGCTTAACCAAAACCTCCACCTCATTGAGCGGGGCTATTTGCTGGGCGTGGAGAAATATGTCCTCCCCTTGTTCGATGCCAGTGAGCTGACGCCGGAAAACCAGGAGGCTTTCGTTCCAGCGATTCAGGCGATCGCGGATGCGGCGCAAGACGCGGGCATGATCACCTGCCTGGAAACAATTTTGACCGGAGCTGATTTGATTCACTTGCTAGAGTTGATTGACCGCGCCAATGTGGCGGTGGTCTATGACACGGGGAATCGCGTCGCGTTCGGCCACGACCTTGCTGGCGATATTCGGCTTCTCGGTGACCGCATCGCCCATGTTCACATCAAGGACAAGAACACGGCGAATGAGAATGTCCTGCTCGGCACTGGGCTGGTAAATTTTGATTCCGTTTTCCAGGCCCTCCGGGATATTGCTTACGACGGACCCTATACGTTCGAAACCTTCCGCGGGAACGACCCCCTGCGCACAGCGACCTACAACATGCAACTCGTCGATTTCTTTCATGGCAACGCCGCGGGAGGTTCCCTTGGATAAAGTCCTTTTCATTGGGCTCGGTGGCGCCGGACAGCGGCATCTCCGCATCCTGAATGACAAGCTTGGGTCGGGGACCCGGTATCTGACGCATCGTTCAACACGGCATACACCCGTCTTGAACGCCGACTTCTCGGTCAACGCAGAGGCGACGCTTGAGGATTTATACAGCGTTGAGGATTATCCTCAAATGTCGGATGCATTCGCGGAGAACCCTGATCTCTGCGTCATTTCGACGCCCAGTTCATTGCATATGGATACAGCTGTTCTGGCGGCCGAAAACGGCGCTGACATTTTGATCGAGAAACCCCTGTCCCACGAATTGGATGGCATAGACCGCCTGCACGAGTTGGTAGTCGCCGGCAACCTTCGTTTTCTCGTTTCCTTTCAACGGCGATTTCACCCCTTGATAGCTCGTGTGCGGGCGTTGATTGCGGCGGGCCGTTTGGGAAAAATAGTGAACGCCGTGTTCACGGTGGCGTCTTATGTACCCCATTGGCATCCCTATGAGGATTTTCGCCAATTGTACGCTTGCCGGGCGGACCTGGGTGGCGGGGTTCTGTTGACAGAGATCCACGAACTAGATTTGTGCCGGTGGTTTTTCGGTTCGCCTGAGCGCGTGGCATGCGTCGGCGGCAGCTACTCCAGCTATGGATTGGATGTCGAGGACACGGTGCACGTGTCTCTCGATTACGGTGGTTTTGGCGCCCAGGTGAACTTGAGCTTCATGCAACAAACCCCCCGGCGTGACTTCTTCATCGAGGGCGAGGATGGATACGTGGCTTGGAATCAAGACGGCAACCGACTGACCTTCCGTGACTATAAGAACGGTGATCACGAAGACCTGGCCGATCCCGATTTTCAGAATGACGATATGTTTATCGCCCAGGCAGATCATTTTCTAAATCACTTTGACCCGGCAACAAGCGGCGCAGGAGTTATGGATTCCTGGGCATCGGTGGCCATGGTCGAAGCGGCGAAGGAGTCCATGCGAACCGGTGCATTTGTCACGCCCCGGGCGTTTCCGTCCTGTGGGGAAATAAAGTGACGGTATTGGAGAAGTTTTCATTGAACGATCGGTACGTCGTGATCACGGGCGGCGGCGGCTTGCTGGGCGGCAAACATGCGGAAGCGGTCCTTGAGGCCGGCGGTGTGCCCATTCTCTGGGATATCGATGAGGCCGCGCTGTCCAAACAACGCGATCGCCTCGTCGCGGCGCACGATGCGCCCGCATTCGAACAGGTGGTGGACATAACGAATCCGGGCGCCGTGCAGAGCGCCGGCGAAGCGGCCATCAGGGCGCATGGCCAGGTTCATGTTCTCATCAACAATGCGGCCAACGATCCGAAAGTCGATTCCAGCGTCAGTCCCTCGTGGTCGCGACTGGAGAATTTTGGTTTGGACATGTGGCATCACGATATGGCCGTCGGCCTGACGGGGGCGTTCTTGTGCGCGCAATTTTTTGGGCCGCATATGGCTGCGCGGAAATCCGGCGTCATTCTCAACATCGCTTCGGATCTGAGTGTGATCGCACCGGACCAGCGCCTGTACCGTCAGGAGAGGTTGGCCGAGGAGGCGCAGCCGGTCAAGCCGGTCACCTATTCGGTCATCAAACATGGACTGGTTGGCATGACCCGCTACATGGCCGGGTACTGGGCCGATGATGGCGTTCGGGTAAATGCCATATCGCCGGGCGGCGTCTATGTCGATCAACCGGACGGGTTCGTTCAGCGTCTGGAGAAGCTCATTCCCATGGGGCGCATGGCAGATCAAGACGAGTATAAAGCGGCCGTCGTCTTTTTGTGTTCCGAGGCATCCTCTTACATGACAGGTCAGAACGTCGTTATTGATGGCGGTCGGACCGTCCTTTAGCCCGTTTGATGAAATTGAGGAGCGGGACAGGTTCCATGACAAACATCATTGAGATTGGGGGCAAACCCGTTGGCGGCGATGCGCCATGTTTTGTAATCGCCGAGGCAGGCGTCAATCACAACGGGGATGTGGACCTCGCCCATCAACTGATTGATGCGGCCGCGGACGCCGGCGCGGACGCAGTGAAGTTTCAGGCTTTTATTTCAGAAAACCTCGTCACTCGCGACGCGCCAAAAGCCACCTATCAGCATCAGACAACGTCGGAAGACGATACCCATTTCAGGATGTTGAAATCCTTGGAGCTATCCGCGGAAGTGCACGGCGTGCTAGCTTCACATTGCGTCGATAGACAACTGGGGTACATGTGCACGCCCTATGATGCCGAGAGCGCCGCGATGTTGGACCGGCTGGATATTTCGGCCTTCAAGATCTCATCAACGGATGTGACGAACGTTCCCCTGTTGGCCCATATCGGCAGGTACGGCCGCCCGGCAATTCTTTCAACGGGGATGGCAACGCTTGCTGAGGTCGATGAGGCGGTCACCGCATTGGCGTTGCCGGCGCAGCGGCTGGCGCTTTTGCATTGCACGTCGGAGTATCCAGCGCCGCCGGAGCAATCCAACTTGCGGGCCATGGAAACATTGAACACGGCCTTCGCGGTGCCGGTCGGATTTTCGGACCATACGGCCGGGCTCGGAATGGCGCCTTATGCTGTGGCGTTCGGCGCGAAACTGATCGAGAAGCATTTTACCTTGGATCGTGCCATGGAGGGTCCCGATCATCAGGCCTCGGTCGAGCCCCGCGAGCTGCAAAAGATGATCGATACGATCCGGACCGTTGAGCGTGCACTCGGCGATGGAATCAAGAAGCCTGCCAAGAGTGAGATTGAGAACCGACGCGTGGTGCGGCGAAGTTTGGTGGCGGCACGGCCCATCCAACGCGGGGAGCAGATCTTGGCCGCCGACCTGATCACAAAGCGGCCGGGAACCGGGCTTCGCCCGAACACGATCGACCTTATCATTGGCTCTTATGCCCGTGTCGACATTTCCGCGGATCAGCAGATCCAACTCTCCATGCTGCGCTTCGATAGGGGAAATGCGGAGTAGTGTTGCAGACCATTCGACGACTGGGCCAGATTCTTGCTAGGTGCGGCCGGCGGGAGCCCATTGTAATTCTTGGTGTGATGATCGCCGTTTCTGCCATGGAGAGTGTCGGCGTCGGCATGCTGTTTCCCATTCTGAATGTTGTTCAAAACCCGTCCATTGTGGACACCAACAAGTATCTGTCTTGGTTCAGCGACGTGATCGGTACCGAAGATCACATCGACTTTTCTATCGCCCTGATGGTCGCGTTCATCGCGCTGTTCGTTCTCAAGAACGCCTTGTCGGTCTTACTGACGTATCTCCAGATGCGATTCGCCGTCGGCAACAGCGCGGTCATGTCGGCGTCGTTGCTTCGGTCCTACGTCGCCGCGCCCTATCACTTTCATATCGATCGTGACGCCACGGATGCCATGGTAATCATCAACCAACTGGTTGTTCAGGCCTTTAGCAACTTCGTTCTGCCGGCCTTTGCATTGGCGACCGAGGTGTTGGCGACCATTGCGATCCTGGCCGTGCTGCTCTTGCTGGCGCCGAAGGTGACGCTCTATGCAGCCCTGGCGCTCGGTATTGGAATGGCCCTGTTCTATGTCTTGTTCCGTGACCGATTTCGCCGCTACGGCGAGGAAAGTATTGCCGTCGCCAAACATGCCCTGGCGTCGCTCCGCGATGCCCTGAGCAGCGTCAAGGAAGCCAAGGTCTACGGTGTGGAAGAATACTTTTGCCGACGCTACGAGGTGCTCCAGCATCAAAATGCGCGGCTGATGGTGGCCATCGATACGCTGAACATTATTCCCCGCGCCCTCATTGAGACCGTGGCGATTTTCTCCCTGGCTCTGATTGTCATCGTCATTCTGTTGAACCACGGAGATGCGGAAAGCCTTCTTGCGGTCTTTGGCATTTTTGCCCTGGCCGCGTTGCGCCTGCTTCCGGCCGCCAACAAGGTTCTCTACAATTTGAACAAAATCCGGTTCTCCGGTCCGCAGGTTGACGAGATCCTCGGTGAAATCGAGCGGTTCGGCGATTATGCGTTTTTTACGCGCGCATTGGATACGCGCGCTCCGGCGGACGGCGGGTCAGGGGTCGCATTGGAAGGTGTTAATTACGCCTATCCGGGGACGGCCCTGCAAACCCTGCAGGACGTGACCTTTCGCGCCAAGACCGGCGAGATCGTTGGCATTGTAGGGCCTTCCGGCGCCGGGA
>MDTE01074063.1_pt1 | contig 34940 bp, 40 predicted proteins | sample 811231 | NCBI WGS metagenome assembly MDTE01 (sample SAMN05326651, study PRJNA326480) | marine metagenome | isolation source: seawater | place: Indian Ocean: Red Sea | collected 2010
AATTAATTTCAAGATGTTTTGGTGGTGCCTCGGGAAGGATTCGCACCTCCGACACAAGCCTTTTCAGGGCTCTGCTCTACTCCTGAGCTACCGAGGCAATAAATTAACCTCTAAAGATTATTCTGCCTTTTGTTAAATCATAAGGTGTCATCTCTACAGTCACGTTGTCACCTTGAAGTACTCTAATTCTGTTTTTTCTCAATTTACCAGCTGTATGGGCTGTAACAACATGCCCATTTTCCAATTTTACCCTAAACATAGCATTTGGTAACAAGTCTGTTACTTTACCCTTAAATTCAAGTAAATCTTGCTTTGACAAATTTATTTTCTCCTAATTCTTTTTATTACAGATTGAGCATGGCCTTGTAACCCCTCATAATTTGCAAGAGTTATAGCTGATGGACCAAGACTTTCAATACCCTTTTTTGATAAGTTTATATAAGAGATTCTTTTGTAGAATTCATTAACACTTATTCCACTTGAGTATTTGGCAGAACCATTGGTTGGTAAAACATGATTTGAACCTGCATTATAGTCTGTCATTGCCATAACAGCATATTTTCCTAAACAAATTGACCCTGTGTTTTTAATTTTTGGTAACAAAGATTTATAATTTCTTAAATTTAGTTCTAAATGTTCAGGAGCTATCTTATTTATTAAATCAATAATTCCCTTATCAGATTTTTCATAAATCAAAACGCCATAATTATTTATACTTCTTTTTGCTATAGAAAATCTTGGTATTTTTTTTAATTGATTAAAAATTTCTAATTTAACTTTTTCAATCATTTTTTTATCTTTTGAAATCAGAATACATTGAGCAAGATCGTCATGTTCAGCTTGACCTATTAAATCACTTGCTATCCACTCAGGATTAGAAAATTTGTCACAAACTACAGTTATTTCTGAGGGACCTGCTGTCATTCCTTCAATACCAACATCTCCAAAAACTTCTTTTTTTGCAGCTGCAACAAATGCGTTACCAGGTCCTATGATTTTATCAACTTTCTTAATTTTTGTAGTACCATATGCAAGTGCAGCAATTGCAGAAGCTCCACCGATAGAGTAAATTTCTTTTATCTTACATTTTTTTGCAGCATACAATACAGCTGGACTTTGTTTTCCTAAAAAGGGGGGATTCACCATAACTATTCTTTTAACACCAGCTACAATTGCTGGAATAGCATTCATAAGAACACTAGAAGGATAGGATGCATCTGATCCAGGAACATAAATTCCTACAGATGACAAAGGCATATATTTATATTCAAGTTTATTTTTAAATTTATCTACATAAAAAATATTTTTAAATTTTTGTAAAGAATGAAATTTTAAAATTCTTTTATAAGATAGATCTATGGCATTTTTTACTTTTTTGTCTAAAAAAGTTATTGATTTTAATATTTGTTTCTTTGAAGGTACAATAATTTTATTATTGTTAAATTTTTTTTCGTATTTTAAAATTGCTTTATCTCCGTTTTTCTTCACATCTCTAATGATATTTATAACAACACTAGTGTTAAGCTTAAGTTTTTTTTTTCTTTTAGCTAATAATTGATCTAAATCTTTTTTAGATTTAGGATTCATATTTGATAAAATTTTCATATTTTAATTAACTTCATTTTGATCTTCTAGTCTTACTTCAATTGTCTCTGCTGTCAAAGAAATATAAGCATTGTTATTAAAAATTAAATTTATTTCGTATTCTTTGTTATTTTTAAGGTAATCTATTGCTAATAATTCTAAAATTGAGTCTTGTTTTTTTTGATTTATGTTTTTTGATTTAACTTGATCTACAAAATCGAATTTACAAATACTATTGATTTTTTTTTTTTGATTTTCACTTTCAACTTTGTTACGTTCAACAGATATTAGAAATATTTTATTAGACTTTAGATATTTCATATTAGAAATTTTTGCCTTTGCTCCAGCCATGCATGCCGAAATCATTTGAAGACCCTCTTGATCATTAGCAATAATTTTTGTTAAATATTTCTTTTCCATTAATTTATTCTCTTAATTTTTGCTCCTATTTTCTGAAACTTTTTCTCAATTTTTTCGTATCCTCTATCTAAATGATAAATTCTATTAATTATTGATTTTCCTTTAGCATTTAATGCTGCCAGGATTAGAGATACCGAGGCTCTTAGGTCGGTAGCCATCAACTCAGCTGCTTTAAAATCAACTTTTCCATTAATAACTGCTTTATTTCCATTTATTGAAATTTTAGCTCCCATTCGATTCAATTCAGAAACATGCATAAATCTGTTTTCAAAAATCTCCTCTTTAATTTCAGATTTTTTATTTGCTTTACATAATAGTACCATCATTTGTGCTTGTAAGTCTGTTGGAAATCCTGGATAAGGTGCAGTTTTAATTTTTGTATTTTTAATTTTTTTACTTCCAATAATTTTAACTTCGTTTTTAGAAATCTTAATTTTAGCTCCAATTCTTTTAAGAATATTAATCTCAGTTTTAATGATAGTTGGATTTATAGACTGTATCTTTAAATTACTTTCAGTCGCAGCTGCAGCAATTAAATAAGTCCCAGCTTCAATTCGATCAAACATTATTGAGTATTTCGCTCCTTGAACCTGTTCTACACCAATAATTTTTATTTTTCTTCTTGATAACCAATTTATTTTACACCCTATTTTATTTAAAAAATTTACTAAATCCTTTATTTCAGGCTCTATCGCACAATTCGAGAGAATTGTTGTTCCTTTCGCAAGACTTGCTGCAATAATCAAATTTTCAGTAGCACCAACTGAAATTTTAGAGAAAAAAATCTTGTTTCCTTTCAAACCTTTTGGTGCTGTTGCATGAATATATCCTTGTGAAATTTTATATTTAACACCAAGTTTAGAAAGTGCTTTTAGATGGATATCTACAGGTCTTGTCCCGATAGCACAACCACCTGGTAGAGATACTTTTGCAGAGCCAAATTTTGCTAGTAATGGACCTAGAACCAAAATTCCTGCTCTCATAGTTTTAACCAAATTGTAAGATGCAAACTTTTTAAATTGGTTTGAGTTGTTTATTGTTAATGAATTTCCATGAAATTTAGTTTTGGATCCTAAAGATTCTAATAAATAAACCATCGTTTCAATATCTCTTACCCTTGGTAAATTTCTTAAGATTATTCTCTTATTAGATAGAAGAGTTGCTGCAAGGATTGGTAAAGATGCATTTTTTGAACCAGATATTTTTACTTGCCCTTTGAGCTTATATGCCCCAACGACCTCTAATTTTTGCATGACTATACTTTTGGTAAAGTTACTCCAGTTTGACCCATATATTTTCCTTTTCTGTCTGCATAAGTTATTAGAGGTTTTTCATTTCCTTTTAAAAAAATGAACTGGGCAACACCTTCGTTTGCATAAATTTTAGCTGGTAGAGGAGTAGTGTTGGAAAATTCTAAGGTAACATATCCCTCCCACCCAGGCTCTAGGGGTGTTACATTGACTATAATTCCACATCTAGCATAAGTCGACTTTCCTAAACAGATTACTAGTACATCTTTTGGAATTTTAAACTTTTCTATAGTTCTAGCTAATACAAAAGAATTTGGAGGAATGATACATTCTGAAACTTTTTTGGTAACAAAATTTGTTGGTTTAAAATTTTTAGGGTCAACAATTTCAGAGTTCACATTTGTAAATATCTTGAATTCATCAGCAACTCGTGCATCATAACCAAAGGAAGAAAGTCCATAAGAAATACTATCTCCTCTTATTTGTTTTTCTTCAAAAGGAAATATCATATTCTCCTCACTAGACATTTTTTTAATCCATTTATCTGAAAGAACTGACATTATTTTTAATCTTTTTATTTTTTTTTTTGAAATAATTTTCTTTTTTTTAAATTTTTTTTAAGAGCTAAAACCAATCGCTCGTTTTTAACTTTGTCATTCATTCTTTATTTGGATTAGTGATAAAATCTAGAGTTATTGGTTTTGAGGCATCCAATGCTTTTTCTTTAAATTCCAACTCTTTCTTTGGTCCCTCTTTAGCCATTCGTTTTGCTTTTTTTTCAGCTAGTTTCCTTTCTCTTTTTGCTTGCTTTTCCATAAGCTTAGCACTTTTTGTAGATTTGTAATCGTAATGAATGCCCATAAATTTTCCTTAGTTAGATATAAATCATATTAAGCTAAAAATTAAGGCAATAATTTGAAAAAATGCTTTATTATACCATATAAAAAATATTTTTTGCCCCTTTAACTCAGGGAGTAGAGTATTTCCATGGTAAGGAAAAAGTCGTCCGTGCAAGTCGGGCAAGGGGCACCATAAATCGAAAATTTTATTCAACAAATTTTTTATGAAATTTGATTAAAGGATGATCCTGAAAAATTCTTATACTTCCGTGATTGAATATAATCTTAGAGGAATTATATATTATTTTATATAACGAATTAGTTGCAATATCTCCAGTGATTAAAGTTTTGGGGTTCCAAAAAAAAGCGAAAAGGAAAAAAATTAATACTAAAAATATTTTTTTTTTAATAAAAAGTCTTGTGAAAAAATTGTTATGAAAATCATTAGAAATAATTTTACTTTTAATCAAGTAAAAATATAAAAGAATAGATAAAGAATATGTTAAATGTATCCATCTACCCCAATCATGACCAAAGGCGAAAAGTAGAAGAATTGGTAAATAAAGACAAATATATAAATAAAAAGGTGAAAAATTATTTGTAATAAAGTTTTCTTTAGAGACAAACTTGTTTTTTAAAATACTTAAATGAAGTGGAAAAAAACCTACTAGAAAAATAAGTATATATCTAAAGTAATGAGGAAAAAAGTTTACTTTTTCATGAATAAAAAAGGTATCGAAATAAATAGTGTTTTTAATTAGTAATTCTGCTGACATATAACACTTTTCGCCAAATTGAGTTTCTAAAAAACTACACATAACTGCATGATCAGTAATACTCAGTGGTAACAGAAAAATTACAATAATAGCCAAAATTGAAGGTAAAAAAATTACAAATAACTTTATGAAAGTTTCTTTAAAAAAATATAACTTATTTTTATTTATTAAAATTACTGAGAAGAAAGGAGCGAACAATATAACTTGCTCCCATATGAAACATAAAATTGGAAAAAAAATAAATACATATGTATTTAGATAGACTGATCTTAACCTTCCATCAGATAAAAACAAACAACTTATAAAAAAAAGAAAAATTAGAATTTCTTTTCTTCCTAGTGCCTCAAGCTCAGCTATTGGATATAATAAAAATAACGGTGAAAAAAGAGCGAAAAATTGTATAATATCAAGTTTTAAATCTTTAATATATACAAACAATAATATTAAGTATGTGGAATGTGTTAAAATTTGAATTGAGAGAATAGCATCCCTCAATGTAATTGAAAAAAAATTTGCTAGAAATATATTTATTTCACCACCCAGTCCTCTTCTTGTGAAACCTCCACTATAATTTATAAGCCACTCAGATATTGATGTATCATTTCCAACATCATGTTTTAGATATAAATTAAATATTGAATAAAAAAGAATGAAAATGACAAAAATTAAAAATTTATTTTTAATTTGAATATTTTCCATTTAGTTTTTATAAAATAATTTCCTAAAAAAAATTGAGATTAATACCAAGCATATAAAAGCTGAGAGAGGTAGATATATATCTGGGGAAAAAATTATATCGATTATTTTTGGAGCTTCTATATTTTCTTCAATAATTTTCTCTAACCCACTCCCAATTGAAACTGCTAAAAAAATTTGTGGAATGATTCCTATAAAAGTTGCGAAAAAAAAATTTTTTACTTTAACATTAAACATAGTTGGTAAAAGACAACTTATCTGCCAAGGAATACCTCCTATAAATCGATATATCAGTAAATATATAAATTCTGAATTTCTGAATTTTATTTCAAGATTTCCAAATTTATTTAGAAATTTTTCCCTTACAAGATCTTTTAAAAAAAAATTACCAAACATGTATAAAAAAGTTGCACCAATGCTTAAACCTAAAACTACGATTAAAGTACCAATCCATTTTCCTAAAATAAATCCACCCAAGATAGCAACTGGAGAACCAAAACCTAAAAGTGGAAATACCCATAAGATTGTTAATAATAAAAAAATTGATGATATTAGAAGTAAATTTGAATTTTTAAGACTTAAAAAATATGTCCTGTTCTGTTTTATAAAATCATAGGAAGTTATTTCTTGGATGCTAAATTTTGAAAAAAAGAAATATAGAAAAAGGCCAACTACCAACACATAAAATAAACCAATAAATAATTTAATTTTTTTAGCTTTTCTCATTTATTGTAATCGTAATCATAAATCTTATATTTGCTATTTATATATTTAATCACTATAAAGAGCGCAATTTAACAAATTTTTACTACATTTATGAAAAGAACCTATCAACCCTCAAAAATTAAAAGAGCTCGAAAACATGGTTTTAGATCAAAAATGAAAACTAAGGGTGGAAAAAAACTTTTAGCGAGAAGACGTGCTAGAGGAAGAAAATCTTTAACTGTTTCTGGCTAAGTAGATGAGAAGCAAAATACTGGCTCTTTCAAAGGGTGATGAATTCAAAACTTTGCTTTCAAAAAGAAAAATATCTAACAAATATGTCACAATATTTTTTGGTATTTTAAAAAATAAAGATGTTAAGAGATTGAATATTAGCTTTGTCACGAAAAAAAAAATTGGAAATGCTGTAAAAAGAAATAAAATTAAAAGAAGATTAAGAAATATTATTAATGAAGCAGTAAAACAAATATCTCTCAAATTTAATTATTCATATCTTGTTATTGCAAAGTCTTCCATGTTAGATAATGATTATACTAATATAAAAGAAACGTTGTTTCAGGAATTAAAAAAAATTAAATAATGAAAATTTTGACTTTAATACTTATTAATCTAATTAAAGGATACAAATATTTGATAAGCCCTTTCTTGGGAAATTCATGTAGATATTTTCCGTCATGTTCAGAGTATAGTATTGAAGCAATAAAAAAACTCGGTCTATACGGAGGTATATTAAAAAGTTTTAAAAGAATATTATCTTGTCATCCAATAAAATTTTTGGGTGGTGGAGAGGGTTTCGACCCAGTAATTAAAAGAACAAAGATTAAAAAATAATGGAAACAAAAAACGTAATTGCAGCAATAGCAATGTCTTCGGCAGTAATTGTTTTGTATTCATTATTTTTTGTTCCTGAAAATACAAATACTAAACAGAATTTGGATGAAAAAAAAATCGAACAAAATACTGATGCTCCAAGTCTAGATCAAAAAGAGAAGTTGGTTCAAGTTTCAAGGGAAGAAGCCTTAAAAGAAAACGGTAGAATAAAATTTGAGAACAAAAGTATAGTTGGATCAATATCTTTAAAAGGTGCAGCAATAGATGATTTAACATTCAAAAATTATAAAGTTAAGCTAGATAGTGAGGAAAAAGTTACTCTCTTAAATCCAAGAAATGTTCCAAATGGGTATTTGATTGAAAGTGGATTTGTTACTAATGACAAAAATATATATATGCCTAATTCAAATACAATTTGGCAAGTAGTCGGTAATAATATTTTGACAGACAAATCACCAGTAGAAATAATTTGGAAAAATAAACAAGGAATTATATTTGAAAAAAAGATATCGTTAGACAGTAATTTCTTATTTTCAATAAATCAAAAAATAATTAATCCAACAGATAAGAAATATGACTTTTACTCCTATGGTCAGATAATAAGAAATAAAATCCCCGAGGGTCTATCAAATTTTTACATATTACATGAAGGTCCCATAGCAACACTAGATGACGAATTAATTGAAAAAGACTATGATGATATTCAGGATCAGAAATTTTCTAAAACTGCACAAAAAGGATGGCTTGGAGTCGGTGATAAATATTTTATAGCATCTTTAATTCCACCAAAAAATAAAGAATTTAAAACAACATTTGATTACAAAAATAAATTTAGAGCCAATTTTATTAATAGCGAACCCCTTGAATTGAATCAAGATGGTTTTATTGAGGATAGTTTAAAAGTAATTGTTGCTGCAAAAAGAGTAGATGTTATTGACGGTTATGCAGTGTCCCTAGGTATAGATAAATTTGATTTAGTGATTGATTGGGGTTTTTTATATTTTATAACTAAACCTTTATTTTTTGCCATTGATTATTTTTTCAAACTCTTTGGTAATTATGGTTTAGCAATTATAGCAGTAACAATTTGTATTCGTTTGGTTTTTTTTCCTCTGGCAAATTTTTCCTTTAAAAGCATGGCTAAAATGAAAGTACTTCAACCAGAAATGGTAAGACTTAAAGAGCTTCACAAAAATGATAAAATGAAGTTGCAGCAAGAAATGATGGCTCTTTATAAAAAAGAAAAAGTAAATCCTATGTCTGGTTGTTTGCCAATACTTATACAAATCCCTGTTTTCTTTGCGCTATACAAAGTTTTATTTGTTACAATTGAAATAAGACAAATGCCATTTTATGGGTGGATACAAGACTTAAGCGAACGTGATCCAACAAGTATATTTAATTTATTTGGTTTATTGCCCTACGATGTACCATCTTTTTTAGTAATAGGGGCTTGGCCAATAGCAATGGGTGTTTCAATGTGGATACAGCAAAAACTTAATCCTGCTCCAACTGACGAAATACAGGCAAAAATCTTTATGTTTTTTCCACTTTTTTTAACAATAATACTGGCTCCATTTCCAAGTGGATTAGTTATTTATTGGACTGTAAATAATATCTTAACTATGGCTCAACAAGTTTTTATAATGAGAAAAACAACCGTAAAAACTGTAACATAATTTAATCTCAGTATTTCAAAATATAAAATGGATATAGAAAATATACTTCCAAAAAATGGTCCTCCAACAAATGAAGTTAATAAATATATTGATAAATATAAAAATGACTTAATTGTTATTAAATATGGCGGAAATGTTTTAATTGATAGAAATATTTTTGATAATTTTATAACCGACCTAAGTATTTTAAATAAATTAGGCCTTTCAGTTATTGTTGTTCATGGAGGAGGGCCAAGAATAAAAAGAGAATTAGATAAATCTAATATAAAATCAAAATTCATAAGAGGTTTACGTGTCACTGATGAAAAAATAATTAATATTGTCGAGTCTGTTTTAATAGATTTTAATAATGATATTGTTAGTTCATTAGAAAAAAAAAATACACAGGCTGTTTCTATTCACACTAAAAGTAATAATATAATTGAGGTTATACCTGAGACAAAAGAGCTTGGTTTCGTCGGCTTACCAAATAAAATTGATAATGATGTTTTGTTTGAAGTAATTAAACTTAATAAAATTCCTATCATTTCACCATTAGGTTTGGATAGAAATCACCAAACACACAATATTAATGGTGATACTGCAGCTATGGCTGTGGCAAAATCAGTTAAATCAAGAAGATTACTATTAATGACTAATGTTGATGGTGTTTTGAACAAAGAAAAAAAACTAATAGAGGAAATTACCTCATCTGAAATTTTAGAAATGGTAAAAGATGAAACAATCACTGAAGGGATGATTCCAAAAATAAACGCATGCTTAGATGCTGTAAATAATGGTGTAACCGCTGCAGGTATAATTAATGGTACAAAACAACATTCCTGTTTATGGGAAATTTTTTCTGACAAGGGATCAGGTACATTAATAAGAAAATGAATCTCAAAGAAAAAAAATATCTACTACTTGATCTTGATGGCGTTTGTTATGGAAAGCATAATAATTATTCTTTAGAGCGGGTATTCGGGCAAGTTTCAAGAAGAATGACAAAATTTATCTCTGAAAAACTCAATATTAATAAAGACAAAGCTAAAGAATTACAAACAAATTATTTTTATAAATATAATACATCACTTAGGGGATTAATGGTCCATGACGGTATATCACCAGATGAATTTTTGTCATACGTTCACAAAATAGATTTATCTTTTATGAAAAAAGATAAAATCATGAGAAATGAGCTTATACAATTAGATATGGAAAAGTTTATTTTTACAAATGGGAGTGCTGAGCATGCTGCAAATATATTAACACATCTAGGTGTGTATGATTTATTTGGTAGAGACAAAGTCTTTGATATTAAAGATGCACGTTATATCCCCAAACCTGAAGCAGAGACTTTTGATTTAATGGTTAAAAAATTTGGTATAAATCCAAAGGAGACTATTTATATAGAAGATATAGCTAAGAACTTAAGTATAGGTCATGAGCGAGGATGTACAACTGTTTGGTTAAAAAATGATGAGCATTTTGGAAAGATGGACTCAGACAAAGATTATATCTCTCATAAAATTGAAAATCTGTCTTTATTTCTAAAGGAAATAAGGCTATTAAAAAGTAATTAAATATGTCTTTAGAAAAAATTATTAATGATGCTTGGGAAATAAAAGATCAAGTAAATCAAAACTCAGATCAAAGTATCAAGAATGCGATCAATCAAGTAATTAGTGATTTAGATAGTGGTAAATCAAGAGTTGCAGAAAAAATTAATGGGGAATGGGTAACTCATCAGTATCTTAAAAAAGCTATTATGCTAAGTTTCAGGATATATCCAATGGAAAACTTAAACGGTCCCTATAGCAGTTGGTATGATAAATCACATTTACTCAAAGGTAAGACAGCTGGATGGAGCAAGGCTGATCACGAAAAAGCAGGCTTCAGAATGGTTCCAAACTCACCAGTGAGAAAAGGATCTTATGTTGGAAAAAATGCAGTTCTAATGCCATGTTATGTTAACATTGGAGCTTATATCGATGAAGGAACAATGATAGATACTTTTGCAAGAGCAGGCAGTTGTTGTCAAATTGGTAAGAATTGTCATATCTCAGCAGGCTCTGGAGTTGGAGGTGTATTAGAACCTGCGCAGGCTTTACCAACAATAGTTGAGGATAATGTATTTTTAGGTGCAATGTCTGAGGTAGTTGAAGGTGTAATTGTTGGAGAAGGTTCAGTTTTAAGTATGGGGATGTATATTGGACAGTCAACTAAAATAGTAGATAGAAAAACTGGAAAAATTTCTTATGGTAGAATTCCACCTTATTCAGTCGTTGTTCCAGGGTCATTGCCAGACAGAAATAATCCGTCTGCGCCATCACTTTATTGTGCGGTAATAATTAAACAGGTTGATGAAAAAACAAGATCTAAAACATCTATAAACGACCTCCTTAGAGATTAAAAATGAAAACTTTAAATGAATTAAAATTAGCCAAAGAGCTAATCAAGTTTCCTTCAATTACTCCAATTGATGCGGGTGTTATGAGATTTTTAGAAAAGAAATTAAAGAAACTAGGATTTAAAATAAAAATATTAGAATTTAAAGAAAAAGGTTTTAAACCGGTAAAAAATTTATATGCAAGAAAAGGAACTAAAGAACCTAATTTTTGCTTTGCTGGACATTTGGATGTCGTTCCGCCTGGAAGTATAAAAGACTGGACGGTAAATCCATTTAAACCATCTGTCAAAAATAATCATTTAATTGGAAGAGGTGCAAATGATATGAAAAGTTCTGTTGCAGCCTTCGTTTCTGCTGTTAGCACTTTTTTGTCAAAAAATAAAAAATTTAATGGATCAATTAGTTTATTGATAACAGGTGATGAAGAAGGTGATGCAATAAATGGTACTAAAAAAGTTGTAGAATATCTAAAAAAAAGAAAAGAGAGAATAAATTTTTGCCTTGTTGGTGAACCTACTAATCCAAATAAATTAGGTGAAATGATTAAAATTGGTCGTAGAGGTAGTATAACTGGTAAAATTAGAGTTATAGGTGAACAATGTCACGTAGCTTATCAATATAGAGGAAATAATCCTTCAACATCGTTGGTGCAAATCCTAAAAGAAATCAAAGATATTAAATTTGATAAAGGAAATAAACACTTCCAACCAACTAATTTAGAAGTTACTAAAATAAATATAGATAATAATGCAGACAATATTATTCCTGGATCAGCGGAAGCTACTTTTAATATAAGGTTTAACAATATGCATTCTTCAAACTCTATTAAAAAGAGACTTAATAAAATTTTTAAAAAGATAACCAAGAAAAACAAAACAAAATTTAAAATTGATTATCACGTTTCTGGTGAAGCTTTTTTAACAAAGCCAAACAAAACGACATTTATGATACAAAACATAATTAAAAAAATTACTAAATTAAAGCCGAAATTATCTACTACTGGCGGAACATCAGATTTAAGATTTATTAGAAAAATATCACCTGGTTTAGAATTTGGTTTAGTAGGAAAAACTATGCATAAGATCGATGAAGCAGTGTCTGTAAAAGATTTAAAAAATCTAACAAGAATTTATGAGAACATTTTACAAAATTATTTTAAATGAATACAGCGATAATAAATTCTGACTCTTATGAAAAACATGACACAGGTAACGGTCATCCTGAACAGCCAAAAAGAGTAGTTGCCATAAAAAAAAGATTAAAAAAAAGAAGCGATCTGATTTGGAAAAAACCAGATAATGTACCTGAAGATATATTGGCAATGACACACTCAAAAGAATATATTAAAAATTTAAAGAATTCTTTTCCACAAAAGGGTTTAAAATTTTTAGATGGAGATACTGTCATATCACCTGACAGTAAAAAAGCGGTATTTGACGCTGCTGGTTCAACAATCAGAGCAATAGATGGAATAGAAAATAAAGAATTTAAGAATGCATTTTGTTTAGCAAGACCTCCTGGACATCATGCAGAAAAAGATAAGGCAATGGGATTCTGTTGTATATCAAATGCAGGGGTTGCCACTAATTATTTAATCAAAAAATATAAATATAAAAAAATTGCATGTGTAGATTTTGATGTTCACTGGGGAAATGGCAATTATGATGTTATGCGGCATAATAAAAATTCATTATATATTTCAACACACCAATTCCCCTTTTATCCTGGAGGAGGTACAGAAGAAGATAAAGGTGATTTTAATAATTCTTTAAATATACCCTTGCCAGCAGGTACAAACTCCGAGCAATATTTTAACGCATTTGATAGAGTTTTAGAGAGGTTAGTAGAATATAAACCTGATTTTTTATTATTTTCAGCTGGATTTGATGCTCACAAAGATGATCCTTTGGCTCAATTTCAACTAAGCTCCAAAGACTTCTATGAGATAACCAAAAGGACATTGGCTGCAACAAATAAATTTACCAAAGGGAAAGTTGTTTCTATACTTGAAGGGGGTTATGACTTAAATGCATTATCCGAAAGTGCTAATGAACATGTTAACGCACTTGTAGATTTCAATTGATTTAAACCTGTAAAATAATAATTCATTTACATGAAACTTTATAGAATTAAGAAATCTAAAATTGATAAAAAAGGCAAAGGTCTTTACGCTACACGTGATATCAAAGAGGGTACAAAGATAATAAACTACATTGGTAAAATTATTACGAATAAAGAAGTAGATGAATCAAATAAATTCGACAACAAAAAACCTATTTACTTATTTACATTAAATAAAAGATATACTCTAGATGGAGACTTTTCATGGAATATTGCAGGTCTAGTAAATCATAGCTGTGATAATAATTGTGATTACGATGGAAAAGGTTTTAAAGTATGGATTACAGCTATTCGTGATATTAAAAAAGGTGAGGAATTTACTTGTGATTACGGTTTTGGTTATGATGAAGACTATAAACAATTTCCATGTAAATGTGGTTCAAAAAATTGTTGTGGTTATATTGTTAGACAAGAATCTCGATGGCGGATAAATAAAAAATTCGCTATGAAAAATAAAAAAAATCAATAAATAACTTTCGTTAAATAGAGACCTTCGGGTGGTGCGGGTGGTGCACATAAAGTTCTTTTTTTTGATTTTGTAACATCGTCAAATTTTTTTAAAGACCATTTTTTTTCACCTAAGAATTTTAAACAACCAACCATGGAACGTACTTGTTGTTGTAAAAAAGATTTGGATCTAAACTCTATATCGATTATATTTTTAGATGAGATTATCTTGACTAACTCCAACGTCTTTATTGGACTTTTTGCTCGACAGCTTGAAGCTCTGAAAGTTGAAAAATCTTTAGTTCCCATTAATATTTTTGCGCCCTCTTTCATTAAATTCAAATTAAGTTTTTTTATAACATGCCAACTTCTATTTTTATGTAAAACAGGAATACTTAAACGATTTATAATTTTATAATTATAAACCCGAATTTTTGCAGAAAACCTGGCATGAAAATTTCTATTTCTTTTTTTTATCGATAAAATTGAAACATTTTCTTTTTTTAAAAAAAAAATTTATAGATTTTAAGAAACTATCTTTTTTTTCAATTTTTGTTAAACAATCAAAATGAGCTGATTGTCCAATAGCATGCACACCACTATCCAATCTTCCGGCACCATATACAATTATTTTTTCTTTTAAAATTATTGAGACTTTTTCTTGAATTAATCCTTGAACAGTTTTACCTTTTTTTTGGATTTGCCAACCTCTAAAATTGCTTCCTGCATACTCTATTAATATTTGATATCTAGGCACTTGATAATATTGTCCCTTTTTTAATTTGAGATCCAAGCATAAATTCCTCAATTTTCTGAGGTTTTTTCCCTTGTCTTTGAATTATTAAAATTTTTATTGATTTCTTATTACCACATGCAATCTCTAATTTTTCATTGATTACTTCTCCAATTTTCCCTACGCCTTTACTAATTTCAGCTTTTAAAATTTTATATCTCTCAGAATTAAAATTAAAAAATGCCCCTGGAGTAGAGAATAAGCCATTGATTTTTCCCAAAATTTTAGTTGCATCATCACTCCAATCAATTTTTCCATCACTTTTTGAAATCTTTTTAGCATATGTTGCTTTTGAATGGTCTTGAGCTATAAATTTTACTTTATTATTAAAAATATCAGAAACATTATCTAAAATTTTGTCTGATGCTAATAAAGATAATCTATTTGATATTATCTGTGCATTTTCATTTTTACCCAATTTTATCTTATAAATGTTACTTACTGGGCCACTATCTAATTTTTCCTCTAATTTCATTATACTAATACCTGTCTGTTTATCTAAATTCATTATTGATCTTTGAATTGGTGCAGCACCTCTCCATCTGGGCAAAATTGAACCATGAACATTTATAAAACCTTTCTTTGTTAAATTTAAATATTCTTTAGGGATAATTTTTCCATAGGCCACTACAACTGCTAAATCTGCATTCAAATTCTTAAAGAAGTTAAATTCCTCCATGTTAGATTTCAAATTTTTTGGAGTCCTTATTTTAATATTTAATTTTTCTGCAGTACTATGAATGGGAGATTTATTTATTCTTAAACCACGATTAGATTTTTGTGGTGGCTGTGTATATACAGTATTAATTGGATAACCATTTTTATGTAATGACTCTAATATCGGCACTGCAAATAAAGGTGTACCCAAAAAGATTATTCTTTTTTCCATAACTAAACTATTATTCTATCTGGGCTTTCTTTGAATTTTGAAATTTTTTTTATAATTAGATCCCTTTTTAATTTTGATAGATGATCAATTATCAGTTTGCCATCTAAATGGTTTATCTCATGTTGAAGACAAGTAGATAAAAGCCCGTCACATATTAAATTTTTCTTATTCCCTTCAATATCTATATATTCAACTTCACACGTTTTAGGTCTTTCAATTTTAATAAAAGTATTAGGTATTGATAAACACCCTTCCTCATACACTGATGTTTCATCACTTATTTTTTTAATAGATGGGTTTATAAAGCTCATAGGCTTTTTTTTTCCATCTTTAGTTGATATATCTATTACAACAATTCTCTTAAGTATACCTACTTGTACTGCAGCTAATCCTATGCCATTAGAATTATACATAGTTTCAAATAAATCATGTATAAGTTTTTTTTCATTCTCTCCAACTTTTTCTATAGGTTCAGATATCTTTTTCAGGGTTTCATCGGGAACAGTAATTATATCTTTAATACTCATGAAATAGATAAATAAACTAATTTTTAAACTTTTAAAGGAAGAACTTTGAGGAGAATTTTATTTCTAATAATATCTATATTTAATTCGTTTAATGTTGCAATAATGAAATAAATTGTATCCTCATCAATTCTTTCTAAATCATCTTGACCAATAACTTCTGCAATTCTTAACAATGCAGCCCCTTTTTCATTATTATTAATTATCACTTGTAAATCGGTTGGTATTTCAGAAGAATTAATCATATATAGATTGTCATATTTTTTATCAATTTTTATTCCATCTGATTTCAAGGACTCGATTAGAATAATATCTTTTTTAGAAAGTGAATATTTTTTATTTTTTTTAACTTTTTTCAAAAAATTATTAATATCTTTTTCAATTTTATTTTTTGAAAAATCACCATTAAAATAATTAATTAACTTTGATTGATGAATTATTTCATTATTAAATTTAATTTTTTTGTTTATTTTTTTATCTTTAACCATATTTTCAAGATAAAAACTTGTTAAATTAGATGGAATATCATCTATATCAATATCTTTTAAAAATTTTTTCAGTTCTATATCAAAAGCATTTTCTTTATTTTCATTCGCAAAAGAATTTTTCAATATTTTCAAAAGCTCTAACTTCTCAATCATTTGCGACTCAAGCAAAATCTTTTGATAAATTAATGCACGAGCCTCGATGCTAGACAATGATTTATAGATAATTTTAGCGTTTAAAAGTTGATTAATATTAAACTGAAATCTTTTGTATAATTCATAAAGATCTTTCTCTGGATAATTTTTATTATGAACTGCTTTTTCGATTGTTGAAATTTTATCAAGTTCAGAAGTTTCAATATCTTTAAAGGATGTTAATAAATTTGATGAAGATAAATATTTCCAGATTATTTTTTTTGTTTTATCTTTTGGTTCAAATTTAAATTCAGGATCTGTCTGATGAGCTAAATGAAAATCTAAAATAGATTTTTCAGATACATCTTGTTTTATTTTTGAAGTGTATCCAAACAAATAATTTATCTTTTCATCAAAATATTTGTCATTAAAACCTGTTTCTTTTTTAAGATCGTATACTAATTGAGCTTCATCTTTTTTATTAGACCAGAGTAGACAATAAATGTTAAATTTTGCCAGATAGTCATCATTAATAGGTTTTGAGTTTTTTGAGAAAATTTCGCAAGATTTATTGATTTCAGCATTTGATAAATAATAATCAACTAAGTATCTACTTAATTTAGAACTTGTATTGAAGATCTCATTTTTAATAATATATTCTTCAATAAGGTCTAAATCTCCATTTTTAATCAACCAATCAGACTTAAATTTTAAAAACTCTTGTTCTGAAATATTTTTTTTTGGCATATACGAATTTGTTAATATTGAAATATTTAAAATTTCAGAAGCATCATTTGAAAGATTTAATTTTAATAATTTTGAGAATATATTTTTAAGTTGATCACCATCTGAATTTGACCACATATGGATATCTAGGTCATAATCCTCTGGATCAAAAAGACCAATAATCTTAAAATCCTTAGTATTTAAATTCTCATCGAATTGAATTTCTTTTAATTGTTTAATTGGTTGTGTGCTGTAAATATTATTATCAAGTTTTTTCTCATTTTTATCTTTTTTAGAGTTATTATCATTGCTAGAAATTTCTTCTATTTTTTTTTTATCAATATTCCAGATATCAACAGGTTTTTCATCTGCCATAGCAGCTGAACTAAAAATTAAAAAAAAAATAATTGAAAAATATTTATTATTTAACAACTTTAAAATTCTCATTAGGAATAATTTTTTCTATTTCTTTTACTGGAGCAGGAAACTCTATTTTGTTAAGTAAAAAAATAATTGCTAGTATAATAACTAAAAATAAAGAAATTTTTATTGTCAAACCTATTAAACTTGGGCTTGATCTTGTTTTTTTTATAAATTGCATATAACTTTAGTTATTTTCAAATTAAGACATATTTGTGGTTTTTCAATATAGAAAGTTATGAATTCAGGAAAAAACATAGTTTTTTTAGGTATGATGGGCTCAGGTAAGAGCTCTATTGGCTTGATGATTTCTAAAAAATTAAATTTAGAATTTTTTGATACAGATCAATGTATAGAAAATGAAATGGGTATGAAGATATCAAAAATATTCAAGGAAAAGGGTGAAAATTTTTTTAGAGAATATGAAAAAAAATTAACTTTAAATCTATTAAAAAAAAAAAGATCTATTATTGCGCTAGGTGGAGGGGGATTTCTTAATAAAGAGATCCAAAAAGCAGTATTATCAAGTAATCTCTCTTTTTGGTTAAATTGGGAAACAAAAATACTTATCGAAAGAATAATTGGTAGCTCCAAAAGACCAGTTGCTTTTAAATCAACAAAAAGTGAGCTGATAGAAATGATTAATTCACGTAATAAACAATACTCTAAAGCAATGTTTAAAGTTGATTGTAGTGATTTAACAAAAAATGAAGTAGTTAATAAAATAATAGACATATATGAGTCAAAAAAAACTGAAAATTAGTGCAGGATCACAAAAATATAATGTGGTAATTGGAAATAATTTAATCTCAAAACTTCCAAAATTATTATCTGCCGATTCTATTGAGTTCAAGAAATGTTTGTTACTTATTGACAAAAGAGTACCAAAAAATCTTATTAATAAAATCAAAACATCCTTAAAATGTGAAAAAACTTTTTATCTTTTTAATGCCAATGAAAAAAATAAAAATATTAAAACTGTACAATCTATTCTTCAAATCTTATTTAAAAAAAATTTTTCTAGAGGAGATTGTTTAATCTCAATAGGAGGTGGAATTACAGGCGACATAGGCGGATTTACTGCAAGTTTATTTAAAAGAGGCCTCAAGCTTGTTAATATTCCAACTACTCTTTTAGCCCAAGTCGACTCTTCTATAGGAGGTAAAACAGGAGTTAATAATATATATGGAAAGAATCAAATTGGAAGTTTTTATCAACCAAACATTGTAGTAAGTGATATAGTTTTTTTAAAAACTTTACCTAAAAGAGAATTTATTTGTGGATATGGAGAAATTTTAAAACACTCATTAATTGCAAATAAGAAATTATATCAATTTTTATGTAAAAATTTTGAAAATATTATCAACTTAAAATCGCCTTTTATAGAAAAAACAATTTATGAAAGTTGTAAAATAAAAAAATTTGTTGTTGAAAAAGATGAAAAGGAAAAAAATTTGAGAAAAATTTTAAATTTTGGTCATACATTTGCTCATGCTTATGAAGCTTCAATAAATTTTTCTAATAAATTAAATCATGGTGAGGCTGTTCTATTAGGTATAAATGCAGCTTTAAAATTTAGTTTAAATAACAAAATATTGAAAAGAAATGATTATAACTCTGTCATAAAACACATTAAAAAATCAAACTTACCACATAATTTGAAAAATTATTTTTCCATAAAAGATTGTAATAAAATCACTTCTTTTATGGTTAAAGACAAAAAAAATAGATCTAATATGATTAATTTAGTTCTATTAAAAAAAATTGGTTCTCCTATTATTAATAAAGAATACAAAAAACAAAAAATAACTTATTTTTTAAAAAACCAGTTACTCAATTAATATTTGCAGAGAGTGTATAAAATCCCTCATCTCAAGACTTAAGATAGAATAGATTTTTTTATTACTTTTTATTCTATCCATTTTTTTTAAATCTTTTGATTGAATTGAAATCTTCAAATGAAATTTACCTAATTTGTTACCAGCATGGCCTTTGTGTAAGAATGATTTATCCTCAACTTTAATTTTTTCAATGTTTATATCTTTTTCTAATTTCTTTTTAACAATTGAAATTAACTGATTTATATTCATAAATAAGAATATTATAACATGAAAAATATCTGTGATTGGAATAATTGTAAAGAAATAGGAAAATATAAAGCTCCTGTGGAAAAGGATAATAGCAAAAAATTCAGAATGTTATGCCTAGAACATGTAAAAGAGTTTAATAAAAATTGGAATTATTTTTCAGGAATGAGTGATAATCAGATAATGAATTTTTTAAAATCTGACATGATTTGGCATAAACCAACACAAAGTTTTAGTTCTTCGGATAACTTTTTTAAGGTTTTATGGAACAACACTTTAAAAGATGAAAATGATAAAGATAATTTTAAAAGTGAATACAATCATATGCGTCAATTTAAATTTGATCACAAGGATATTAAGGCTTTTGGTATTCTTGGTGTTTCAGTAGGTTTAAAATGGCACAAAATTCAAGCAAAATTCAAAATACTTGTCAAAAAATTTCACCCTGATATGAATTCTGGTAATAAAAAATACGAGGAAAAACTTAAACTGATAACTTTAGCTTATACACAATTAAAAAACACTTATAGGAATAGAATTGACACCTAATTTAAATATTGAGCCAGATATAAAAGTTTCAATCAAACAAACTTTTGGGATTGACTCTGAGATGGAGGTTAGTGCCTTTTCAAAAAAAACTGAGCATGTTCCTGAAATAGATAAAAATTACAAATTTGATAAAGATACTACCCTCGCAATAATTTCTGGCTTCGCTTTTAATAAAAGAGTTTTAGTTCAAGGTTACCATGGAACTGGAAAATCAACTCATATAGAACAAATAGCAGCTAGATTAAATTGGCCATGTATAAGAATTAATTTAGATAGTCATGTAAGTAGAATAGATTTAATTGGTAAGGATGCTATTGTTTTAAAAGATGGAAAACAAGTCACAGAATTTAATGAAGGTATTCTTCCTTGGTCGATACAAAATCCAGTAGCTTTAGTTTTTGACGAATATGATGCTGGAAGGCCAGATGTAATGTTTGTTATTCAAAGAGTTTTGGAGTCTGATGGTAATTTTACTCTATTAGATAAAAATAAAGTAATTAAACAAAATAAATTTTTTAGACTTTTTGCAACATCCAACACTATTGGTCTGGGTGATACAAGTGGATTATACCATGGCACACAACAAATTAACCAAGGGCAAATGGATAGATGGAACATTGTTACAACTCTTAATTATCTAAGTCTTGAGAAAGAAATGGAAATAATTTTATCAAAAAACAAAATTTTAGATAATGCAAAAGGTAAAGAAAAAGTTTCTAATATGATAAAAGTTGCTTCTCTGACTAGAAAAGGCTTTATGTCTGGCGACATATCAACTGTGATGAGCCCAAGAACTGTACTTCATTGGGCAGAAAACACTGAGATTTTTAAAGATACAGGATATGCATTTAGAGTCACTTTTTTGAATAAATGTGATGACATCGAAAAAAATACTATTGCGGAATATTATCAAAGATGTTTTGGTGAAGAATTACCTGAGTCTCTCGCAAATATTCAAATTTAATGACATACAATCCTAAAAGTGAAAGCTTAAAAGAAAAATTAAGAACTGCTTTGAACTCTACAATCAAAGCTATTTCCGGCGAATTTGATACTTTTCAAAAATTAGATGAAAATCAAAAAATAAAAAAAGATGAAATTTTCGAAATAGATAATATCAATTCAAAATATGATTTTTTACGAGCACGAGCAGAAGCTGATATAGCTGCTTTAAAAAGAAAATTTTCAGATGAAGAAATTTATTATAAAAATCTTCCATCTAAGTCTTCTTGTAAATTGCTTTATTCTATAGCAGAAAAAATTAGATATGAGGCACTAGGTTTTAAAATGTTAAGTGGAATTAAAAAGAATATTAAAGATAACTATAATGAAATCATAAAATCTAAAAAAAAAGATCAACTTCAAAAAAAAGAAGATGTGACGATCGCTGAAGCTTTCGAACTTTATATGCTTAAAAATTTTCACGATATTAAGTTAAATGATTTGAGTCAGAAGATATTGGATTTTTGGGAAAATGATTTTGATAAAGCAATTAAAGACCACTCTAAATTTCTAAAGGAAAATTTTGAGTCTCAAAATGAATACTCAATAAGATTTTCTAAAATATTAGAGAAAATGGATGTACTTCATTCAGAAGATATTAAGGAAAACGAGAATAAAAATGAAGATAATCAGAATAACACTAGCTCAAACGAAAATAACGAAAATGATACTAATGATAAAGAAGAAGAAAATAGTGAAGATGATAGTAGTGGAAGTATGGACTCAGAATATGATATAGATGAATATAGATTAGATGACCAATTATTAGATACAAACTTAGATCAAAAAGAAGAAAACCAGGTTGTCCAGAAAAAAAATAAAATAAATTTAAATTTAGATTACAAAATATTTACAACTGAATATGATGAAATCATAAAAGCAGAAAATTTAGAAAATTCAAACGATGTCCAAAAACTCAGAAAAACATTAGACCAACAATTAATTAGTTTTCAAGATTTAATTACAAAACTAGCAAATAAACTTCAAAGACAACTGTTAGCTAAACAGAATAGAGCTTGGGAATTCGATCTTGAGGAAGGTTTACTTGATAGCTCAAAATTACCAAGAATTATAATCGACCCCTATAATTCTCTGTCTTTTAAAAAAGAAAAAGACTTAGACTTCAAGGATACAATCGTTACTCTATTGATTGATAATTCAGGGTCAATGAGGGGTAGACCTATAACTATTGCAGCTATATGTGCAGACATTTTATCTCGGACACTTGAAAGATGTTCTGTTAAAGTTGAAATATTGGGTTTTACTACAAAAAATTGGAAAGGTGGTCAGAGTCGAGAGCTTTGGAATCAAAATGGTAAAATAAAGGCACCTGGAAGATTGAATGATTTAAGACATATAATTTATAAAAGTGCAGACACTCAATGGAGACAAGCAAAAAATAACCTTGGTCTAATGTTGAAAGAGGGGCTATTAAAAGAAAATATAGATGGTGAAGCTATATCATGGGCATTCAATAGAATTAAAAAAAGAAAAGAGGAGAGAAAAATATTAATGGTTATTTCTGATGGAGCTCCAGTGGATGACTCAACATTATCTGTTAACTCTGGTGATTTCTTGGAGAAACACTTGAAAAAAATTGTGAAAAATATTGAGGATAAAACTGAAATTGAAATTTTAGCAATTGGAATAGGTCATGATGTTTCAAGGTATTATAATAGAGCAATTAAAATTACAGATGTAAGTGAACTTGGTGATGTTATGATATCTCAATTAAGTGAATTATTTAATAAGAAAAATAAATTACACTAAATATTAAAAAGATCTTTATTTTTCCATTTAATAATTATTTCTGCACCAGTACGAGTTTTTGAATTGTTACAACTTACAGAAGCAAAATTTTTTTCAAGTAAAGTTTTACCGATGAATATGCCTAATCCTAAACCTGATTTTACCTTATTTTTTTTAGAGAACGATTTTAAATAAGGTTCTCCTATTTTGGATAAAATATCGTTAGAAAAACCAGGGCCGTCATCTTCAATTGAGACTTCAGTATTTTCACTGTCACTTTTTAAATTTATAAAGATTTTATCAATACTAAATTTATTTGCATTGCCAATGAAATTTCTTAAACCATAGACAATTTCTATAGATTTCGTCATTTTTTTTGGATTTGAATCTTGATCACAATTTAGTATAAAATTTTTTTTACTTGTCTCATTAAATGATAAAATTATTTCTTTTAAATAATCCCTTATACTAAAATCTTCATCAATAAATTCGTCTTCTTCATTGGGGTTTAAAGATAGTTTGGTCAAAATTTGATTACATCTCTCTACCTGGCTTGAAAGTAATTCAACATCTTGAATAATATTCTTTTGATCTTTAAGCTGTTCCTTAAGTTCTTGAGTTATTATTTTGATAGTGGAAAGTGGTGTACCTAAAGAATGTGCTGCTGCCGCAGCTTGACCTCCTAATGATAACATCTCATGCTCATTAGCCATTATCTTTTCCATTTTATTTAAAGCTTCCTCACGAATTCTAGACTCGGTTCCAAAAATAATTGCAAAATAGCACAAAAAAACCAAGGCTATAATTAATGCAATTGGTATCGAATAATAATAATAAGGATCGACGTGAAAATGTTCATTCAAAGGTTTTGGTAGCTCCATTGAAATAAATGTAAGAAAAATTATTATTAGTATTGTAATAATAACTAATAAAATATTTGTCTTAAAACTTAAATTAGATGAAGCAAATATACTTGGAATAATAATAAAAATTATAAAAGGATTTGTAATCCCACCTGTTAAGTAAACTAACGCTCCCAACTGCAAAATATCGATAACTAAAAAAATTGATGCTGATTTTTCTGTTAATTGTATTTTTTTATAAACTGATATTAAGTATAAATTACTTATTATCCCAATTAAAACTACAATATTTGCATAGAAAAAATCAAACTTAAAATTTAAGAAATAGTAAACAAAATAAATTGAGATTAACTGACCTATAATACCAATCCATCTCAGAGTTACGTAAGTAGATTTTTTTAATGAATAAAATTTTGAAGTTTCAAAAAACTTCATTATTAAATATCAAGGTTATGAACATTGATTGCATTCGAAATTATAAAATCTTTTCTTAATCCCACATCATTTCCCATTAACGTATGAATTAAATGTTGATCTTTTTTTAGGTCCTTTGAATATTGAACTTGAAGTAAATTTCTAGTTTCTGGATTTAAAGTTGTATTCCACAACTCCTCTGGATTCATCTCTCCCAATCCCTTAAATCTCTGTATATTCATCTTTGATTTTTCCAAATCCAAAATTTTATCAAATTCCTTTGATCCTTTTTTCATTTTTTTAAGGCTTTTATTATTACTTAAAATATAATCCAATAATTCTTTTTCATCTTTTATGTAAATACCTTTCGAGCCTTTATTTATTTTAAATAAAGGGGGTTGGGCTAAATACACATGGCCGTTTTCGATTAATTTATTAAAAGGTTTGTTGTTAAAGAAAGTAAGTAATAAAGCTCTTATATGTGAACCATCAACGTCAGCATCAGTCATTATAATAATTTTTCCATATCTCAAATCTTTTAAATCTATTTCTTGAGATTTAGGGTCCAAGCCAAGCGCATTGATTAAAGTTAAAATTTCATTTGATGATATCATTTTTGATAATGCTTTAGTTCTTTGGTCTGAGCCATTTATTTTTCCATTTCCATTCTTATTATTTTTTAAATCTTCAACATAAGTATTTAAGATTTTTCCTCTTAAAGGAAGAACAGCTTGATTTAATCTGTTCCTTCCTTGTTTTGCTGACCCTCCAGCTGAATCTCCTTCCACAATAAATAATTCAGTGCCATCTTGCTTACCTATCTGACAATCAGCTAGTTTACCAGGTAGACCACTTAACTCTAAGGACCCTTTCCTTCTAACATTTTCTCTAGCTTTTCTTGCAACATCTCTAGCTAATGCAGCTTGAATTATTTTTGCTAACACAATTTTTGCTACACTTGGATTTTGGTCAAACCATATAGATAATTTCTCATTGATAATATTTTCAACAATCATTCTTACTTCTGATGATACTAACTTGTCTTTTGTTTGAGATGAAAATTTAGGATCTGGAATTTTTATAGATAGCACGCAAGTTAATCCTTCTTTAATGTCATCCCCTGATATTGTAAGTTTATTCTTCTTTAAAAGATTGTGCTCATTTGCATATTTATTGATCACTCTCGTTAGTGCACTCCTAAAACCTAGAAGATGAGTACCCCCATCTTTTTGAAAAATATTATTTGTGTAGGGTAAGACATCTTCTGAATAGGTTGCATTCCATTTTAAAGAACATTCAATTTCTATTGAATCTTTTTTTCCATTAATATAAATTGGTTTTTTAAATAAATCATTTCCACTCTTATTAATTAGTTTATCTCTTTTTTCATCAAGGAATTCTACAAATTCTAGGATACCTCCATCATATTTAAATTCAAAATTTTTTTCTTTTTTTTGAGTCAAATCTGACAATGTAATCTTAATACCTTTGTTAAGAAAAGCTAACTCTCTCATTCTTTTTGTAATAATATTGCTACTAAATTTGACTGAGGAGAAAACTTCTGTAGATGGTAAAAAGGTTATTAAAGTACCGGTCTCTTTTGATTTTCCAATAATTTTTAAAGGTGATTTTGCTTTACCATCATTAAACTCAATATAATGTTTTTTTCCATCTCTATTAATCTCTAATTTAAGATTTTTTGAGAGAGCATTAACAACTGAGACACCTACTCCGTGAAGACCACCTGAAACTTTATAAGAATTGTGATCAAATTTACCACCTGCATGTAATTGTGTCATGATCACTTCTGCGGCAGACTTTTTTTCTCCCTTGTGAATATCAACAGGTATCCCTCTACCATCGTCTTTAACAGTTATAGTCCCATCTGAATTTACGAAAACATGAATATTTTTACAATAACCTGCTAGCGCTTCATCAATAGAATTATCAACTACCTCATAAACCATATGATGTAATCCAGTTCCATCATCCGTATCACCAATATACATTCCAGGTCTTTTACGAACTGCTTCAAGACCCTTTAAAACTTTGATTGAATCTGCTTGATATGTATTTTTTTTCATTTTTTGGAAAAAATTATAATATCATAAATTATAGTATTTAAATACAGAAGTTTTAATATATGCTGTGTATTTACAAACCAAAATGATTAAAAAAGGTATAATTCTTGCAGGTGGTTTTGGCACACGGTTAAGTCCATTAACTAAAGCTGTAAACAAACAGCTTTTACCTATTCACGACAAGCCAATGATATTCTATCCTTTGTCAATAATGATGCTAGCAAATATAAAAGTGATTTTAATGATTGTAAATCCTGGGCAAATAGAAAACTTTAAGAATTTGTTAGGAAATGGCTCAAGATTTGGTATCAAAATAATTTACAAAGTTCAGAGTAAACCTAGGGGATTGCCAGATGCATTTAATTTAGGAAAATCATTTATTGGAGGAGATAACGTTGCTTTGATACTTGGAGACAATTTCTTTTATGGACAAAGTTTGACTAAAAAACTTGAAAAATCATCTACACATAAAATAGGAGCTACAATCTTTTTAAAAGAGGTCTTAAATCCAAAAAACTATGGAGTTGCTACAATTAGAAATAATAAAATTGAAAATATTGTAGAAAAACCCAAAAAGTTTGTTTCCAACAAAGCAATCACTGGTTTATATTTTTTTGATAAAAATGTTTGCAAATTTGCAAAAAAACTAAAGCCATCCAATAGAGGGGAATTAGAAATAACTGATTTAATTAATGAGTATAAAAAAAATAATATGTTAAAATATGAACTTATTGGTAGAGGAGCAATATGGTCTGACGCTGGAAAAATGAATGATTTAACAAATGTATCAAACTATGTCAAATCAGTTGAAGAAGTTCAAGGAATTAAGATAGCTTGCTTAGAGGAAATATCATTATTAAAAAAATGGATTGATAGAAAAAGAATTAAACAAAATATAAAATTTTACGGAAACTGTGAATATAGTAACTACTTAAAAAAATTATAAATTGAAAAAAAAAACAATTCTTATTACAGGATCGTCAGGTTTTATAGGAAATCTATTTTTAAAGCATGCACTTAGTAAAGGTTATAAAGTTATAGATATCTTAAGGAATAAAAACCGTAGAAACAAAAAATTGAACAATTTGAGGAAAAAATATCTAAAATCCTATAAATCTATTTTTTTTTCAAATTTAAAAGAAATAAACCCTAATCTAAAAAATATAAAAATTGATTATTTTATAAATTTTGCAACTCTATATAAAAATTCTCATTTACACGATGAAGTACCATTATTTATTCAATCTAACATAACTTTTCCAAGTGTGATAATAGACACAATTCATACAAAAGTAGATAAAGTTATAAACTTTGGTACAATGATGCAACATATCCATGGAGAAGATCATTCACCCTCAAATTTTTATGCGTCAACCAAATCTGCGTTTGAAATGATTTTAAATTTCTATTTATCAAGTAATTCAAAATTAAAATTTTATAATTTAAAATTTTATGAAAGTTACTCAGAAATTGATAATAGGCGAAAACTAATTCCAACATTAATCAAAAATTATAGAAATAAAAAATTAACTAATATTGTATCAGATAAACTTGAGCTTAATATTATTCATGTAAAAGATATTATAAAAGCAGTTGATATCATCATAAATAAAAATTTTATGAGTGGAAATTATTGTTTAAAACAACCAAAAAATATTAACATTAAAAAGTTAGTCTCTAAGATTAATAAAGTATCGAAAAAAGAACTTAGAGTTAAATATTTAAATAAGAAGATATCTAAAATAAAAATGAGCAAAATTAAAATTCTTCCTGGGTGGAAACCTAATTTGAATTTAGAAAATGATATAATAAGAAGATTTAAAGATGAAAATAGTAAAAACTAAAATAAAAGATTTAGTACTTCTAAAAACATCAATCTACAGAGATAAAAGAGGTTTTTTTAAAGAAGTAGAAAAAAACAAGGTTTTAAAAAAAAAATTTATCTTTGATTGTTTTTCATATTCCAAAAAAAAAACTCTTAGAGGAATGCATTTTCAAAAAAAAAACAGTCAGGCAAAAATAATTACGGTCGTCCAAGGCAAAATACTTGATGTTGTTGTTGATTTAAGAAAAAATTCTAAAACATATGGTAAGTATTTTTCTATCAAAATTTCCCAAGACTCAGATTTTTCACTCTTTATTCCTGAAAACTTCGCTCATGGATTTTTATGTTTATCAAAAGTTTGTGCTGTTTATTATAAATGCACAAAGTATAGAGATGAAAATAGCGAAACAACAATAAAATGGAATGATAAAAAAATTAATATTAAATGGCCGATAAAAAAACCTATCTTATCTGACAAAGATAAAAATGGTATAAATTTTGAGGATTTTAAATAATTTTTGGATAAGGAATATGGGTAATAAACTTTCCACCAGATTTTATAAAATCTCTCTCTTTTTTAAAAATTTCTTTTTTAAAGTTCCATGCTCCCAAAAAAACATAATCAGTGACATTTTTTTTTAATTTTTTATATTTTTTGACCTCTATCTTGCTACCTGGCAAAAACTTACTAATTTTGTAAGAAGTTGTATCGTAGAAAAAATCAATTTGTTTATCATTAATTTTACAATAATTTAAAACGGTGCATGACTTAGCTGTAGCTCCATATCCAATTATCCTTTTTTTATTTTTCTTTATTTTCTTAACTACTTGAATCAAACGTTTTTTTGAAAGTAAAACTTTATTTGCAAACCTTTTGTATGTTGAAAACTTGTGAAGACCATTTTTTTTTTCTACAACTATATTTTTTAGAACATTAGGATTTAACTTATAAAAGGAATTTTTTTTTCTTTTTATGAAGTATCTATTTGAACCCCCATGAGTTTTGGTATTTTGAATATCAAATATTTCAAAATTAAATTTATCTAGTATTTTTTTCAATGCTATCGCTGAAAATACATAAATATGCTCGCAGTAAAATTGATCATAAGCAACATTTTTTATGCATTCCAATAGAGATGGATCCTCTAGAATTAATATTCCCTTATCACTTAAAGATAAATTTACTGCCTTAAAAATCTCTGAAAAATTTTCAATGTGACTAAGAGTGTTCGCGGAATAAATGACATCAATTTTCTTCTTTTTTGATATTTTCTTTGCTAATGAGACATCCCAGTATTCTGAAAATGTTTTGTAGCCCTTATCTCTTGTTATCTTTGCAAGATTTTTGCAAGGTTCAACTCCAATAACGCAATTTTTTTTAAAATTTTTAATAAAAGCACCATCATTACTTCCAATCTCTAAAATCAAATTTGGTTTAAATTTTTTTTTTATTTCAACTGATAAATCTTTGAATGATTTTTTCATTGTAAGAGACTCTGAAGATTTATAGGGGTATTTATCGTTGAACATTTTTTCTTTTGGTATAGTGTTTAGAATTGAAACAAGGTAATTTTTTGGGTTAAATCCTACAATCAGTTTAAATTTTTTTTCTTTATGATTTAATTTATTTCTAGTGATGTAAGAATTTGCCAAAGGTTGTAATCCTAAATTCAAAAATTTTTTCATCATAATATTTTTTTTTTTATATAAAATTTTAAAAATTTTAAAATTCCACTTAGTAGCGCGAAATTCTTAAAAGCCTTTTTTAATTGAAAAAATAAAATATTAAAGATAAATAAAAATATATTTTGTATTAATTTTCTGAATATTTTAATAAATCTTAATTTGTTAAGTTTGTAATCATAAACAAATTCACCGTAAATAAAGTTCAATAACCTAATGTATTCTATTTTATAATTTCTTGATGACGAATTACTAGAATCATGGTTTACTTTTGCATTAAGAGCAATAGCCATTTTATAATTAGATATATTTATTTTTTTCTCTAAAAAGATATCTTCCCAGTATAAAAAAAAATCCTCATCAAAAAAACCGATTTTCTTAAGCTTATTTACATCACATAAAATACATGAAAAATCTATTTTATTCTTTATTTGATATTCATTATTTTTAAATTTATTCCATTTTTTTTTAAAATGATTAGGAGATACAAAAATCAAATTTTTATTTTGGAGAATAATTTCATACAATATGCGAATTGCCGATTCATTAATAAGAATATCTGGTTGTGTAAATAAACAATATTTTGTTTTAACTTTTGATAGCAATATATTAGACGATTTAGTTAATCCGATATTTTGTTTTGACGCAAAATAATCCACTTTTAGCTTAAGTTTTTTTTTTAAAAACTTTTTAGTATTTTGGTCTCCTTCTTGATCAAAAATTAAAATTTTGTAATTTTTGTAATTTATAAGATTATCTAATTTATCTGTTGGTGTTTTATATAACGTCAGAATTATTGTAATATCTTTGTAATTTTTTTTCATGATAATAAGTATATATAAATAGACTTATTCAAGAAAATTTAATAGAGGTGATTATTAGTAATTATGAAATTAGTTATATTAGCAGGTGGATATGGTACTAGATTGTCTGAAGAAACTAAACTTAAACCAAAACCCTTAATAAAAATTGGTTCTAAACCAATAATTTGGCACATAATGAAAATTTACTCATTTTATGGAATTAAAGATTTCATAATCTGTTTAGGTTACAAAGGTCATATGATTAAGAATTATTTAAAAAACCATTCTTCAAAAGAAAAATGGAAAATTTCTTATGTTAATACTGGTCTTCATACTATGACTGGTGGTAGAATAAAGAGAATTAAAAAATATATAGGAAATGATGATAATTTCTGTTTAGCATATGGTGATGGTCTCTCGAATGTTAAAATCAATAAAATAATCAAATTCCATATTAAAAATAAGAAAATTGCAACATTAACTGCAGTAAAATATAAAAATCCTAAAGGAATATTATCAATCAGTAAAAATAATTTAGTTAAAAAGATAAAAGAAAAACCATTAGAATATATTAATGGTGGTTTTTTTGTTTTATCTAGAAAGATATTTAATTTCATTAAAAATGACAAAACTATATTTGAAAAAAATTGTCTTCCAAGGATATCGAAAATTAATCAACTAGTAGCTTTCAAACATAATGGTTTTTGGGCATGCATGGATACATTAAGAGAAAAGAAAGAGCTAAATAAATTATGGGAAACTAATAAGTCTCAATGGAAAGTTTGGAAATAAAAAAATGTATAAAAATTTAAGAAACAAAAAAATTTTAGTTTTTGGAAATTCAGGTTTTGTAGGATCATGGTTAAGTATTGCACTGCACTGTTTTAAGTCAAATATCTTGGGTGTTTCTCTTAAAATGACTAATAAGAATTACATTTCAAATACAAATCAGTTTAAGAAATCCATTAAAACTTTAAACTGTGATATAAACAATCTCTCGAAAATAACAAAAAAAATTCAAAAATTTAATCCTGAAATAGTTATTCACTTAGCTTCCCAACCAATAGTTCATGAAGGTTATCGTAACCCAGAAAAGACATTCAAAACTAACCTATTTGGAACAATACAAATATTTGAACTAATCAAAAAAATTAAATCAGTTAAGAAGGTAATAGTTTTTACTTCAGATAAAGTTTATTTAAATAACTACAAAACGTTGACAGAAAATTCTAATTTAGGTGGGTTAGATCCATATAGTGCGAGTAAATCATGTCAGGATATTCTAAGTCAAAGTTATAACTCTAGTTTTTTAAATAAAGATATGATCATTATAAGATCTGGTAATATAATAGGCGGTGGGGATTGGGGTTCAAATAGATTAATTCCAGATATCATGAATTCTATAAAAAAAAAGGAATCAGTTAAAGTCAGATCTATTAATTCTACTAGGCCATGGTTACATATATTAGACGTTATTAATGGAATTATATTATTAGTTTCTAAGAAAACTAATTCTGATCAAACAAATATCTATAACTTAGCGCCGAGAAAACAAAATCAAGTCAAGGTTAAAAAAATATTAGTTCTTGTTCAAAAAATATTATCAACTAATTTAAAAATATTAATAAAAAAAAATAAAATTAAAGAAAAAAAATATCTAAAACTTTCATCTAAAAAAATTTATAAAGATTTAGGTTGGAAATGCAAATTAGGTCTTAAAAAAAGTTTAGATCTAACTATCAAATTATATTTAACTAAAAGAGATAAATTATTTGATAAAACAAAAGAACAAATTTTAGTTTTTTTTAATTAACCATCAAAGATCTTTTTAAGATCTTTCATAAGGTTATTTTGAATTTTCCAACCAGGATAATTAGAGAAATCCTTAATTGGTTTTAACGACTCGTTAGAACGATATTTAATATTTCCAACATTTACCATCAGTTTTTTATCAAGGATTTTCTTCAAATTATTTACAAGACTCAATAGTTTAATTGGTTTTTTTGAACTTACAGTATAAGTTTTAAAACCAATATTTTTTTTTTGTTTTAAATTATTCAAAATTAAATCTATTAAAGTACATATATCGTCTATATTAACATAGTCTAAATATTGTTTACCATGAGTAATATTTAGCACTCGATTTCTTTTGTAGCATCTCAACAGATCATTTAAGAATTTTTTTCTTAAATCATTTTTACCGTACGTATCAAATATTTTTAATGAAATAATCGAAATTCTTTTATTAGAATAAAATTTAAAAAAACTTTCATTTGCTTGTTTTGTTGCTGCATAAAAATTTAAGGGCTCTTTTTTAGAATTTCCCAATTCCCATTTTGTACCAAAAGAAATATATGCTTTAAAATTTTTATTTTTAGTAGCTTGATCTAAAAAAAAATATTAGAATACAAGTTTGACTTTAAAAGTTTTTTAATATTCTTATGTGAATAACTCAAATTTTGATATGCAGAACAATTGATTAAAACTTCTGGTTTTTTTCTTTTAATTTCGTTGGAAACTTTAGTTATCCAATTTTTTTTATTAGAATTAAACGAAGAAAAAAGGGTTACTTTTTTTTTTCTTTTAACCAAAAAATTTTTTAAGTTTTTACCCAAAAATCCTGATGATCCAATTATTCCTATTTTCATTTTTTAATTTTCAAAAATTCGTTAAGATTTTGTAAATTTCTATCTTTATTTGAAAAAATCAATTTCATTTTAGGGAGTTTTATATTTAATGATTTTAAATTTATCCCAAATTCTTTTTTTGGATTATATTTTGAAGAGCTTAAATTAAGAAGAATTGTATTTTTTTCTAAAACAATTACTCCATGAGCAAAACCTTTTGGGATTAAAATTCCAGATAAATTTTTTGGACTTATAATTTTCTTAAAAATTTGAGAATATGTTTTAGAGTTTTTTCTTAAATCGATCGCTATATCCAAAATTTTTCCCTTCACGCAATAAATAATTTTTGACTGGGAAAATTTACCACTCTGACCGTGTAACCCTCTTACTGAACCCTTTTTAGATAAACTTAAGTAACTTTCATAACAATTAAATTTTAATATTTTATTTTTTTTATCAAAAACTTTAATTAAATTACCTCTTAAATCTTGTTTTTTTTTAAATTTTAAGATTTTTAAATCTTTAAATTTTGTTGAATAAATAATCATATATTTATAATTGTTTTTATGCTTATAATTATAAATTTAATTGAATGAAATCCAATAATTTAAAAATTTATTGTATCACTAATAAATATTTTGATTTTCTAGATAATCTTGACATAAATATTATTGTGGGTGGTTCAATTAATCAAAAACAACAATTTCCAAAAAATTGGTTATTAGATTCTACAAATGATAATATTTCAAATAAAAATCAAACATTTGGAACACTTACCTCACTATATTGGATATGGAAAAATGAATTACAGAAATATGGAAATGACGATTGGGTGGGTATTTGCCATTATAGAAGATACTGGCTGAATGAAAATCATGAAAAAAAAAATAGATGTCCATAATTTAAATGATAATTTAATGAAATCTATTACTGGAAATAATTTAAAGTATGATGGTTTTGTAGTTTCTCCTCAAAATGTAACTGGTTATAAATTAATGAAAATTCTTAAAAAAGGAAAAAAAAATATTTTGAGAAACCCTTTAATTCTTTTTAAAAAAAAACATCATACTATCAATTTACACTTTGATATGTTTCATATCTATAATGGTTTGAATAAAGCATCTGCTGTTATGCAAGAAACGGAAAAAAAACATTTTCTGAAATATATCAATTCAAAAACCCAATATCTTCCTTTTAGTATTTTTATCTTAAAAAAGGAAAAGTTCCAAAATTTATGTATTAATACTTTTGACTGGATTTTTAAATGCGAAAATCTATTCGATAAAGAAAAGTTGAAAGGTTATGGTCAAATTAGAATATTTGATTTTTTAGCTGAAAGATATTTTTCATTTTGGATAGAGAAAAATATTAAATATAAAATTTTACCAGGTATCTTTGTTGATATTAACAATAATGATAAATCTAATTTTATTTAATTTTCTTAAAATTTAATGGCGGAGAGAATGGGATTCGAACCCATGAAAGAGTTTCCCCTTTACACGCTTTCCAAGCGTGCGCCTTCAACCACTC
>MDTE01090298.1_pt1 | contig 34932 bp, 35 predicted proteins | sample 811231 | NCBI WGS metagenome assembly MDTE01 (sample SAMN05326651, study PRJNA326480) | marine metagenome | isolation source: seawater | place: Indian Ocean: Red Sea | collected 2010
ATTAAAATCTATACCAAATGAAAAATCTTGTTCTGCTATTTCATAACCTACCTCACCCGGGGTTGAGGTTGTATCATATTCAAGCTTAAATAAATATTTTTCATTGAAGGCGTGGGTTACGCCTAAAAAGGGAGAAGCTGTTTCACCGGAAAAATATCTCGAGGGCTGAAATTTTCCACCTTTGCCCGCAGTATTTTGGGGCCTTTCATAGAAACTTTCATCTATTTTTCCTAGAGGATTTTTGAAATTATTTTTAGACCCATCAAGTTGTCCCCAGGCCAATCCAAAATGAAAATCTGTTTTGTTTACTCCATAACTAGCAACAATATACTCAGAACTATATAACCCAGTTCCAGCAATATCATTTATTCCAACAGCTATAGCAGGCCAAATTCCCTCTTCTTTTAACCTTATTTTTAAGTTAAATCCTTTGTCTTTATAATCTTGGCCACACACAGGATCATAGTCAACTTTACAATATGGTTTATCTTTTATATTTGTGTAAAAAAAAGAAGCTTCAAGCCAATTAAAAGGATTCGAGGTCATAGTTATTTTTTGATCAGGTTCACCACTATAAAGAGTAAAACCATATGAAGACTCATTATAGAATCTCGCTGTTGGCATATTTATTAAGCCAATAACGCCATGATTATTATATGAATTAAAGTTAAAACTATCGGAAAAAGATAAATGATTAAAAAAAATTGTAAGCAGGATGAAAATGCTCTTTTTCATCACTAGCTAATTTTAATTATCGTTAGACAAATTGTCTAATGCAGCTGCAGAAAAAGCAAGATCTGATAGAATTTGTGTGATAGGAGCTAAAGCCTGTATAGCAGGATTGTCAGTTATAATTTTTCTTGGAACAACAATGGTGTCTCCCGGAAGTAGACCAGAATTGCCTCCTATAAAAACATTCCTTTTGGGTCTTTCAACAATTCCATTTGCTCTTATAACATATACTCTTTTTCTATCTGCATATTCTTGAAATCCTCCTGCTTGATCTATAGCACTCCTAACGGTTAAGCCTCTTTTATACTCAAAAGCAACAGGATTAAGGACTTCTCCTAGAACACTAATAGAATTTGGATTTTTGGGAACAAGTATGGTGTCACCGTCAAATAAAATCGTATTAATTGAACCATTTGATTTTGGTGAGAAGTCTCCTGCTAGTCTCCCTAAGTTTTCAGGATCTATAGACTCGGATAGTGCCATGATAATATCAATATCGCCAATGCTAGCATCTTGTTTTAAAGAAAGAATAGCTTTATTTAAATCATCTTTTGATTTTTCTATTGATTTTAGCTGTCTTTCTCTAATTAATTCTCTTGTAAGAATAATACCATCTAAATATGCTTGTGGTTTGAAGCTACCAATTAATTGATATAATTCTTCAAGTGTTGAGTTAGCATTTAAAGTATAAGTACCAGGGTATTCTACTGATCCAGAAATAGAAACAGTAATAAGATCATTTTTAGCAGATCTAAATGAAACCGTATTATATTTTGAAGCAATAAATTCCATATTTTTATAATTATCATTAACAACAATATTTTCCAACGGACTCACATAGGTAGCTATTTCATCCACGTCACTCATATCTAAGCCCAAATAATCCACAAAGGAGCTTACTGAATATTTCCCATAAACTGGCAATACTGAAATATCTCCACTGTGGTTTATGGTTAGAGAGAAATCTTTTATTTTATCAGCAGCCATATCTCCAACATCAAATAATGGCTCCTTAACATTTGAAAAAAAGATTCTAGAATTTGGCAAAAGCTCTATAGAGTTGTAAGTGGCTGGGTCATTTAAACTAAAAAGGATTGAAGATGTAATTAACTTCTCATCATCGAACTGTTCCAATACAGCCAACCATGGATATACATCAATAAATTTTAAATTATCTATCAGGTCTTTTAAGTTTCTATTTTTGCTAAGATCATAAAAACCTGGTTGCTCTATTGCGCCTAATACTTGAATATTTGAAGTATTTTCACTTACATAATCGAAAACATTTACATACAAGGCATTCATTAAGTCTTGATCTAAACTACTGATATTTTTATTTACTATTTCAGATTTATTTAAATCTAAAAAAGATATGGATATATTTGATTTATTTGCAGTTTGATTAAATCCAAGTGCAAAATCTACTAAATCATTAACAGTTTCACCTTCAAGTACCTCGTATATTGCAGGTCTTTTAACACCGCCATTTATTTCGACAAACTGAGTTGCAGCATTTATCAGAATAGTATCTCCTGCTTCAATAGTAAGATCGCTTGACCTATCCCCTCTTATCAGTAAATCATATAAATCAAAGGATGATATCTCTTTATTATTTCTTATTAATTTAATATTTCGTAATGAACCAATTTCAGAAATGCCTCCGGAATAAGCTAATGCTCCTGTAATAGTGCTGAAAGGATTAACCAGGTATGTCCCTGGTGTGTTTACAGCGCCAACAATAGTGATCTTCTTTGCACTGAGATTTTTCAATGATGTGTCAATATTGACTCCGATGTAGGCTTGGTCAATTAATTTTGTAAGTTTCTCTTTAACTTCTTTAAAAGTTAGACCAACGACTGAAATAGAGCCAAGCTCTGGAAAAAGGATAGTTCCATCTAGTTTTACACTTAGATCAAAGATAGCATCTTTTGAGCCTGATAAAATAACTGTAAACTGGTCTTTTAAAGATATTTTGTAATCATTTGGAAGTGGTAAATCGCCAACAGCTGATAGTGATGTAGGCATAGATAAAAAAAAGTCATAACCATATTTTTTACCCCTAAGCTTATTCGCGTCCTCAACAGATTCTTTAGTCACCAAAGACTCATCTAGAAGTAGCAGATCTTTAGTTTCCGTATCCTCTTCAATAGATTTCGCGCCATCATATGCATCTCTGACCATCGCAATTTGCTCTGGGCTAAGTTGAGATAAGATTGAAGGGTCAATAGCTTGGCTAAATGCATTTATCGAAAAAATAGAAAAAACTATGAAGGTATATTTTTTAAACATATTAATGATCTACATAATGCATTAGTTATTAATGTATTCTACATTTATTTATAGGAATATTGTAATTATGAATTTTGTGTTCAAACATTTGCTTTTAGGTAAAGTTTTCTAATCCTGGAATAGATACACCTTCTAAATTACATAGAGGCTCTAAAAGCTTCTTGGTACTTTTTTGGATTTCAAGATCCGTTAAGGTATTTTCGTTAGATTGAAAAATCAGCCTGATACCAACTTTAATCTCTCGTAACTTCTCATTCATATAAAAATCAAAAATAAAAAAGTCCTTAAGATTGTCGTCTTGAAAGTCCTCAATATATGAGATGAATTTATTGTATTGCTCCAGATGTTTAATAGAGAATGAAAAGTCTCTTATGCTTGACGGAAATTCAGATACTGGAACATATTTGACAAAATTTATTAAATTTTCTTTTGAATCTAAGCTTTTAAAGAACTCATCAGGAATGTCGTCAATTAAAACCTCAGTGTAGAAAATTTTTTCTTTCTTTTTAGTTTTGAGATTAGCCCTAGATATCTCTTCAACATTAAAAATTGAAACATCATTATTAATATTTAATATCTTATTCAAATACTCATTATCAAGTTTTTTTTGAAAATCTATGTAGTTATGTCCTTGTCTTCCACTAATAATAATACCAAGTCTTTTTTCTTGGATTATATTTATATCATTTTTATAAACATCGCTAATCTCAAAAAGCTTTATTGAATCTTTTTGCCTTCTCTCGTTGAAAAGCAAGTTTTCTAACAAAGAATCCTTTAATGAGGTTCTCAAATTCTTTTTATTCGAATCCAGTGGATTGTCAATAAGGATTGATTCTTTTTCTTCTTTTTCTGAAAAAGGAAAATTTATAACTTCGGAAAAGCCATTCTCAACAAAAAAGTCTTTTATAGAAGAAACTTTATTATGTTCTTGCTTAGTATCAGTGCTTAGCTTAATTGGAATGCTATTAATGTTGTCATATCCTATAATCCTTGCAATTTCCTCTGACAAATCATTTTGGGTATTAATATCATGCCTAAATGAAGGAATCTTTATTTTATCTTCAATCTCAAAACCTAGCTTACTTAAATAATTAATATACTCTTCTTTTGTAATATTGGTGCCTAAAATCTTATTTATGCTCTCAGTTTTGATCGGAAGAAATTTTTCTTTAATTTCACCACCTAAAAAGGTTTTAAATCTCAAATTTTTTATTTGGGCATGATCTTGGACAATACTTATAAATCTTCTTAAAACCGTCTCTTGCAATGAAATATCTACTCCTCTTTCAAACTTGTATGCTGCTTCAGATTTCAAATTATATTTAATCGTCTTCCCAATTATTTCTTCTGGATTAAAGTATGCACATTCAACTAAAACCTTTTTAGTATTGGATGAGCATGCTGTAGAGTCTCCACCCATAACTCCAGCAATACTAATAACTTCTTCACCAATTGTGAAAACGCAATTTTTACCTTGAAGCTCTATTTCATCACCAAGAAGAGTTTTAAAATTTTCTTCACAAGAACGGTTAATAAAAGCGAAGCCTTGTGTTATTGATTCTCTGTCAAAACAGTGAGTAGGTAGCCCTCTTTCATATGAAATATAATTAGATATATCTGTAAAAAAATTGGTCTTATTATTGCCAAGTTTTGAGAAAAAATCCTCTAAATATGATTTATAGGATGATATCTCATCATCAATCTCGATTTCTAAAAAAGAAATCTTAGGACATGACTCGATCGATAAGTTTTTGAAATCAAGATCAAGCACTTCAATATCTTTATCATATATTTGATATATATCTTTACTTGAAAAAAAGCTGTTCAAATCTCTTGATAAACCAATTAGAGATAGGCAGTCCCCTCTGTTGGGAGTAATTTCCATATGAAATATATCGCCATCAATTTCATGCTCATGCCCTAATTGAAATAATTTTTTTGAAAGAGCATCTTTAGATGGCTGTTCTTCTAAAAAATTTAAGAGATCTTGATAAATGAATTTCATTTAAATTGGCCTAAAAAATCTAGATTAGATTTATAAAATTCCCTGATATCATTGACTCCATACTTAAGCATTGCAATCCTTTCAATACCAAGACCTAAAGCTAATCCACTATATTTATTTGAATCAATATTACAATTATTTAAAACAATAGGATTCACAATTCCACATCCTAAAATCTCCAGCCAATTTCCATTTTCAGATAATATATCAACTTCAGCTGAAGGCTCAGTAAATGGAAAATAGGATGGACGAAATCTTAACTCTACGTTTTCACCAAAAATACGCAATAAGATTTGATTTATGAGGTCTTTTAGATTTGCAAAATTTACATCTTGATCTATGTAAATACCTTCTACTTGATGAAACATAGGTAAGTGAGTTGCGTCATCATCTTTTCTGTAAACTTTTCCTGCAGAGCTGAATGCAAAAGGAGGCTTTGATTCAAGCATACTCCTAATCTGAACAGGCGATGTATGAGTCCTAAGTACTTTGCTTTTATTTTCTACATAAAAAGTATCATGCATTTGTCTTGCTGGATGTGATTTCTTAATATTGAGCATATCGAAATTAAATTCTTCACTTTCTATTTCAGGACCATGAATTTCCTGAAAACCAATTTCTGATAAAAGATTTAAGAGATAGTCTCTAGTTTGATTGATTGGATGAAGCGAGCCCAAAGTTTCTTTAATTAAAGGTGGCTCTATTTTGTCCATATTAGACATTGAGCATCTACTCTACAGCAGTTTTGGAAATTTTCTCAAAAGTAGGTGCATCATTAATGGCTAGGTCAGATAATATTTTTCTATCGATAATAATATTCTTTTTTATTAGGCCATTAATAAGTTTTGAGTATGGAATGCCCAATTCTCTTGAAGCAGCATTAATTCTAGAAATCCATAAAGACCTGAAAGACCTTTTCTTATTTTTTCTATCTCTAAAAGCGTATTGCATTGATTTGATATTAGATTGTTTTGCGGTCTTAAAGAGTCTACTCCTTGCACCATAGTGGCCTTTTGTGGAGGCAAGGACTTTTTTATGTCTCGCTTTTGCTGTTTTTGCTTTTGTTACTCTAGGCATATTACTTATTAATAAGTCTTGAAGCCATTTTTAGCATTATGCCTTCAAGTTTATTCAATCCTCTATTGTGTCTTTTTCTTTTAGTAGATTGCTTTGATAAGATGTGATTTCTGTGCGCACTCTTACTTTTGACAGACCGAGCTGTCTTTTTGAAGCGCTTTGTTGCGCCTGAATGTGTTTTTAACTTATATCCCATCTTAAAAACTCAATAAAACTAATTATTCTTTTTTAGAGGCGAAAGAACCATTAGTAGCTGTCTCCCTTCTAAGGAAGCTTCTTGATCTACCTGAGCGATATCAACTAACTCCTCTTTGAGTTTATTAAGCAACTCAAGACCAAGGTCGCTATTTAGAATCTCTCTACCTCTAAAACGGACGCTTATTTTAGTCTTATCTCCGCCAAGAATAAAGCTTTTTATCTTTTTTAATTTGATATTGTAATCACCAACATCAGTTGATGGTCTAAACTTAATTTCTTTTAGAGACCTTTTTTTAACTTTAGATTTAGACGATGAACTACTTTTTTTCTTTGCAAAAATATGTTTTCCATAATCCATGATTTTACATACAACTGTTTCAGCTCCAATAGGTGAAACTTGAACTAAGTCTAGATTATCCTTCTGAGCCATATTTAATGCTTCTTCAAGCACAAAAGAACCTAATTTTTCACCATCGGTATTTATAAGCATGACCTTATCTGCGGATATCCTTTCATTGAGAGGAACAGAATTTTTTTTCTTGGAAACTATGATTAATTACCTTTTATAAGCTAGGAAAGAATGTGTGTTTAGATTTAGTCACAGTTCGAAATTTTATACTATATTTTTATTTTCGCAATATTTCTCATAATTATATTTTTACGAAATTTTAAGAAGAAAATCCTTTAAAGCCTTGGTTTCTGATGCACCCAGCTCCTCTTTTCCTTTGTTTATGCTTGAAGATGAAACATCTTTAACAGATTTAATTAATAAGTCCTCATCAATATTGATACCTATAAAATCTATTATTTTTTTTAGCTCGCTGTAGGGATCATTAACAAAATCTTCATATTTCACACTACAAAATTTTGATTTTGGCATTTTTGAAAAAGCTTGCCGAGAGTATTCAGTGCATTTTTTCCACTGAATTGCACAAATTTGGTTTAGAGTATGAATTTGAAGGAGTGAATGCATATCTCTCAATTTCGGTCCCCAAAATGCCAATCTTTTATTTTTTGAGAATAAAAGATAAATTCTTGACCATATGTAATTCAAAGCATAAAAAGGTAAATCAGATATTGGAACATATCTTGCTTTTTTAAGAATATAAGGTATATCTAATTTAGCACGCCATCTTTTTTTTGCTGAAGATATTGCATCAATACCATCTCTATAAATAAATATGTATCTTGCATCTGGTAGAACTTTGTCAACAAATGGGACTCTCAATGAGTTTGCACAAGTTTTTTCAACAATTATTTTCGAATTACTTTTTTTTTGTAAAAGATCAAATTTTTTATTGATATATTTCTTTACGTAGGCAGTTGCCAGCGATTCGTTAAATTCATCAGAAGGATAAAATAAATTCCCATGGCGCCAAATATAATTTATTTCATCACAAGGCCAAGTGTCTAATCCATCAAATGAAGTTAAAATATCTCTAAGCATATTAGTACCCGAACGCGGTGCACCAATAATTATAATTTTTTTATAATCGCTCATTGGGTATTATCTTTGAATATTTTTTTGCAATTAATTCCATATCAAAGTTAGATTTAAATATACTTCTAGCATTTTCTGAATATTTTTTATATTCTGGTGATTCTTTTGCTGGCAAGGAATCAATTAAATCTACCAAATCATTTATGTTATAAGTTGATATTTTTAATGACTCAGAAATCTGAGATACTGGATCAAATTTACAATCATTATATGAGATAACTGGCAATGACAGCCTTAGATAGTCGAATAGCTTATTGCAAGAAATGCCATATTTATTAGAATTTAATTTCTTCAGTGGTAAAAATCCATAACTAAATAATGACATATAATTATCTAGTAATTCTTTTGGAACTGAATCAAAAAATTTTATATTTTTCAATTCAAGATTTTTTGATCTCTTCACAAGGGTTTTTTTTTGTGGTCCTGATCCAATTAGTAAAAGATATATATCTTTTCTTTTGATATATCTTAATGACTCTACTAAAGGGTTTAAGTCATAGTATTCTCCAAAAGATCCAGCATATCCAATTATTAATTTATCTTTTGGTATATCAATAAAGTCAGAGCTATTTTTTGAAGCTTTGTTGGGCATGCCATTAGGTATGTATGAAAATTTAGATGCTTCTAGGTTATATTTTTTACTAAAATATTCATAGTCACCCTCTTTTACACTTACGACATGATCTGCATGCTTTATTGAAATAGATTCTATATAGTAAAAAATCTTAAAAATGATTTGATTAAATATATTTGATTTTCCTTTTATATCTATTAAAACCTCTGGCCAAAGATCGCGAACTTCATAAATCAATTTAGATTTATAAATTAATTTATGTATTAAGGCGGGAGCCATGACAAATGAGTTTGGAGATGAGCCAATAATAGTTTTATATTTTTTTCCATTAAATATAACGAAAAAACTTGCTTGAAGAGAAAAAATTAAAAATGAAACTATTTGCATAAATCTATTTTTTCCAAGTACATTTGGTAGCCGTATAAATTGAACATTATTTTTATATTCAGTTTTTTTAAACTCTGTATTTACATATTTATGAAACTTGGCAGATCCAAGAATCGTAATATCTATTTTTTGTTTAGATGATAAAAATTTTGAAATGTAGTACCACCTTGTATTTGGGCCTATTTTTGGAGAACCAGATGCAAAATGAATTACTAGAACCATTGAATTATTTTTTAGATTAAATTTATATGTTTGAATATTAGCTGGATCATAATTTTATGGCTCAAGAAAATGTTTTGACACATTGTTGTTTTTAATTATAAAAACTTCTCTTTTGTTAAGCCTTGAAGAATGCCCCTCCCAAAACTCAAAATAATTTGGTGAAAATTCATACCCACCCCAGTAAGATGGTCTTTTAAATAAGTCCTCTTTATTAATTGTAGCTTGGTATTTCTTTTTAACCATTTCATATGACTCAATTATCTTAGATTGATCTGAACTTATAGATAAAGCATTTTTTTTGGCATTCCTATTCTTAAAATACGTGTCAGAAAAAACTTTTGATGTTTTTTTTATGTTGCCTTTCATTCTTATTTGAATGTTAGTGCTAGACCAATACAAAACTGCAGAAATTTGCTTGTGACTTTCAAACTGTTCTGATTTAGGTGAATTATAGTTTGAGAAAAATATAAGTTTATTATTGTCAACAAATTTTAAATTTACATATCTTAAATCAACTTGTTTATTATGATTAGAGTATGACGCTATAGCTATTGCTTGAATATTTTTTTGATTTTTAGCTAGAGCCTCCCCATATAGCTTATGCATTTTTTTTAAAGGAGCTAGTTTGCTATTATTTACAAAATTAATCATATTAAACTCTAATTATTTCCATAAATATCTCTTGTTATTAAAATATTTTCAACATCAGCTAAATCTTCGTCATTTCTATTAGATATGATCAAATCTGCTCTGTTTTTAAAATCTCTTAAATCATTATTGATTGGTGAATTCATATATTTTTTATCAGCTATTAGTGGCTCGTAAATTATTATTTTTATTCCATATTTCTTTAAACCCTCCATTATGTCTGTAATTGATGATTCTCTAAAATTATCAGATCCCGTTTTCATGATTAGTCTAAATACTCCAACGGTTTCAGGGTTCTTTGAAATAATATGATTAATTAAAAAATCTTTTCTTGTTTCATTTGAGTCAACAGTTGCTTGGATCAATTTCTGTGGAATGTTGTTAAACTGACTTAAAAGTTGTTTTGAATCTTTGGGTAAACAATAACCCCCATAGCCAAATGAAGGATTGTTATAGTAGTTACCAATCCTTGCATCCATACACATTCCATCAATTATAGATTTTGAAGACAGATTATTTGAGATTGAAAATGTATCTAATTCATTAAAAAATGAGATCCTCATGGCAAGGAATGTATTTGAAAATAATTTTATGGCCTCAGCTTCATCGCTTTCAACAATAAGTTTTTTAACATTATCTTTTTTTGCAGATTTAATTAGCAAATTAACAAAATCACTTGATACTTGATAATCACCACCGGCAATAATCCTATCAGGATACAAATTATCTTGAAGCGCCATACCCTCCCTTAAGAATTCTGGAGAAAATATGATGTTAAGATCGCTAAAATGGGAATTCATTTCTGATGTAAAGCCTATTGGTATAGTTGATTTGATTACAACATTCGCATTACAGTCTAAGTTGCTTATCTGATTAAGGACATCTCTTATAGAAGATGTATCAAATGAATTATCTGATTCAATAAAGTTTGTTGGTGTTGCGATAACAAAATAATCTACACCATCAATTAATGAAAATGCTTCCGTTAAGCTATCATATGCTTTTAATTCTAATTCTTCATTTTTAAGAAATGTTGATATCTCACTATCTTCAATAGGTGATTCAAGATTATTAATTTTTAAAACCTTGTTTTTATCTATATCCACGGCAGCAACTTTATTATTTTGTGCCAGCAATACAGATAGTGAGCATCCAACATATCCCAAACCAATAATGATTATATTATTTTTTTTCATCTTAGACTTTTATCCAATTCTTAAGCTTTTCAGGTGGTTTTGGCAAACTTGGAAATAAAGACCAAATTGTATTTAATTTTGGTGCAAATATAACAAGCAATGTTATAAAAATAAGCTTAAAATATATCGCTAAGGTATTGTTTTTGACATACCACTCTTCTAACTTTCCTTTGTAAGGCATTATTACGTTGTCGTATAAATAATCTGGATTTTCATAAGAATTCATCATGTCCTCTTCACTTCTAAATACTATCGAACCAATACCAGATAAACCAGGTCTTACTTTCAAAATAGCATGCCTTGACGACTCAGGAAATGCATCGAAGCATCTTTGTGTTTGAGGTCTTGGGCCAATAACACTCATATCTCCAAAAAATACATTTAAAAGTTGAGGCAACTCATTAAGTTTTGTTTTTCTTAGAAAATGACCAAAGGGAAGTATCCTTGGATCGTTATAAACTGTAATAGTTCCCGTACCAATATTTTCACTATTTTTTAACATAGTCGCAAACTTAATCAATTTAATCTTTTTATTACTCTTTCCAACTCTGTACTGGAAAAAAAATATCTCACCCTCCCCACTAAACTTTAAAATTAGAGCAATAATTGTCATAGGAAAAAGAAAAATAACTAATGCAATACCTGAAAATATTATGTCAAATAACCGTTGCAAGTTTACATCCTTCCGTCTAAATATTTTCCAGTTTCTTTATGATTAAAGTCTTTAATAATAGAATTGAAAAGTTGAACAATTGAATTTTTTTTCCAGACTTTACTTGATCTAATAATTTCTAATTCATCTAAAAATTTCTTCAAGTCTTCATTGTTATAATTTGCTGCATTTTTGATAACACCAATATTGTTGTATAAACCGAGTTCTAGTTTTTCTTTTTCAGTAAAAAATTCTTCAAAATCCTTTTCTCCAGATGTATCAGATTTAAAGAAATAGCATGGCCATTTTTTAGCAGTAATTAACTCATCGGATCTATCTCTAGCCTCTTGCTCAGTTGAGCAATGGTAAGGTTCATAACCCAACTGCCTCAAGTAACGCTCTGCAATCTTTGAAAATGTTATTAAATGAAGTTTTTCGCTTAATTTTGGGAAAAAAATATCTCTATTTTCCCCAAAAAGACATGACATTAAGCAAAGTTCTCCTGATTCTTGTGGTGTTACAAAATATCTTCTAATATCATCTGGAGCAGAAATAGGTTGTCTTTTGGCAAAACGTTGATTAAATCCATGAAGAAGTGATCCGTCTGAGAAAGCAACATTAGCAAATCTTGCTGTTGATATATCTAAAGATTCGCTCTCCCTCATTAAAAACATCTCCATGATGCGTTTACTTGCACCCATCATGTTTACTGGATTAGCAGCTTTATCAGTGGAGACACAAAAATATTTTTTTGCGCCTTTTTCTTTTGTTATCTGAATTGTTTTTATTGTATTGAGGATATTAACTTGGATTAGTCGCATCAAAGTGTAGGGATCTTTTTCACTCCGCACATGCTTAAGAGCAGAAAGATTTAAAACATAATCATATGCATCATTGTTGTTTACTAGAGCCTGAAATTCATTACCGCCACAATCAATAGCAAAAGTCCTAAAATCACCTTCAATGTAGCCAATGGAGCTTCTTAAATCCCTTACTAATTCTACTAAATTATTTTCGTTAATATCTATGACGTGTAATTTCTTAGGATTTCTTTTAAAAATTTCTTTAGTTACAGCTTGACCAATTGAGCCAGCTCCTCCAATTACCAAAAATGAGCTAGATTCTATTAAAAGTTTTATTGATTGATTATGCTTTTCAATATCTTCTATGAAAAGAGTTTCGTTTCTGTCGATAAGCTTAAGAATATTCATTTATATGTGTTAAAAATATCTAAATGTAATTATAGACCAATAATTAAACTATTAGTTCTCGTATATCTTTAGAGCAAATAGGGAAGAAATTACTTGAAAAGCCATTCAGATGATGCTGGTACACTTGAAGGAATATTTACAATCTTATCTTCAAGTAATTGAGAGTTTTTTAAATCATCATGCTGACACTCATTAAACATAGTTAATTTATTCATAAGCGTCCATGCAGGTCTAGTCATAATATCTTTTTCATTTGTGACATTAAGGAAATGATCTCTGTGACTAGATGATTCCATTAAAATGGTATTTAGCCAAAAATTAGATTCTGCATTCTCATAGTTACTAACATATTCAACCTCAAGATCTGAAAAAAAATCTTCATATTCTGATGCTACCTCTTTCTTGATAGTAAGAAAGCGATCTAATTTTTCCATTTGCGCGCATCCAATAGCTGCATTTATATTTGGCATTCTATAGTTAAATCCAACTTCATCATGAATGAACTTATATTTATGAGGAATTTTAGATGTTGTAGTTATATGTTTTGCTTTAATTGCCAATTCTTCATCATTTGTTACCAACATTCCTCCACCGCCTGTTGTTATTATTTTATTGCCATTAAAACTAAAAATACCAAAATCACCAAAATTACCAGTATGTTTACCCATATAATAACTTCCAAGTGATTCTGCGCAGTCTTCAATTAATCTTATATTCCAATCGGAACATATTTTTTTTATTTCACTAATTCTGCATGGCATACCAAATGAATGCATGGGAACACAGGCTGCTATCTTTGCACCTGTTTTTTTATTTATTGTTATGCCTTTTTCTTTTTTTGCATTCGTGACAAGGAATTTATTTAAACTTTCTGGACTGAGACCCATTGAATCTTTATCAACATCAACAAAAATAGGCTTAGCATCTAAGTAGCTTATTGCATTGCAGGTGGCTATAAATGTAAGTGACTGAGTAATTACTTCATCACCAGGAGAAACATTACAAAGCTTTAACGCTACATGAAGTGCAGATGTTCCATTAACAGTGCTTATTGCAAACTTTGAATTTGTAAAAGCAGCAAATATATCCTCGAATTCATCAACTTTTTTTCCAACAGATGAAACAAAATTGCTTTCAATTGCCTCATTTGTATATATTTTTTCTTTATTGTCAAAAATAGGCCTATGAAGGGGAATATACTCATTTCCATATATTTTTTTTACTTTTTTTATAAAAAAATCAATCAGCTCAGAATTTTTAAAATCGTTCATTTTAATGACTTAATACATAATTTTTTATGGCATAAAATTTAAATGCAAACTTATATTACACATCTGACTCTATTATGTATTTATTTGCCAGAGTTTAATATATTTATTCATAGAATTTGATGCATCAAAATCTTCAATAATCTTTTGTCTAGCCGAGTTTCTTATGGATTCTAATGCTTTTTGATCATTTAGAAGTATTTTGTTAATTCTTAATGATATATCGTTTGCTTTGTTGTCTTCAATGAAACCATTAATGCCGCTGTTAATTAAACTTTCAATGCCGGGAGTTTTAGTTGTGATGCAAATACATCCAGCATACATTGCCTCTTTTAAGGCATTTGGAAGAATTTCACCTTTCTTTTTTGATGCAAAAACAAAAATATTAGCCTGATGAAGTTTTTTTGATAATATTTTTTGATCTATTTGCCCATGGAAAATTATATTTCCATTAGGGCATGAATTTGTTGCATATTTTTTTAGATAATCTTTCCAAATACCATCTCCATAAATTTCAAGTTTAAGATTAGTATTTAGTTTTTGCGACTTTGAATATGCATCTATTATGGTCTCAACATTCTTATCTTTTATTAATCTGCCTGCAAATATTATGATATTTTTATTACGAGGCTCCATTTCATCTCCTATGTCTAAATAGGATCTGTCTACTCCTCTTTCAATAACTTCAATTTTTCTATCTATCCCAAATTCTTCTTTTATAAGTTCAATGTTTGAATGGGAATGAGTAATTAAAAAGTCACATTTTTCATAAATTATTTTTGACATTGGGTTTTTTACATGAATGTCATATGCCCCTAAAAACATTGAAAGCTTTGAATCTTTTAGATATCTGAGAACCAAATAACCAACCAGAGATGGATAATGACCCCAGAACAAATGGACGATTTCTGGTCTTATATTTTTTAGATTATTTAAAACTTCAATTGAATTTGGAATTATGTATAAACTCTTAATCAAGTTTTGAAGGTCAAATTTATTTGTTTTTAAAACAAAAAATAATGCATCAAAAAAAATTAGTGGTCTTATAAAAATATTTAATAAGGATCGAGCATCAGATGAATAAAAAGATATATCTTCGTCAAAAAAAGAGGGATTTTTTCCTTTTTTCTTTAATATTGATAACACACTAATTTCAATATTTTCTTTTTTTAAATTTCTTAGGTCTGAAACAGAAAATGTATCAGAAGTAGATACTTCTCTCATAAATATGTATGCAATCTTATGCTTCATATTGGATTAATTTATTTTTTTCAAAACTACCAAAGACACAGCATAATTTTTACGAAGCCATAATATTCTTGAGAATTTAATTCTTTTTATTTGGAAAGTAACTAGATGTATGAATATTTTTAAAATCTCCTTTGTAAGACGTATAAAAGCTGCAGCATGGTTGAGTTTTTTTAGATGCTCACCAAAGTTTGAACCCTCAATTATTTCTTTGTGAATTACCTCGACGTCATTAAAATTCTTGATTAATTCTTCGGGGCTTGGTCTAAACAGGGTATCTATGGGATCACGATGATATGGAAAAGAAAACGGGACTGTTACAATTATTATAGTTTTTTCATTTGATATTTCCATTATCCTTTCACAGAGTTCTTTTGGGTTTTTTACGTGTTCCAAAATATTACATAAAAGAATACACTTTGGCTTAGTGTCTAACATTCTTTTAAAAATCTTTTCATCAAAGACATCACCGATTATTTGATCTTCAGGATTAGCTATATCTGGATCAGGCTTGAAATCAGAATGAATAACTCTTATACCCCTAGCAAATAGCTTTGAGTGTATATTTTCATTAATATGAGGTTTGACGGAAACTCTGAACGATAAGGTAGAAGCACCAATTTCTAGAACAGGATCAAGCTCATCATCACTGAATCCATCTAAAATAGTTCCGATAAATTCAGCTTCTTCTTTAAACATATTAAATTTTTTCTACTTTTTTATATCCAAAAATCGTGTCATCTTTATAAAATTTATTTAGCTCATCTATAAGTGAGTTAAATAAGTTTATATTTTTAATACGTGAAATATCAAAAAAATGCTTAATCTCATCATCTGAATCTAACATGCTCTTTGATTTATTTTTATGAGGGAGTTTACCTTGCAATCCATCAATATTTTCATGGAGAATATTATCCCAACCACTAATATCCTCATATCTTAAAATTAAATCAGGAAAAGGTTTTGACTTTGATGGATACATAATAAAATCGAAATTTGATGAAGAATTTCTTTTGTGATTTTTTATCAAATCAAAATATTCAATAGCATTGAGCTCTTTAAATTCTTTTCCATAGTTATCAATCATCCCTCCATTATAGTCTGAGAGAATATGGTACTTATAGCTGCTTACAAATCTTTTAAATGGGTGCCTTATTGCAGATATGATGTAGTGTTTTTTCCAAGCTCTTTTATTGCAAACCTCTCTTGCTAACGCGTGTGTTTGTCCTTTTACTTTGATTAAATCTTTTAAACTTGAGCCTGCTACTTTGGGATTGTGAATAAAAATGATTCTTCTTCCATCTTTTGAGTAGAGAGATGAAATGGCTTCTTTTTTCACTCTCTCGAGGCCTAATAAATCTTTAGATTTTCTAACCAAAATACTTCTTAATGGCTCTCTCTTAGATCTAATTAGCCTTAGTTTTTTCATTTTTATTTGAAAATCGTTCTTTTGGAAGATTATAATTAGAATGAACTTTAATATCTATCTCATAAAACTTTAATATCGAATTTATAATTACAGAGGGGTTTTGTATTAACTCTTCATAATTGATAATTAATGAATTTTCGTTGTCTTTTTCAGCATCAGTCCATTTCTCTCTCCAAGAATCTAATTCGCCAGTCAAAGATTCCTTAAAGCTTGAATCATTCTTAATTTTTTCCTGGAGATAGAGTAATTCTTCAGTAGGTTTTTCCCTTAAATAACTTTCGACTATCTGACATGAAGATCTGCATAAAATAACTTTTTTTGTTTTTTTTAAAATAGCTAAATTATTTTGTGTGGGTGGAAAATGCTGTTTATGTATATCATGCTTAAGCAAATCATCTAAATTAATATTTAAATTAAAGTCACCAATATCACTATGGAATTTTGATAACAACGAGAATTCATGGGTTGGAAATATGTGTCTAATCTTTTTCGATTCCATATGCCTCACATGAACCACATGGAGACTCTTAAAAATTTTTTGGAAAATCCTGGCTAAAAAATTAAAGTCTTTTTCCTTCTGTCCTTTTGAAAAAAAATATTCCTGTTTAGCTGTCAAGCCTGTAACATTTGAAAGAGCCCTCATTAGCGAAGTTGAGGCAGATTTTGGAGCTGCAATAATAAGAATCTTCATTTTTTAGGAAGGATCGAAAAATAAACTTTTATATTAGAAATTGTATAAAGAATAAATGCAGTTGCAACAGTTCCATAAATAAATCCATTTGTGTAAAGAATATTATCTGTTAAGGCTCTCAAAATAATTGTTAAATACAATGAGAAGAGTATAAAATTTTGTTTCATTAAAAATGGCAAAATAAATAAAGTGAAGATCGCTAGAATCAAACCAAAGATTCCAGCTCCTTGATGCATTCCAAGATATGAGTTATGAATAGAGAGCTTTGGGTCAATATTTGCTCTTGTAAAATTAATATCATGTCCTATAAAAAACTCTATCAATCCCAGAGAGGAGAAATACCTCGAGAAAATTTCTTCTCTTCCTGATAGATCCATCGAACTCGCTATGAATCTTATTGCAAGATCACTATTTAAAAATAAGACCACGCTAATAAATAAAAATAATAAAAAGAATAAAAAGATAAATCTTTTATAGGATGTCCTGAGGTCTGATTTATGAAGAAAATAGGTATTAACTAAAATTAATAGAGTGAAGGAAGATAAAATCCCAGATCTTCCAATACTAAAGACGCATACCAAAAAAGTTAAGAAAATCTGAAAAAGAAAGAATCTTTTTTGATTTTGTTGGAATGAAAAGTTTGATAAAGCTAATAAGCCAATTGAGACTATTGATAAATGATTATAAGAGTTCAGCATTACACTTGAAGGGGCAATATCAAGTACTAAAATATTAGTAAGAACATATAAGCAAAAAGTTATATGTAAGAATTTCAAAATATTAAAATATGCCCCATAGATATAAAGGCCGACACCAAGCCAAATATTCAAAATGATTGTTAAAGCCGAAAAAGAAGGAGTTAGATAATAAAACCTAGAGATAATAAAAGTAATCAATATCAGAAAAGAGTAAATGATTATTAAAAAACTAAAACGAAACCTATGTATTTGAGAAGAAACAATAAGGTACATCATCAAAAATAGAGATAAAAAGTAATTTATTGATGTAAGGAAAGAAAGGCTAGCTGTTAAATAGGAAAAGAGCCAAAAACAAACGATGATTGTAAATATTATTCTAAAAATATGGCCATTGGAGATAAAAATTTTTGGGATACTACTAAGCATCTTTAATTACAATTCCTCCAGTCATATAATTCAAGCATTGGGTAAAGAGAAGATTTCTGAGATGCCACAAGAATTTTTGGCTTAAAATTTATATCTTTATCAATCTCTTTTAAAAAATCTTCCAAAATTATATTTTTTTTCTCAGGGTCATTTGTAATATGTACATCTCCTATTTGGTTACTTTTATATTGAGTTATATTTTTTTGCTTCATAAATTTCTCATCATCTTCATAAAAGTATGCACTATTATTTAAATCCACTCCTACCAATACAATCTTTTCAAAACCGAGTTCCTCTGCAAGAAAAACTGATCTTATAATGCTTGACCCTGAACCATAAATACAATCGTCTAATCCAAGAAATCTTGCAATTATAGATTTTATCTTTATAGATTTTCTTAAAAGCCTAAGCTTTGTAAAAAAGAATGGTAAGACAAAATAATAGTATATTTTTAATTTATTTTGAGTTCTCAAATGCTTTATCTCTTTATCGAACCAAAAACTATCAAATGGAATTAAAATTGGTTTTTTTTCATATATATTTAAATTATCTTCAATATAATTAAAGATTTCATGAGCATTGCTCCATGCCGGATCACCTGCTTCATACATGTAAATATCGGAAATAAAATCATGTAAGAACCAAGAATTTATTCCGATTGAGAAATTTTCTTCAATTATTTTAAACTGTTCGTATTTAAGGTCATTTACAGAGGCGCCGCTACCTAAAATAAAACAACATGGTTTGTTCTGTACTGAACAAAAGTCTTTCTTTTCAAGGATATTCTTTTTTTCTATATTTAAAATTAATCTTAATCTTGAAAAGATAGAATAAAAAAGATATGCGATATAAATGAAAAATATGTTATTTCTTATTTTTTTCACTGCTTTTTTCCAAAGTCTCTTTGATAGTTGATCTTACTTCTTTAATCAAATTATTTTCCATATTGTTGAAGAACTTTATATCATTAGATATAGATTCTTCATACTCAAATTGATTCATCGTTAATAAATTTGATAACTTTTTTTTAAAACCATTATAGTCAGGATGTAAAATTTTCCATTTTAACCGTTTGGGAATCGGAGAATACTTAAATGGGAGAGGTTGAAAAAACAAAACTTTTTTTCTAAAACCTAGTAACTCAAATGCCAAAGTTGAATAATGAGTAATAATAACTTCCGAATTAAATGCAGCTTGATATGAGCTTCCTTTAAGCTCGTTTGAAGGTATATATGTCGTTTGAATATCTTTAAGTTTACTGTCAAAGTATTCTCTTTCAAGCATTGAGCCTACTTCACCTTTTTCTTGTGGCCTCATAGCAATAGCAATCTTCAGATTTGAATTTTCATTATAGAAATCTTTTACGAACTTTAAGAGTAAATTGAAAATCTCTATTTGGATCTTTCTTTCTTCAGACATATTTTTTTCTTCCCACTGATGGAGATATTGCGAAAGTATACAAATATCAAATTTTATTTGTTTATCATTGCAATGATCAGAATGGTAATGGGAATAGAATGATCCATAGGGATATATAAAATCCTTCTTGTAGCCTCTTGAAACTAATTCATTAGAATCTGATTCGCCATGAACAAAGAATTTAGCATTTGACGGTAAAATATTATTAAATTTATTAAGATCATCAATTCTTGATGGAGCAATAGCAAGAAATTGAATTTCTTTAAACTCATTAGCGAGATGAAAAAAATATCTTCTTTTCATAACAATGTAGAAACCAATTATAATTTTTGGCTGAATCGTTTTAATTACTGTATAAAAGTGAGCAAAGATTAGGGCTGAAGTAATGCTTTTTAAAAAAAAAATATTTTTTAGGAAAATAATTATGGCATTTGGCCTGAAAAAAAATAGTAATATTTCTTTTAATGAGGGTTTATTCACTTCTGAATATGAAAAATCTTTAAGAATAGATTGTTTTAATAGTTTTGTTCGAAATGAGTCAATTAATAGAATATTTTTTTTTTCTGATATCATCCATCTAGCCAGGTTTCTATGAGGCTCAAACCTCTTTCACCGCTTTTTTCAGGATGAAACTGCGTACCTAATATATTTTCATATCCTGCAATTGCACATAAGTCTTCATTTCCGTATTTGCATGATGCGATGTTATCTTTCTTTTCAAGAGGACGAGGGGTAAAAGAATGAACAAAATAAAAGGAATCGCCTTCTTTTAAGTTTTTAAAAATCTTATGGTCTGGATAGTGAACATTGAGGCTAGACCATGAAATATTTGGCACCTTATAACCTTCTTGATATTTGATTCTATTAACACTACCTTTGATGAGCCCAAGACCAGTATATTCTCCAAATTCATAGCTTTTTTCAAAGAGCATCTGCATACCAAGACAGATGCCTAAAATATTTTTCCCAGATCTTGCAAAATCATTTATTGGCTCAATAAGTTCCAGGTCCTCTAGTTTTGACATTGCTTTTGAAAAAGCTCCTACACCTGGAAGTATTAATTGATCCGCTTTTTTTAAATCATTTGCATTTTTTGCAAAAGAAAGATTTATATCAAATCTTTCAAAGGCTTGATAAATACTCAGCAAATTGCCAATACCATAATCGAGGATCTTAATATTTTTTTTCATATATCTCTCATATTGATATTTTTTTTAATTGCGTTTTGTCTTATAGTCTTTAAATCTTCCTTTTTATAGTGAGTCATTCCAGCTATGGCTACTGCGTCTGCTTTACCATTTAATACAACGTCCTCTAAGTGAGAGGATTCACCATATCCTCCACTTGCAATAACTGGTATTGATACACTTGAAGAGACAATAGACGTTAACTCAACATCAAAACCTTTCATCGTTCCCTCTTGATCAATTGAAGTAAGTAGAATCTCGCCTGCTCCCATATCCTCAGCTTGCATTGCCCAATCGACTGCATTTATATCAGTTTTTTCTCTCCCAGATTCTGACAGAGCCTCCCAAAAGTTCTCACTCCTTTTCTTTGCCTCGATAGAAACTACCATACATTGCGAGCCAAAGATTTTTGCTACCTCTGAGATTAGTTCAGGATTTCTGAGGGCAGCAGTATTAATTGCTATTTTATCAGCTCCCGCAAGAAGCAGCTCCTCAACATCTTTGATGTTTCTTATACCTCCTCCTACAGTCATTGGTATAAAAACGTTTCCTGCAGTTTTCTTTACAATATTAGATAGTTTATTTCTACCATATAAACTTGCAACGATGTCAATATAAATTATTTCATCAGCCCCATCTTTGTAGTAATTAATAGCAAAATCATTTGGATCACCAATTACTCTCAAGCCATCTAGATGAACTCCCTTGATTAGATTTTCACCTTTTACATCAAGTCTTGAGATTAATCTAATTGGTTTAGACATCGCTAATAATTAGTTTTCCATATAGGATTTCGCAATTCCCACTCACCATCTACTTTGGTCCATAAATGTGGTGATCTAAACTTATCAACAGTTTCATGAAACTCTTTTTCTGTAAGATCAATATATTTTAGGAAATCTGAAAAATACTTCTTTGGAAATTCCCTATCGAACTTTCTTACAAGTGCAATACCTTCCTCTCTATCTATCTTTTTATTCCTAATTTCTTGAGCTGCGTCATATGTTGCTCTGCCAATACCAAATTTTACCAAAGTTGTGTAGTAGTGAAACATGTCGATCCTATCATCAATACTGCTATATTTTGAATATGTTCCTTCGGTTCTCTCAACATTTGATTGAAATCCAGTATTTTCACATGCATAGTAATAACATTCCTGTGGATCCCACTTTAGGTAGAATCCTAAATAGTGAACTTCTATAGATTTAGATTTTAAGTATTCAGCGGATGGCGCTATGTAAGGCGCAAAATCGTTAAGGGTAAAAGAGGTATTATTAATTATATCTCTAATCTTTTCTCCGCCCAATACTATTTCGTTTGGATCACCTGATGAAAAAAACTTGGTATCCATTTTAGGCGTATAGTTATCATCAACATTGTTTCCATACTCGGCTTGGTTTTCTCCGTACATAACAAGGGGTATATCAAATTTAGCAGCTATGGATGGTCCAATTATCCTCTGACCAACTATAAAAGGTTGAAATGGATGTAAAAGATTTACAAATGCAAGTTTCGTTAAATGTCTATGAAGTTTTCCATTTGGTGTAAATAAGATATTATCAAGGCCGCCTTCGTGAATCCAGTTTTCAAAATTTTTCCAGCCTATTTCAGTATATTTATGAGGAGCCCATGTAACAGTTAAAGGGTTCATTCCATACTTATACTTTAATATATGAGATGTATATGCGCTATCTTTCCCCCCACTCCCAGGAATGACAATATCATGACGCCCATCATTTCTCCTATGCTTATCACAGAGCTCCATTAAAGCTTTATCTCTTGCGGCCCAATCAATTTCAGAATCTTTAATTTTATTAAAATTACAGGCAGAACATACACCATTCTCATCAAAATCAATTGTTTCCTTCTTTTCGTCTTTTGTTGCTTTAAATTCTACCGTTGAACTTGGTCTTTGATTTGATATTACACATTCCTTGCAGAACTTCACCTCGTTTGGTAATCCAAAATATGCTTCTTTCATTTATAAGTCCTCTAAAAAAATTAATTATATTACTAGTTATCAACAAAATACTTTTGAATGTCTATATTCCAGACATTTTCATCGCATATTACCTCACAAAATAATGAAGCACTATTTCCATCCCCAAATTCACTAGTTTTGCTAGGAATAATTTCTTTAATTTTTGAAATTGAGCTTAATATATCATCTTTATGATCAGAAATGGATAAGATTGATGAGGCCTTTGATCTATTTTTTTGTCTTGTTCCGATATCAATTGATCGAACACCGTAATGGGGTGCTTCTCTAATTCCAGCACTTGAATTTCCAATTATGTAATCTGCATTTTTCAGGAGCGTTAAGAAGTACTCAAACCTCATAGACGGAAATATTTTTATATTATCTTTGCCATCAAGTATTTCATAATTTCGAAGGATAATATCACTCCCTCTGTCATTGTTAGGATAAATAACAACATAATTATCGCTACTCTCCTGTATAGCTTCTACAAACATTGAACAATTTTTGTCTAATTTTTTAATCTCAGATGTTACAGGATGATATGCAGCTATAGCATAATCTGAAAAAGGAATACCATAGTATTCTTTGACTTCATCAATTTTTGGAAGATTAGGAGAGTTCATAATATCAATATCAGGAGACCCAATTACGTGAATAGCTATCTTGCTTTCCCCCATTTTTAACAATCTTTCCTTTGCATTTTCATTCGAAACAAAATGAAGATGCGATAGCTTTGAAACTGCATGCCTTATCATTTCATCAATAGTTCCTGATACTTCTCCACCCTCAATATGAGCAGTAATAATATTATTCATAGATCCTACAGATGCTCCAGCTAGTGCTTCTAGCCTGTCACCATGGACGATAATCATATCTGGTTGAGTTTCTCTAACAAAATCTCCAAAACCAATAATAGTTTTGCCAAGAATTGAGTCCATCGAGTCACCAAGAGTTTGATTAACAAATTTATAAATATTTCCTATGTCAAGTGCCTCAACCTCTTCACATGTATAACCATACTTTGAAAGCATATGCATACCAGTAACAAATATTTCTATCTCAAAAATATCAAGCTCTTCCAACTTAACAATAATATTTTTAAGCTTGCCAAAATCAGCTCTGGTTCCAGTTAAAAATACAATCTTCCTAGGGTTACTTTTTGAATTTAATTTACTCATATTTAGCAATACTTATGTCTGATTATTATACATATTTTCATGAAGCCATTTTGCATAATCTAAATCCGCTTTTGTATCAATATCTGTAGATTGGAAATGGTCCATAATGAAAGGAAAACTTTCATTATTTGGAAATCCATTAAGTCTTTTAAACAGCTTTACTTTGAATATATATATAGCGCCATTTGGATAAAAAGTTTTTTCTAATTTCTGCCTAGGACTGTTTAAAAAGCTTTCAGAAAAAACTGAAAAAAGCTTCCCATTCTTAATTTTAAAAGTCTTGAATGGTGACTTAAGAGTCTCAGCAACTCCAATAAGTGATTCATAATTATTATTTTTTACTTCAATAATTGCTCTGTCAATTTCTTTATTAGTTCTAAATGGTGAAGTTGGTTGAAGGAAAACTATATAATCATCTTCATGTATGTCCAATGGGGAACAATCTATGAAATGAGATACAACTTCATCTGATCTAGATTCATCCAAACTTATTTCTTCAGGTCTTTTGAGAATATTTATATCAAAACCTGAAACAAAATCTAAAAGATTTTTGTCATTAGAAGATACAGTTATTGAATTAAGGTATTTACTTTTTTGGGCTGAGCGTAAAGTATGCTCTATTAGTGGTAAGCCAAGAAACTCATGCATATTCTTATTTTTAATACCTTTGGACCCTTTTCTTGCAGGGATTAGTGCATGAAATATCATTTTAGTAACTTATTTTCTAACCTTTTAAAATAAATATATCTAGTAAATCTAAAGTAATTATAAAGCAGCATGTTAAAAATATTTATTAAAATTAATGGAGAGGAAGAAATTAAGATGAAAATCTTTTGATAATTATTTTTTTTATAAGTAAAGTCATCACTATTGAAGGACTCTAGAATGAGTCTTTTAACATCGCTTCTTTTAATACCATGCACATCATTATGACACTTGGCAATTGCCATAGAAAATGCGAATAGGTTCCTAAGTTTTGCATGATTTCTTAAAAATGAATTTAAATTTAGTCCTGAAATAATCTGATCAAGATATGCAAATTGTTTTAATCTAGCTTTTGGACCGTATACCTCAATATTTAAATTCTTATTTTGTGATTGGTTGATGTTATATGGCTCATTAATTTCAGCGAATGCCTCCCCCCCTTTTCTAACTTGTTGGCCCATTAGAACAATATTTTTAGAAAACACTGATATCTTCTTTTTTTTCAAAGCTTTGAGAACAAAAACCTTATGGGCATATGCATTGTCAGGAGTATCTTCATAAGAATCTTCAATAATTTCATTTGATGCAAATTCATTATTAATAGTAAAACCCGATATATAGTCAGGTAAAAACATGTTTAGATAAATATAATCTTCCCTATCAAATAAGATTTTCTGGTAGCTATCTTGATAACTAAAGAGATTTTTTTCATTATCAACTTTTCCAATGCTAGTAGAAATAATGCCAACCTCATTTGGTAATGACTTTAAAAAAGAAAGAAAACTCTTCATATATTGAGAATTAATTGAGTCTTCGTCAGATAAAATCATGCAATATTTTGAGGAACTATTTGTTAGGATATATTTTATATTTTGATGAGCTCCCCGGTTTTGATTAAACTCGTTGTACTTAATACTATTTTCAAAACAAAAGTTTTTTAAGCTACTTTCAATTTGATTTGAGCTGCAGCTTATAGATATTTCATTTGGATAAATCTCTCTGATTTGAACTAATTTTTTTAAGCATTTGATTGCTGAATCAACTCTTTTAAAGGTTGGGACAGATATTTCAAGAAGATTCATTTGAAGAAAGCTTATTAAAAAAAATGGAATTTTCTATTAAATAATCAAATTTGCCAGATTCAACAATTTCTCCATCATCTAAAACTAGAACAAAATCACATTCTGAAGTTGTTTCAATGTTATGAGTAATAAAAAAAATTGTAATGTCATGCATGCTTTCAAAAATTGCATTAAAAAATTTCTTTTCAGTATTTTTATCAAGAGCAGATGTAGCTTCATCAAAAATTAGTACTGATGGTGAGTTGTATAAAGCTCTTGCAAGTCCAATTCTTTGCCTTTGACCACCAGACAAATTAATACCATCCTCACCTATTTGAGTTTCATATGATTCTGATAAATCATTTTCTATAAATTCATCTATTTGAGCAAGTTTTGCTGCGCGCTTAACATTATTAAAATCAATTGAATCATCAGTTTGGCCAACTGCAATATTATTTTTTACTGAATCATCAAACAAAGTAATTTTTTGTGGAACAAACCCGATTGAGTTTGTCCAACCGGGGGAATTAAAAAGAGTTACAGGACTGCCATCTAAAAAAATATTACCAGAAGTCGGAGAAATTAATCCTAAAATTAAGTCAACTAATGTACTTTTACCGGATCCAGTTGGACCAACAATGCCAATCTTCTTATTTATAGGTATTTCAATACTAATTTTATTTAAAACCTTCTTTGAAGAATTTGGATAGATAAATGAGATATTTTCTAATTTCATTGAAGAGCTAAAATGCGGTCTAGATGAAGTTTTAGATGACTGATTTTTATCATGCTTATAATCAGAAGATGATTGAATCTCATTTGCAAATTTAGAAATTAAGTCTTTATTAAATCGAAGTGTAGAAATATTTTGATAAATGGATTGTGATGACGGAAGCAACTTGTAGGAAGCAAAAACTAGTGCGCCTATTAATGGTAAAAAATCAAGAAAATCTTTTCCTGCTGATATATTAATTAATAATATTATTATCATTCCACTAAAGGCGACTATTTCCATAAAGAATCTAGGGAGTTGAGCGGATATCTGCTGCAAAGTAATTGCTTTAGCATATTTTTCAGCTGAAGACTTGAATTTTTGTGCATAAAAATTTTCAAACATTTTTTGTTTAATTATCTTTAAATTAAGAAATACTTGGCTGGTTGTGTTAAACCTGAGTTTATTAAATTCTTGCCTCTTTATTCCTGTTTTATAAAGAATATTTTTTAGCAAAACATAAATAATTGAATATAGAGCAGTAAAAATTACAAATGCTAATACTGCTGAAAATGGATCAATGAATATCAAAGTTAATGTAATGCAAATAAAGATTACGGTATGCATTATTATCTGCATTCCAGGAATTAATCCACCTGCAACAATATGTCCCACCTCGCTCAAAATCCTAGTTTCATACATTGAGGTATTATCTTGAACAAGCTCTATGTAATTTTTATTTAAATATGTCTTAAATAGTTTGTGGCTTAATGTTGCCTCTTGCCTATATGTAAACTTTAAAACTAAATATTGTGTGAAGGCTTTAAATGGTATTGAAATACAAAGAAATAAAAGCGTTAACGAGCCAACTATAATAAAAAACTTATTCATAGGCGGCTCATCAAGATAAATATAAAAAGCATTGATATACTGATTGCTAAATGTAATATTTGGGTCTGCCAAAATATTTAGAAAAGGAATAATTGCTGCAACCCCAAAAGCATCTAAAATTCCAGTCAGAAGAATCATAATAGAAATTAAAATTACTGACTTTTTTTGTGAAAATGGAATTATTTTCCAAAGATTTTTATATGTATTAAACATTTAGATGTAATTTATAAAATGTCTTCCCATTTTAATTGTTGGTTTCTTTTAACGTTTTTATTTATTTTCTTCCCAACAATTTTATCGAAGTCGCTTGCAGGAATTTCACCTGATCCCGGTCTTCTAGCCCATATATCATCTTCAGAAATAATACATCCTTTAGAAATATCCCTATCAGCAACAATTGATCCTCTAGCGAAAAGATAAACCGAATCTTCTTTTTTTGATCTTTCTTTTTTATTCATTAGTGCTGTATGTATCTCTGAGGATCTATCTACTATAAATCTGATTTCAGCTGGATCCATTGAGCATGAAATATCTGGACCAACCCTATACCTTGTGTCCGTAAAATGTCTTTCCAAGATACTTGCACCGAGAGCTACAGAAGCAAGAGCCATTTCAGGACCTATTGAATGATCAGAAAATCCAATAACTGTGTTCTGGAAATTGTCTTTTAGCTCTTTAACGCCCGATAGAGAAACTATTTCAGGTGGTGAAGGATATAGATTCGTGCACTCTAATAGAGCATACTCTACTCCAGATTTTTCCAAGATATTTACTGAGTCTCGGATTGAATCAATTGTTTGCATGCCCGTTGACATAATTACTGGTTTTCCAAAGGACACAATATGTTTTATAAGTGGGAGATTGTCACATTCTCCGGAACCAATTTTTATTGCCGATATATCAATATCATTTAGGAAATTAGCAGCTTTTCTGGAAAAAGCAGTAGATATGTATATTAAGCCCAGAGCTTCAGCATGATTTTTAAGCTCAATTTCTTCGTCTGCACTTAGAGAACACTCCTCCATAATATCCCAAATTGATTTATCTGCATTCGGTGGAATGATAGATTTGGCCTCTTCAGTCATTTCATCTTCTACAAAATGTGTTTGATGTTTCACGCATTCAGCACCGGAAGCAGCCGCCAAAGAAACCATTTTTTTAGCAACTTCAAGGTCTCCTCCATGATTAATACCGATTTCTACAATTAAGAATGGTTTATAATTAGGGCCAATTCTTCTTCCAGCAATGGTTATATAATTATTTCCCTTCATTGCAAAATACTCACTATCCTAGATTATTCTCAACCCTCAATCCAAACTTATTAAAAAAAATAAGAATTAATGAAAAGATTAAACCAGAAAAGGTAGAAAGTATTACGATTATCGCTCTACTAGGCTTGGATTTTTTCTCAGGAATAAACGGTGCATCTATAACTTCAAGCAGATACTCACTTTTTATGTTAGCAGTCATAAGTTTTTCCATCTGAGACTCAAGTATTAGATATATAGTTTTCTTTACTTCTTCTAGAGAAGATAATTCAACTTGTTGATTTAGATATTTAATTGATTCTCTTATTTCTAGTTTATCTTTCTCACTTTGTAGAAAATTGATTTCTTCAATGACAATATCAAGCATTTGTTTTGCAAAGAATGGTGATAAATGACTATAAGATATCTCTAGAAATCCATTCTCTGTCTTAAAAATCCGCAAATTTGATAAGTATGCATTATAAGTGTCTTGAAAGGTTGGGGGTTGAATATTTTTATTTTCAATCCATTGACGTTTTTGTTCATCAAATATGCTTTTGTCATATATTATCCTATTATTTTTTTTATCAAATTTTTTTGCAGCCATTAGCTGAGGCATCAATTCATATTTCTTTAAAATATGCTCAAAAAAGTCTCTTGAATTTATGAGCTCAACTGCTAAATCACTTTTTGAAACAGTTCTATCTATTTTAATACCTGTGAATGCTGAAGTGATTGAACTCATTGAATTTATTGGGCTTGAGGACTCAGCATCATATGCTTTCAAAAGAGATGATGATTTATAGATATCATTTAGACTTAGTGAATAAAAAATAGAAGTAACCGCAAAAATAGATGTAACTGCAATTAGTAAAAACTTCCTTTCCCATAAGTAAGAAACTAATGCGATAAGATTTATCTCGTTATCTAATTTATCCTTTGCATTAATATCAATACTATCCATTGTTTCATTTTATCCTAAATTACCAAATAAATTTCATTATTATCTTGATAAGAGCCATTGAACAAAATTCTTCATTCCTTCTTTGTAAGAAACTTTTGGATTATAGTTCAATATTTTTTCTGCCTTAGAAATATCAGCAAAAGTAGTTTTGACTTCTGTTGTTGTGTCTTCAAATTTATATTTTATTTTCTTAGATGTCTCTCTTGAAATTAGATTAATTAAATCCCACAAGGATACGGGATCTTTATTTCCTAAATTGAAAATTTCATTAATAGGATTACCTTCAAGCATTATATATTCAATGGAACTATTAATACCTTGCAAAATGTCTGAAATATGAGTCATATCTCTAGACATTTCACCTTTATTGAATATAGTTATTTCTTCCTCATTGATAGCTTTTTTTGTAAAGTCAAAATATGCCATATCTGGCCTTCCATAATCTCCATAGACTGTAAAAAATCTTAAGCCTACAAAGCTAATACCAAACATGTCGTGATAATTCTTTGAAATGAGTTCATTTGTATATTTAGTTGAGGCATAAAGCGACAGGGGCTTTATATTTTTTTCTTTTTCCTTGAATGGTATATTGTCGCATTCTCCATATACTGAGCTACTTGATGCATATATTATTCTTTTGAGATTTAAATTTCGCGCACACTCTAACAAGTTTGAGTAACCAATTATATTTGATGCAATATATGATGCTGGATTCACTTGTGAATATCTAACTCCTGCTTGTGCAGCAAGATTTATTATTAGGTCTGGTTTGAAGTTTTCCAGTGATGTAAATAATTTCTTATAATCTGAAATATCCAAAAGCTCAAATTCAAATTCTTCATATTTTTCTAGTAAAGATAGTCTTTCATTCTTAAGCTTTTGAGAATAGTAACTATTTAGGTTATCAATACAATAAACTTTATGGCCATTTTGGAGAAGGCTATCAGATAAATGGTACCCAATGAATCCACAACCACCCGTTAAAAATATTCTTTTCTTGCTTGTCATTAAAATAATTTATAGCTTTTCATATTCTGAAATCTGATCTAGACATAACCTTCTTGTATCAGCTTTATTCAAAAAATTATCATGCCAAGAGGCCACCATCTTTAGAGCGCTATTTATGTTTAGTTTAGGGAACCACTCAAGATCTCTTTTTGCTTTATCGGTATTAAGAGATAAGGTATTTGATTCATGCATTTCATTATCCTCTTTAAAAGTAATATCAATGTTGCCCAAACAATCAGAAAGTTTTCTAGCAAGGCTTTCAACAGTTATTACATCATTCAGATCAGGCCCAAAATTCCATGGACCAGAGAAATCTTCTTTACTCTCAAAAAGTGCTTCCATAAGCATAAGGTAACCATTAAGAGGCTCTAATACATGTTGCCAAGGCCTCGTGGATCTCGGATTCCTCAATATTAAGCCCTCTTTTTCTTCATGAGCTTTTAAGATGTCAGGCACTAGTCTATCTTTAGCCCAATCACCACCTCCGATTACATTCCCTGCTCTCGCGGTTGCTAAGCCTATTCTTTGGTCAATATAAAATGAGTTTAGATAAGATGATGTGACTAGCTCAGAACATGCCTTACTGCTTGAGTAGGGATCATGCCCACCTAACTTGTCTTCTTCTTTGAATGGATCTCCATATTCCTCATTTAAATAGCATTTATCTGTGGTCACATTTAATAAAGCTTTGACAGATTTTGTCTTTCGACATATTTCCAAGATATTTGCTGTTCCTATTACGTTAATGTTAAAGGTATCCAATGGGTTTAAGTATGAATCTCTAACTAATGGTTGAGCTGCCATATGAATAACTAAATCTGGCATGAAATCATTAATACTTTTATGCAGACTTTCATAATCCCTTATATCATTAATTTCTGAATGAATTAAAGACTCAATCTTGCATAATTCAAATAAACTTTTCTGCGTTATTGGATTAAGGGCGTAGCCCTTAACTTCGGCTTCCATTGAATTAAGCCAAAGTGACATCCATGAGCCTTTAAATCCAGAATGTCCAGTTAAAAATACTTTCTTTCCTTTCCAAAATAATTTATTAGGCATGTTAAATATTTTTCCATTTAACCCAAGGAGCTGCATTATTTGAGTATAGATCTTCCAAAATAATTTTATCTCTCATTGTATCCATGGATTGCCAATATCCGTCGTGTTTGAAAGCGACAAGCTCATTATCTTTTGCAAGGGACTCAAGAGGCTCTTTTTCCCAAATAGTTTGATTGTTTTGAATTCTGTCCAAAACTTTTGGTGACAAAACAAAAAATCCTCCATTTATTCTGGCGCCATCGCCTAAAGGTTTTTCATTAAATGATGTTACTTTTTGATTTTCACCAATTTCAAGTGCCCCAAAACGACCTGGAGCAAAAACAGCTGATATTGTTGCTAATTTTTTATGTTCTCTGTGAAATTTAATTGAATCTTTTATATTTATATCACTTAAGCCGTCGCCATAGGTCATTAAAAAAATATCATCATCTTTGACATAGTTTTTAACATAAGAGAGTCTACCGCCTGTCATTGAATCTTCTCCAGTATCTAGAAGTGTTACTTTCCATTCCTCTGATCTTTTATTGTGCACATCAAATTCATTATTTTTTAAATCAAATGTTATATCTGAATTATGTAAAAAATAATTTTTAAAATATTCTTTAATTAAATAGCCTTTATATCCACAACATATAATAAATTCATTTATGCCATTTGAATAATAGGATTTCATTATGTGCCAAAGTATTGGCTTACCACCAATCTCAATCATCGGTTTCGGCTTATATTGGCTCTCTTCTGTTATCCTGGAACCTAAGCCCCCTGCAAGTATTACTGCTTTCATAAAATTACCTTTAACCTCTTTGACATGGTGCCCGGAGCCGGACTTGAACCGGCACGCCATTGCTGGCGAGGGATTTTAAATCCCTTGTGTCTACCAATTCCACCACCCGGGCATTTTTCATGATTATAACTCTTTAATAAAAAAATCTATATCTGAAGAATACTTATATCTCCAAAAATTTCCCGGCAACTTTTTTCAATTTCTCTTTTATGAAACTGAGTAAATATTATTACTGTATTAGGATTAAATTTCTTGGCATCTTGTGGTGATATTATTTTTTGATTAGTGCCTGGTATAAATAAGCCTTGTTTATTTTTATCAGAATCTATTACTACAGGAATATCTTTCTCAGTTAGATTTAATTTATTAAGTATTTGAACTCCATTTCCAGAAGCTCCCCAGCCAATGACAGATTCACCATCCAGTAGTTTATTTTTTATTTGATCTGAGAACTTTTTTTCTTTTTGAATCAAATTTTCTTTAAGATCTTCTTCGATCATATGCTCTGATGACATCAGTATTGAAATAAGTTCTCCATCCATGGCTAAATCCATATTTACCAAACTTAAACCCAATTCATCAGCAATGTTAGTTAAGGACCTTGCAGTAAAATAGTTACAATGCTCATAATAAAAATCATAAAATCTTCCATTTTTAAATGCTGGATAAGAATTTGGGACTTCAATGTATAAGAGATTTCTCTTAGATTTGAATGATTGGAGAACATCTTTGAGGAAATTCAATGGATCCTGGACATGTTCTAGGACTTGCCTCATAACAATTAATTCTGCAGGAAATTTAAATTTATCTTTCTCAAAATAACAATTATGAAGCTCAATATCGTCGCTAATATTTGTTGACTCCATACTGGGCTCAATTGCAATTTTCTTTTTTGCTTCAATTGCGTCTATAAAAATTCCTGATCCTGCTCCTATTTCTAGGACTTGCTCAGGAATAAATCCAATGTTCTGAATCAGATCTTTTGCAGACTGTTTTTGGTATTCATAATATTTTTTTGAAAAATTTCCTGCTTCAATAATCTTATCTGATGAATAGTTCACTAAAGAATAATTGAAAGAATCATTCCATGCGAACTGACAATTTTTGCAATATGATAAAGAAATCTTCAGATTTGAATCAGTTACTTTTTTTTCTTCTTTTTGTTCAAGAAATCCATATCGAGCTAGAGTATTGTTTGAGCTCTTATATATATTTTTGATTTTAGATGAGGAGCATATTAAACATTTAGACATTTGCGCATTTTAATAAATTTATTTATTGAATGATATACTAAAATAAATTAGTTTAAAAAAAAGACATTATTTAAAATTTAGAGCTTACCATCCTCTCTTAACTTCTTTCTTATCTTTGTAGCACTTATATCTGTAATTGATTTATCAAATGACTCTTCTTCAAAAGTGTAGCCTACGCCTCTTCCATAGGTAATGTTAACAATATTTGGTACCAGCATTATTTCATACTCGACACCCCTTTTAAAACCATCTTTATTGAGTCCTTCCTCAATATTTTTACAAACAACATCCCAATTAAAAGGATTATCATCTTGACCTTCGCCACCAGATGATCCTTGTACATCTCTAACTTGGATAATAACTTGACCAGTCTTTTTAACACATCTTTTAAAAAGTTCTTGATGCCCATCATGCCATGGCTGCCATCTTCCTAGCATTTGGACTGTTGGTTTCTTCCAATCAAACATACTTTTTATTTATCTCATAAGCTATGTTGATATGATTCTTTTCATTCCACTCTTTGATATGAAAATCTACATTTTCAGGTTCCTGAAATAGCTTATTAGTATCTTCAAATCTCCCTTCTTTAATGGTGTCCATCCAAATTGTGATGTCTGCTGAGAAGTTTGCCCTAGTTGCTTTTGTTGGGCATACAAAGTCACAAATTACAAACCTACCATGATTTTTTTCAAAATCTGCAAAAGTTTTCATTCTTTTAGATTGTCTAGAACGACCCTCATCTGAGAAATCCCAGTCATTTGCCATTTCTCGGACTTTATCAGCGTTATACCATGCTGCATTGAGAAGTGGTTTAAGTCTTTCCGTTAAAAAAGTTTTACCACTGCCTGGGAGTCCCATTACTAAAATTTTCATTTTTTAAGTTTCAAAAAAATACATTATATACAAAAGAGTTTTAAAGAAAACAAGAAGTTTAAATAATAAAGCGTTATGGAGGCTGAGGCCGGAATCGAACCGGCGTAAACGGATTTGCAGTCCGCTGCATGACCACTCTGCCACCCAGCCATTTA
>MDTE01046498.1_pt1 | contig 34925 bp, 37 predicted proteins | sample 811231 | NCBI WGS metagenome assembly MDTE01 (sample SAMN05326651, study PRJNA326480) | marine metagenome | isolation source: seawater | place: Indian Ocean: Red Sea | collected 2010
CTTCATTTTATTGCTGTTCGCTATAGCACCATTTGAACAAATAAGACGATACGTGTAAATCCTTGTACTAAGCGCAGTATCTCCTAAGTGGCTATTACGAAGCTCGATACCTAATGTGCAGATGTCTTCCTTATCATCACGCAGTTTGAAGCCTGTATAATCCTGTTTAACACGTAATTTCATCTTTGTGTTAACAACTGAGGCTTCTGCAAATGAGAATGAATTTCCTTTATCAAGTTGCATTAAATCACATGCCTCATTGAGAACTTCAGAGTTTTTAACATATGAGTATTTCTGACTAAAAAATCCTATGATTGTTCCCCCTGTTTCAATGAAATTATATCCATTGAGTCTTTTAACATATGGATTCTTAGGCGAAAGTATGTTGTTAATGTATGCTGTTGCCATGCCGAAGCTGGAATCTAGGTTCATACTTGCGTATAGAGATCCACAACCTAGTATGGTGAACAGTTTCTTTATTGCACTCTCAGTGTATTTATAGTTATTGAATGAGTGTGAATGATGTGGTTTATGTACTAATACGTTGTCATCGTGCATATAGAAAGTATCACCATATGTGTAATTCAATCTATGTACCCTAGTTTGTGAACTGTCATCTTCAACGTAGTCTTTTAGTGCAGCATAATCATTAAAATATACTGCTTCTTCTGGTGCTGGTTGTAACATTATATACCTCCCATTTGTTTCTGTTTACTTACTGGTTCCTGGCTTATTCTGTATTCATATGCATGAGTTGCATTACAGAATGTTTTGCCACCTTCCCTCATTAGCGGACCTGGTTGCAGATCCAACTGTGCCCCACACATGGGACAATGCTTATTCTCTTTCCTTTTCATGGTTATCTCCAGTTAATGCTTTACCTAAACGAGCAACTGCTTCTTCAGATGTTGTTATCTTTCTTGTTCTACTATCTACAAATCTGTAAATATCGTCGACCACCTCCTTTCTTTCTAAAACTGCCATTTTGATTTCTTCTTTTAGTTCACTTAACTCTTTTTTCATTGTTAACATCTCTGAACATAACTGATGTACCAGTGTGTTAACACTTGATTCTTCTTGTATTCGCTTCATATTTTCTTGATCATTGCTCATTGGTTTCTCCTATTGTTTCATGTTTGCTTTTTAATACTTCGTGGATGTCTTCCAGGCGTTGACCTTTTTCTAAGTCTCCTTCTGAAATGCATTTCTGGATATGTAGTTCTATTGATTCGAGTACTAAATTGTTTGCATATTCAATGAGTTTCTTTTTCCTTGCGTCTTCTTTCATGTTTTTATATGTTTCAATGTTTGTAATTTCTTCCATAGTCGCTCCATGACAAAATATTTTGAAAGTCTGTTTGCTGTTCGCTAAACAGTTTGTGTTGTAAAAAAATTAATGTAAACAAGTGTCTGGCTACACTGCACGCTCCTCGACCACTATTCCAACATCCTCACCAAACACTTGTTACATTATTAATTGCTATTCCCAACGTTTTCTGTCTCTTTCATTTGCGTATTCAAATTCTTTTTTGAATTTTTCTAGTGCAAAAACTAAGTAAGTTGCATCATAATCTATGAATCCATGTGCTTCTAAGTTTATTGCACTGTTCCATACAGTATTTATTGCATTTGATACTTTATCTTCGTATTCATGTTGAATTGCCATTTCCTTTTTGCCTGTATCAGTTAGCATTTCATCTATTTCGTTTTGCCTATTATTTTTTAATTCTGCATTCATGTTAACTTCTCTGTTGTTTGTTAATGTGCTGGCTATTGCTGATACTCGAGCCTCCACCACCATCGCACCGTCGTGCCCCTCACCAGCACATGTTTAGTTTACCAGTAATTGTACATTAACAGATGTGAACCCACTAACGTCCATGTTACTAATACGATCCATGCAAATCTGTTTGCATTCATGATTTCCTCCATGCATTTACTACTGGCATGAATGGCATCAAGATTATTCTCCAAATGAAATTCATAACTTTCTTACTGTATTTCTTCAGTAATTCTGTTATTACATTTGGTGATTGCTGGATTGTGTTTATTACTGGTTTTGTCTTGTTTGCAATGTTACTGTTAATTTCTTCAACTGTTAAGTCTTTCATGATGTTCTCCTTTTATTGTTTCTGATTTTGTCTGCATTTGATTTCGTAAAATAACCAAATCCAAACACGACAAGCATGGCAATTAATGGTGTACATAACCATAACAGACATGCTAAAACTAATCCGTATTTACCTTTATGTTTAAACAGGTGATCGTCAACTTCCGAAGTCGAGTTCCTGTTCTGGTTCGAGGTCAAATTCTTCTGGTTCCGATTCGTCTGAGTCAAACCATGAGACTGTTCCGTTTTCGTTATATTCCACATACATGATGATTCTCGTTAGGGTTAACTAAAGTTCGCTAAGCCGTTTAAGTGCTTTGAGCGAAGGAGGCACTGCCGACTGAGCAATGCCCCCTGTGTGATGCAACCTAGCGTGTTATGCTACTTTTTCTTCTTGCATAACTATGTGAGCATGCATTCTCTGCTTTTTGCTCTCAGGGTTGCGTTGGATCAACTCCTCATATTGCTCGTGAGGTATTTGTTGAACATTTGTACCGAAACAAGTTGGAGCCTTGAATCCTGAATGTTTATCATCAGGCTTGAATTGGTCAAGACTCTCGTTTAAATGGTAAATCTTGTGAGAAGTGCCACAACCTTGACCAGGTGCTGCATCTTTTTCGTATTTTGGATGCTTTGGATCTCTGGTCGCTACGGCAGTTTCCAGACGTGCTTTCAACTCCTGTTCTGTTTCAAGGATATCAATTTCCTCGTAGGTGCGAACACGCTTTACATTGCGTACATTGCCCCAACGGTCTGTAACCTGTACTTTCGCAGATTTCCATTCTTCTACAAGTTGAGCATACTGCTTAATGGCGTTCAGGTTCCGAAGTTGCTCCATAATCTCTGGTGCATCCTCAGATGGCATTTCAGCTTGATTCGCTTGAAATGTGACTGAACGACAGTTTGTGTACTTGAGTGGCTTAGTGCCTTGCTGAGCCATATTGCTTAAACCTGCTTTTAATGAATTACAGTACTCGAGCAGTTCAGCTTTGTTTAGTTTACTTGTGTCAACTTGCATTAAGTTTTCCATGATGTTCTCCATATGGAAGGTTTACTAAAGTTAGGCAACCAGAATGAATTCCTGGTACCTCGAAATATGCAACATACTCGAGCGGAGCGAGCAAACTACATATATTACATTAAAAGGAAAAGATAAGAAGAACAGGAGTAGCTTAGAAGACCATACGAATGCACTTGATTATTTCTATATTATAATATATAAGTATATACCTAGTATCTTTATATACATGTGTCTATGCTTATACTAATATATATACAGTACTATCTGAGTGTTACTTTGTACTGATAGATTACTTAACAGATAAGTAGTCTATAGTATCCACATCAGACGTGTGCAATGCTTTTAGCGGTGTGTATTTTGTACCTAATGCCTTTGCCCCATCAGCTTGTAAGACCCCCCGCCCCCCACAAAACGTGATTGGCCTCCTATATGAATGTCCTCTCCCCCTAAATGAGAGAGAAAACAGTGTTAAGTAATATAACAATAGAAAATATATTTTCTAAGGAAAAAACTTGACATACTGGAATGAATTTGGAAGAATCTTATTTAGTTATAGTTTAGACCTTTCTATAACTTTTACAAAAGAGTGGGGGTAGGTTTTCAAGCTCCTTTGTTCCGCCCCCACACCACTAAAGGATATCGATGCCAGATAGCGAGACTTTTATACAGACGTATGTAGAGACTGGTAATGTAATGGCATCTTTGCAGGAAGGTGGTTACAAGCCTAATAAGTCCACAGGATACGCCCTCAAAAGAAAACACCAGGAAGAGATTGAAAAGCGAATGCAGGAGAGATTAAGGCAATCTGGTCCTAAAGCATTGGCAGTAGTGGAAGGTCTTATGGATCACGCAATGAGTGAGACTGTGAGACTTGGTGCTGCAAAAGATATATTGGACAGGGCAGGATATAAAGCGTATGATGAGAATGCAATAGGAAAGAACATAGAGGAAATGAACGAGCAGTTGATTGCACTTGTTGGTAAGGATGGTGCAAAGCTGTTGGTTCATTCAATGCGTACAAGAAAGCAGATAAGTGGACCAGAAATAACAGGAGAGTAAAATGGGTCATACAGCACAAACAAGAAGAATGGCTAACGCTGGTAAGAAAACTGGTGTATCATCAAGAAGGAGTCTGAAGCCGAGAGGTGCTTTTGGTGATTCTCTCAGGGCAACTCAATCATTGAACCCTTTTGATTTGAAGCCAGAAGTTAGGGATGCAGCTCATAAAACAATTGAAAAAACAGAACAATTCTGGAATGACTTAGCACATCAATGGTTTGGAACTAATCCTAAGAGTTTTCCTTACAACATGGGTAAATGGGATGCTCCTACATTAAGTCCTCCAATTGAAAAACCAGTTAGGGATCTCGGGAGTCCATCTGCTCCTCAAAGCCCTACTGAGCAAAGACAGATACGCAACAGAGAAGCAAACATGAATGCACTCGATGCCAGACACCACAAACATGATGGAACCAGACCAAGTGGCAGAGGAATGTTAAAGTACAGTCATACTAATAAGACTTTCAAGAATTGGGATACACATAGCCTAATCACTAAGCAAAGTCAATAATGCCTGGTAATCATCCTTATAAGACAGATAAGAAGCCTTATGCGTCTAACCCTCATGGTGGAAAGCATAACTATGCTGGTAAGGGATTGACCATGTTAACAGATATAGGAAAGACAAGGGACTTAACACCAGAGGAAGCTGCTGAGAATAAAGAGGTTGTAAAGGAATATAATGCAAAGAAGACTTTGTTAACAGGACAAAGGGAGCAGGATATTAAAGAAAAGAAACAGGCAAAGTCAGAAAAAAGTAATATAAGAAAAAAGAAAACTGTAAGTAAGGCAACTAGAGTTCATACTATTTATGTCTGAAGAAATTGCAATTGCACAGAATGCAGATGGTTTTTTTGATCTTGTACCGACAACAGGCTTTCATTCATTAGATACAAGTCAGAAGATAGACTCCTTAATGGAAGTTGAATCATTGGCTATTGCAGAAAGATTCCTTGAACTCTGGAACAAAGCAGATAGTAAGAAATCAATTGATTTTATAATGAGGATACATTCAATGGAGTTTCCAATGAACTACAGGCTTGAAGGTCCTTTGTTAACTAAATTTCTTAAATCCTATGGCTGAGAAACCAGAAAAACGATATATTGAGGTTGCAGGAGATTGGGAATTAAGCGATAGGGATCTTGCATCTAAAATCAGGCAATCCTTCCTCAATGTTGCAACTGCAGAAGAAAATCTTGGTAAAATCTGGATCACCAGGTCTGCTGGTTTAGGTAAGGTTGATGAAAAGACCAAAATCAAGGGTCAATGGACAGCAGGATCAAAGAGTCTCCAATGGACTGGAGGAAGAAAGACATGGGATGATTATTTAGAGGCAGATAAAGAAATAAGAAAAAAATACCATGAATGGAAAAATAAAGGAAAAATTGGCAAAGCCCCTCCTAAAAGCATTAAAGAAACAGAAAAAACTCATCTTCTAAAGCCCCGCACCTCTGTAGGCTCAATAGTTGTCCACGCTGCCAGAGAATATAATAGGAACTTACGTCATAAAGCACTTCAGGAAAAAATGCCTGAAAAGGCAATACATGACCTTCTTGATAAAAAAGGCATCCACATTCTGCCAGTAACGCAAGAAAAATTTTCTCAGCAAGGAGTTACATGGCAGGAGTCAATTGATAGACGTGAAGCATATATCCAGGGTATTGGAGCGAAACAGAAAGCCTTTTTCACACGATCAGGTACGCTTGAGTCGAAGCCAGAACAGATGGCAAGGGAAATGTTTGAGCGTGTTGCACAATATGTTAAAGAAAGGGGCATACGCACCAAAACTGCACCTACTAAAGTCAGAGATTTCTTTATTGATGCTGTAAATGCTAAAAAATTCAAGAATAAAGAAATGGAAAAGGAATTTAAGGCAGGTGCAAGACAATTCTTAATCAATAAAGAGCTTGATATACACTATAAAGGCGATTCGTCTAAGCCATACTTAACAGAAGATGCATGGGAATCTATAAAAGGATGGCATCCAGGCTCCGTATTAACAGATTTATCAAGTGCTAACTACGAAAAACCGCAATATAAGCAAATATCTGGGCAAACTGAAACTACTTATGTCGGTAGTAAGACAATAACAGGTGAAACTATTGGTGAAGGTCCAGATTTGCCTGAAAATGTTAAATTGGCGAGTACTAGCCTCTCAAGAGATCATGGTGTTAATGTTGACAGAATGACTGAACGCTATGGAAGTTCACATTTTGCCCAAATGACTGATGATGAAGGAAAAATCATACAAAAATTCGAAAATCCACGAGTTGAAACCCCTGTAACTTCATGGATGGATGAATTAGGTAGTGAACATGAAGGAACAATAAAAGAAACTAAGGTTTTAACTACTAAACCGCAATGGGTAACGTCTATTACTGAAGATATATGGTCAGATGTCTCAGATTACAATCCTCCGATGTCTGCTTTTCCTGGTCAGGGTAAAGGTGGTAAAATTGCGCATACTTGGCTGAAAGAAGGTCAGGTTTACTGGTCAGAACAAGTTGATACTGGAGTTACACCTTCTGAATGGGTAAATACCCTTGATGTAGCAGAAACACCAAAAACTGCCTTAACAACGAATCTCAGGGCTGCACAGCAACATGCATATGGTACTACAACTAAACATACTTCAGTTAAAGATGCTGTTAAGGAGTATTTAAATCCTCCAGCAGAGTTTGATGCCCAAACTGGTGAATTTGTAACTGGAATTGCACCAGATGTTGATACAGCTGCACATTTGGATCGTACCAACTTGCTTATGCAGCAGGATATGGAAAATATCGAAGCAAAATATGGTAGGAAAGAACCAGGAACACTATTAACTTCATATGATGCGGGTAAGACGGGACAGACTGTGGATCCTGATCAGAGTGGAATCAAGCCTGTAAGTGAAATCAGAACACAAGTAATGGAAGATGCAGGAACAACTTCTGTAACAGCAATACCTGGAGAAAAGCAAAAAGTTCTTAAACCTACCCATGCTCAGCTAATTGGCATGTCCAAACGTAAGGAATTTGCTCTGAGTGAACCAGAGAAGTATAAAGCCTATATAGAACAAAAAATAAAAGAATATAAAGATAGAGGCGAAAAGCCATATGTGAAGCCTCCACCAGAAAGAGGTGCTACAATAGCACATTTAGGCAAAGGGCAGAAGGTATCTACTCCAACTGCTGATTTTCTTGAGTTTATGGGTAAACGTGAAACTCCAGCCGTAGATATGACTAAGTACATGGGAGAAGGTGATTTAGGAATTCCAGGAGCTACCACATCTAATACAGCACCTATTACTCAAGCAGATATTGCGCCTCAAGTCGATGCTCCAAAGATACCTCAATTCAAACCTGGAGATGTATTAACCTATGGTATAGGAGGTAAAACCCAATCTTTTGATATTGTAGTATCTAAAGGTGAGAATATACATGGTATAAATGTAGTTTATTCAAAAGCTCCAGATACTAAGCGATGGAAATCATCAGAAGTGAGTACAGGTAGATATTTATTTGAAGGTGGAACACGCAAAGAAGTTATAGCAGCAACACAAAAGTACTTTGGAGATCCTAAAAATGTAGAAAAAGCCCTGACAGTTATTAAAGATGTAAGAAAGAAAAATGTTACAACTGGTGCTGGCCCTAGTCCAGAAACCATCGAATTGTTCAAGAGTAGGGTTACTGGTGAATACATGACTAAAGGAAAAGTTAAGAAAACCGCAGTTAAACAATTAGGTAAAAATGTAGGTAAAGTTGTTCGGGGTCCAGTAGGAGGATCAACATTAGGTATATTCAGTATGCTCATGGCACCAATAGGTGCAGTTGGTGATGTTGTGCGTCATGAAAGAGCGAAAAGAGAGGAAAAAGCAATGAAACATCCTCCATATCGTCGCAAGAAAAGCGGATTGAGCCTGTTAAAAGGTGCAAAAGATGGTACATATGGATCAGCACTCTTACACAGAATGGCACCTCAAGAAATGGGAGGACCATTCCCATCTTTAGAGACTATAAGAAAAAGTAAATACAAAGGTATTTGATATGTCAAGAGCATCACAAAGGAAATTAGCAGAATTACTAGATGCTACTAGAATAAAAGAAGGTGGTATCAAGAAAAAAAGTGGAGGGAGTCTTATATCTAAACAGACTGATTCTAGTTCTACTGAGACACCTAAAAAGGAAATTGCACATCCCAATATTGTTAAACCTAATATACGAAAAACTTTTGATGATAAAAAAGAAATACTCACTAGAGAAGTTTCAGGAGAAGGTGGATTTAAATCAAGATCAGAGTTTTGGGGTGGTTGGGATACCAGATGGCAGCAATCAAGAGAAATAGTCGCTGCAAGAGATACTGGACTTCCAGAGTCAAGAACAAAAAATATATTGGGTGGACAGTTAATTACAAGACTTGATGTTGAAAATAAACCAACTGACCAGCTAACTGGTAAAACAATAGAGGGTTCATATGAGACTGATCATCCAGTTCCTCAATGGGCAATGAAACGTAAGACGACTCATCCTGTAGGAGAAAATAAATGGCCTCAATGGGTAATTGATAAGCATGGACCTTCAATTACTAGATCACAGGCTAGAGACATTAAAAATGAAAGGCGGGTACTCCAAACTACTGCACCTGAAAGTAACCAGCTTAAGGGGGCAAAGACTATTATGGATTATCACCCTGAATATGGTTATGGTACAAAAGATAAGCCATTAAATTGGAAACCTAAACAACAAGCACAAAGATACCATGATGCCTTGCTCTATGCTGCACAGCAGACTAATAAACATATGTTAACAAGAGAAGAAGGTTGGAAAATCTTTGAAATGACTGGAGAGTGGCCTACTGTTCCTGGTCGTATTGATAAATTTGGTAGACAAAAGGGTTGGGAAGATCCAGAAATGAGTCCTCCACTTAACAATCCTCCAACTGTTGGCAAGGATGCTCCAAAGAAAGTTATTCAAAAAACAACTCCTAGTCCTAAGCCTGGGAAGGATCTGAATGTAAAACCAGCTAGACGACCAACTAATAAGTATGATTATTCGCCTAAAGGTCAATGGCGTAAATTAAAAGGATCAAAAGATTGGGAAAAAACACCATCCGCAGACATTAAAGTTAAAGCTGTAACAAAAAAGAAAGCGGATACAAAAGCAAATAAAAAATCTAAAGTAAGTCTTTTACAAAAAAAGTTTCCTGGTATTAACGCACCTAAACTTGTAAAAGATAAACAAGGTAATTTACTTAGTCCTGCAGTTATTAAAGCTAAAAACAAGCGTAAAAATAAAATAAAAAAAGATGAAGAAGATATTTGGTGAGAGTTGGATGTGAGTAACGCAGAACGTGCCATACAAATAGCAGAAGCAATTGTTGAAGCTGAAGAAACAAATAAACTTCTTCAGTATGAGCCTTATGAATATCAGAAAAGGTTTCATAATGCTAAAGACAATAAAGGCAAATTAGCACGGCAACGACTGTTAATGGCTGCAAATAAGACTGGTAAGACATATTGTGGTGCTGTAGAACTAGCAATACATTTAACTGGTATATATCCAGATTGGTGGACAGGCGCAAGGTTTAAGCGTCCTGTTACTGTTTGGGCAGCTGGTAATACTACTGGTAATACAAGAGATATTGTACAGGCAGAATTGTTGGGCGAACCTGGTGATCCAGAAGATTACGGCAAAGGAGCAATCCCGAAAGACCTTATAGTAGGTCAACCGCTTCGATTGCCAGGAATCCCAAATGCAATCCAAAGCCTTGTTGTTAAACATGCATCTGGTAAGAATTCAAAATTAATGTTTAAATCCTATGAGCAGGGTAAACAACAGTGGATGGGTAAAGCAGTAGATGTAGTATGGCTTGATGAGGAACCTCCACAAGATATTTACTCACAGGCACTTCGTGCATCTCTTAAATCTGGAGGTCTTGTATACATGACATTTACTCCAGAAACAGGAATGACTCCTGTAGTAACACAGTTTATGACTAAACTTGGTGACTCTCAGGCACTATTCTCAGCAACATGGGATGATGCACCCCACTTAAATGATGCTGTAAAGGAAGAAATACTGAGAGCATTACCGCCACATGAACGTGAAATGCGTTCTAAAGGTATTCCTGTATTTGGTTCAGGCTTAGTATTTCCTAATGTAGAAGACCAGATCCGATGCGAGCCATTTGCTATACCAGAGTACTGGCCTCGAGTCTGTGGTATAGATTTCGGTTGGGACCATCCTACTGCTGCCGTGTGGCTTGCATGGGATCGTGATACAGATGTAGTCTACGTTTATGACTGCTATAGACAATCTGCTGCTACTCCAGTAATTCATGCAGCTGCAATAAAGGAACGTGGTGCATGGATACCAGTAGTATGGCCTCATGATGGATCACAGCATGATAAAGGCTCTGGTCAGTCGCTTGCAGATATATACAGGAAGCAGGGACTTAAGATGATGCATACACATTTTAAAAATCCTGGTGGAGATATTACGATTGAACCTGGAATTATGGAAATGCTGCAACGTATGGAAACTGGCAGATTTAAGGTATTTAGTTATTTGAATGACTGGTATGAAGAGATACGAATGTACCATCGTAAAGATGGAAAGATTGTTAAAAATCTGGATGACCTGATGAGTGCAACACGATATGCTACTCAATCCCTCCAGTTTGCATCTTTAAATAAAGAAACTAAACAGCGTAAAAGGAAAGCAATTGGTTCTGCTCCTGGTGAATGGAACTACTTTCCTATTGAGAAACGTCTATATGCATAGGAGATATTATGAAATTTAGCTTCGGTGGATCCACAGGTAAATACTGGAATCAATTTGCAGACCATTTTAGGTTTGGTGGTGAAGGAGGTAAATTCCTAACTACTCTTACTAAAGGTTTCCAGGGATTAAAAGAAGATAAAATGTTTAATAAATGGGGTAATGAAGCAGTAAATCTTAAACTACTTGGACAAAAAGAAGGAGTAGAAAATTTAAGCGAGAAGTTAATGAAAGGCAGTGGAAGCTGGTCAGGTGCTGAAGAATGGTACATGGATAAATCACGAAAATTATCTCCTCTCTGGGAAGGGGGATTAACAGGTGTAGGAGGATCTACAAAACAGTTTCTTGATTGGGGAGAAGATGTAGCTTTAAAAACATCTCACCATCTATTTGGTACAGATGTAGAAGGTTATGGTAGCAGATATAGTGGTGGTGGTGGATCCGCTTCAAATAATGTCGCAGTTTCGGAAGCTGAAGATCCAAGTCTAATTAATCAGGGTAACTGGACACGTCCAGGTGAGATAGAATCATTTCTTCGCAGGGAAGAACTTGTAAATCGTGGTGTACTTGCACATGATCTAACTAAAACTCAACGTGGAAGACAAAAAGTAGAAACTTTAGCATAAGGAGATAATATGTCATATTTTAAAGACAAATTTGAAGATGCAACAGGTATTGATTTACCTGATTTTGATCCATATGGAGCAGCCACTGATGCTGGCTCTTCAGTATGGTCTGCTGCTGAACAAGAAGCAAAAAGACAGGCTGCTAATGCTCAAGTTGCTTGGGGAAAAATGAGAGAAGGTGGACAGGAATTGTGGGATAAAGGAGCAGATGCTCTATCAGATGTCTGGTCAGATACTGGCATGGAAGATATGGCTGCGTCTTGGACAGATAAAGCCCAAATGAAAGAAACATGGATGCCTGGAAAATGGGATTGGGATACTAAATTTCAGAGTCAATGGATGGCTGGTCTAGATATGTTAAAACATATGGAAGGTTTTTCCATGTCTGATTTCCAACAGTATAGGCAGAATTTATTTGAAGAATTTGATAGATGGGAAAGTGCTACTAATACAAATATTGCTTCAGCTAATGAAGGAATTGAAAATATTATAGATGAAAATACTGATTCACTTAATGATCTTGAGTCTGGAATTAATACAACTGTCTCAGATGCAGTAGAAAATGTAGAGGCAAATGTTGAAGGATTAGCAAATATTGCAGATTCAGGCGTAAGCCTTATTAATTTGGCTGGCGATATTACACATCAGGGACTTGATGCATCAATAAATATCAATAATCCAAATTCACTTATTGTTAATCCACAAGTTTGGTATGACAAAAATAAAGAAGGTGCAGCTAGAGGAGATTGGTTTTTTAATTCTGAAGAGGTAGAGGATACAGTCATTCCACAAGTAGGTACTTTCCTTAAGGACGCATTTCAACCACAATATGACTGGCTAAGTGAAGGAGTTTCTGGTGTTGCAAGCACATTTGTTGGAATAGGAGAAAGTCTCGGAAGTCAGTTTTTACGAGGTGGAAAGACTGGACTAGAAGGTGACCCATTTGGAATGGAAGGACCTAGAAGACGAGATATACTTGAAAAAAAGACTTTTAAAGATCGTGGTGGAGCAACAGCACCATCAAGAATTAATCAAGGTGGCTACGGAAACATAGGGTAATTCATGGCACATTATGGAGAAAAAGATCCTTTAGGTACAAGGATTGATAAGCATTTTGAATATTTAAAAGGTAACAGATCCACCTGGGAACGTCATTGGCAGGAACTTGCTGAGTACGTACTTCCTCACAGGTCTGATTTTACCTCAAAGCGATCATTAGGAGAAGAACGTCTTGAAATGGCATTTGAGGGTACTGCTATGCGTGCATTAAAGAGGTTTGCTTCCCAAATACATAATGTTTTTACTCCAATGGGTGCTGAGTGGTTCAAGTTAACTTCTGGAATAACTCAAATAGATCAACAAAGAGATGTCCAATTATGGTTAGAAAATGCAACACGAATCATCAAACATCATATATCACGACCATCATCAAATTTCCATAGTGCAGTATATCAGTACTATCTTGAAGCAGGGGCTTTTGGGACTGGCATCATTTTTGTTGAAGATATTCCTGGTATTGGTCCTCGTTTTAGGAACTTTCCTTTGTCTGACTGTATTTTGGCTGCTGGCGGTGAAATGGAAATTGACACGATCTACAGAGTCTATAAGCAAACTGCGAAAGATTTAGTAAGTCGATATCCAGCTGAAAGTCTTCCTGAAGATATTCTGAAAAAAGGCTTTGGCGATAAAATGCTAGAGGATGTTGATGTAGTGCATGTAGTTACTCCATCTTGGACGTTAATGGAATTTTTACCTGAAAAATGGGAAAAACCTTATGTTTCAATTACATACTTAAAAGAAAAAAAGCATGTAATTCAAATTGGTGGATATGATGAAATGCCTTACATCTGTGCAAGATGGGAGCGATCAGATAGAGAAATATATGGTAGAGGTCCAGCATGGGAAGTACTCCCAGATATGCGCCTGATGAATGAAGTTGAAAAAGTTTACCTAAAAGGTGTACAAAAAGCTATTGCACCTCCAATGTTTGTACCTGATTCTGGACTCCTCGATCCTCTTGATACTACACCTGATGCTATTAACTACTACAATGTAGGTATTGGAGGAAAGGATATGATATTTCCTGCTCCTAATGCTGGTAGAGTAGAATATGCACAGGACTTAAGTGCAAAATTAATTGGCTCAATTAAAGAAGGTTTTTTCCTTGATGTATTGGAACTTCCAGGTCCTACTGCTCCAGATGGTGATGTGATGAGATTCAGTGCTACTGAAGTTTCTGTAAGAATGCGTCAGCGTATGCCTGTTCTTGGTCCTTTACTAGCACGTCAAGAAACTGAGTTCCTGGATCCGCTGATCAGACGGACTGTAAATATATTGATGCGTTCAATGATGTTAGGTCCACCTCCTCCTGAACTAGAAAATGTAGGTTATAGAATAGAGTACTTAAATCCTATATCTATTTCATTAAGGAGTGGTGAAGTTAACTCAATGATTCAGTTATTTGAAATGATTATGCCTCTTGCACAAATTGATCAAACAATTCCAATGTATTTTGATACACAAAGGATACTTAAGAATACTGCTGAAGTATTGCAAGTGCCTCCATCGAATTTACGCTCTGATGAAGAAGTACAGGAAATTATACAAAGACAACAGCAACAACAGCAGATCGCAATGGAACAGCAACAGGCACAAGTTATGGCACAAGTAGATGAAAGTCAGGCTAATGCACAAGCTAAACGTGCCCAAGCAGCATGAATTTACCTTTTGGAGAAAAGAAGCGTGAAGTTGAATTATTTCGTGAAGTTTTTGGTACAGATGAAGGTAAAGAAATTCTTGCAATTCTTGCTCGTAAATTTCATGTTTATAAATTTATGCAAACTCCTGATCCTTATATCTCCGCCTTTCAGGAAGGTCAAAGATCAGTTGTAGTACAAATAATGGAGATTTTAAAAACTGACCTTGATGCTGTTAAAAGGCGTTTAGGTCAAATGGATGATGAACGTCTTAAAAGGAGACAATAATGGAAGAAATGACTACTGAAGTATCCCCTGATCAATCAGGACAAGTTGCTTCTGGAGTTGATGCAGGGACACCCGATGCATCTCACTTTGACAGAATGCAATTCGACCCTTCATCATTGCCTGAGAACTTGAGAAATGAACCAAGTCTTCAGACATTTACCTCTGTAGATAACTTAGCAAAGTCCTACGTTAATGCAGTTAAAAAAATAGGTGGGAATCCCGATCATCTTGTTCAGATACCACAAGAAGGTGAATCAAGGGATAATTTCTACAACAAGATCGGTAGACCAGAAACACCTGAAGGTTACGAGTTTGGTACTGAACCAGGAGATGAAAGATTAAATTTTTATCGTGAAGCAGTACACAAACTAGGTCTTACACAGGATCAAGCGGCAAATATGCTACAGCTATATGCTGCTGTTGAACAGGAACAAACCAAAGCGAATGATCAGGCTAATGCAGATTATGCTGTGAATAGCCAGATTGAATTAAAACGTGAATGGGGAGGAAATTACGACAGCAAAATTGATATGGCTCAACGTGCATTTGCACAATTTGCATCTCCAGAATTTAGTAAATTAATGGATGAAACTGGTTTAGGTAATCATCCTGAACTACTAAAAGCATTCTCTAAAGTTGGAGAAATGCTAGGAGATGATAAATTAGTAGTTGGATCTGGTATAGGTGGGCAAGCAATGAGTCCAGCGCAAGCAAAGGAGGAGATTGAGAGTCTTTATAGAGATAAAGAATTCTCCAAGTCTTACCTGGATAAAACTGATGCTAACCATAAAGCAGCATCCAAGAAAATGGATGGGTTGTTTAGAACAGCTTATCCAGCAAGATAATTTAGCCAAATAAGAAATTTATAAGAAGATAATCTTTTGACCTTCTAATAAATTATCTGCGACCCGTTTGGATAATCGCTAGGCAATTGAACCTTTTTTAACTTTATAGGAAACAATATGCCAACATTTAGTGATATCGAAACCTCGTATGTCCAGCGCTATGCGCAGGATGTTCAACACATGTTACAGCAAAAGACGACTCGTCTGCGTAACTTTGTATCTCAAAAACTTGATTGTTCAGGGATTGCAGAGTTCATTGACCGAATCGGTGGTGTAACTGCGGAGAACAAAAATACACGTTTCGCAGATTCTCCTGTTCAAGCTATTGCTCATCAGCGCAGGAGAGTGACAGCACGACCCTATCATGCAGGGTTTTTTGTAGAAGGATTTGACCAGCGTCGTATGAACTATGACGTTTTTCAGCCTTATGCAGAAGCTACAAGCATGGCTATGGCTCGTAAAATGGATGAGATCATCGTTGATGCTGCTTTTGGAACTGCATATCAGTCCGAAAGTGGAGCAATGGATGGAGCGTCGCCAGTAGCCTGGTCAAGTTCAAGCACTGAAACAACTCTCTCTGGTAAAACTATTGGAGATCAGTTTATTGGTGTTCAGTTTGCCTATGGCTCTTCTCCTGCACCTGAGACAAGAGGTATGTCAAATGCTGGAGGTGATTACACTCTCTCTGTTGACAAACTTCTTCGTGCAAGACGAATACTTGCTCAGAACGAAGCTGATCAATACGATGAGGGCGGGAATCCGTTATATGTATGTGTATGCTCACAGTCACAGATTGAAGCTCTGCTTCATGCAACGGCTATACAGAGTATAGACTACAACAATATTCGTGCATTGGTAGAAGGTGAAACAAACTTCTTTGCAGGATTCCAGTTCATCAAATATGAAAGTCTTCCCACAAATGTAACCATGACAGGCGGTGATACAGGTGAGCAAGTGCTTGCTTTTCACCCTGCAGGGCTTTCGCTCTGTGTCTGGATGGATCCTGTGACGAAGATCGAACCCCGAGCAGATAAAAGTTTCACACCATATGCATATTTTGAAATGGATATGGGAGCAACTCGCATCTGGGAGGAAATGGTTGTTCAAATTGATTGCCTCAAAATGTCCTAATTAATAGGTTGAGTCCTTTAAGATGAACGCTTAACTTTAATTATATAAGGAGTTAATATGGCAAATGTATACGGAACCCAACAGACTAAGGCGAATTCTGTACCTATGAAAATGGGCGATGCTCATTCAATGGGTGGAAGAATGCGTGTCCTGTCTGATTCCTATCTTATTCCTGCTGCTTCTGCGGTAACCGTTGGTGATGTACTTACCATTGGTGAACTGCCAAGAGGAGCAAGAGTATGGGAAGCGCATATGGGCGTATCAGCAACTACAGGTACGGCAAAATTAGAATTAGGAACAATAGTAACATCTGGTGGTGTTACTACTACTGATTCTGATGCACTTCTAGGTCCTGTTGTTCATTCATCCAACTTCAATCGTAGTATTGAAAGCGGACAGAATGCAACAACAGCTAGTGTAGTGCCTTTGTCTTATCCTGATGGTGCAACGATTATAGTTACAAACTCGGTAGCCAAATGGACATCGGGTGAGACTATAACTGTTACGATTAAATATACAATCGACTAACCATAATGCGGTTAATAGTATTTATTAGCTATGCCCCATATTCTAGTACGGTCTAGGCGACGGATGGCATACAACGATGTTGTTAACTGCATAACATAAGGGGTGTAGAACTTATTTTGCTAATAAGGCTGGAATGGTCCAGTCTTCCAATCCATGGTCAATAAGTCTCTACACCTCTTTTTAAAAGGTAAATTATGAATAAAGTGCAAATAGCTAACTTAGCATTATCCAATTTAGGTGAGGCTCCTATACAGAGTTTAACTGATGATAATGCAAGAGCGAGAATATGTTCAGCAAGAATAGATCATACAGTAGAAGGAGTACTTAGAATGCATGATTGGAACTCTGCAATGAAACGTGCTGCTTTGACTAAGATAGATGATCCATTGTTTGGATGGAATTCAACATTTCAATTACCATCAGATTTTATAAAAGCTGTAGAGGTATGGCCTGTATCAAAATATAGACTTCAAGGCGATACGTTATTATCAAATGAAAAAACCTTGAATATTCTCTATGTAGCTAATCCTGTCGATGTTAATACATTAGATGTGCTTCTAGGTGAAGCATTAGCATTAAAATTAGCAGTTGAAATATCGGAAACATTAACAGGAAAAGACGGATTAAAAGAAAGAATGATGCAGAAGTGGATTATTGCCCTTCAAGAAGCACGATCCGCTAACTCTAAAGACAAGACACCAGAACATAGGGAAGAATCAACATTCTGGAATGCTCGCAGAAGAGAGTCTGGGCAACCACATAGAACCTGGTCAACTCCTTCTATTGGTTATGCTGTAAATAATAACTTTACGCCACCAGCATCTTAATGCCCACGTTTGAGTTTCAACAACCTAAGTTTACTGAAGGAGTACTCGCAAAAAGCCTTCATGGTCGCTCTCCTGAAGAGTTTTACTCTTATGGGGTAGGAGATGCCGAGAACATGATTCCTTTGCTTGAGGGGCCAATGATAAAGCGTCCAGGCACATTGTATATTTCAGAGTCGCAAACAGCTGTATCAAGATTAATTCCATTTTTTAAAGGTGGTACAGATGCATATGTTATTGAGATAGGCTTTGATGAATCCGCTGCTGATACTGTAATAGCATGTACAGGTGCAAATGCTTCTACTACAGTATCAATGTCATCCACATCAGCACTGTCGGTAGGTCAGCATTTATTTGGTGATGGTGTAGATAATGCTACATCAATGGCTATATCAAATGTTGATGATAATAGTGGGGAATTAAGGTTTCATACAACTGCTAGTCATGGTCTAGTTGGAAATGATAGGATAAGATTTACTACATCAGGAACATTACCTACTGGAATAAGTGCAGATACAAATTATTATGTTAGAGATGAAACAGCTAATACTTTTCAGGTAGCTACAGAACCGAATACTGGAGTAGGTGGTGCTATTGACTGGACAGATGCAGGGTCAGGAACTACAGATCATACATGGACTACTATAATTCCGTATCCTAATTCTGATACAAGCAGTGTTATTACAGCTATATCTTCTAATGGAACTGACATAACAATTAGTAATGCACTTACAGCAACCGTTGCTGGAACTATTTCATTTAGTAATAAACCATATATAAGAATTTTCTCTCAAGATAAATTACTTGGCGTTGCTGGAGCAGTAACTACTCCATATGTAATTAAATCACACAGGTGGTTTACAAATACAGCAAACAGCATTAATGAAATAGATAATCTTTCATGGACTCAAAGTGGTGATGTAATATTCTTTACTTGTCCTACACGAAAACCCTTCCTTCTTTCTCGTACTATTGCAACAACAGGAACCAGGGCAGAAGATAATTCTGTATGGACTATAAGTGATTATGTTCAAGAAGATGGTCCTTATGAAAATCCTAATGCAGATCCAGATAAGTCATTAGTAGCATTAGAAAGTGTTAATAACTCATTAGAAGTAAACGATGAGATAGCATATGTTCAATTTGATCCTACAAATAATGTTGTAGTATTGGCAAATCATGGATTACAGGTTGGTCAAAAGATTAATTTATTTGTTAATGCACTTACAGATAATACACAGATTATTGTAAAAAAAGGAATTGCTGCAGGAACAGATGCATGTTTAGGCGGGTATTTAGTTTCAGGAGGAGGTGTTCTTGTTCAAGATAATTATTTTTATGTTGTGTATGCAACCGCAGTATCATTCCAAATATCTGATTCACCGAATGGACCTGCATTTGATATTGGTTATCATGATAAAGATACAGCAAGTCCTCCAACTCCAGGGGATCAATTCACTGGAAATATTAAATTATTTAGACGTGTCTATGAGCGTAATTCTTCAATTAAATTAGACTCTAAATATAGAACTTCAACAAATCCAGATGTATGGGCTACATCTACAGAAAATAATGGAGGTTTATTATTTACTCCAGATGATGTTGGAAGACATATTAGAATTAATCCTATTGCTGATACAACAACTAGACGAGGTGGAATTAGATGGGCATGGGGTAAAATTACAGTAATTGATAGTATTTCCAGAGCAACTGTAAAACTTGAAACTGATTGTTCAGTATATGCAGATGATGGGTATGATCCTGTTGGAACAACGCCAGCGTCTGCTGGTGCAGGATCAAGTGAGTGGCGTAGAGGGTCATTTAACGGATATTGGGATTATGCAACTATATCAAATGGATTTTCAGGTAATGGCTATCCCAACGTATCCCAGATTTATCAGCAAAGACTTTGCTTTGCAGCTACTTCAGTTGAGCCATCAACAGTTTGGTTATCTCGTACTGGTAATTTCTACAATTTTGCACCAACAGAATTAGGAGTTCAAGACTCTCCGTTAGTTTTAACATCAGGAGTTACTACAGAAGTTATTAGTGCATCCAATGGATTATATTTTACTATAGATTCTGACACACTTGATGAAATACTTTGGCTTCTTGATTCTAAAAGACTTGCATTAGGTACTTCTGCAGGAGTTTATTTCTTGTATGGATCAGAAACAAACTTAACTGTAACTCCTCAAAGATTTACAATTAATAGAGAAACATCATATTCTGCAACTAATGTAGATCCAGTTGTTGTATCAAACGTAATTATATATCCCCAAAGAGGTGGTAGAGAAATACAGGAATTAGAGTTCTCTGGATCTGAAGATCAGTGGTTACAAACTCGTATTTCGATGAAAGCCTATGATATTATATCTACCAGTAATATTACTAAACTTGCTTGGCAGGAGCGTCCTAATCCAATAATCTGGATGATAATGGATAATGGAAAAGTTTTGTCATTAAGTTATGACAGACAAGTTAAGTTTAAAGCATGGTCAGTACATTCATTTGGTGGTACAGATACTAAAGTTGATGATATAGCAATAATTCCAAAAACAGATTATGATCAAGTCTGGTTTAAAGTTTCCCGCACAATTAATAGTGTTTCTAAGTCTTATATTGAAGTGTTAACCCGATTCCCTTCAGAAAACGTAACAACACGGAACGAGTTAACCTTTCTGGACTGTGCAAAGATACATAAAACTTCTGATATAATGTCCGTAGTTCCTATTGTTAATGGAGGATCGCAAACAGGAAATACTCTTGTTGTAGATGGAACGACAGAAGTGCCACCTACAGGTACACGTTTTGTAATTGCAGGAGATACAACAATATACGAAACTATTGCAGGAAGTTCAGCTACTACCTGGAATTTAGACAGAAATTTGACTTCTTCTCCAGCTGATGACGCAGTAATTGAGTTGCGATTAGAAGTATTAGACGTAACACATTTAGATGGAGAATCAGTCGGATTATGTACTAATGGTATGGAACATTCTAATAAAACTGTAGCAAGTAATAATGTTACTTTAGATCATCAGCTATCAACTACTGCAGTATCTGGATTGTTTTATAATGCTTCGATGACTACTTTAAATCCTCCAACATTAGACAATCAATATAACTGGAATAAACGATTACTTACATTGACAGCATTAATTCAGGAGAGTCTGGGAATTCGTATAGAATATAATGATTTAACAGAAGAACTGTTATTCAGATCGACTCAGCAGAATACTGGAGAACCTATATCCCTTTTTACTGGTTTCAGGAAACAAACCTTATCAGGTATAGGTTGGGATGTTCATACAGTAAAAATTAATAGTATTAGTCCATTACCTATGCAGATTAATGGATTATCAATAGAACTAGAGACAGGAGGACCGTGAGTTACGCAGCAGCAGGAATAGCTTTATTATCTATGTTTCAAGGATATATGGGTGCCCAGGCACAAAAAGAAGGAATGGGCATGAAAGCTGATGAATATGATATGGTTGCAGATGAAGCTATTCTTACACATCATTTTAATACCCAAGAAAGAAACAAGCGTACTACGATGCTGGCTTATCAAACTATGGCTCGTGGTATGGAAGAAGCTGGTATTATGGGTTTAAGTGGATTGAAAACAGTAGAAAATATGAGAGCAGAAGGTGGAGGAAGTGGGGTTGCTTTAGGTGCAGGAACAACTAATGAAATGATAATTAATCAACATATACAAAATGCAAGTACCCAATTGAGCCTGATGCAGAAAACTGATGAACAAATAACAAATATCCAACAAAATGCTGCTTCAGTCAATAAAATGGAGAACTGGAAATTAAAGATGAGAGTTAGTCAATTACGAAGAGCAGCAAATATGGCAAGATCTGGTGCAGATTCAGCATTCTTTGCTGGTATGATAGGAGCATTTACAAGTGGAGGATCTGCATATATTGGATCTGGAGGTCAATTTAATACTGAATCATTTAAATTGGGTTAAATAAATGGCTGAGTTACAAACTTCTTCTTATGCAAGTAAAGCTAAAGCATCCCCTGTATTAGACAGAAAAGCTGTACAGCTGGAAACCAGGAACCCATTTGAAGGTGCTGGTGGAGAAAAGATAGGAGAAGCAAAAATTTGGGAAGCCTCACAAGGATTTACAAGTCAAGTTCTTGTTAAGGCAAGTAAAATGATTACTGACCAGGCAGATCAGGAATTAGCAGATGAATTTGTCGATAGAACAAATACCGATTTATTAAAGACTATTGAATATATTGATAATGAATTGCCAAAAAGAAAAGGTTCCGAGATAAGACCTGAAGAAGTACTGAAAGATTTTGAAAATGGACAAATAGAAGGATTTAACCTTAAAGATATTACTGAATACGAAGGATACGAACAACTCCAACCTAAATTTAGGAAACAAGTAAAAGATCATTACAGAAAAGCAAAGGGACAGGCAACTGAATTAATAATGAGGCAAATGTCTAAGTTGTCTAATGAACACACAATGATGAGCTTAAATAAACAAGCATTAGATATACAAGGACAAGTTCAAGATATTCTTAATGATAAAAAAAATATTATTGTTGCCGTAGAGCCAAAAGATTATGTAAAAAACTTTGAAGGACAAGGAGGAGAAGGACCAGGTAGAGCATATGATAGCTATATGAGGTATCAACTATCCAAAGGAAGGTTAGGTAATTTAGGTGGCCTATTAAAAACAGAAGCTAAACCAGAAGATCTGGGGCAAGAAGGAGGATTAACAGATGATGCAAAAAGAAAGATTGACCAGATATTAAATCGTTTTTCTGACAGAGTATTTGATGCAAAGGCAAGAAATGTTATTAGTATGAAAGATGTTGAATCTATACATACTGCATTAATGAGTGGAGTTTTAGAACAGCATTTCAGATCCCAATTTCATGCGGATCCACATACTGCGATCTCCAAAGCTGAAAAAAGTGAATATAGATATAAAAATGAATTTACTGGATATAGTGGTGAAAAAGAATTAGTAGACTATATTCTTAATCCTGATTTTACATATCCATATATAGAAAAATATCATGTCAAGATGTCTAAACCTCCAACAGCTGATCCGTATGCAATACAAGATATGATGGAGAAATTATATGATATGGATGCTAAAGGAACACCATTAACCACTGATCAAGTTAAAAATATGGCATTTAATGATGCTCGCTTTAGAGGAGATCCTAATGCTATCACTAAATTGATGGGGATTGCATTAAAATTAAATACTGCTGAAGCTAAACAAAATCAGGTAAGTGATCATGTTGATATTGTAAAAAGCATAGAAACAGACATTATAAATAATCCACATAATATAGAAAAATATTTTACAGAACAAAATAATGGAGATTGGAAACTAAAGTCTCTGGAAGAACTAGAAAAAGTTATACCTGATAGTGTAAAAAAAGAAAGACGAAGGGAATGGAAGTATGGTGATACAGGATATGAGTGGATAACAGGCGAAAAAGAAATAGTTACTAAAGGGCAAAACAGAATTGGGAAAACTCTTCTTAAAGATACAGATTTTACTGAAATTGTTAGAAAATATAATGCAAGCCAGAAAAAGATAGAACAAGCAAATTATCTTGGAACACAGTTGCGAAGAGTAGACACTCCTTTAGGTGCTAGAGCATTTATGGAAGAATGGACCGATTTTGATACATATCCAGGGCAGTTAAGTCGAGAGAAAATAACTGAAATTTATCATGATCCAGACAGTGTACAAGGTGCAATGTTAAGAATGACTTATTCAACAGAGGCAGAAGCAACTGTTGCATTAGGGAAAGTATTAGATAAAGCAAAGAAAATTTCAGGTAAAAAATCGAACTTAAGTTTTGTAGAAGGAACAGATCAGAATGAAAAGGCTTTATTAAATGCATTAAAAGAGCAGCATACTATTGATATTGCAACAATGCGTAATGTTTCTGCTAATTTAAATCCTGCAAATATTAAAGAAGCAAGTCCTGGTTATAATCCTTTGCAAATTTTAGAAAATAAAATGATCGAAGAAACTGGTAGAGGGTTTAATGAAGATCAAGAAGAAAAAATCAAGTTTTATCATACGGCACAAAAGAAGCTGATGAATATTCAGAATGATTTAATTATTTTAGAATTTAATGAAATTGATGCCTATCTTGCTGAGTTAAAAGGGAGGCATAAAAATAGAGGTCATTCAATTAAATACTTTTTAAATTATGAATTAGCAAATGTTGTAGAATCACAACTGGCGTTACGCAAAGCAATATTATCAAATCCTACTACAGCTAGAAGTGCAATTATAGATGAAATGGACCAGGGAGACTATTGGAAAAACCAGTTTCCATTAGTAAATATGCCAGAGGGAGCAGCCAAAGCCGTAAGACGAGCAGTGTTAATTGCGCAAAAGCTACAGATCCCTGTAGATATTATGGATGCCGTAATAGAAACAAGAGGAGTTACTGATTCAACTAGGACACTTGCAGATCATCGTAAAGATCTTTCAATTTTAGAGCAAGAAGTAAGTAAAAATAAAGATAGATTAAATCAAAGAATGAGTATGAATTTAAATACTAACAGATAGAATCGATAATGACTGAAGAAGTTCAAGACACTAAATTAAATAAGTTAAAAGCACAAATGCGTCTTTATGAAGAGGAGGCACGACTATGGTCTGTTAATGAAGATGGGAGTCATAATCCAATAAAATATCAACGTAAAATAATGGATTTGGTTCTTGCAGAAGATGCTGCACATCCTGAGTTTAAAAGAGGAGGATATTTTCTATTACCAAATGCTTTTGATCAGAGTCCGCAATATGATAATAGATTATCTATGATGTTACTTGGCGCAGAAGGTATGTCTGGAACTGTAACTGTGCCTGATCCTAAAGAAGATAATGCATTTAAAAGGAATAAGGATCAGAAAATTAATCTGGCAGTCATGAATAATTATCCAGCAATATTTAGAGTATATGGAGATCAAGTAGGCGGTGCAATGATTGATTCTCAAAAAAATCTTATAGAATATGGTCTTTCACAGAAAGGATATAAAGGAATTCAATATTTTGATAAAGCATTAGAAGAAACAATGAATCTTTTATATGGAGATTATATTCTTCATAAAAATGGTGGATTTACTAATCCTAATGGTATTGGGACAGTTTATAGAAGATCAAAGATGAAAGAATATGGTCTTGATACCAATTTTGATATTATTGAGAATAATCAATTTAATACATGGTATAGAGCGCATAATGTACATGGAAAAGAACTAAGATTCTTTCTGGATGATGAATTTAGAAGAAGGAATCCTAATTTATCTTCATCTACTGTTGATGCTATAGTTGAAGGAATATTTAATAATAATGGAAATATCTGGATTGCAACAATTAATGATCTTACCAATGGAGGATACAGAAATGTATTAGTTGCACAAAGAGGAGATCCAAGTGTGGATCGAGAAGATGCAGGATATTATATGCATTATAGCCCTTATCAAGCTAATCCGAATGTAGAAATTTTGGCTAATTTAATGGTTAAGAAATCTGATGATGTTAATGCTGCATGGGAGCCATTAAATATTTCAGAAGATGAGCAAATGCTATCATTCGCAGAAGCTGAAGCATCAGAACATTTAGATGCACATATGGATCCATGGGATCAGTGGACATTTTTCTTTAATCAAACAAAGAAAACTGTAAGCATGTTTGGTATTGAAAATCCGTGGCCTATTTCCTTATTACCTTATATTCCAAGTTCAAATTTCTGGTCTAATATGAAACTCATGATGGAAGATATGGGATTAATGACTCCAGGTAGAGATATGAGCAGGAAACGAGTTAAACATTATATAGATAAATTTGGACCAGGGTCAGAATTATATGGAAGTGATGAACAACAAGGGTTAGCAAGTAATCTTCTAGGATTAGGACGTGATATTAGTGATCCTAAACAAGTGGATATGGATCTTGTATGGATTCCAATATGGGATATGATACAAGATTGGGAAGCAGCACAACGTAGAGCAGGACAAAATATAGAAGCACCAGATCCTATAATTGCAGCTTTTTTCAATCAAAGAAGACGTGAAATGTTCACAGGAAGAGTAGGTACAAAAGAACGTAGAGTCTTTTCTGTTTATGATGCAATACAATTTAAACCTTATGATCATCCACATAAACAATTTCCATCCACATATTTCCATTATACACCACCACCAGGAGAGGATTTATAATGTATTTTTGGGAAGAAGACTATTTAAATTATGGTAATAAAAGATTAGAAGACGCTATTGGTCGTTGGCGACCAGGTGCATTTGAAACTTTTAAATCTGCAGCAGAAGAATCATTTCTACAATATAATACATTAGGTTATTTAAGTGCAGGATTAGCGTCATGGTCGTCTCCTAATCAAACACCAATAGCTGAAGCTGACTGGAATGATGATCATCTTTCTTACAGACCTGGAATAAGTTATCAGGAAGATATGACTGAGGGAGAAGCATTAGTCTTGGCAACTCAATGGGATGCAAAAACTCGATTACAAAATATTCGTAAAAATGTAGACTTCTGGAGTTTACCTAATTTGGCAGGAACTATGCTTGGAGCATTACCAGATCCAGTTAACTTAGCTGGATTAGGTGGTTTTGTTGGAAGAATGGGTACAGTTGCTAAAGTTGCAAAAACATTACCAGCAGTAAAATATACTGCACCAGTATTACAGGGAGCATCTGATACTGCATTAGCAGAGTCATTGTTCCAGTTTACTCGAGCAACTTATGAACATACTCATGGAGGAGATTTAGATCAATTCTCAATATTTAGCGAAATTGCATTAGCAACAGCATTTGGAGGAGTATTTGGTACATTACCTATGGCATGGCAAATAGCTAAAAAAGTACCCGCAGCAATGCATTTTACTTATTTAGATGAAGCAATGCATAATATAGGAAGAAAACAAAAGTCAAATGATACTTTTGGTAATGATGGAGTTCTTGTTGATGAAATTGATATAGATGCTGATACCGCAGCTGCAAGAAATTCTGAGAATCAAGCAAATACAGAGTTAGAGGGGCAATTAGCAGATATTGATGAAGCTGGTAGTGAAATATATGATTTTGAACGATATGATTTTGATGAAGTTCCTGAGACAAAAGGTGTTGTATCAGAAGCAATTGATGATATACATACTACATTAACAAATCCTAAAGAAACAAAAAGGAATGTTGCAGAAAAATTAGTTGAATGTGTAAGATTTTTTGGACGTGGTAAAAAAGGTATGTAATGGCAACATGTAAACAAGATGCTATTAGTGGAGGACTTGATGAGTTAACAGTTGATAAACTCATGGAGAATGTTGAACTATCTGATAAGAATGCAAAAGAATTAGTTCAGGATTTGATTAATGAACAAACAGAGGCAACATTCCAAGAAAGATCAAATGCAGTAAATATAAGTCGTGGTAGGAGATTCATTGAAAATGCTAAAATTACTGCTGAAAAAACTAAAAGACCATTTAAAAAATTCTGGAAGTATTTCTTTGATGATAAAACATCAGTAGGTGTACGTGTCACTACACGGATCCAGAGAAGACTTGCAGATATTGCTGCAGAAACCAATATTCCAATTCATGATTTTTTTAAATTAATTGAAGGTCATATAATTCAAAGAGTTAATGACAGACGTTTTAGGGATGCATTTATTAATGAAATGATGTCTGAAGGAAATACAATGGTTTCAGGCAATAAAATAGCTTTCCAAGTAGCCACAGCAGTTAAAAGACAACAAGCAATACAATTAGCAGAATCTAGGAAATATGGTTCTGGATTATATATGAAGAAAGGATGGGTAACATCGCAATGGCATGATCCTATTAAAATAAAAAATGTTAGTGCTGATAAATGGGTTGATGACATTATTAGCCATATTGATGTTGCTGCTACAAAAAAGAATATCCGTCTTGCACATCCAGAGAAAAGTAATATTCCTGACTATAAATGGAATACAGAAGAATATTTAAAAAGTGTGTACCATCAAATTATTGATCCTAAATTAAATGGGAATGGAGTTATATTAGAAAATGTGAAGAAAATGAGAATTCTTGAATTTAAGGATTCAAATCATTTGCTCAGATATAATGATAAATATGGTCATGATAACTTAGCACATGCAATATTCCAAAATATGGATGCAATGGATCATTACCTGGAAATAGGAATGGTAATGGGATTTGGTGCAAAACAAAGAAAATTAAATCAGAATTTTATCGAAGGAGGACCACGCACTAGAGTTGAAGTATTTGATCCTATTTCTGAATTAAGAGCATTATGGGATGACCTAAAAGCAAATAATAAAATATCAGGGCGAGAATGGCGTAGTTTGAATGCAGGACTGAGAGAATTAGTAGGAGATCACTCGTTGACTGGAAGACCTATGATTTCTCAGCTAACTACAGCATTTATTGCACAGCAAGCAATGTCGAAATTAGGAAAAGCAGTTTTTCAGGCAACAGCTGATTTAGGAAGTACAGGAATAGTATTACATCATCAGGGTATTAGACCAGATAAAGCATATTATGGAATGATTAAAAATATGGTCAGAATTGCTACAGATCAGTTACATCCAATGGAAAAAAAGCTGGTTCACCAGGCATTGGGTACTGGATTTGATGGTATGATAGGTCAAAATTACAGCAGATATGTAGGACAATGGGGAGGTAAAGCAGGACAATTGTCTAAATTAGCAAATCATTTCTTTTGGATGAATGGTCTTATAGGATGGACAAATGCTTCTCGTACAGCATTTTCTATTATGTCATCTAATCAAATAGCAAACTCATTGGAATCATCTTGGAAATCGTTAGGAAAAAATCAACGAAATAATATGATCCGTTATGGATTAACAGAAAATGATTGGCTAGAATTACAAAAAATAGGTAGTTTTAATGCAAGAGAATGGAATCCAAAAGCCAGTGTATTAGAAAATTATATTACTCGAGACTGGATTTTAGAACAGGGAGGTAGTACTGCATTAGCTAATAAATTAGATAATTTCTTTATTCAAGAGTCCAGATCAGCAGTCCCAGAAGCTAAAATAGCAGATCGTGTAATAATGTATGGTAATCATGACCCAGGAAGTACTTTTGATGTAATTAGAAAATTAGCGGGTATGTTTCGAACATATCAGATACAACAAGTTAAAACATTATATCCAAGAGTATATGAGTTAGGTTTACCAGCTATAGTTCATGCTTTACCAATAATAGGTGTTGGGTATGCTTCAGTATTAATGAAAAACCTTGTAGCAGGAAAAGAACCACCAGAATTTGATGATCCAGATCTATTTATTGATGTAATGATCCGAAGCGGATTCGCTCCATTAGTAGGAGATTATCTTGCAGGGGAATATGGAAGATATAATCATACGTGGGATGAAGCAATAGGAGGAGCAGCATACAGTCAATTTAAAGAATGGGGTGAATTATGGGTAGGATTAATGGATGGAAGTAAAAATGCATCCGATGCTTGGAAAAGTTTGCGTTATAATACACCATTTGCTAATCTTTTCTATACGGAAGCAGCATTAAATTACGGGCTACATTACGCAATGATGGAGAGTCTTAATCCTGGCTACTTATATCGTATAGAGGCACAAGCGGAGGGAAGAGGTTCACCTTTCCTTTATGAACCTAGCAATTTATACGGAGGATACTAATGATTACGTCCACAAATAATGTTTTTGAAGTAGCAGCTGCTTCAGGTAGTGATACTGAGTATACTTTTCCATATCCAATACATAAATCTACAGATCTGTTAGTGTATGTAAATGGAGTAAAGAAACTAGTTGGAGATGCAACATATGCACATACTGTTACAGTTGCAGCAGATAAAGAAAGTGCTTTAATTACATTCTCTACTGCTCCAGTAGTAAATGACGTATTAAAATTTGAAAGAGAACTTGAATACAAGCAAGAAACTGATCTTGCCAATAATTCTCTTTTTGATGCCGAGTCTTTAGAAACTTCCTTAGACAATATAGTGATGCAAGTACAGCAAGTCGGTATTCGTAGTACTGATCTTGTATTTGGTTTTGATCCAGGTATTGCTAAATCCGATTATAATAATGCTGATCCTCAAGCTGCTTCCACATTAAATAAGGTTAAAGCTGATCGTGCTAATAAAGGATTAAAATTTGATGCAAATGGAGACATTACTGTATCACTTGATGATCTTGATACTACAATTGACTACCAATTAGAAGCAAAAGATTGGGCTTCAAAAGCCTCTGGTAATGTTAATACATATACAGGAGGTGTAGAAAATAGTGATGGAACTGCAATTTCTGCAAAAGCACAAGCTACTGCTGCTGCTCAATCTGCTACAGATGCAGCTGCTGAACTAACTGAATTTCAAGGAATATATAGAGGAGCTTCTGCTTCTACACCAGGAACTCCAGCTGATGGTAATTTATGGTTTGATACTAGTGGCGGTGTAGATGTAATGAAGGTTTATAATGCAACTGGAACTGCATGGGAACAGCTTACTCCTTCTTCTTCAGATCAATCAAATATTAATAGTGCTGTTGCAAACGCAACAAATATCAATAAAGTTGCTGCAATTGATGGAGATGTTACAAAAGTCGCTGCAATTGATACTGATGTTACTGCTGTTAAAAATATAGGAACAAATGGTGCGGATGTTACTACAGTAGCAAATATTACAGCAGGAGACGTAAGTAAAGTAGCTGCGGTAGATGGAGAAGTATCAGATGTTGCTGCTATTGATACAGAAATAGATACTATTGTTAATAAATATGATGGTACTACCGCAAGTAGTGGAACAAATAAAAACCTTGTATTAATAAATAGTGTACATGGAAAAATTACAGAAGTAGGAAGATTAGGTACTGCTGCTGCTGTTGCAGATTTAGCAATACTTGGTACTACTGATATGGCAGATCCATCAACTGGGTATCTTAAAAAAGTTTCTGATATAGAAGCAGATGTGACGAAAGTTGGTGCTATAGATTCAGATGTAAGTGATGTCGCGGCACTTGGTACTAATGGTGCAGATGTAACCACTGTTGCTAACATTGGGACTAATGGAGCAGATGTATCAACAGTAGCAGGATTAGATGATGAAGTTGGAAGACTTGGTACTCCTGCAATGTCTACCGCATCTACTGGTCATCTTGCATTATTAGGAACAACTACTATGGCAGATCCTTCATCTGGTTATTTAAAACTAGTTGGAGATATAGATGATAAAGTAACTACAGTTGCAAATAATATTACCGATGTTGATAATTTTGCAGATTTATATCAAATACATGATTTTGCTACTACTCCTACACAAGATGGTGGTGGAAACCCAATCGCAGAAGGAGATTTAGTATATGATTCTACTGCAAATGTCTTAAAAATATGGAATGGTACTTCTTTTGCTGCTGTTTCTGATGTTACAATTCTAAGTACTGATACTGCTCCTGAACTTGGTGGTAATCTGGATGTTAAAGATAAGGTCATTACTACAACCACTACAAATGGTCATATTGCATTTGACAAAGGAGTTACAGAAAAGATTGGTACTTCAACAGTAGGTACTACAGTAGTAACAGTAGATTTATCAACAGGAAACTTTTTTGAAGTAGACTTAGAAGGACTGACAGGGAATTGTGTTACATTTACAATATCAAATCCAGATGCTACCTCAAGCATGGTTTCAAACTTTGTAATGAAAATAGTGCAAGGTTCTACAACAACCACACGGAATTTTGTTTGGTCTACTATTGTCAGTAATGGAACTAATATAGATTGGGCAGGAGGATCAGGACCAGATATTACTACTGGAGCGGATAAAGTAGATATATTAAGTTTTACAACATACGATGGAGGATCAACATGGTATGGTGCAACTGTTGGACAGGATTTTAGCTAATGTTAGTTAGACATCATAGAGGTCTAAAAGCAGGTCAGGAAATGGAGCTGACATATACTGCTGATGAACAACATGCAAATTTACAAACTAAAGCTGTTGGATTAGGATGGGATGTTGCAAAAGCTGGTACTATTACTGCATATGTAGGTGATGGTACAACTGGAATAGGATTATATTCAAAAACTGGAAGTACAAGTCAATATGGACTATCTACTGGTTCTGGATGGGCTGCTGATACGGTAATTAATATTATTGTAAGAAGTGGCAGTTATATTATGGGTACTGGTGGCACAAACGGTGCTGGAGGAAGCGGAGGAAGTGGAGGTAGCGGTGGATCAGGAGGCTCTGGCGGAAGCGGAGGCGGAGGCGGTTCTGGTGGATGTGGATATAGTATGGGAGGGTTATCTTTGGGATGTAATAGCCATAGTAATTTTAATGGATCAGGAGGTTCAGGAGGCTCATCAGGTTCAAGTGGTAGTGGTGGCTCATCTGGAAGTGCTGGTGGCGCTGGTGGATCGGGAGGTGCTGGAACACATGCATTAAATATAGATTATACTGGTGGAGAAGTTAATGTCACTGTAAATTCTGGAGGATACATTGTTGGAGGCGGTGGAGGAGGCAATGGAGGCGCAGGAGGCAATGGAGGTACAGGAGGTACAGGAGGACAAGGTGGAACTGGAGGCACAGGCGGAACAGGCGGTCGAGGTAGAGCATATTTGGGAAACTTTTTATCCGATTGGGGATGGCCTTTTGGAGTAGTTTGTTTTAGTATCTGTAATAGTTTTGGTTGTGGTGGAGCAGGAGGATCAGGAGGTACAGGAGGAACTGGTGGTTCTGGTGGTAGCGGAGGAGCTGGAGGTGATGGAGGTGCTGGAGGTGCTGGAGCAGGATGGACAAATAGTTGCTCTGGTGCTTTAGTATCTTGTAATAATACTACTGGAGATGCAGGTTCTTCTGGTGCTGGTGGTTCAACTGGAAGTAGTGGAAGTGGTGGAGGCTCAGGAAGCGGTGGATCAGGTGGAGCAGGAGGAGGTTCTGCAGGGTGCGGAGACTGTGGAACTTATGGTTCTTGTGGTTGTGATGGCGGTGCAACTGGAAATACAGGGAGTTCTGGTAATACTGGTGCTACTGGTAATATTGGTAGTTCAGGAAGTTCAGGAACCGCAGGAGGAAATTACGGAACAGCAAGTTCGGGTGCTGCTGGATATTCAATACTTAATGGGAACCATTCTAGTGTTACTATTACTAATAATGGTACAATAGCTGGTGCATATACATAAAGGTAAATATGGCTGACGAAAAAATTTATTGTTTAGGAGTAGGGAGTTTAACACTTGGGTTCAATAATGATAGCGATGGTAATCCGCCAGAACCATCACATTTTGTTTGGGAAGATGGAGCATGGGTTAAAGTTCCTCTGGATGAAGATCATTATGCTGGACTTAGTGGATTAATGAAAACTAATGACCCTCCGTATGCTATGTTGCTAGTTCCGCATACTGCAATAACATTTGATTCAGATAACAATGTAACTGCGGTTGAGTTGCCAGGATAATTATGGGTGTAATATTAGATAAAATAAAAGCTATATCTGTTGCTAGAGCTGATGAAGAAACTGTTAAAACAAGAAAAGATATTTGTGAAACCTGTGATGAATATATAAAAAGCACTACAACCTGTAAAAAATGTGGTTGTTTTATGAACATAAAAAACAAACTGCAAGCTGCAACGTGTCCAATAGGTAAATGGTAAATTAAATAATGGATGGCAGGGAAAGATACACACAATCTAAAACTAGAGTCAGCACCAGATGAAGAACACCACAAAACTCTATTCGGTGGCGGTGGAGATCCACTGGAGAATAGGAAACTACTTAATTTCTGGGCGAGATTCATTATATCGGTTGCCAATGCAGTTACGTTTCTTATTTTGCTCTACCTATTATTCTATGCAGAAGTTCAAGAGGCGAGTCGTGATCTGGTTAATATCCTTGTGGGAACGTATGTTGCAATACTTGTCAAAATCACCGATTACTGGTTTAAAGACAAAAGAGATCAGGAACATGAGGAACACATGAATGGTAAGACTTAGCTTAATATTCTTTTTACTTTCAGCTTGTAGTTCTTCGGCAGTTCTAACAGGCTATACTGTTGATGAAAAGCCATACAAAGGTACGAATTCTTATAAACGTGATTATGTAAGACCTTATTGGCAATGTGTACAATTTAACAGGAATGTAGATTGCGATGTGGAATAAGATAAAGAAGTTTCTATTTAAACCATCAGAAAGAGATAATGAAAGAGTAGAGAGATGGAAGGAAGAAACTGGTTCAGATGATAAACTTACTATCGAACATTTTGATAAGGCAGTAAATCCTAAAGAAGAAGTGGAAGAAGTACAAGTAACTAAGCATATGTCAATTAAACAGAAGAAAAAAAAGACTAAACCAGTTAATTACAATTTTTAAGGACTGAATGGCTTTACAGAAAAGGAGAATTGTAATGGATGATAATGGTGGCAAAGCGCAATCAGTTTTTGAACACAATGTCGTCAAAATTGGTACGCCAGTTTTGGGCATTTTACTTTTGTCCATTGTAACATGGTTATTTACAACCGTTTTAGAGCTTGATGAAATAATACAGCAACACACAATTCACCTTGAACATCTTCATATGGCAGAAGAAAAGTTTGAGGGCCAGATGGAAAAGGTAGAAACAACTTTAACAGACCTACGCATACAAGTTGGTCGCAATATAGGTTCGCACTAATGATGACTAGTAAGATGTGGCATTGGGCTTTTGTATTGTTCATAACTGCTTGGGTCTGGACGATTCATTCAGAAGTATGGAGTATGAGTGAAGAAGTTGCTGTTATGGAATACCAGCTTACAAAGATTCATGAGAAACTGGACTGGCATACTGAAAAACTTGAAATTATTCAAGGTTCACAGTATGAAATACTTAAGCAATTAGATATTATAAAGGAGAAATAATGCCGATAGTAATTGCAAGTGTAGTTAAGACTATGGCTTTATCATTTCTAGGTAACAGTAAAGTTATCGAAAAAGTCATAATATTATTATTAGAAACTTTAGCAAAAAAGAC
>MDTE01102477.1_pt1 | contig 34924 bp, 31 predicted proteins | sample 811231 | NCBI WGS metagenome assembly MDTE01 (sample SAMN05326651, study PRJNA326480) | marine metagenome | isolation source: seawater | place: Indian Ocean: Red Sea | collected 2010
AGCGTTAAGGAAACCTTTGCCGACGAGCAAGTGCAATATTTAGGCATTGCAAGGGACATGGTACATTCCGAACTAGGTACCATAAAAGTTGTGGGCCAGGCCGTAAATCTCTCCCGGCAGCCACAACCCTCCACCATGCGGAGGTCGACGCCCGAAAAAGGACAGCACACCAACGAGATTCTTCGTACCCTAGGCATAGATGAGAAGGAACTTAAATCACTACGCGACGAAGGCGTTATATAACAATGTCAGAAAAGCTTGGAGATAGTCTTTTGACCAAGTCGAAACCAATAACCTCCCCAACCGAACGGATGATAGCCTTTCAGCGTGGAGGCGTGGGATGGATGATATTCAATAACCCAGCTAAGCATAATGCCCTTTCGATTGATATGTGGAAGGGCATGGGTGTCATCATGGCCGCCTTTCAAAAGGAGCCTTCGGTAAGGGTTGTTGTCATGAAGGGGGCCGGAGAAAAAGCCTTTATTTCCGGTGCCGACATATCGGAATTTGCGGAGCATAGATCTTCTGCCTCAGCTGAAGAGGAATACAATCGTATATCTGCAGAATCTCAATTAACTTTGAAGACATTCAATAAACCATTAATCGCGATGATTAATGGTTATTGCATCGGCGGAGGACTTGGAGTTGCTCTAGCTGCTGATATTCGCATTTGTAGCGATAATTCGGTATTTTCGATACCGGCAGCAAGGCTTGGCCTAGGCTATGGTTTCGATGGAATGAAAACACTAAGCGACCTTGTTGGCCCATCCTCAGCTAAGGACATCATGTTTACTGCGCGGAAGTTAAAAGCAAAAGAAGCAGCCAACATGGGGCTAGTAAACATAGTTACAAAGCAAAACGAACTTGAGGACGCAGTCGAAAAATACGTCAGCAAAGTTTCGGAGAATGCCCCGCTTACTATCGCGGCAGCAAAACTGGCAGTCAACGAGACCCTCAAAGACCCTGAAAAGAGAGATCTCCACCACCTAGAACAAAAAATCCGTTCAATCTTTGATAGTGAAGATTATAAGGAGGGACGCACTGCCTTCATGGAGAAGCGCCGCCCAGTATTTCGGGGACACTAAGTAGATAGGCGATGCATAGGCTAGCTGGGTTCCAAATTTTAGGCTATTTTACATTGCATGGCCCCTCGATTGCACTACGAAGCATAAAGCCCCCTATATGACTAAAAACAAACCAGAGTCGTAATAATGACAAGCACTAATGTAGAATCAGTAGAGCCGAAGACCATAAACCTACTATCCCAGGTCACCACCGCAACCATTGCAACACAACTTTATAAAAGAGGCCTTAAAAAATGTTACCTTAGAGGTGTAAAACCTCTGCACACCAGTACTCCAAGTTTTGTTGCTCCCGCCTACACGCTCCGCAACATTCCAATGCGGGATGATCTGGGCGATATGTCCATCCTTTCTAATCCGGAGTATCCGCAAAGATATGCTGTCGAAAAAACACCAATAAGCCACTGTCTGGTAAACGACACTGGCGGCAACCTGATTGCAGGCACAATGGGCGATATTTTAATCGAGCGCTTGCGTGTGCGTGGAGTGACAGCAGCAATAACTGATGGCGCTGTTCGTGATTCGGGAGATATTGAAACTATAGATTTCCCTGTGTACTGCGGATCTCGCGCAGCCCCAGCAAGTGTGGCCGAACTATATGCGGTTGAAGTGCAGGTCCCCGTCGGCTGCGGTGGAGTTGCTATTTTCCCGGGCGACATTATTGCAGGAGACAAGGATGGGGTCATCGTTATTCCCAGAAATCTTGCCGAAGAGATTGCTGAAGATGCACCAGAACAAGAACGCTATGAACGCTATGTTCTCTCTCGGGTCCAGGCTGGCGATTCTATCACTGGATTGTATCCTTCTACCGAAGAGTCGAGAAAGAGATACCAAGACTGGGAAGGCTAATACTAAGAACAGCCGCTTGATTTCAAATTACTTTTCTTCATCTGGCAATATAGATTCGATCATATTTCCGATTACGATCATCTCGGGGATAGGCTTTTGCAAATGCGAGTCGATTTCTTCCGCCCAATAGTCACGTATATCGATGCTAGGAACTTTCTCCGTGATAACATCAGTCTTTTGCAACCTAAGAGCTGATACCTTGGAAATTGCACGCTCCTTCAAGCAAGAAGAAACTTTTCTAACCTCCCCTTTAGCAATCGACTGAAGAATATGTGGAGCAACTAGAGCCAGAAATCCTGGCCAATGAGCCAAGTGTCGAAATAGGCTAGGTATCATCAAACTTCCAGGAGGCGAAACATACTTTGCTAAAACGCGCACCACAGCCGCCGTATCCTGCCCCATTTGACCCAGATCAAGTATAGGGGGCAACTCCTTTACATGGACCCTCCGAGCCTTCAGGGATTGCATCCGCGGGCCTTGTAGGACTTTTCCTTTTCTTAGATGCGCTAGGAAAGCATTCAGAAGAAGTAAATTCAGACTATTCCCACGATTATATTGGGAAAGGACCGAGGCCAATTTGATTTTTTCTACTTCATCAATGCCTAATAACGGTAAACTAGCACGCTGAACAGACTTTACTGCCGGCCAAGCCACCCCCTCGGAGAGCTGGGCCAACTCATCTTCGATATCAAGCGAATTTATGGCACCGTTGATCCAAGCCCAAACCCACTCGAGCACCCCTTCCTCGGTAGCCATCCGCCTATAGATAAGGTTGACCATACTAAGGCCCATGGTATCCCTTATTTCTGAATATAAACCCGCAACTGTACCCCTGGCCCGCCGCTCAGAAAGCTCGCCTCCTTGGTGACCAAATTCTCTCCTATGCTTCACCTCTTTGGTCCCATCCATAAACAATTTCTCGCTAAAATCGCCCCACATTATAATGGGCCAATCGCTTAACACCATAAGCTCGACCCTCAGGAAAATTTCCTGCAACCGGTCTACGGAGGCATTAATAGCCTAATTAATTATATATAGCGCACCGCAGTGTTACCTCCGAAATATCAACCCTTGCCGCCGGATTAAACCACCACTAGTGTTAATTAAAATTTTGGAGAGCCGCATGCGCGACATTCAACTTCCAGGACGATCCCCGGCCCATTCTCGGCGAGCAATGGCTGCTACGTCACATCCATTAGCAACTCTAGCCGCCCTTGATATGCTGCGCAATGGGGGTAACGCAGTGGATGCTGCTATTACGGCGGCTGCCCTTCTTGGGGTCGTAGAACCCCATTCAACCAGCATTGGAGGGGATTGTTTCGCGCTCTACGCTCCACAAAACGGCAAGGTTGTGGCAATTAACGGCTCGGGGAAAGCTCCTGAATCCGCAACAGTTGATTGGTTTCAGGGCCGAGGAATTACCTCCATTGACTATCAAAGCCCTCACTCTGTAGTTGTCCCGGGATGCGTGGCAGCCTGGCAACAATTATCTGACGACTACGGCAATAAATCACTAGGCGAATGCTTACAACCAGCTATTGCTTCGGCACGCGATGGTTACGTTGTCCATTCGGTCATTGCAGATGAATGGGCACGAAACTTTGATAAATTATCGGCAGATAACAACAGCCGCCAAATTTTTCTTCCATCTGGCGCAGCACCTTCTGCCGGTAATGTGCATGCTCAACCCGCCCTTGCTCGCACACTCCAGATGATAGGAGAAAAGGGAGCTGATGGATTTTATCGTGGCAAGATAGCTGAACAAATGGTGGAATTTTTATCTGGCAAAGGTGGATTACATAGTATCCAGGACTTTTCCGAAACAAAGTCTGACTATGTAACTCCGATCAGCACAAGTTATCGTGGCTATGAAGTTATGGAATGTCCTCCAAATGGCCAAGGAATTATTGCCCTCGAAATACTTAATATCTTAAGTGGCTATGATTTGAAAAAGTTGGAGCCACTTGGAATTGACCGATTGCATCTTGAATCAGAGGCTACCCGACTGGCATTTAGAGACAGGGCTGCTTTTTTAGCTGATCCAGCGCAAGCCCACGTGCCTGTGGAAAAATTATTGTCCATGGATTATGCCGACAAACTCAGGACCAACATAAGCAAAGAAAAAGCAATGCCCGAGCTTCCTGCTCCGGGTGAGACCCCCCACGCTGACACAGTCTACCTCACCATAGTAGATGAAGAACGAAACGCAATTTCGTTTATAAACTCAATTTTTAATTCCTTTGGAAGTGGACTTGTGGATCGAGAAACTGGGGTTCTCTTTAATAACCGCGGAGCAAGTTTTGTAATAGACCCCACTCATCCGAATAGGATTTCTCCAAGAAAGAGGCCTATGCATACGATCATACCAGGCTTGCTCCGAAAAGAAGGAAGAACCGTAATGCCATTCGGTGTAATGGGGGGACATTATCAACCAGTTGGCCACGCCCATTTTTTAACTAATTTTTTAGACTTTGGCCTAGACGTCCAGGAAGCACTCGATGCACCAAGAGTTTTTGCATTCGATAATGAGTTGAGCGTTGAACGTAGTATAAGGACGGACGTAGCTGAGGGATTAAGGAAACTTGGCCATAATGTGCGGACGGCAGAAACCCCAATCGGAGGGGGCCAAGCAATCTGGATAGATTGGGGGAGTGGTGTATTGAGCGGCGGCTCCGATCCTCGAAAAGATGGATGCGCGCTGGGTTACTAGGAGCCAGGGAACTGGTAACTCCCTGCCAACGAAGCCCTTTGGCACGCCAAGGAATAAACGATATCACACGTTGGTGTCTTGACCCCAGTCAACTCTCCCAACTCACACACAACACCAAGCAATGCATCCAACTCTATTGCCTTACCTGACTCTAAATCCTGCAAACTAGAAGTCTTGTGGTCACCAACCTCGGTAGCGCCATTGATCCTTCTGTCTGCGTCGACAGGAAAAGCAACCCCAAGCCGTTCCCCAATCTCCTTCGCTTCACACATCATAGATTTAATCACTTCACGCAATCTTGCATTCCCTCCTATCTGGCCAAGAGTAGCACCTGTCAACACACTGACCGGATTGAAAGACAAATTACCCCAAAATTTTACCCATATATCATCCCGTATTCTTTTCCTTACTGGCGCCCTCAAGCCTGCATCTGTAAATACCTTACTTAGGGCCAAGACCCGAGCTGACCGAGAACCATCTGGTTCCCCAATTGGGAAACGGTTGATTGAAATATGACGAATAACACCTGGCTCAATAATTTCCGCCGCTGGGTATACCACACAACCAATAACACGTTCTGGTCCAATTGAATTCCACTGTTCGCCGCCAGGGTCAACAGACCGCATATGCAATCCGTCGAACGCGCCACCTAATTTATAGAAATACCACCAAGGAATTCCATTGACAGCAGGGACGACAACTGTGTCCACTCCAAGTAATGGGGCTAAGCCAGGAGCAATTACTGGTCCAGAATGAGCCTTTACAGCTACAATGACACAGTCCTGGACTGGAAAATCGCTGGCATCGTCACTACAGGCCACATGGGTTGTAATTTTGTCCCCATTAGCAATCAGGGTAAGACCTTTTTTTTTGATCGCCTCTAAATGAGGGCCACGAGCTACAACACTAATTTCATTATCTGTAGCCGCCAAACGGATTGCCAAATAACCACCTATCGCTCCGGCACCATAAATGCAGATCCTCACGGGCTAATGCCCAATTTCTCCGCCAAGCCTATCCGTTGCAACTTGCCAGTCTGTCCTTTTGGGATTTCATCCAAAAACACCATTTTACTAGGCACCTTAAACGAAGCCAATCGCTCCCCAACAAACGTCCTTAACTCTCTCTCCGTCACCTCTGTGCCTTCTTTCAAAACGATAGCAGCAGCAACCTCTTCGCCCAACTTCTCATGTGGACATGCAAAAGTAACCACCTGGGATACAGCCGGGTGATCCATCATTACGTCGTCCACCTCACGAGGGCTGATTTTCTCCCCGCCTCGATTAATAATCTCTTTAAGTCGGCCAGTGATCGTCAGATAACACTGCTCATCCAAAAAACCCTGATCCCCGGTACGGAACCAACCATTCTTGAACGCATCACTATTGGCCTCCGGATTACTATCATAGCCTTTGGTAACATTGGCTCCCCTAATAACTATTTCTCCTATACCGCCGCCAGGACCCAGAAGCTCTCCGTTCTCACCCAATATCTCAACTTCAGGGCCGGCGGCTAAACCCACAGAGCCGGGCTTTCGTTGAGCAGGAGGCAACGGATTGCTAGCCATTTGATGTGCTGCCTCAGTCATCCCGTACGATTCTATTACTGGAACGCCGAAAGTTTCTTCCAGTTCGTGCATGACCTGCGGCGGCAACGAGGACGAGGAGGACCGTATAAATCGAAGACGGCTATCACCAATGATCTGCTTGTTTCTCTGTGCCCGCCCTAACACGGCCTGATGCATAGTAGGAACCGCTGTATACCAACTAGGTTTCAAGGCTGAAACTAGACCGAAGAAATTTAAGGCGTTAAACCCGTTGGCGCACGCAACTGCCCCCCCAGCTGCTAGTGATGATAATACGGCGGCAATCAGTCCGTGAATGTGAAAAAGCGGCATGACGTTTAGACACAAGTCATCCTTATTAAGTTGAAGCGTACCCGCAATATTCCTAGCAGAAACGCATAAATTAGTCTGAGTCAGTGGCACTATTTTAGGCCTGGAGGTGGTCCCCGAAGTATGCAATATCAGTGCTATATCATCTGATTCAGAAAACCCTTCAGTTACGTCACCCGAAATACCCTCGCCGTTTAGTTCGAACAAACCAGGGCCATTGTTAACCGGACACACATCCAGGGTTGGAATCGAGAGATCTTGTGCTGCGCGGCGGGCGTCACCGCCTTCTCCTTGCATCAAAACGACAGCCCTCGCCTCAAGATCCTTCAAATAGAACTCAAATTCATCATATCGGTATGCAGGATTTAGGGGAGCGATGGTTGCCGCAGATCCAATAGTCACAAAAGCGGATGCCATGATGGGGCCATTAGGCAATACAACTGCCACACGATCATGCCGTCCCAACCCAAGTTCATTTAGTCTGGCAACGCTCAACTCTATATGCTTTAAGAGCCGGCCATAGGTCAGGCTCCTACAATCTGAACTTATTAGTGCTGCGCCAGCTTCTTCCCCACGGGCCACTAATCCTACAATCGTATCTTCCACTTGCGTACCGGCCCTCCTACCCATGATAGCCAAGAAATCTCTTAGCGTAGTATTATAACGATTAAATAACTGAAGTCTCTTAAATGTTGTTCACATCTCACCCCCACATGGCATAAGTTCAATTGAAGCTCGCCACATCCTATGCCACACTTTCTATGGCAGAACCTGTTTGGCTATAATACCGCAAATGTTACTATCACACTTGAAACTACGATTTAACAAAGCGACCAACCACGAGGAGAAGACGATATGAGTCCCAGTGCCATTTCTTCAGCGGACGTTCAATTGGGAACAAACCCAAATGACCTAGAACCGCATTGGATGCCTTTTACTGGCAATCGCCAATTTAAGGCCGCTCCGCGGTTGCTCGTCAAAGCAAAAGACATGCATTACACCAATGCTGATGGAAAACAGATACTTGATGGCACTGCTGGGCTCTGGTGTGTAAATGCTGGGCACTCTCGACAACCAATCATCGAGGCCGTCCAAAAACAGGTCGCAACTCTTGATTACGCTCCTGGCTTCCAGATGGGGCACCCTCTATCTTTTGCGCTAGCCGCCCGGTTAGCTAGTATGCTCCCTGAAACACTCGATCATGTTTTTTTCACAAATTCTGGTTCGGAGGCGGCAGATACCGCCTTAAAGATCGCTCTTGCCTATCACCACTCGACTGGCCAGAGCAGTAAAAAGATACTTATCGGACGTTCCCGCGGATATCACGGCGTCGGCTTTGGAGGTCTGTCAGTGGGCGGAATGGCACCAAACAAGAAACAATTTGGCAACCTTCTAGGAAATGTTGACCACTTGCCCCATACCCACTCCCTTGAGCACAATGCATTCAGCAGAGGCCAACCGGAGTGGGGAGCAGTTCGAGCTGCTGAGCTGGAGGAGCTAGTGGCTCTCCACGGAGCCGACAATATTGCTGCTGTTATTGTGGAGCCCATGGCAGGTTCAACTGGGGTCCTCATACCACCAGTAGGCTATCTCGAACGCCTTAGGGATATCTGCCACAAAAATAATATACTGTTGATCTTTGATGAAGTTATTACCGGTTTCGGACGGCTTGGGGCAAGCTTCGCCTGTGAACGCTTTGGTGTAACACCAGATATAGTTACCTTGGCTAAAGGTTTGACTAATGCAACTATTCCAATGGGAGCAGTCGTAACAAGTCACGAGATTTATGACACTGTCATCCAAAATGCTGCACAGGAGATAGAGCTGTTTCATGGATACACATACTCTGGACATCCCGTGGCATGTGCGGCGGCTCTTGCCACTCTAGACCTTTATAAAGAAGAGGAATTATTTCAGAGAGCTGCTGACCTAGAGGGCTACTGGGAAGAGGGTGTACATAGCCTAAAAGACTGTCGGAACGTTATCGACATTCGTAATATGGGATTGGTAGCCGGCATTGAGTTAGAACCACGCGAGGGCTCACCAACTGCTCGGGCTTTCGAGACCTTTCTTAAGTGCTATGAAGATGGCGTCTTGCTCCGCACTACTGGCGACACAATAGCCCTATCACCCCCGTTGATAATCGAACAACATCAAATAGACCAACTAATCTCCACCATTAACAAACAACTAGAAACCGTGGAGTAATTGCTCAAACGTCCATTCTTAGAGGTTAACATGGCAAGCGTTAGAATGATTGAGGACGGAACTGCAACAACTGAGGTCCAGTCCGTCTATGAAGACATTAAGAAGACCCGTGGGATCAGTTATGTGCCAAATATATGGAAAACACTAGCATCCCATCCCCCCACCCTTAAACGCATTTGGCTGGGCATCAAAACTGTTATGGCCCCCGGTCGACTTGATCCATTGACTAAGGAGATGATTGCTGTTGCAGTAAGCGCAACAAACAATTGTGACTACTGTATCCGTTCGCATACAGCAGCCGCCCGAAAACTTGGAATGGATAATGAAATGCTGGGTGAATTAATGGCGGTAGTCGGAATGTTCAACCAAACAAATCGTTTAGCTAACGGCTATCAGGTAGAAGTGGATGAACAATACCTGAAAGTCGAGTAGGCCAAATACCCTAAACCTCAACGTTTGTTTTTATCCTACACTTCAACCTTGGAGAATGCATCGGCCAAACAGTCTCCTGAAAGGTCTAACGCCTCTTTTCCTTTATCAATCCACCCACCCATACTCACAAAACCATGTATCATTCCCTCATAGCAAAGGTATTTTACCTCAACATTCGCCGCCATTAGTTTTTCGCTATACCGCAGTCCTTCGTCCCGCAACGGATCAAATCCGGCCGTGATTATTAACGCCGGCGGCAAACCAAAGACTTCTTTTGCAAACAGTGGGGAAGCGTCTGGATTTGTTCGTTCTTCATCGTTATTCAAGTAATGATCTATAAACCACTCCATCAGGACGCCCGTAAGCCGGTAACCCTCGGAGAGCTCGGTTTGTGATGCCTCCGACCGAGTGAGATCTGTGGCCGGGTATATCAGCAACTGATAACAAAGCTGAATCTGGGGATTATTAACACATTTCTGAGCTACAACCGCCGCTAAATTACCGCCAGCACTATCACCGCCCACCGCGATTCGTGCTAGATCAATATTATTGAGGTTCCCTGGGGTAGCAACCCACTCCGTCGCCGCCACGCAATCCTCCACAGCAGCAGGAAATTTGTCTTCGGGACCCATACGATAATCAACTGAGACCACCACACATTGGGCCCGGACACTCAGCCAACGACACACGGGATCATGTGTCTCTAGACCCCCTATGACCCAGCCCCCCCCATGGAAATAAACCAGCACTGGGAACGGTCCCGTATCATCAGACGGCCAATAGGTCCGAACCACGATTTCTCCATTAGGCCCGGGGATATCATGTTCGGACACCCACTCTACATCTACCTTTTTGACGGCGACAGCCTTAGATGTCTCAGCAAAAAACCTCCGCGCCTCAGGGGGCTCCAGTTCATGCATCTCAGGGTTCCCTGCCTCTAATGCTTTTTCAATTAGGGCAGCCGCCTGAGGATCAAGTTCCTTAGACACTTGGAAGTCCTTCCGTAAATCATTCAGGTTTTGGCACACTGATGGTTACCAAAAAGCCACTTAAACGCAAGCAGGTATTTAGAAACAAGAATTTGTCATGTAAACTACAGGGGAATCCGTCTAAAATGCCCATACAATGTGGCTTGACGTATCCTATCTAAAAACCTTTTACAACACGGCTCTAGGTCGCCTTACACAAGATTCGTTATGCGACAAAATCGAGCAACTTTGGCCCAACACGGATGGACAGTCCACACTGACAATTGGTTTTGGGGCCCCGTTGGCTTCGATCTTTGGGCCTAATCCTCAACACCTCTTCCACCTAATGCCGTGCCAGCAGGGCATTATCCACCTGCCATCCAAAGAAACCAATTCTGCCTTGTTGTCGGATTAAAACAAACTTCCCTTTGCAGACAATTCGTTAGACCGAGTCATTCTTCTCCACGCTCTCGAATTTGCCAATCCCCCCCACCCCATGCTTAGGGACATCTGGCGCGTCCTCGATGGCGGAGGAAAACTACTGGTCATCGTACCCAATCGGAGGGGGCTGTGGGCCAGGCTAGAGCATACTCCATTTGGCCACGGGCAACCCTACAGCCTAAGACAACTCACCAAATTACTACAAGAATCCGTGTTCTTGCCCGAACAAGTGACTTCAGCTTTGTATATGCCGCCAAGTACAGGGAAGTTTTTACAACGCCTCGCCAGGGCTTGGGAAACAATTATCCCTAAATACCTCCGTTTGTTTTCTGGAGTAATAATTGTGGAGGCTGAAAAACGAGTGTACGCACCAACAAATACTGCCATTGGCACCGATACAAGAGACACTGGATGGAGAGCACACCCCTCTACCGTGGGTCGATAAGTTCTCCAACCCTCTCCGCAGATGCTGACAACATAAATAACCCCTGTGCGCCCAAAAGATTATCAAAGGGCTGCCCACCCCAGAATCGGAAAGGTTGACCCCGCTCATTCAGGCTATAGCGTCGGACTACTGAAATTTCCTCTGCATTACAAGTGCTTACAAAGTCTGCGATGGTGCTGAAATGGATATTTGGTGTTGCGTGCCATGGTAACGGTAAACTTCCAGTCACCGGCATACGCCCCTTAAATAAAAGCTGAAGCCGACACCTCCAGTGGCCAAAGTTGGGAAAGGACACCAATGCATAATGCCCAATCCTAACAAGTTCTCGCAATACCACTAGCGGGTTATGCGTCGCCTGTATTGTTTCACTGAGCACAACATAATCAAAAGCGCCCGACGGATAATTGCCTAAATCCGCCTCAGCATCGCCTTGGACAACAGACAACCCTTGACGAAGACATGACTGAACCCCCCCTCGACTTATCTCGAGCCCTCTGCAATCAACATCTCTGCGATCCGCCAGATATCTCAGCAATGACCCGTCTCCACACCCAACATCCAACACCCGCGACCCTGGCTTAATCAAGCTTGCTATTAATTGAAGATCAACCCGAATGCTGCTGGGAACCGGCACTGTCGGCGTTGAGGCGTCTTCCGTCATTTTATTTTCCATTAGATGCTGGGTAACCCACGATGCTTAGATGCCCCACGCAAGAAACCATTAAGGACATCAAAAAATTCTGGCTCGTTAAGTAAAAAACTGTCGTGACCCTTGTCAGTTTCAATCTCGCAAAAACTAACGTTCGCAGCATTAGCATTAAGCGCCTTCACAACCTCCTGACTCTCAGAAACAGGGAAGAGCCAGTCACTAGTAAACGCAATTACGCAAAAACGGACTTCAGTGTTCTCAAATGCCTTTGCCAGCGAGCCATTATTCGCCGCAGCAAGATCAAAGTAGTCCATGGCCCGAGTTATATATAGGTAAGAATTGGCATCAAACCGGTCTACGAATGTGCTACCCTGGTGTCTCAAGTAACTCTCCACTTGAAACTCCGCATCAAACCCGTATGTGATTTGGCTCGAGTCTTGGAGCATTCGGCCAAACTTGCGATGAAAAGCCGCCTCGGATAAATATGTTATATGAGCAGTCATCCTAGCTACAGCTAATCCCTGTCGTGGTCTTTTGTCCAATTTCGCATAACTGCCGTCGCACCAATCAGGGTCGCTCATAATCGCCTGTCGACCTACCTCATGGAAAGCAATATTTTGGGCCGTGTGACGGCCTGCCGCAGCAATAGGAATGGCAGAAAACACCCTATCAGGAAAACGTGATGCCCACTCCAGAACCTGCATACCACCCATAGATCCACCTACCACACAAAAAAGCTTTTCGATGCCTAAGGCGTCTATGACTCTGGCTTGAGCCTCAACCATATCACCGATTGTTACAACAGGGAACGTTAACCCATATTGATCACCCGTATTCGGATCTATCGTTGCCGGCCCATAGCTGCCCATGCACCCACCTAATACATTGACACAAATTACAAAATAATTGTCAGTGTCCAGGGGTAATCCTTGTCCCACCAGATGGTCCCACCAGCCTAATCTACCTGTAACAGGATGTTTGCCGGCCACATACTGATCACCAGTCAATGCATGGCATACCAGGATGGCGTTTGACTTATCATGATTGAGTCTCCCATACGTCTGGTATGACACGGGCACCGGGGCAATAGACAGACCGGATTCCAACGCTAAAGGCCGTTCTACCTCAATAAAAATTCTTGGCTGATGATCGAGCAACCCTGCAGTATTTTCCACTTTGTTCGCCATTATGCTATTAATCGACCCAGTCAAATCTAATGTATTGAGGCATCGAATGATAAAGTGGTAGGGATCAAAAGCAGTGTTTGTCAACGTTTTCTTTGATTTTAATGTTTTCCAACGTTAGTAATATTTGTTGCCTTTCCTTAGACTGGACAGAAATGTGAAACAGCGCTCGCTCAAAACACTACGGTTGGAAATCGATGCCATCGATGACAAAATTCATAACTTATTGATGAGCCGGGTAAAATTGGTTGGAGAAGTAGGTAAAGTGAAAGCAGCGGCCGGAGATTACCGATTCTCTCTTAGACCAGCGCGCGAAGCTTCCATGATGCGGCGGCTCGTAAATCAGCATCGTGGGCCTTTCCCTGCCGACTCACTTATCAAAATATGGAGGGAACTACTTTGTGGTACAGTCCGGGTGCAAACACCTTTCTCGGTAGCCCTTTGTGAGGGGGATGATCCGATCGAATCAAGAGGCCTGGTACGAGACCAATTTAGCAACGCACCCACCCATATTTTCGCCACACCTGAAAATACGATAGAAAGTGTTCAATCTGGTGAATCGATGGTCGCAGTAGTACCAGTGCCAAACCGATCCACTGAAAGTACTTGGTGGCACGAATTGGCATTTGGGAAACACAAAAATCTTAAAATTATAGGACTACTACCCTTTCTGCGTTCAAATGCATCTCCCTCCTCAAAAGCCTTCTCCATTGCTGAAGTAAGACCTGAATCTAGTGGAAGGGACACCTCGCTTGTGGTCCTGGAATACGTTACGGGGGAACCTAATGTAGACTTTTTAGAACAAACAGAAACATACAAGATACTTGGCCAGCTAGCGTTTAATGGCAGGCAACCTGGCATAGGAAAAACCACCGCACTTCTGGTGTCGACGCAAAAATTTATTGAACATCCAGATCAGGTTAAAACCCTCCTGCCCCCATCATTGCAGCACGTCGTAACTCGGTTTGCAACTATAGGCTGTTACCCGGAACAGCTGGACATCGGCAGGACATTGGAGATCTCATGACTACCGAGAAAATTCTTTTTGATCGTGTCGCGCTGATTGGAGCAGGACTAATAGGAAGCTCCTTAGGACGAGCAATTCGTCAGGAGCAGCTGGCCAAGTCCGTCGCAGCCTACTCCCGCCGATCCGATACAAGGGAACGCCTTAGCCATCTTGGAATTGTAGACAATGTGGCCAAAAGTATTAAGGAAGCGGTGGATGACGCAGATCTCATTATCATCAGCGTGCCAGTTGGCGCATCAGAAGATGTGGCAAAAAAACTGGCACCGCATATTAAACCAGGCGCTATTGTTACAGACACTGGTTCTGTGAAAGAATCTGTGATTCGAGCTGTAGTACCACATTTGCCAAACAGTGCTAATTTTGTGCCGGGCCATCCTATAGCTGGGACAGAAAATTCTGGCCCCGAAGCGGGTTTCGCATCTCTGTTCGAGGGAAGGTGGTGCGTGATAACGCCAACCAATGACACAAATCAAAGTGCCATAGACAAGGTAACAAACCTCTGGCAACGCATGGGCAGCAAGGTCGATATAATGAGCGCAGCTCATCACGACAAGGTGCTAGCCATAACCTCACACATCCCCCACTTAATAGCATTTAATATCGTTGGCACAGTGGCAGATCTTGAAGATGACACTAAGATGGAAGCTGTGAAGTATGCAGCCGGCGGATTTAGAGATTTCACCCGAATAGCGGCATCTGACCCAGAAATGTGGCGCGACGTTTTCATGGAAAACAGAGAAGCCGTACTGGAAATGCTTGGACGTTTCTCAGAGGACCTGTCCGCTCTGCAGCGCGCAATTCGGCGAGGAGACGCCAATAATCTTGAAACGAAATTTACGAGAACCCGCGACCTTCGAAGACGAGTTATAGATGCAGAACAAGCGTAGTTTACCTAAGGGATTATAAGTGGCCTAACTTCTATCAAAGGCACGGGCCCTACACTTAAAACACCCTCCTGTAGGGAAATGGGTGCCTCCACAGACCTCTGACCAGTTTCGTCTGACGCAGTCGAAAGTAAGTCTAGAGTAAGAGTGGCGGCTGCCTTAGCCACATTATTAATTAATCCACTGCTATAAAAAGTTTCCAGAACCTCTCTATAACCATCAATTACAACTGTGCCTGCACCGATTGGGCGAAACAAGGCATCCAGGGAAATCGTGCCAGAGAACGCCACTCCTAAGTTACCCGCCGATAGTTGTAAATTATGAATTTCAAGTATGCCGCCGCTAGCGCGCCACCTGTCCAGCGAAGCGACATCCCACCCGACAAACGTTGGGCCTGACAATTTTGCCTCCATTACTACGCCGTCTATGTCAAAAGATTGCTGAGTGGTGCCAATATTTCTGATACTCACGTCATCTGCCAAAACACCAATATCACGCGATAGATGTCCTAGTGGTGGACTGCGGAAGTGCACCTGGAGTTGATCCAATGCAGCGAAGGCCTGGCCCAAGACAGGCCGGAACACTACATCATTCATTTCCAAAGAAAAACGCGCGGTCCGCTTCTGCTCACCAACGACTAGGCTAGCCCTACTGTCACCTACTTCCATTCCCAATCCTGCCTCCCCCCGCCTAATCATGGTCTGGAACGGAGCACGAGCAACCCCAACCCAGTGGTCAAGACCCCAAGGGTGTGCCGTCAACTTTACGTTTGGTATAACCAGAGCCACATGATTTAGATCGGTAGCAAAATGAGCTTTAATGTCATCCAAACTAACTTCCAGACGATAAGGATAACCAGAGATATTAATTTGACTAAAATTTGCTTCAATTCTCTCGCTACGCAAAGCCTCTGTATATTCGTGCACGAATTTTGCTGCTGAACGCGCTAATTGGTACCAGTAAGCACTATACAAGAGCACTCCGACGAGAAACAAACCAACAATCAAGCCTATCCGATTACCAGTAGTGCTCATTTTACTCCGATCAATTTTTGAAATTACCACCCAAGTGGATCATAATAGCCAGTCCGTCGCTGAAACAAAATATAGCTCACTCAGGTGGGACAAATAATCGATAACAATGACAAAGCTAAATCTCGCCCGATCAATACTATCACGATTGCCTCCAGAGATCGCCCATGCTCTGGCTATTAAAGCTCTCGAATTTGGCCTGGGTCCAAATAATCCATCGCCAAGCGCAGCCGCTCTTTCCCAAACATGCTTTGGTCTCCATTTCGCTAATCCAGTGGGTCTTGCTGCTGGTTTTGATAAAAACGCCAGGGGAGTAAACACCCTCCTTAAACAAGGTTTTGGATCAGTTGAAGTTGGGACTATTACACCGAAGGCCCAAAAAGGAAACACGCGACCGCGTTTGTTTCGTCTGCCCGAAGATGGCGCAGTAATAAACCGGTTAGGATTCAATAACGAAGGACTCGAAATAGCTGCCCGAAGACTTTCCCGAATCCGTCCCTACAAAGGGATAATTGGAGCTAATATAGGTCCCAACAGAAATAGCGAAAATCCACTTGATGATTATCGCACCTGCTTAACAAAGCTTGCCCCATTAGTCGATTACCTGGTTGTGAACATATCATCGCCAAACACACCTGGATTACGCGCATGGCAAAGTAAAGAAAACCTTCATACATTAATTTCTACGCTGCAGGATAAAAGAGCAGGCCTAACAAGTAATGCCGGCCAAAATGTGCCCCTATTAATTAAGCTGGCCCCTGATCTAGATCAGCAATCTCGCGCAGATATTGCAGCCGTCGCGATAAAGTGCAAGGTAGATGGATTATTGATATCTAATACAACCCTAGATCGTCCCGCTTCCCTAATAGGCAAAAATCGTGCGGAAAGCGGTGGATTGAGCGGACAACCGCTGTTTGAACGATCAACCCAAATATTGGCAGATATGTATAAGCGGGTGAACGGGGATATAGCACTCATCGGAATAGGTGGTGTGGCTTCCGGACAGGATGCCTATAAAAAAATACGCGCTGGAGCTAGCATCATTCAGTTATACACGGCCCTTATTTACAAAGGCCCTGAACTAATAGAAGAGATAAAATCGACACTCTCTGCATACATAAAAAGGGATGGGTTCCCAAACATTACATCTGCCATTGGCGTTGACGTCTCTAAGTATTAAAAGGAAACAATCAATATAAGGCCATGGCCAAATGGTTCGCTTTCACAATTGCAATACCTGCGTCAGGACTATCAATGAATACAAAATTTATAGAGGGAATTGCCTCTCTTGCCAAAACGTACGAAGTTTTCATCCTTGATATCTGGGGTGTATTAATGGATGGCTTGGACCCCTACCCGGGGGCTGCTTACTGTTTAGAAAACCTGCGAAACTGCGGAAAGAAAATTATCCTGCTTTCCAACGCCCCGCGGCAAGCCCATCTAGTAGGCGAAAAATTGAACTCGATTGGGATACCCCCAACGCTATACGACGATGTTCTTTCGTCAGGAGAAGCAACCCGTCTCGCCCTATCGGCGCGCAGCGACCCACATATCGCGAAGCTTGGAAACACGTATTTCTATATTGGACCAGACCGTGATCGTGGATTGCTGGAGGGCCTGGACTATACCGAGTCATCAAACCTGAAAACCAGCAACTTTTTGCTTGTTACGGGACCATGGGAAAGCACTGACCATCCTGAAATGTATAACAAACTTTTTGATCAAGCTCTGGAACAAAAACTCCTCATGATCTGCACAAATCCTGACCAAGTGGTAGTGCGGCAAACTGGGGAGCAGCTCCTATGCGCCGGAGCATTAGCCGACCATTATAAGAATCTCGGGGGGCAGATCCTATATTTTGGAAAACCTCACCAGGATATCTATTCCATCCTTTTCGAACGATTAGGCAATCTTCCCAAGCATAGTATCGTGGCCATTGGAGATACACTAGAGACGGACATCAAAGGTGCAAACGAATTTGGTATAGCTACTACTCTGGTAGTAGGCGGCGTCACTGCCACAAAGTTTGGCATTTCAGAGGGGGATATGCCAATACCTAAGGCATTCCGGACCCATTGTGGGGAGGCAGGCATTATCCCCACCTATGCAGTCCCCCTGTTTATTTGGTAAAAAATAGAAAAGCTCACAGGAGCGGCCATAATTAATGGCTTACACACGTCTTAGGTAAGGATGAAGGTCCCTCTATCACTCCCTTACAAAGGCGCACGGCTCGACGAATTGATCTCAACCAAATCTTTTTCGACAGATCAATTAAATGCCTTTCGTAAATGGAAGCCCGCCTTATTAGAAGCCACACGCGCGTCGTCTAACAATCCCGGAGCCTGAAAGAAAGCATGAGTCATCCGAGGGAAAACCTCATAATTCACCTCGACACCCGCTTTCAAAAGTTTTTTTGCATATTCCTTACCCTCGTCCAACAGTGGGTCAAGGCCTGCCGCTATTATCAGCGCCGGCGGCAGGCCTGAATGATCACTGGCCCGAAGTGGCGAACAACGCCAGTCACTTCTGTCCCCTACATTAGGAACGTATTGATCCCAAAAATACTTCATCCTGTGACCAGGCAACATAGGAGCATTAGCAAATTTTTTATAGGATTCTCTGGTCAAATCGGAATCCACTACTGGATAAATTAACAGCTGAAATAATAAGTCCGGTCCGGCCTCACGGGCCTCTATCGCAACCGCCGCTGCCAAATTACCCCCGGCGCTGTCACCTCCTACAGCAACCCGACTTGGATCACCATCAAAATCAGCCGCATTTCTAACAATCCAGTTCAAAGCAGACACACAATCATTAGCCGCAGCAGGAAATGGATTTTCAGGGGCAAGCCTATAATCTACCGAAACAGTTATGCAACCTGCCGAACACGTGACACCTCGGGCGCCCCTATCCGCACTATCCAGACTCCCCAAAACCCATCCACCCCCATGGAAATATACCAGAATGGGAAACGGCCCCTTGCCGCTCGGAGTGTATACCCTTGCCGACAAATCTTGGGGAGATGAGGGTATCATTATATCCGCTATCGAACCTACATCGTCACTAGGCCCATAGAATCTCCTAGCCCGATCATCGGTTATTTTCCTGGCTTCAGTTGGACTAACTTGCGTTTGATCGGGGTAGCCTGCCGACCCTAATTGTTCTAATAGGGACTGTAATTGGGGGTGTATATCCAACACTTCTTCTCCTGGACTATGTGTTTCCCATACTATGCTGCTTTACTCAAAAGAGCTACAATGCAAAAACTCCGTTCTAAATATCGCGATGAACCTTTGAGAATGCAACGCCAGAATGACTAGTAACTACAAATCCGACCTGGAAAGCTGGGAAGCCCAGGTGAAAAAAGATCTGAAAGGTCGCTCTCACGAGGACCTGATCCGCCATACACCGGAGGGAATTTCGCTTAAGCCACTGTACACAGCCCAGGATTTAGAAAAGATTCAACACCTAAACACTCTACCTGGTCTGCCACCGTTCCTCAGAGGCCCACGCGCTACTATGTATGCTGGGCGGCCCTGGACTGTGCGTCAATACGCCGGCTTTTCCACCGCGGAAGAATCAAATAAGTTTTATCGTGAAAATCTAAAGGCTGGTCAAAGAGCTCTTTCTGTTGCATTTGATCTGGCAACACACAGAGGCTACGACTCTGACCACCCCCGGGTCGTTGGTGATGTCGGAAAAGCTGGCGTGGCTATAGATACAGTGGAAGACATGAAGATCTTGTTTGCCGATATTCCCTTATCTCAGATGAGCGTCTCCATGACCATGAATGGCGCCGTCCTCCCGGTCCTTGCGGCTTATATAGTATCTGCCGAGGAACAAGGAGTTGACCAAGCGGCACTCACAGGGACTATACAAAATGATATTCTCAAAGAATTTATGGTTCGAAACACCTATATCTATCCACCAGACCCGAGCATGAGAATCGTCGCAGATATAATTCAATACTCCTCACAAAAAATGCCACGGTTTAACTCTATCTCCATTTCGGGCTATCATATGCAGGAGGCCGGAGCTACTGTAATTCAAGAACTTGCCTTCACTCTAGCAGATGGCCTCGAATACGTTCGCGCCGCCCTAGGCCGAGGTCTTGAAATAGATGAGTTTGCCCCACGATTATCATTCTTTTTTTGTTTGGGCATGAATTTTTTTATGGAAATTGCTAAACTACGCGCTGCACGAGTCCTTTGGGCAGAATTAATGAAAGAGTTCTCCCCTAAAAATCCGCTTAGCTATGCTTTAAGAACACATTGCCAGACATCTGGCGTTAGCCTGACCGAGCAGGATGCGTACAACAATATCGTCCGAACTACGGTGGAGGCAATGGCCGGCGCCTTAGGAGGCACGCAGTCACTGCACACAAACTCATTTGATGAGGCTGTCGCCTTACCGACACCATTTTCTGCTCGAGTAGCTAGAAATACCCAACTCATCTTGCAAGAGGAAGCAGGACTGACCGATGTGATCGATCCACTAGGCGGAAGCTATTTTATAGAATCCCTAACCGCCAGTATGATCAAACATGCGAGGCAATTGATTAAAGAAATTGAGGACGCGGGAGGAATGACGGCAGCAGTGGCGGCTGGCATTCCCAAGAAAAAAATCGAAGAAGCGGCAACATTACGACAAACACGCATCGAGCGAGGCGAACAAGTTGTGGTAGGTGTAAACAAATACCAACCTGATTCACCCACCCCCTTAGATATTCTGGAAGTCGATAATGGCGAGGTTCTGGCCGCACAGTTAGAGCGCCTTAACAGAGTTAAGTCGAAGAGAAACTCAGAAAAATGCCATGACGCACTCAGTCGCTTAACCGATGCAGCAACTAATGGAGATGAGAATCTCCTAGAATTGACTATAACTGCCATGAGAGAACGGGCGACAGTAGGCGAGGTTTCGTCCGCGTTAGAGAAGAGTTTTACTAGGCATGAAGCAAGGATTAATAGTGTGACTGGGGTATACAAAGCCGCGTACGAGAAAGATGCTGAGTTCCGAACCGTCCAAGAAAAGGTCACAGAGTTTGCCAACAGAGAAGGACGGAGACCTCGGATGCTTGTTGTGAAATTGGGCCAGGACGGACATGACAGGGGCGCAAGAGTAATCGCGACAGCTTTTGCAGATATCGGCTTCGATGTAGATATAGCCCCCTTATTTCAGACTCCTGAAGAGGCCGCCGTGCAGGCGATTGAGGCCGATGTTCACATCGTAGGTGTTTCAAGCCAAGCAGGTGGGCACAATACCCTAGTACCAGCCCTCACCTCAGCCCTTCACGAGTTAAATGCCAAAAATGTACTAGTAATTTGCGGTGGAGTAATACCAATTCAGGATCACGACTTCCTGAAATCAACTGGCGTGGCCGCGATCTATGGGACAGCAACAAATATACCCAAAGCAGCAGTAGAAATTCTTGAATTAATGGCCCCTAAGTTAAACAACCAAGAGTAAAATATCCAAAAGCGTGATTATACACCCAGCGAAGGTCGCAATTCATGATCGATGACATGAATAAAAATATAAGTGCCCTCAAAGCTGGGGTGCTGAAGAGTGACCGAAGATTGCTGGCACAAGCAATAACTCTGGTGGAGTCGTCCAGAGAAGATCATCAGAAATTAGCAGACCAACTAATAACATCGGTATTTCCTGCTACGGGAAATTCTATTCGATTAGGGATCACAGGAACACCTGGCGTCGGCAAGTCTACCTTTATTGAAACCACTGGCACTGCTCTTATTGAGAAAGGGCATAGTGTCGCGGTGCTGACCATCGACCCTTCCAGCAGTAAAAGTGGCGGCTCCATTCTTGGGGACAAAACTCGAATGCCAAAATTATCAACGAACCCTAAATCCTTCATAAGAGGCACACCTAGCAGGGGGATGCTTGGCGGAGTTTCGCCCAACACAAGAGAAGCAATCCTTCTCTGCGAGGCATCTGGGTTCGACGTGGTAATTGTAGAAACGGTTGGCGTAGGACAATCGGAGGTTACTGTAAGAGACATGGTGGATATGTTTATTCTTCTCGTCCAACCAGCTGGTGGGGATGACCTACAAGGGATCAAGAGAGGCGTGGTCGAAATGGCTGACCTCTTGATAGTAACTAAGGCTGATGGCCCACTATTAGAATCTGCTCACCAAGCTCAATCTGACTATAAAAATGCCCTGGCACTATCTAGACCTCTTTACCCAAACTGGGTTACCCCTGTGGCAACATGTTCCGCCCTGTTACACACTAATATAGATCAGATCTGTGAGCTGATAAAAAAGTATCACAGAACTATTTTAGAGGACGACACCATTAACCAACGTCGAAATGAACAAGCGGTTTCGTGGCTATGGTCGGACATCATGGCTACTATAAGCCAGAACATCCGAACACACCCCGAGTTAGCCGATATCTTCCGAGACCTAGAAGAACGCGTGGCTACCCGCAAGATTACAGCCAGAGCGGGATCCAGGCTTATTTTAGATGCGTTCATCAAGAAGAACTTGACCTACCGCAGGTAGTCACCTAGAACTCTGCCCCGGAGCCTAAATTAACCAGATTTTAATAGATTAACCAGCTGGAAACCCAACAATGACACGGCAATGTGAACTGACCGGAAAAGGTGTACAGAGTGGCAACAATGTAAGCCACGCTAACAATAGGACTAGGCGTCGCTTCCTACCAAACCTTCAATCCGTATCACTTTACAGCGACGCACTGAAAAAGACCTTTAAGTTCCGAGCGACCGCTTATGCCATTCGGTCTGTGGAACATAGGGGTGGCCTAGACCCGTTTCTTGCTAAAGCTTCGGATAATCTTCTTTCACTGAAAGCACGAAGGGTAAAACGGCAAATCATGAAGACGGCAGCAAGTTAGCCTGTTTGAGAGATCTGATTCAACGCCACATTTCCAAGTCAAACATCATCAACAAAGTTCGTTGGGAACTGCTATAATTATCATCTGACAGTAGATATATCTGGGCGGGCGAAGATGGACGTGAGACGATTGCCAAACCTTCAAAATTATCCAACGGTATGGGCGAGCCAAGCTCCACCACCACATCTCCAGTTATCTCAAATTTTCCAATAGGTGCCCGCGCCTGGATTAACACTAGACGCGCGCCTACTCCTGCTTGCTTATTATAGCCACGCTCTAATACCAGCAAACTGTTTGACGCTATCCGCACAGCATCACTTGGGCGAAAATAACTATGGTAGGGATATTCAACCCGAGAAATTCCACCTTCCGTTTTATGAAATGCTGCAAAATTACTTTCCACTGTTCCCGTCTCCGTGATAGCCAATAGCTCTCCCGGCGCCATCAAAACAAGAGCTTCAATTCCTGAGTTTAAGGGTAATTTAGAGAGCATTCCTCCCATGCTTATGGGTGTTGGATTACTCCACACATCTCTATATGACCAAATCCGGTGTTGCCTCTCATAAGCTACGATAAGGCCGCCATCGCCAGTCTGAATTAAGGCTTCAGCATCTAATGTGAAATTGACACTTGGCTCCAATGATCGCATTGGCAAAATGGATACCTCCTGGACACCGGCCAAATCACCCCGTTCGTTGTAAATTAATTTCCCCTGCAACCACCAGCCGTTGTCAGAAATAGCCAACATTCGCCTCCCTTTCTCACCCGCAAGCAGCCCAGACAAACCGCCAAAACGGGGGTCTTCTGAGGTAAGTTCCACACCACCGCGGTATACCAAGGCCCCAGCGGGCCCAACGATCCGGGCCCCAACATCCACATTTAATGGCACCACCTTCACGGACAATGGCTCACTCCAACTGGAAATATCGCCCGATGCAAAAAAACTCGAGAGAGTCCAAGCCACGATAAATGCGGTTGGCCGATTTTTTTTTAGCGCAGGGAGAGCGTTAGGCAGCCACATTTCTTCGATCGTTCCTCTTCCGTCTAGGAAGAAGCTCTTCATCATCAAAAAGCTCTGCCAACTTATCCGTCATAGTTCCCCCAAGCTGCTCTGCGTCTACAATGGTTACAGCGCGCTTATAATAGCGGGTGACGTCATGGCCGATACCAATAGCCAAAAGCTCAACTGGAGACGATCTTTCAATCCATTCGATTACTTTTCTCAAGTGGTGATCTAGATAATTACCCGAATTCACAGACAATGTTGAATCATCCACGGGCGCACCGTCGGAAATCACCATTAATATGCGGCGCTGCTCAGGTCGCCCAAGCAGACGCTCATGCGCCCATAGGAGGGCTTCCCCATCAATGTTTTCTTTTAGTAGACCCTCTCTGAGCATAAGACCGAGATTCTTTCGCGCCCTGCGATAGGGACTATCTGCGGGTTTGTATATAATATGGCGAAGTTCATTCAGCCGCCCCGGACCCGAAGGCTTTCCGTCCGCCAACCACTGCTCCCTGGCACGCCCCCCCTTCCACGCCCTAGTGGTGAAACCTAATATCTCAACTTTAACACCACATCGTTCCAGGGTCCGTGCCAAGATATCCGCGCTCATCGCAGCGACAGTAATGGGTCTCCCGCGCATCGAACCTGAATTATCTAATAATAATGTGACAACAGTATCTCGAAAGGAGGTCTCTTTCTCAAACTTATATGAAAGTGGATAGGTTGGGTTAGCAACCACCCTTGCCAGTCTCGCTGTATCCAACAATCCCTCGTCCAAGTCAAATAACCAAGACCGCGTCTGCTTTGCCAAAAGGCGCCGTTGCAGGCGGTTGGCGAGACGAGTAATGACACCTTGCAAGCTTGTGAGTTGCTGATCTAAATGAGTCCGTAATCGGGACAATTCTTCGTCAGCGCATAGTTCGGCGGCAGACACAATTTCATCATATTCCTCTGCATAGGTATGATACCTAGGCCCGCCCTGTCCCAAATCATGGGAAGGTGACCAAGGGTCTTCAGAGTTATCAGCGTCATCACCATCTACGAGATCACCATCCTCCGACATATCTGTATCCAGGTCATCACTCTCAATACCATCCGAATCAGACGTCTCTGAAGAATCACTCTCCATACTCTCCAATCCCTCAGTGTCAGAACCTTCATCCTCGCCTTCACTTTCCAAAGTATCTTGTTCGTCTGACTCATCCTCAGCACCAGACTCTATATCTGCCTCATTCTCATCTTCCTCAGCAAACTCTAGATGGGAAATTAATCGCCTCGAGAGCTTAGAAAAGTCCGTCTGAGTTTCTACAGCATCAGCCAAATCCCCAAAATCAGACCCCACTTTTGACTCCACCCATGGTCGCCAAAGTGCCACTAAGCTATCAGCCGCTGGAGGTGGCCGTTGTCCAGTAAGCTTTTCCCGCACTAACATTCGCACTGCCTCAACGACCGGAGCCTGATCCCGCTCACTAACCTGATCAAAGCCTTTCTTACGATATTGTGCATCAATCATAGCTTCTAGATTCTTTGCGACACCCTTTAGTCGGCGAGAGCCCAAAGATTCACATCGCACTTGCTCAATAGCATCGTATAAAGCGCGCGCTGTTTGACCCGGAGGTCTTCTTGCTGAGTGTAGCTTTTCATCGTGATATTTAAGCCGCAAAGCAAGCGAATCACCTGCCCCCCGAACTTGGGTTAAGTCTTCCGCGGCTGGCTCTCTTGGCGGCATGGGCAACTGCGCATTCTCATTAGTACTTCCCCCCGGACTCGCACTGAAACCGACATTTAATTCTTCCACACCAGCGATGGCTCGCACAGCGCCGGCAACTGCCCGCTTAAAATTCTCCGCCCTCTCTTCTCTCTTGTCAGACACAGAAGCTACCTAAGCTAGGGCAGCAGAAACTGCTGACTCTGGCAACTCCTCACCCATGCACCGCTGATAATATTCAGCGATCAACGCTCTTTCCATTTCATCACACTTGTTAAGGAAGGTAGCCCGAAAACCAAAAGCTACGTCTCCAAATATCTGGGAATTTTCCGCCCAAGTAATCACCGTTCTCGGGGACATAACTGTCGAAATGTCACCATTCATAAACCCAGAGCGTGTAAGACTGGCAACATCTACCATAGCCGAAACGATTTTCTCACCCTCCGCTGTGTTATAGGAATCAATCTTGGCTTTAACAATCTCTACTTCCTGGGAATGTGGCAGATAATTTAATGTCGCGACAATATTCCATCTATCCATTTGCCCTTGGTTTATTTGCTGGGTCCCATGGTAAAGACCTGTGGTGTCCCCAAGACCAATCGTATTCGAAGTGGCAAATAGACGGAATGAAGGGTCAGGATGAATAATACGATTTTGATCCAGTAATGTCATTCTACCGTCCACCTCCAAGACACGTTGGATTACAAACATTACATCAGGTCTCCCGGCATCGTATTCGTCGAAAACTAGAGCCGTGGAGGATTGTAATGCCCAAGGAAGCATACCCTCTCGGAATTCAGTCACCTGTTTCCCATCCCGTACCACTATCGCATCTTTACCTATCAAATCTATGCGGCTGATATGACTATCTAAATTGATGCGAACACAAGGCCAATTTAAGCGAGCTGCGACTTGTTCTATGTGGGTTGATTTCCCTGTTCCATGGTACCCCTGAATTAAGACCCGCCGGTTAAATGCAAAACCCGCAAGAATTGCCAAGGTAGTCTCCTTATCAAACCTGTAAGTCTCATCCCGCACAGGTACATACTCGTTTGCCTCGGAAAATCCTGGAACTTTTAAGTCACTATCAATACCGAACACCTCACGTGCGGATACCTCAATATCAGGCCGGCGCGAATGTACAGATTTTGACACGTCAAAATTTTTAGTGTTGGCCATACAACTAATATCCTATCGTTAATGAGAAAATTTAACTCAGTTTTCCGGATCTCGGGTCAAAAGATTGTAAGCTTCTTTCAGAGCAATAAACTTCTTCTCTGAATTTTTACTACCATTATTAGCATCTGGATGGTGTTTTTTTGCTAAAGACTTATAGCGGATTTTGATGTCCTCTGCCGAAGCCGAATAATCCAGGCCCAAGACAGCCAGTGCTGCATCACGAGGAGTATGGGGACGTACCCTTGCCTCGTGACCCTCTCCAAGTAGATCAAATGGATCCCCAAACCCCGCGAGACCGGGACCTATTCCTAGTGGCCATGTCGGCCTATCCCAAACAGTATCTCGCTTCAAAACGTCCTCTATCTCCTTTGGGTCCAACCCAGCAAAATAGTCCCAACTTTGATTGTAAACACGCACATGGTCGAGGCAAAACCAGCGGAAATTTCTTAGGTCTGTCCGTGATCGGGGTGCCCTAAACTCGCCTTCCGAATGACACTCAGGCCACTCACAAACCCGGCGTCCCGAGTCTGGCTCACTTCTCTCCTGCACACCTAATCGATTATTGATCTCGGTCCTTCCCATCTCCCTAATATGCGTTAGTTAGTAAATACTAGCAAGCCACCGCACATACGATATACACTTAAAAATTCCACCTAACACAGTTTAATTTTGCATTAATAGGAAGCAGTCTCGTGAAAAATTTGGGATCCGTAGGGAAAGAAATAAGAAAGATTCTTCAAAAACGATTTAATCCCGTTCAGCTAGTCATTGACGATGAATCCCATATGCATGTAGGCCATGCGAGCGCACCAAGTGGGGGTGAGTCGCATTTTCGGATTAGCATTAAGGCAAAAGAGTTTTCCAGCCTTAGTAGACTGGACCGTCAACGAGCAGTACATGAGGCCCTTGACGAGCTTTTGCAAGGGCCTATCCACGCTCTATCAATTACGGCCTCCGCACCCGACGAGACCTAAGTTTTTTTCCAAGAGACCTCTATATTGCCACCTTATGAGGACTGGGGGAGACCCTTAACCTCGTTATTCGGTTCCCCTTTCTTTGAAGAATTTCAAAACGAAAGTCAAAGAAAAGAAATACCTGGCCGGGTCGTGGGATTCGCTTTGCCTCATGAATTACTAGGCCAGCCAATGTCGCCGCGTCAGAATCTGGCAGCGACCACTCCATTGCCCGGTTCAAGTTTCTTATTGTGGTAACACCATCCAAAATAAAGGAGCCGTCCAAATCAGACTCCACCTGCGCAATGGGGGGCGCAAAGTGAGGTGAGCCAATGGAGTTCTCATCTGCAATATCTCCAACGATCTCCTCCAAAATGTCATCGAGAGTAACCATACCAAGCAATGCACCATATTCATCAACGACCAGCGCAAAGTGGCTACGCTTCGCCCTGAAAGCCGCTAGTTGGTCCGCCAAACTGGTCTTTCCCGGGACAAACCATGGCTCAGCGCAGAGCTCTAAAACTTTAAGAGTTTCTACGTCTCCCTTCAGCTTATCAACTTCCCGTAACAAACTCTTTGCATGCAGTATACCCTGTATGTTGTCTGGATTTCCCTTCCACACGGGAAAGCGAGTATGACTGCCATCAAGCACCTCCTTTACCAAAGCCTCCGGTGGCGAATCAGCATTAAGAGCTACCATATCTCGACGATGGACGATGACCTCACCCACTTCCACCTCAGCCAGATCAAGTACGCTTTTCAGCATATCTCTATAGTGCTTACGCATGGTCCCCTCACGAGACTGATAGTCTATCATGCCTCGAATTTCATCCGCTAGGGATTGGTTCCAGGGCTCTTCCCTGTGGGCCCCTAATACACGCAGCAACTGCAAAACCAAAAGTTGAATTGTAAGGGTAATAGGGGCTAGAGCCGCAACTATTGGCCGCAGAAAAGGCGCCACCAGCAAGGCCGTTTTGTCTGCCCGCCGAATAGCGTAAGTCTTCGGTAAGACCTCCGCAAAAATAACAACGACAACTGTCATTGCTATTGTTGCATAGGCTATACCAGCATCTCCCACATAGTGAATCATAACTCCTGCAGCCAGAGCTGAAGCCAAGATGTTCACTAAGTTATTACCCAGCAAAACGGCGCCAATTAGCCTCTCACGCCGAGCAATTAGTCGCGCCGCGAGACTTGCCCGCCTATCCCCTTCCATCTCTAATTGATGGATTCGCGACCTCCTTGCTGCAGTCAGGGCCGTCTCAGAGCCAGAAAAGAAGGCCGACAACACCACAAGGACCATAATAGCGGCTAGTGTTAGTACAATATCCATACCAAAAATCTCAAGTTGAAGGAGTCTATAAGACACCTAATACTTCCGAATATCTCAGCTAATGAGGAAGACATGCCCGTCTCCACATGAATATTTCCACACATGCACTCACCCACCTCCAAGGCGCTCTTCCCAAGACTGAGCCAATATCTCCCTAGTCGCTTCTTCATAAACGAATGCATTTCCGATAGATCGCACCAAGATCAAGATTTGCTTTCCCCCTACCACCTTTTTATCTCGCGCCATATGTTTCAACAAATTCTCAGGCACCCACCTATGATCCTTCAGCTTTGGCGGACTCACGGGTAAACCGAGCGATTGGAAATGTCGACGAACACGGACGGGAACGGCTGCTTCACAAAACCCTAATCTAGCAGAGGTCTCCAAAGCAATAATACTCCCAATAGCCACAGCCTCTCCATGGAGCAACCTGTTATCATACCCAAGGTCGGCCTCCATAGCATGCCCGAAAGTATGCCCCAAATTCAGAAGCATTCTAGAGTTCTTCTCCCGTTCATCGTTGCTCACAATCTCCGCCTTAATTTGGCAACACTCTGTTATCACATACCGACAAGCCTCTGCATCCACCCGGAGTACATCCCCACCATTAACTTCCAACCATTCAAATAAAGGCGCGTCACTCAATAAGCCATATTTGATCACCTCACCATAACCCGCTCTCAACTCCCTCAAAGGAAGGCTCTTTAAGAGGCCCGGGTCCACAAGCACAAGTTTAGGCTGGTAAAAAGTCCCAACTAAATTTTTGCCCAAATTAGTATTAACTGCAGTTTTACCTCCCACAGAGCTATCTACCTGCGACAACAGCGTAGTCGGTATCTGCACATAATCTATTCCGCGTAGGATTATACTCGCCGCAAAACCTGCCAAATCGCCGACGACCCCCCCGCCAAAGGCAACTATAACGCAATTTCTAGTTATCCCCTGCCTAAGCAGGTCCCCTAGGACCTGTTCCAATGAACTAAAATCTTTAGAACCTTCCCCAGGAGCAACCACGACAGTTGTCACCTCATGGCCTGCCCCAGTCAGGCTACCTTCTAACTGAGTTTTATATAAGTTGGCGATGTTTTCATCAGTGATGACAAAAATCCGCCGCTGACCCAGCACATTGGCAATTTGTTGACCAGAGGCGCGTATAATATCAGCGCCCACGAGAATTTCATAAGCCCCTCCGTCAGGATGAACGGAAACTTTGGTAAAACCGCTCATAGCTCCGCTCCCTGTTGATTTTTCCCTAATCTACCGACTAGAGGCGACCCAACAACTGTCAGTCGATCAATAATTCTATCTACAACCTCCTCATGGGGCCGATCATTACTATCCACGGTGATATCAGCCAAGGCATAGAGTGGATAACGTACTTTAACCAGATCCGCTAAAACCTGCTTGGGGTTCTTTTGTTTTAACAATGGTCTGTCATTTTTTCGGCAAACACGACGAAAAAGAACCTCTAGATCAGCCCGCAACCAAACTGTAATGACCCGCCCCCTCAATTCCGCTCGTGTTTCGGTTTCGATAAATGCACCCCCCCCTGTAGCCAAAACATGTGTCGGCCCAGATAATAATCGCTTAATTGCCGCCCGCTCTACAACGCGAAATGCCGCCTCACCCTCTTGCTCGAACATTTCTGCAATAGTCATCCCTGTCTCAGCCTCGATTTCAGCATCAGAATCAAAGAAAGGAACGGTCAAACGTGATGCGAGGCGCCGTCCAATCGCACTTTTCCCGGCTCCCATCAAACCAACCAGGGCAACAGTGGTGGGAGTTTCTCCCTTCATATTAGCATCCAATCGGATCATAACGCCTTAGATTTATACATAGATATCTTCACGCATTGAATCGTAACCTACAAGCCGGTAAGTTGACCACACCCTAAATAATTAATGGCCCTAGATGCTAGCCATTCAGACAACACAGAAGAGAAAAAGTAGTACTCACTGCTGAGGTTGAACATGAGATTTTTATACCGCCTTTTGGGGGCCCTGCTACTACTTTCTATAATTGGTGGCTGCGTGTTCTTATTCACATGGGATATTCCACCACCTTCGGCAAAAACTGAAAAGGTTATAGCCAATGAACGCTTTTCTAAGTAAACGGTTTATTCTACCTGTCTCACTCCTACTGATAATCTCGATGGGAGCGACGACCAGGGGCCAAGATGGGATCCAAGACCCCGCTGCCAACCTCCCAGAAACCATGGAACGGCGTGGTCCAGATGAAGCCACAGAGCCCGAAATAGCTATTGATAGTCTCGATTCTATCAACATGGAGTCCCTTGGACTCGTCAATGACTTAGATCATAATCTTGGCAAAAACCTGTGGAAGGGAAGCAAGCGTTCCGATCTAGAATTTCTTCTGGAGTCATTGCCTGCTTCCCAAAGATCTGCTGCCAGCCATAACCTTATGACGAGACTCCTGCTTGCACCAGCCCCCGTCCCAAAAAAGAATGATAATTCACCAAACCTACTTGAGATCAGGCTAGAAAAGTTAGCGGCATTGGGAGAGTTTAAGCGTTTTGGGGAGCTGTATAGTGTGGTGCCTAAAGACTCTAAAACTCCAGTCATGCAAGAATTGCAAGGCAAGGTATGGTTCCTACAACGAGACTTAGAAGCCGCCTGCTCAATGGCCAAACTTGAAGTCCAAGAGACCAGTCGTATGTTCTGGCAAAAGGCCCTTTGTATCTGCCAGGCTATTAACGGAAACGTGGAAGAAGCCCTCTTCAGTCTTAACTTACTGAGAGAACTATTAGGCCCAGAAGACGATGATTTTTATGAGCTTACCAGCGTTCTATTGGGCCAAATACCTGAGACTTCCATTGTTCCCAAGGCGGACGTTCTTAACCTAGTTCTACTAACAGAAAATGGTTTAGGTATGCCAGAACAATGGATTTCCGAATCTGGACCTGCCATCCAAAAGTCTATTGCTTTGGCGGATAATATTCCACTCATGACCAGGTTAATTGCAGCAGAGCACGCAGCCCTTACCGGCACTTTGGCACCATTGGCATTAGCAGAAATCTATCAAAAAATAGTCTTCGAGGAGGCCGAGTTTGAAGCCGTGCATGAAGTCATTATCGAAAACAAAGGACCTTGGGCTAGAGCATTGCTGCACCAAGCGAGCCGAAAAAAGCAATTGCCCCAAAACAGGGCCAAATTACTTGAATACTCCTGGAAAAGCTCCCTAGAATCTTCCAATGCTATAGCGATAGCAGTGACAAACATGGAAGCATGGCTAAGCCTACCGGTGCATCGCGAGATTGCATTTGCGGCCCCTACCATTATACGTGCTCTCCTAAGCATCAACGCGAGCAATCAATTTCGTAATATTGAGTTGGACGACGAAAGTGTAACTGATGAGCAAGATTATCAACTTCTCCTTGAGGATCCTGATACAGCCTTGGAAGGCTTAAAAGGCATCTTGGTGAAGGCTATTAGACGGAACGATCAACTTGCAGCCTCGAGTGCGCTCAATCAGGCTCTACAATTAGACCCTCAAAATCCGTGGCTACTGAAACAAATGATTACTCTTAGACTAGATCAATGGTTACAGTTGATGAGGGAGAACGCAGAGACTGATCAAGAGTACGACCTCCAACTCGCATCCCTTAGGCCCATACTTGCCATTAGCAATATGGCGAGTTCGATAGCATGGCAACCAATTATGGCTGATCAATGGTGGAACAGCTTCCCTCCCGAAATGGAACCACTAGATAAAGTATCGATGGCCAATAGCCTTTTTGTTGTACTTCATGCCTTGGGCTACGAAATCGGCACACAGAACTGGAGCCTTCTTCGCCAAGGCCCAATAATAGAAGTGGAGCAGGTACCGAATGTTGGAGTTCGTTTTGGAATGCGCGATGCGGCTCTTTCTAATCGGGTGGGCGATACATTATTATTTGCTCTTTTGACCTTAGGCCATAGTGGCATTACAGAAGCGGGTCCCGTTACGATAGGATCTGCTCTCCGACATCTCAAGCATGTTGGCCTCGTTAGCGAGGCTAAGACTCTGGCTTTAGAATTTCTTCTAAATAACGGCCTCTAGATGGGCAATGATTTCGATTCATCTATAGAAAGTTATCTTGAAATGATGATTGCAGAGCGAGGGGCTACAAAAAATACGATTAACGCTTACTCCAGCGACCTTTCTACATTTGCACAATACCTAGAAAGCACAAACGAAACACTGCTCAACACCAACGCAAATACAATTAAAGGCTATCTGGAAAGACTCGCCGCGACTGGCCGGAGCAGCAGTACTCAAGCTAGGAACTTATCTACTTTACGTCAATTTTATAGGTTCTTACAGTCAGATGAGCAGCGCCTGGACAATCCGTGTCAAAACATTAATAGCCCCAAAGCACGGAAGGCTTTACCTAAAGTGCTTTCAGAGGCGGAAGTTACTCAGCTCATAAATGCCTCTCAGTCAAGCTCCAAACCCGGAGGCCTTCGCATAGCCTGCATCGTCGAACTTCTATACTCAACTGGACTGCGCATTTCCGAGTTAGCCGGTCTAAAACTCAACAATCTTGACGAAAACCAGCAGGTACTGCGGGTACTTGGTAAAGGAGGTAAAGAAAGGATGGTGCCTATAGGAGAACCAGCCACCGCAGCTCTAAAAAGCTACCTCGATGTACGTCAGTATTTTATTCAAAATAATGAGAACACAGACTGGCTATTCCCCTCGCGAGGCGCCAGCGGCCATTTGACCCGGCGACGCATTGCCCAAATCCTTAAGGAATTGGCGATCGCCGCAAATATCGCGCCGGGCAAGGTGTCCCCCCATGTGTTACGACATGCTTTCGCAAGCCACCTCCTTGCTAATGGTGCAGATCTCCGAAGCGTCCAACTGCTCCTTGGCCATGCTGATATTTCTACTACCGAGATCTACACACATGTTTTGCAGAGCCGCCTTAATAGTTTTGTGGCAAAACATCATCCCCTAGCCAATGCACCTTTGGACGGAAGATAAGGTCTCCAATCTTTATGGATGCATAAAGCATCCGAAACTGATAAATTGGCCTCTATGAGTACCTTTTTTGATTTTGAGAAGCCAATCGCCGAGATTGAAGGCAAAATAAAAGAGCTACGTCACCTCAGTGACAGTGACCATATTAATATAGTTGATGAAGTGTCTACCCTTCAGTCAAAAGTAGAAAAACTCTTAAAGCAAACATATTCGGAACTAACTCCTTGGCAAAAAGCTCAGGTGGCCCGCCATCCAAATCGACCCCATGCTAGCGACTATGTAAGAACGCTATTTAGTGACTTTGTCCCACTCGCAGGTGACCGTAGCTTTGGTGAGGACAAGGCAGTGTTGTCAGGGATTGGCCGTTTCGAGGGACTCTCTGTAATGGCAATTGGACTTGAGAAAGGTGGCAATACCGAGGAAAGAGTAGAGTATAATTTCGGAATGGCAAAACCAGAGGGTTACCGTAAAGCGGCGCGCCTGATGAAATTAGCTGCACATCATGGTATCCCAGTGGTTACTTTTGTTGACACTCCTGGTGCATACCCAGGAATTGGAGCGGAAGAAAGAGGTCAAGCTGAAGCAATCGCCCAATCCACATCTACCTGCCTAAGCTTAACGGTGCCACTTGTAAGCGTTGTCATTGGAGAAGGAGGATCGGGTGGAGCGATCGCGTTAGCGGCTGCAAACCATGTGATCATGTTGGAAAACTCGATCTACTCGGTGATTTCTCCCGAAGGGTGCGCATCAATATTGTGGAGAGATTCAGGAAAAGCAGCTGAAGCAGCTTCCGCTCTTCGTCTAACAGCCCAAGATCTTCAGAAACTGAACTTAATAGACGAAATTGTTAATGAGCCCATAGGAGGTGCACACCGCGCTCCACAACAGACCATAGAATCCGTAGGTTCGAGCCTAAGACTAGCTCTTAACAACCTAAAAAGGGTCAACCCTAACGAGCTAAGGAGAGCAAGACAGGAAAAATTCGCCCAGGCCGGCACTAACGTGTCACTTTAAATTCGTATTTGAGCACTTGTAATCTTTGCTACCAGATAGGGTCATAACCTGACATATTCATAATCCCC